>Ga0209406_1000006_pt1 | contig 343824 bp, 307 predicted proteins | sample COGITO_mtgs_1204_FD_184808 | JGI IMG/M metagenome (GOLD analysis project Ga0209406, IMG submission 184808) | Pelagic marine microbial communities from North Sea - COGITO_mtgs_120426 (SPAdes) (version 2) | ecosystem: Environmental > Aquatic > Marine > Epipelagic ... | reverse complement strand
CTTCTTCACTCCAAATCCGAAATAGTCTTGCTTGGCCATCTGGGGAGTAGGCAATGGACTGATAGGTATTGAAAAGTGTTTTTTTAATATTTTGGGATGCTACAGAATTCAATCGTTTTAAAAGAATCGCTTCCAATTGAGGCTGCAACTCAGCACGTTCAATACTGCTTAAATGACACCAAAATAAAGCAAGAGTTTGTCTTGTTAATAAAGCTAAAATCAATTCATTAGATTCGAGCTCAATGCCTTTTACGAAACTGTGATAGGTATTCATTACATTGCCATTACCAAGAACTAAATTTTCGTAAGTATTGAGGTATATATGGGCTTTAGAAACTTCACTTTTTAGTTCAAAGGAAACATCTAAGTTTTTTTTATTGGTAGGGAATACACCATAACCAAATCCATTGCTGTTATAGATTATGGTTTTGGGTTTTTTCAAACCAATTGCTTCGGGAAGCTCGATCTTTTTACGGTTGCTGACGACTGCTATTTTTTGAATATGATCCGCATAAACAAGATCAATTTCAAATGCTTGCGGCCAAATCTTAGTTGTTCCATCTTCTGCTTCTTGCATCAAATTGAATTGGCTTATGTTTTGATTCTCATCGTAGGTTATTTGTTCTGAAAAAACCGGACGTCCAGTTGAGTTTACCCACACATCACTCCATTGCTTTAGATCCAAATCCGTTTTTTGATCTAGTATAGAGACCAGTCCATTCCAATCTGAATTGCTATTGCTGTAGCGTTTAATATAGGTCCGAATACCTTCTTTAAATGCCTCTTTGCCTAGTGCCAACTCCAATTGGCGCATCATAATGGGTGCTTTGTTGTAGATGATGCTGCCGTAAAGCGACCCTGCATGCTCTAGATTATCCAGCTCTTGCCGAATGGGGTTACTGCCTTGTGAACGATCTACCCCATAAGCCCTAGGGTAGTGGGCAGTCAGAAATTGTAGGTCGTGGTTGATGCTTTGGAAAAGTGGATTTACAATTTTCCCAGCCATGAAATTTGCAAAGACCTCTTTCATCCAAACATCTGTAAACCATTCCATGGTAACCAAGTTTCCAAACCACATATGGGCTGTTTCGTGCGCAATAAGTTTTGCCCGTGACAACTCTTGAGTCTGTGTTGCATTTTCATCTAAAAATAAAACCGATTCACGGTATTGAATGGCTCCCGTATGCTCCATTCCTCCATACTGAAAACCAGGAATGGTGGCAAAGTCGAATTTCTGAAATGGATATGCAGTGTCCGTGTAATCTTCTAAATAGTCTAAACTGGATTGATGGATAGCAAAAAGAGATGGGATGCTACGGTTGGTCTTGGTCGGATCACTTTCTCGATAGAGTAAATTCATAAAACGTTTTTTCCCAGTTGTAGCAGCCTGTTGAAAGTTACCGGCTACAAAAGAAAACAAATAGGTACTCATCAAATCACTTGTGTTGAAGATAAAGGTTGAGTTTACACCGTCGTTTGCCCGAGTATTTAAGGAAGCCCCAGCCAAAACTGTCCAATCTTTTGGGACACGAATGCTGAGCTTATAAGTAGCCTTAATGTCGGGCTGATCAAAACATGGAAATAGTGTTCTTGCACGATCGGGAACTAAAAGGGTGTAGAGGTAATCATCGTTTCGGTTGAGGGATAAATCACCCGCAATAAATTCAATTGTAATTTGATTTTGACCCAAGACTAAGTACTCTTGCGGAATAATCAGATGTTCTAGTTCGTGTTGAATATCAATTTTTTGTTCGTTAACTGTCAGGTGTTGCAGGTTTTTTGAATTTTCTTTAAAATCTAAATACAGGGGGTTCCTAAGATCACTGAGGCTTAGTTTTAATTTAAGTTTTGATGAAATGGGTTGCTCTTTTTGCTTTGGAATATAAAAGCTTAGATCATAGACTACATTCGAGATTTGGGCTGCACGATACTGGGCAAGTTCCAAGGAAACTCCCGTTGTATTTATAATAGGTTCTGGAATGCCCTTACAGGAAAGAAGACACAGAAAGACAAGCGATAGGATGGAGTGTATTTTGTTCATGGATTCTATTAAAAAAAACAAGTTAGGGATTTCTTTAGAATCTTATTTTAATCTTCCGTTGTATTACTTTTTTAATATGTAGCGGTTGTTGCTGTTGTCGATGTAGACAATACAGTCTTTAAAAAAAGCACTTCCAATCCGAGCTTGACTAGAGATGTTAATACTCGTTTTCACGTTTTTAAATTCAATTTCTCCAATTTTGATTTGTGGGATAACTCCAATTTGCTCTGTTATTGTTTCAATTCCACCAATGGTATACCGCTCTCGCTCATTATTTTTAAAACTAAATTCTCGAAGGAGCTGCTTGGCCAATTTAGACCCTTGAGGGAGGTTGAATTCAGATGATGATCCCAAATCAATGATCACTTTATGTTCAACGCCATTGATTGTGATATAGGTGAATGGGGCGCCCGCTATTCGTTTAAACTTAAGAAATTCAATTTTAATAAATCACTCTACTAGGATTATGCTCTTAATTCTTTGATATTTCCCTCAAAAGAGCAACTAAACTTTCCTTATTTGATTCATCAAAAGACCCTTTTTTAAAGTGTGTAACATTATGATCTTTATCAAGAATATAAGTAGTTGAAAAGGTAGGAATTTGCCCCCTGATTTTTTTGTTGGAAAGTGCAAAGGTAAAGTCATAAGCATTTTTTTTAGTAAATGGTATAACTTCATCAAGCGATTCATCGGTGATCATGAGAAACACATAATCATCTTTAACGGTATGATATACTTCTTGTAAGAAAGGCATTTCTGCTATACAAGGAGCGCACCAAGTACCCCAAAAATTAATCAAAATTGTTTTATCTGAGTAATCTTTTAAATTAATTTCTCTTCCTTCCAGATCATGAAGAATTAACTCCATTTTTTTGAAACGCTCCTTTTGAGCAACAGTCGCTGTTTCTTCTATAGTGCTTCCAGCAGTATAAAACAGATAACCAATGGCAGATATGATGAGTACAATACCAAGTATAAACCCAGTTATTAAGCCTTTTTTAAACATAGTATTTTAATATGTAAGTTTTACTCCAGCAAATAAAGCAATTGTAATTATCAAAATTAACGCCATGATAAATCCCATTGACAATCCAGCCAGAAAAGTTAAAATTTTTTCCATTTTCAAATATACAATATAGATAATAATGCATACTATACTATATTAATTAAATAAATTCAAAGCCCGCGAACTGTTTTTTAGTTTTTAATTACTTTTACGCCTATGGAAAAAGAGCAGCTATTGAAAATGATGAATGGATCGGAGAAGGAATCTTTGATGCGCACACTGGAAATTGATTTTGTTGATGTTGGAGATGATTTTTTGGTAGCGCGAATGCCTGTAACCCCTAAATTACATCAGCCCGATGGCGTTCTTCACGGGGGAGCGACTTTTGCGTTAGCCGAGAGTGTTGGAAGTGCAGCTGCTTATTTATTTAATAAAACCAAAAACCCAATGGTTCGCGGGATTGAAATGTCTGGAAACCATTTGAAGGGCATTAGCGAAGGCTTTGTTTATGCAAAGGCCAAGGCAATTCATAACGGAAGAACTACTCAAATTTGGGAAATAAAAGTCACCAACGAGGCTGAAGATTTAATTTCTAGTTGTAAACTGACAACCCTAACCTTACCTAAAAAATAAATGCTCGAAGCATTAGATACCCTAACTAAGAATAAACAGCCTTTTGTTGCATTCAAACTACCGAATGCACAGGAGGTGAATCTGTATTATCAAAAAGATGATCAGTTGCACATGACCTTTGACTTTTCTGAAGCTGGGTTTTTGATGGCTCCTTTTGCAGACACAGACTTCTATTCGTATATCCCCAACACCTATAGTCATCGTTTCGATTTGCCCTTAGCAAATACCGTAATTCGTTCGGGTCTGACTGTTCCCGATGAAAATCAAAATCCTTTTGTTGCATTGGTACAATCTGCACTGAATGAATTTGAAAATTCAGATCTCAAAAAAGTAGTTGTTTCAAGGGTTTTGACGGTGAATGCGATGGAAAAAAATGCGGCACAAACCTTTCAGAATTTAGCATTGCTATATCCAACAGCTTTTGTGTATTATTGGCAGCACCCAGCTACTGGATCGTGGATGGGAGCCACTCCAGAACGTTTTGCAAATGTAAAAGATAATCGTTTGCACACCATTGCTTTGGCTGGAACTTCAACTGCAGATGAAGGCCAAGAAGCTGTATGGACTTCTAAAGAAATTGACGAGCAGCAGCTGGTTACCGAGGCAATTGAAATTGCACTGAAAACGACCTTTCCATCTGTAGAAACAAAAGTTAGTACTGTGGAATCTGTTCAGGCAGGGGCTTTGTGGCATTTGAAGACGGATGTGCAGGCCGAAAGCCAAGAATTATCTATCGCAAAAGTAGTAAAAGCGCTGCATCCTACTCCTGCTGTTGGAGGAGTTCCAAAAGATACAAGCACAGCTTTTATTTTAGAGAACGAAGGCTATGACCGAAAATTTTACACCGGCTTTTTGGGCCTCTTTAATGGTGATTCTAATGCAGATTTGTTTGTTAATTTGCGATGTGCTGAAATAACTTCAAAAGGCTATAATGTTTTTGTTGGTGCTGGAATAACCCCAGAAAGTGATCCCATGAATGAATGGCGGGAAACACAGCGCAAGGCAAAAACTTTTTGCAAAGCACTGTAATTTAAAGACAATAAACTTCCTTCAATCTTCGGCGTTTTGTATTTTTGTTTGGCAATGAAAGAATCCCCTGTGCAAACCTTTTCTGAAATCCCTTTAGCACAAACTGTTGTTGGTTTTTGTGCGTTAAAAAAAATCCAACACATTGTTATTTCACCCGGTTCGAGAAATGCTCCTTTAACTCAAGGATTCATTCAAAACAGTTTCTTTAAGACCTACAGTATAGTGGATGAACGTTCAGCAGCTTTTTTCGCCTTGGGTCTTGCACAACAATTGAAACAGCCTACAGCACTAGTATGTACCTCAGGCTCTGCTTTGTTGAATTATTATCCAGCAGTATCAGAAGCATTTTATAGCGACATTCCGTTGGTGGTGATTTCAGCAGATCGGATGCCCTATCGTATTGACGTTGGAGATGGTCAGACCATTCGCCAGCCAGAAGTTTTTGAGCCCCACCTTGTAGCTGCGGCTTACTTAAAACCGGATGTTATTCATGCAACTGAAGCACTACGTACAAATCCATCTCAGAAGCTAATAGCAGCTGATGCAACCCCAACCATGTTGCTGGAAGAGCAAGAACGCATTCAGTTATCCAATGAAGAGCAGTTGAACTCTGTTCTCAATATGGTTTATACGCAATCGGGTCCAGTACATTTGAATGTTCCTCTGGAAGAACCGCTATACGGTACAACAAGCTCAGAAATTGTACTTCAAAAAGTTACAACTTCAAACCTACCTGATCCAATCAGTATTGGGAAACCCATGGTAGATTTATGGAATAATGCTACTAAAAAAATCATTTTAATTGGCGTGTTAGCACCGCATTCAATTTCGGAAGAAACTCTAAATGCATGGGCATCAGACCCCTCTGTTATTGTGATGACAGAAAAAACATCAAACATCAAACATCCCCGATTTATAGATGTAATTGATAGTTTAATTGCTCCGCTAGAGAATGGATTTGATGACTTATTGCAAAGCCTTCAACCAGATTTATTGGTTTCGCTTGGGGGTATGGTTGTTTCAAAAAAGATAAAAAACTTTTTGCGAAAGTTCCCTCCAAAACAGCATTGGCACATTCATCCAAAAAAAGCATACGATACCTACTACGTATTGTCGGATCACATCAAAACAGAACCACAGGTTTTCTTTGATGAACTTCTTTCAAAAGCTTCAAGTTCAAATCAAAGCACCTACAACAATCAAGTATCTTCGATATACAACAGTAATCGATTGAAAGGATTACATTATTTAAAACAAATTCCGTTTTCAGATTTAAAAGTTTTTCAAACTATTTTTAAGTCCATCCCAGATCAACTTCAGTTGCAGCTAGCCAACAGTTCTACGATACGCTATGCCCAATTGTTTGACCTTCCAAAAACCGTATCTGTATTTTGTAATCGGGGTACCAGTGGAATAGACGGCAGCAGCTCAACCGCAGTTGGAGCGGCTTTTGTATCTCAAGTTCCTACGCTGTTAATTACAGGGGACTTGAGCTTCTTTTATGACAGTAATGCGTTTTGGAATGCTTACCTGAAAAAGAATTTTCGCATAATCATTATAAACAACCAAGGGGGCGGTATTTTTAGGATTTTACCCGGACAAAAAGATACACCAACCTATGACCAATACTATGAGACCGTACACAAGCGCAACGCAAAAGATTTGTCTAAATCCTTGGGTGTTGGATACAGTAGTGTATCTTCAGAGTGGCGCTTAAAAAGGAAACTAAAATCCTTCTTTAACCCTTCAAATCACCCTCAAGTTTTAGAAATATTTACCCCTAGAAAAAGTAACGATCAAATATTATTGAATTACTTTAGAGCAATGCAATAAAATTCTATTTTTAATAAAAAATAAACTATTACCTATGAAAACAGTCGTTTGGGAACCCCTGAAAGAATATTCAGACATTTTATTTGAAATCCACAAAGGCATCGCCAAAATCACCATCAACCGCCCTGAGGTATACAACGCCTTCAGACCGGAAACAAACAATCAGATGCTTGAGGCTATGGATATCTGTAGAGAACGAACCGATATTGATGTCATCGTTTTTACAGGTATTGGTGACAAAGCATTTTGTAGTGGAGGTGACCAAAACGTAAAAGGTGTTGGAGGTTATGTTGGCGAAGATGGAGTTCCGCGTTTAAACGTTCTTGATTTGCATAAGAAAATAAGAGACATTCCTAAGCCAGTTATTGCAATGGTCAATGGATATGCAATAGGAGGTGGGCATGTACTTCATGTCGTTTGTGATTTGACAATTGCAAGTGATAATGCGATGTTTGGTCAAACGGGCCCTAAAGTTGGAAGCTTCGATGGTGGTTTTGGTTCTTCCTATTTGGCGCGTCATGTTGGTCAGAAAAAAGCACGAGAGATTTGGTTTTTATGTCAACAGTATACTGCAAAAGAAGCTGAGGAAATGGGAATGGTGAACAAAGTAGTACCCTTAGAAGACTTAGAAGCAACTGTTATCGAATGGTGTCAAATCATGCAGACCAGAAGCCCATTGGCCTTGCGAATGGTCAAGCGTTGTTTGAATGCAGAATTGGACGGACAACACGGACTTATGCAACTGGCCGGAGATGCTACCCTGATGTATTACCTTATGGATGAAGCACAGGAAGGTAAAAACGCCTTTTTGGAGCGCAGAGATCCAAACTTTAAACAATACCCTAAATTCCCATAACATACCTACTATCATGCCATTTATTGAAGGAGAAAAACTAGCAAAGCTCTACAAAGAAGTTGACGAAGAACGAAATGCGTCTTCCTATTTCAGAGCGCTTTATCACAGTACAAAAAAAAAGATAACCTACGTCAAAGTATATGCTGTTGGATTTTACATACTTCTTTTCACAGTAATAGCGTTGGTTATTCTTTTACTCTCAAAGGCTCAACCGATTGATCTAAGTCAAGATCGTCAGGCTACAGAAGTAACAGACACTCCAATGAAGATTCAAGAGAACTACGATGTGCTTGATGTGAAGGGCTTAACGGAGAGTATCCGGGTCTACTCTGTTCAAATAGCAGCTACTACTGATGAATCGTGGCTACTGTTTTCAGATAACTTTGTCAATTTTAGAGTAGATGATGTTGGAGAACTCAATGCATTTTCTATTGGAAATTTTGCAACCGAAGATGAGGCAACTGTTTTTCGTGATAAATTAAACGATATGGGAATTAAAGATGCATGGGTAGTAGCTTATGAAAACGACGAACGTATAATTTTACATCAATAAATGAATTCAAAACTAAAAATCTGGTTACAGGCTGCACGATTAAGAACCTTACCCTTATCTATTTCTGGAATTATAGTTGGAAACGGTCTTGCCTATGGAAATGATCGATTTTCGCTCGTGATTTTAGTTTTGTCTTTAGCGACAACAATTGCCTTCCAGGTGCTTTCTAATTTTGCAAATGATTACGGCGATGGCGTCAAGGGGACAGATAACGAATCTAGAATAGGACCAGCACGTGTATTGCAACAAGGTTTGTTGACACGAGCACAGCTGAAAAAAGGAATTCAAATTTGTGCCGTTGTCTCGTTGGTATTTGCTTTCGCGTTAATTTATGTAGCCTTTGGCACTTCTGATTTGCAATATTCACTAATTTTTGTCTTGTTGGGAATTGCATCAGTTGTTGCGGCAATTAAGTATACCGTAGGTACAAATGCTTATGGATATAAAGCCCTGGGAGATTTATTTGTATTCCTCTTTTTTGGAGGAGTAAGTGTATTAGGTTCTTACTTTTTACAAGTACATGAGTTTCAAATTGAACTCATACTTCCAGCAACCGCAATGGGCTTATTGAGTGTTGGAGTTTTGAACCTAAACAATATGCGTGATTTGCATACCGATAAAGAAGTCAATAAAATTACCATGGCGGTTTTGCTTGGTGCGAGCCTCTCAAAAGCATATCACGCCTTTTTACTAATCGGTGCTGTGCTAACTGCTGTTTTTTATGTAAAAATGGACATCCAACCGGCCTATCTTTTTATGATTGCCGTTTTACCCATGATGATTCATCTCAGACGGGTACTTGGCTATACAGATCCTCAAGAATTTGACCCAGAACTAAAACGTTTGGCCTTGTGTACGTTCTTATTTGCTATCTTGTTTGCTATTGGTCAAAATCTCTAACATGAAGGCCACCTATTCACAACTCCTATTAAACTTTAAACAAGCAAGTGGCACATCGCGGGGAATATTGAAGCAAAAAGAAACCTGGTTTATAAAGCTTGAAACCCCTGAAAAATGGGGGATTGGTGAATGTGGAATGCTTCGTGGTTTGAGTTGTGATGACCGACCAGATTATGAAGAAAAACTCCAATGGGTTTGTGATCATATTGGCTTAGGATTCGATGCTTTATATGCAGAGATAAACGAATTCCCATCCATTCAAATGGGATTAGAAACTGCTTTTATATCCTTAGCTTCAGATGATCCATTTTGTTTATTTCCATCAAAATTCACAAATTCTAAAGATACACTCCCAATCAATGGTTTGATTTGGATGGGCGATCATGCCTTTATGCTGAGTCAATTGGAGCAAAAATTAGCGGCAGGATTTAACTGCATCAAAATGAAAGTTGGTGCTATAGATTTTGACCAAGAACTTGCTCTTTTAAAGACCATACGACAGCGGTTTTCAAAAGATGAAATTGTTTTACGAGTCGATGCAAATGGCGCTTTTTCTGCTGAAGAAGCTCCTTCGAAATTAGATGCCCTTGCAGCTTTTGACATTCACTCCATTGAGCAGCCGCTTATGCCGGGGCAATGGGAATCTATGGCTGCTTTATGCAAAAACACACCCTTACCCATTGCTTTAGATGAGGAGCTGATAGGCGTTTTTGGCAGCAGTCAAAAGCAGCAGCTTTTGGACATGATAAATCCGCAGTATATAATTCTAAAACCGAGTTTCGTTGGCGGCTTTCGTGGATCACAAGAATGGATTAAGCTAGCTAATGAGCGTCAAATCGGTTGGTGGGTTACGAGTGCTTTGGAAAGTAATATTGGATTGAATGCAATAACACAATGGACCTATACACTTAATCCAAAGGGCCCTCAAGGTTTAGGGACAGGAAGTTTATACACCAATAACATCCATTCACCCTTAGTGGTTGAAAAGGGCTATATTGGCTATGATAATACAAAAAAATGGAGCACAATTCAATGAATACATTTTTAGAAAAAGAGTTAGATAAGTGCCTGCCATTTGCATGGTATTTACTGGGTTCGATGATCGTTATTATTTTTAGTTTTATGGGGCAAGTACCCATGTTATTCTTCCTATCTGAAGAATCTACAAAAACAATGGACCCTAAAAATCCCATGAGTGTTTTTGCTCACTTAGATCCCAACCTCACCTTGTTTCTCATTCTTTTTTCTTTCTTTATTGCATTTTTAGGTTTTCTTTTTGTACTTCTAAAAATTCACAAACAAAGTTTGGTGAGTGTAACAACTTCTCGTAAAACAATAGATTTCAATCGTTTTTTCTTTGCATTCAGCTTTTGGGCAATTGCATCCATACTTTTTGTTGGAATTGACTACTATTATTTTCCACAAGATTATGAGGTTAGGTTTCAATTGAAACCCTTCTTAATTATGTTTGGAATATCGGTGGTGCTCATTCCGTTTCAATCTGGATTAGAAGAATATCTCTTTCGAGGATACCTGATGCAGGGTTTTGCTAAACTAACCAGAAACCGTTGGCTTCCGCTTATATTAACGTCTGTTATTTTTGGAATGTTGCATGTTTTTAATCCAGAAATTGATAAACTGGGCATGGGACTTTTGTTTTATTATATAGGAACAGGATTCTTTTTTGGTATCATGACCCTAATGGATGATGGGATTGAATTGGCGTTGGGCTTTCATATTGCCAACAATCTAATCACAGCATTACTTGTAACTGCCGACTGGACCGCCTTCCAAACCTATTCTGTTTTAAATGATATTTCCGAGCCAACCCTTATACCTGAATTGGTTTTATCTCTACTTATTCTCTACCCAATAAGTTTGTTCATTCTTTCTAAGAAATACGGATGGACAAATTGGAAGTACAAACTAACAGCAAGAATCGATGAAAAAGAAGCCGAGTTATAGAAACGTCCACAACCGGTTTAAACTGAATGGAAATAACTATTCTTTTAACGACCTTTTTGAAGTTGCCTACAGTTTTATAAAAGAAGGAGAACCGCACGAGAAAATAATCGGTGACTTTTTGATGGATTGGATAAATCCTAAAGAAGAAATTGTTTTAAAAACATCAGGTTCTACAGGCACTCCAAAACGAATGCGATATGCAAAACAAGCATTTGTAAATTCTGCTCTAGCGACCGGAGATCATTTTGGAGTGAAAATAGGAGATCGGGCACTGCATTGCCTTTCAGCTGATTTTATTGCGGGAAAAATGATGCTGGTTCGCGCTATGATTTTAGGCCTAGAATTGGATATTGTTCCACCCAATGGAAATGTGTTGGAAGGAAATACTACTTTTTATGACTTTGCTGCTATGGTTCCTATGCAGGTTGTTCATGCGATGAATCAAATCAATCAAGTGAAAACATTATTGATCGGGGGAGCTGCTCCCTCGACAACACTTTTACATCAATTACAATCCAAAAAAACAAACAGCTTTGTTACCTATGGGATGACCGAAACCCTGACACACATCGCTTCGCGTTCTATAAAATCGAACGATGCCGTATATACTGTACTGCCTGGTGTTCACATTACACAAGATGACCGACAATGCCTCATCATCAAAGTGCCTTACCTGACTGATGCGGATGTTGTAACAAATGATGTAGTCACGCTTGTCTCTGATGTAAGTTTCGAGCTTTTAGGTCGGGTAGATCACGTTATAAATTCTGGGGGAGTTAAGATTTTTCCAGAAACTGTAGAGCAGAAGATAGGTTCATTTATTCAGCCTCCTTTTTTTATCACAAGTATTGCAGATGAACAGTTAGGACAACAAGTTGTTTTGGTTTTAGAGCAACAAAAAGAAACACAAAACTTATTGAATCTTCTAAAAGAAAAGAAAATTCTAAGTCCTTATGAACTCCCAAAAAAAGTATTCTGTTTAGATGCTTTTGAATATACCGAAAACGGAAAACTTAAGCGAGAAGCAACAACTGCTAAACTTGTAGCACACCCATATTAAAGGCTTCTGTGATTGGAGCATGATTTGCAGCTTCTATTCCTCTGCTGATCCATTGTCGAGTCGTTAAAGGATCTATAATGGCGTCTGTCCATAGGCGAGAGGCAGCGTATACAGGAGCGGTTTGTTTGTCATACCCCTCTTTTATTTTTTTGTATAACCTTTTTTGTTCTGCTTCATCGATTGGCTCCCCTTTTTTCTTTCTAGAAGAAGCTTCGATTTGCGCCAATACCTTTGCGGCTTGCGACCCTCCCATAACTGCCATTTCGGCACTGGGCCAGGCTACAATAAGTCTTGGGTCAAAGGCTTTTCCACACATGGCATAATTACCTGCACCATATGAATTCCCCATAATTACAGTAAATTTGGGTACAACTGAATTGGAAACAGCATTCACCATTTTGGCGCCATCTTTTATGATTCCACCGTGTTCGGCCTTACTTCCAACCATAAAACCAGTTACATCTTGTAAAAAAACAAGAGGTATCTTCTTTTGGTTACAATTCGCTATGAAACGAGTGGCCTTATCTGCAGAATCCCCATAGATTACTCCACCCAATTGCATTTCTCCGTCAGCTGACTTCACCACTTTTCGTTGATTTGCAATTATACCGACAGACCAACCATCAATCCGAGCATAGGCTGTTATAATGGTTTTACCGTATCCTTTTTTATATTCTTGTAGTTCAGAGTTGTCTACTAAGCGTTCTAAAATAGGGTAAGTGTCATAGGGTTGGTTTCTGGATGCTGGGAATAATCCATAAATTTCCTTTTCATCTAATTTGGGAGCAACTGCTTCTATACGATTTAATCCGGCTGTATCTGGAGCTCCAACCTTGTCTATTAAAGCACGAATATGATCTAAGGCAGCTGGATCATCTTTTACCTTATAATCTGCAACACCACTAATTTCAGTATGGGTTGTTGCACCACCTAAGGATTCATTGTCTATTGTCTCTCCAATGGCAGCTTTTACGAGGTAACTGCCAGCCAGAAAGATACTTCCGGTTTTATCTACAATTAGGGATTCGTCGGACATTATTGGAAGGTAGGCACCCCCAGCGACACAACTACCCATGACCGCAGCGATTTGTAGAATTCCTTTACTGCTCATCCGCGCATTGTTTCTGAAAATACGACCAAAATGTTCCTTATCTGGGAAAATCTCATCTTGTAAGGGTAAAAAGACCCCAGCACTATCTACTAAATATATTATGGGTAAACGGTTTTCGAGTGCAATCTCTTGGGCTCTTAGATTCTTTTTTCCACTCATTGGAAACCAAGCTCCAGCCTTAACCGAAGCATCATTAGCAACAATAACACAGAGGCGTTTGTGAATATAACCTAAAACGACTACTACTCCAGCAGCAGGGCATCCATTGTATTCTTTGTACATACCAGATGCAGCAAAGGCGCCAATTTCTAGCGCTTCAGTATCCGAATCAATAAGGTATTCAACACGTTCACGTGCAGTCATTTTTCCTTTTTCACGAAGCTTTTGCAACTGTTTTTTTCCACCGCCTAGGGTGATGGTAGTAAACTGTTGTCGTATAGAAGACCACAAGAGTTTGTTGTGATCCTCATTTTTGTTGAAGCTTTGGTCCATGTGTGATATTTAAATTCAAAATTACAAAATATTCAAAGGTTCGAGACAGCGATTTACGGGAATTCTTTCTTGGGTTCTCTTCTTTAATTCTATTCAATTTAAAATAAATAAGCGATATTTGCTTGTACACGATAAATAAACAAACATGAGTTTAAATAAAAATAAAATCTTTGGTTATGCTGCCTTAGTGATTCTAATCCTAGGAACGGCATTGATTGCCTTAGGGTTAATTAAGTATCCTGAGTATGCTATTGGATTTTGTGTTGCTGGAGTTGGATTTTACGCAATCGCGTGGGCATTTAATGCTTTAAAGGGAAGAATATAATCATGTCAGACGATAAAAAAATAATTTTTTCTATGTCGGGAGTTTCAAAAACATACCCTTCTGGAAATAAGCCGGTGCTTAAGGATATATACTTAAGCTTTTTTTATGGCGCAAAAATAGGTATCCTTGGACTCAATGGTTCAGGAAAATCAACGCTTCTTAGAATAATAGCGGGTACTGAAAAGAATTATCAAGGGGAGGTAAACTTTTCATCCGGATACAAGGTTGGTTATCTTGAACAAGAGCCGCTTATGGATGAAGATAAAACAGTTCTTGAAGTAGTAAAAGAAGGAGTAGCGGAAACAGTAGCTATTTTGGATGAATACAATAAAATAAACGATCAGTTTGGCTTAGCTGAAGTATATGAGAATGCTGATAAAATGCAAGAACTCATGGATCGTCAGGCGGTGCTTCAAGATGAGATTGACGCTGTAAATGCATGGGAGCTCGATACGCAACTAGAAATTGCAATGGACGCACTGAGAACTCCGGCTGGAGACCAAAAAGTAAGTGTACTGTCGGGTGGAGAACGTCGCCGTGTAGCTTTGTGTCGTTTGCTTTTACAAAAACCTGAAATCCTCTTACTGGATGAGCCAACCAATCACTTGGATGCAGAATCGGTACATTGGTTAGAACACCACTTGGCACAATACAAAGGAACGGTAATTGCAGTAACGCATGACCGGTACTTCCTAGATAATGTAGCCGGTTGGATTCTGGAGCTTGACCGTGGTGAAGGTATTCCATGGAAAGGGAATTACTCTTCTTGGTTAGACCAAAAGTCAACCCGTATGGCGCAGGAGCAAAAAACGGCATCGAAGCGTCAGAAGACCTTGGAACGTGAATTGGAATGGGTACGTATGGCTCCTAAGGGACGTCAGAGTAAACAAAAGGCACGTTTGTCGAATTATGATAAGTTGGTGAGTCAAGATCAAGGAAAGACACAGGAAAAGTTAGAAATTTTCATACCCAACGGTCCCCGTCTTGGAACCAATGTGATTGAAGCAAAAGGAGTAAAGAAGGCATTTGACGATAAATTGCTATACGATGATCTTTCATTCAACTTACCACAAGCTGGAATTGTTGGTGTAATTGGTCCAAATGGGGCTGGTAAATCAACAGTTTTTAGAATGATCATGGGCGAAGAGACTCCAGATGGAGGAAATTTTTCGGTTGGTGAAACTGTAAAACTTGCCTATGTAGATCAATCGCATTCCAATATTGATTTAGAAAAATCGATATGGTCTAATTTTAGTGATGAACAAGAGCTCATTATGCTGGGTGGAAAACAAATCAATTCCAGAGCATTTTTAAGTCGTTTTAATTTTAGTGGAAGCGATCAGAATAAAAAAGTTTCGACTCTTTCTGGTGGGGAACGTAACCGACTGCATTTGGCAATGACGCTCAAAGAAGAAGGGAATGTATTGCTTTTAGACGAGCCGACTAATGATTTGGACGTAAACACCTTACGTGCCCTTGAAGAAGGCTTGGAAAACTTCGCTGGTTGTGCAGTTGTTATTTCTCACGATCGCTGGTTTTTGGACCGTATTTGCACACACATACTTGCTTTTGAAGGCGATTCACAGGTATACTTCTATGAAGGTTCCTATTCCGATTATGAAGAAAATAAGAAAAAACGCTTAGGAAAAGACCTTATGCCCAAGCGAATCCAGTACCGTAAATTGACACGAGACTAAATAAAATAAACCTATTTTGACCACTTTATAAAACCCTCAATTTGAGGGTTTTGTTTTTTATTTTATATTTGGGATAACTCAAATCGTATTATATCATGGAACACCCAATACACGCAATCAACTGGTTTGAAATCCCAGTACACGATTTTAAGCGCGCAAAAACATTTTATTCAACCCTTTATGCCTACGAAATGAAAGTAATGGAATTGGGACCCGAGAAAATGGGTATCCTACCTTCCGATCCAGAACAAGGTGGCATTTCGGGCGCTATTGTTTCTGGAAAAGACTACCGACCCCATGCAGACGGAGTCAAAGTTTACCTCAATGGAGACCCCGACCTCAACATTATCCTCAATCGGGTTGAAGCTGCAGGAGGGAAGGTCGTTCAAAAATAAAACACAGATAACCCCAGAGATTGGCTATATGGCAGTTTTTGAAGATACGGAAGGCAATATAATTTCTTTGCATTCGCATGCCTAGAAAGCACCTGCTTTCATCTTAGAATATCCGCCACCGCTTTTACCTTTAGAACTAATAATAACTTAACCTCATTCATATGAAAAATCTACTCTGCCTAATCGTAACCTTAATTATTTCTTTTCTTAGTCATGGACAAACAAGCCTATATGAAAACCCTCAATTTGACCAAATTGCAGCAGACCATAAAGTAATTGCAATTTTACCTTTTAGCGCTTCAGTTAAGCTAAGACCAAAACAAATGAAAGAACTTTCGAAATCTGATATTGAAAAACTTGAAGAGTCTGAAGGATATTCAATCCAAAGATCCATGTATTCATGGTTTTTAAAACGAAAAGGAAGGGGAACTTTAGCAATCAATATTCAGGACATATCCCTAACAAATTCAATTTTATCTAAACAATCCATTTCATTTGATCAATTAAGTACATATTCTCCTATAGAATTAGCAGAGATTCTGACGTAGATGCTATTATTATGGGAGATTTAAACACTAATAAACCCATGTCTGAAGGAGCCTCAGTTGCTTTAGGTCTGTTAATTGGTTTTTGGGGAACTACAAATACTGCCATAGTTAATATGTTTATTTACAATGGCTCTGATAGACAGTTGTTAATTAATTATCATAAAAAAGTGCGAGGCACTCTTGGGAGTACTCCCGATGATTTAGTAAATATTATAATGAGAAAAGCGTCGAGAAGAATTGCTTACACCAAGAAACAACTAAAAGTAAGCCGTTACTAGAGGTCTTATTTTTAAGTCAATTTACTGATTCAATGCTGCATCAATCAAATCGGCTACATCGATTCGAGCTCCTTTGCGAATAGTGTCTGTAACCGTAAGCAGCAGTAAATCTTTACCAGGTGTTTTTAGAAATATCTTTTGACCCCAAGGCAATTCTACTCCGCTTTGAGAAAAAGGAGTCAATCTCGGGTTCATAATTCCGGGAATTAAAATAGGGAGGGTTTGTGCCGTGGTGTTGACTAAATAGAATCCCACACTTCGATCTACAACTGTTTTCTTTTTCTTTCCTGGGCCTGTTTTAAAGAGGGTATATTCTACTTTGAGAGGGGCAATAAAACGATTTTCTAACTGTAAATAGTGTTTGTCTGCAACTTGTATGGTTGCAAAAGAACCTTTGTTCAACCCAAAACCTTTACTAAGAGAATCTGTTTGATGTGCACGAGCTGACACACCAAGGTCAAACTTAGACTTGTTCCATAATTTCACCGTAAACCCCTTCATATAGGGATAGTCGATGCGTATGACCTGTTTTGGTGGAATTATTAAAGTTGATTTTGGGAGTGTTTTTTTTGTTTGTGCTTGCAATGACATACTACAAATTAGTAGCAAAACAAATAGTAGTATGGGTTGTTTTTTAATGTTCATGATTTCGAAATAATGAGCGCGCTCTCTTGAATCGGGCAAGTCAAAACTATGGCTTTTGAAAGGATAAAAATAATTTATATGTCAAATTGACCTAAAAACAGACAACTAGTCACCTGAATCATAATGGAATAACTTATGAATGGGATAAATAAAAAAGCTATGAATTTTAATAATTTCACTTTAAAATCACAAGAATCTGTTCAAGCAGCTCAACAATATGCTTTTGAAAACGAACATCAACACATTGAAAACGAGCATCTTTTTAAGGGTATGCTTGAAGTTTATACCAATGTTTTGCCTTATATTTTTAAAAAATTACAGGTAGATGAGTCTTTAATCAAACAGCTTAATACAAAGGTTTTAAAAAGCTTCTCAAAGGTAAAAGGCGGAGAACAAATGATCTCTAAAAAAGCTTCGCAAACACTCATGAATGCGCTTAAAATCGCCAAAGATCAACAAGACGAATTTGTTGCAACCGAACATCTGTTTATGGCTCTATTTGAGTCGGATAGCTCTGTGGGGCGCATGCTAAAAGATCAAGGAATTACCAAGAAAAATTTAAAAGGAATAATACAAGAACTTCGAAAAGGAGAAAATGTCATTTCTTCTACCGCTGAAGAATCGTATAATGCATTGAATAAATATGCTAAAAACTTAAATGAACTTGCGAAAAGTGGGATGCTTGATCCTGTAATTGGAAGGGATGAAGAAATTCGCCGTTTGTTGCAGATTTTAAGTCGACGCACAAAGAATAACCTCATTTTGGTTGGAGAACCCGGAACAGGAAAAACGGCAATTGCAGAGGGTTTAGCGCATCGAATTATTGATGGTGATGTTCCTGAAAACTTAAAGGGTAAAAAGATTTTTGCTCTGGATATGGGTGCTTTGATTGCAGGAGCAAAATATAAAGGGGAATTTGAGGAACGCTTAAAATCTGTTATCAAGGAAGTTGTCAATAGTGATGGAGATTTGGTTTTGTTTATTGCTGAAATCCATACGCTGGTGGGAGCTGGAGGAGGAGCGGGCGCTATGGATGCTGCAAATATTCTGAAACCTGCTTTAGCACGAGGAGAATTACGAGCTATTGGAGCCACAACTCTTGATGAATATCAGAAATACTTTGAAAAAGATAAAGCTTTGGAGCGTCGTTTTCAAAAAGTTTTGGTGGATGAACCCGATATTGAGAGTGCAATATCCATTTTGCGAGGCATTAAAGAGAAGTACGAAACACATCATAAGGTGCGTATAAAAAATGAGGCGATTATTGGGGCTATATCGCTTTCAGATCGTTACATAACCAACCGCTTCTTACCAGTCAAAGCGATTGATTTGATGGATGAAGCTGCTTCCAAACTTCGTATGGAAATAAATTCAAAACCAGAAGAACTAGATAATCTTGATCGAAAAATAAGACAAATTGAAATCGAGTTAGTTGCTATTAAACGCGAACAGGATGAAGGAAAAATCAAACAACTCAACGGAGAATTGAGCGAATTACGGGAAGCTCGAAATACAATCTTTACCCAGTGGAGTCAGGAGAAAGAAGTAATAGAGTCTGTGCAACAATCAAAAGTAGCTATTGAGAACTTAAAATCACAAGCCGATCGAGCCGAGCGAGAAGGTGATCCGTTAATAAAAGAAGAGGTTACCTATGAAGATATTGCTGAAATTGTAGCCAAATGGACTGGAATCCCAGTAAGTAAAATGGTACAAACCGAAAAGGAAAAGTTACTGCATTTAGAAGACCACATCCACCATCGATTGATTGGACAAGAGAAAGCTGTAGCAGCTGTTAGTGACGCTATTCGAAGAAGTCGTGCAGGCTTAAAAGATCACAATAGACCCGTCGGGAGTTTTCTCTTCTTGGGTATGACAGGGGTTGGGAAAACCCAATTGGCAAAGGCTTTGGCAGAAGTGCTTTTTGATGATGAGAGTAACATCACCCGTATCGATATGAGTGAATATCAAGAACGCCATGCAGTGAGTCGCTTAGTCTGAGCTCCTCCCGGTTATGTAGGGTATGAAGAAGGGGGACAATTGACCGAAGCGGTTCGCCGTAAACTTTATTCCGTTATCCTGTTAGATGAAATTGAAAAAGCACATCCCGACACCTTTAATATACTTCTTCAAGTTTTGGATGAAGGACGACTAACAGACAACAAAGGGCGCTTAGCAGATTTCAAAAACAGCATCATCATCATGACGAGTAATATGGGGAGCAGTGAAATACAAGCTGCATTTGAGAAAAATTTAAAATTTGAAGATGCAGAAGCAGTTGCCAAAGAAGAAGTGATGGATTTGCTGCGCAAACAAGTTCGACCAGAATTTTTAAATAGAATTGATGACATTGTGTTGTTTTCTCCTTTGACTCAAAATGAAATTCAAAAGATTGTTCGTTTGCAAATAGAACAAATTGCAAAACGTTTGAAAAAGCAGGAGATTACTCTTGAGGCAACTAAAGAAGCTGTTGAACGTTTAGCTGTATTGGGATTTGATCCTCAATACGGTGGAAGACCCGTTAAAAGAGTTTTGCAACAATTTATTCTCAATCCACTATCTAAAGCACTTTTAGCTGGAACTTTAAAACAGGATAAAACGATAAAGGCTGATTATTACGATGAAAGCTTTGTTTTTATAAACAGCTAAGCGGCTGTATTCAGTGGTTTTATAGGTTCAACTCCATTTTTATATTCGAACGATTGTAGGGCAGGTTTTTTTCTAATGGAATTATTTTAAAGCCTACTTTTTGATAAATATAAATTGCATTTTCGAGTACAGTATTGGAATAGAGGATAAGTTTCGACCACTGCTGTTGTTTTGCAAAATCAAGCAAATACTGCATCAATTGTTGACCAAGCTTATGTCCTTGAAAAGCAGGATCTACAGCCATTTTACCTAATTCATATATTCCCGATGATTTATAAATGAATGCGGCTGTCCCCACTATTTGCTCATCAATACGAACGAAAAAAATAAAGCCACCGGGTTTTATAATTCTTTCTTCACAGCGACCGAGTAATTCAGAGTCATAGGGCTCAACCACAAAATAATGCTCCAGCCAAGCTTCATTAAGCCGTTTAAAATCTTGAGTATAGCGCGATTCAAAGGGAATTATTTCCATAGGTCTAGTGATCGCCTGTCATATCTTCAGGTTTTACCCAAGCGTCAAATTCTTCGGAAGTCACATAGCCCAGCGATAGAGCAGATGCTTTTAGTGTTGTTCCTTCTTCATGGGCTTTATTTGCGATCTCAGCAGCTTTGTAATATCCAATTTTGGTATTTAAAGCCGTTACAAGCATTAGCGAATTGTTTACCAATTCATCTATTCTTTTGTGATTGGGTTCAATACCATCAACACAATTCACGGTAAAACTTACACAGGCATCACCGATCAATTGAGCCGACTGTATGATGTTGGCAGCCATTACAGGTTTGAATACATTCAATTCATAATGTCCTTGAGTTCCCGCAACGCTTATGGTTACATCGTTCCCCATAACCTGTGCACATACCATCGTGATTGCTTCGCATTGGGTTGGGTTTACTTTTCCGGGCATGATTGAGCTTCCCGGCTCGTTAGCTGGAATTATGATTTCTCCAATTCCTGAACGCGGGCCAGAAGACAGCATTCGAATGTCATTGGCTATTTTGTTTAGCGATACAGCGATTTGTTTAAGGGCTCCGTGGGTTTCAACAATTGCATCATGAGCTGCAAGTGCTTCAAACTTATTATGAGCCGTTATAAAGGGGAGTTCAGTAAACGCTGCAATGTACTTTGCTACGAGTTCAGAATAGCCCTTAGGCGTGTTTATTCCAGTTCCTACTGCAGTACCTCCAAGCGCCACTTCTGACAAATGCTTTAAAGTGAAATTTAAGGCAGCCAATCCATGATCCAATTGAGAAACATAGCCCGAAAATTCTTGACCTAGGGTGAGGGGAGTGGCATCCATCAAATGAGTACGCCCAATTTTAACTACAGATTTAAAAGCCTTTGCTTTTGCATCGAGTGCATTTCGGAGTTGGGTAATGCCCGGAATCGTATTATCAATAATTTTTTTATAGGCTGCAATGTGCATTCCCGTAGGGAACGTATCATTAGACGATTGTGATTTATTTACATCATCGTTAGGGGCTAGGGTTTTATCACCCGTGCCTAGTGTGTTGCCAGCAAGTACATGAGCACGATTGGCAATCACTTCATTGACGTTCATGTTGCTCTGTGTTCCCGATCCTGTTTGCCAAATCACCAAAGGAAACTGATCGTCCAGTTTCCCTTCTAAAATTTCATCACATACTTGTGCGATTAAATCACGTTTATTTAGATCCAAAACACCCAACTCATGGTTGGTGTAGGCAGCTGATTTTTTTAAGTAAGCAAAACCTTGAACAATTTCAATCGGCATAGAAGCTGAAGGACCAATTTTGAAATTGGATCGTGAGCGTTCTGTTTGAGCGCCCCAATAAACGTCTGCGGGTACCTGTACATCTCCTAAGGTGTCTTTTTCTATGCGGTATTTCATTATTTGTTTGCTTTAAATTGTTCTCTGCAAAAATACTTAATTTTTATTTTAGAGCAAGCTGATGAGATCTCGGATTGAAAATAGATAAGCGCAGGTTGAATTTATACTCTTAGGTCAAAAAAATAAAAAGATAACTGGGATTAGAATTATAAAAAACTTAATTTTGTTTAAAATTTTACAACAATGTTCGAATTCGATCAATATTTAGGTTTTTTATCTTTTTTAACCATCTTATCCATTGGGTTTTGGTTGATGATTTTTTTACTAACCTTCGTGATTCCTTACTGGCTAGTTGGCTCGTTTTTGGAGTGGTTCAAAGAACGTAAAGAAGCCAAGAAGGCAGAGCTTCAAGAATAAATATAGTTTACTTACTATTTTTAGCCGTTCTTCGGTTTCTATCATACTAAAAAACCTCACAATTCTAAATTGTGAGGTTTTTTTATGGACTAAATCCTTTTATTTAAAAGTCAAAACCTTCTCCACCCTCACCGCCTCTGTTAGTTGCCGAGCGTCTGCGTTTACTGGCTTTACTTTCGTTTATTTTATAAGTTAAAGTCAAAACATAAGTTGGGATTCTCCACTGAAATTCGGTGTAGGTTGAAAAGTTTTCACTGGAAGTAGTGCTTTTTCTTCTTCTAGAATTCAAAAGATCACTAGCACGCAATGAAAGGGTTCCTTTTTTCTTTAAAATGGTTTTGTTGATTGCCCCCGAGAGTGAAAACACTCCTTTTGATGTCGTTTGTGCGTTGGCTCTTGGGCCAAAGTAGAACGCCCGTAATTGGGTATCGAAGCCGCCAGGAAGTTTTACACTTGCGTTGATTCTACTGAACCAACTTACGATTTCTGCATCAAAATTATTACCAGCATAATCTCCAATAGTTTGGGAGTTGAAAATATTGAAATTTCCGCTTAGCCGAACTTTTCGCGAGGGCGTATAGGTAAGCGTAAATTCAGTACCAATACGATTGTTTTCCGATAGATTGACAGAAATAGAGCGCAAAGCAGGTACTAATGTTGTACTTCCATTTGCGGTGACTTCAATCAAATCCCCTGTTTCTTCTGTAATGCGTTCGATGTTTTGGGTCGACTTTTGGAAATATACAGATCCATTGAATGTAAATTTCTCCCAACGTTTCAGGTAGCCCAAATCAAACGTATTGGAGTAGGATGGGTCAAGATCAGGATTTCCTTGTCTAAAGAAGGTAATACTCGAACGCGATGGGAAGGGATTTAAGGACCATGCTCTTGGACGTCTTATTCTTCTGCTGAATCCAAGGGTTACATTTTCTTTCTCATTCATCTCATAGGAAAGGTTGACCGTTGGGAACCAGTCAGCATAATTCTTCTCTACTTTATCATTGGTAGTTCGTTGGTCTATGATGATGTTCGAATGCTCCATTCGAAGCCCTAATAAATATGAAAACTTGTCAATTTTCTTTCCAAACTGAGTATAGGCAGCATTTACATTTTCTGTGTAAGCCAAGATGTTTGAAAGATCGGTGTTTCTTACAAATACATTATTCTCTTGAATAGCTACATTATAATCGTTCACCTGTGTTTTGAAGTTTCCGCGGTATCCAACCTCAAACTGGGTGTTCTCATCAATTGGCCAAACATAATCCACTTGGTATAAAATTCTTTTTTGAGATTCTGCAGTGAAAACTTCTTCTGGAATTGCGCTTGTGATATCAGAATCTTCGTCTTCAGTACTGGTTTCGTATTGAAATTCAGCTACCAATTCATGTCCTTCATCATCGAATTTTTTAGTGTAATTGGCAGTAAATTGTCTAGTTTCATCCAATTCCACTTCATTTTCAAAACGCTCAGAATTGAACGTTCCAGTAGCGTTGATCGACTCGATATAGGTTGACACTAAACTGTTGTTGTCGCTTTTTCTATAAAAGCCAGTAACCGTTAGAGATGTTTTATCATCGAGAATATATTCTAAACCGAGATTGGTGAAAAAGCTTTTTCGACCGCGATCGTAGTTACGACGTTCATTAGAAAAATTACTAGGATCGGTTACATTAAAATATTCACTATTAAAAAGCCCACCTCCTTCAGATTCGGAATCTCCAACCGTAGTTGTAGTAAAGATGTTTACTTTTTCGCTTCTCCAGTTTAATGAAGCACTTCCTCTAAAGTTTTTTGGAATCCCACTGTTTAAAATGATTGATCCGTTGAAACCGTCTAATTCGTTTTTCTTTAAAATAATATTCAAGATACCTGCAGTTCCTGCTGCATCGTATCGTGCAGAGGGGGAGGTAACAACCTCGACTTTTTCGATCGACTCAGCAGGAATTTGACGTAAACCTTCTGGGCCCGATAAACCAACAAGACCCGATGGTTTTCCATTAATCAAAATACGGACGTTATCATTTCCACGTAAAGAAACAATACCTTCTACATCTACAGAAACCGAAGGCACGTTATCTAAAACATCTGAAACACTTCCCCCGCGAACGGTAATGTCTTTCCCCACATTATAAATACGTTTGTCTAAACGAATTTCTACTGTAGTTCGTTCACCGACCAATTCAACACCTTCGAGGGCAGAAGCTTCAATTTCTAAATTGATTGTACCCAAGTCTTTATTGGAACGAATTACAACACCTTCTTGGGTTACGGTTTTAAAGGAAATATATTCTGTACTGATGTTATATTTCCCAGGGAATACTTCAAAAGAGAAAGTACCGTCTGCTTTGGTAATTCCCCCTTGTAGCATCTCAGGGCGACGATCATTTCTCAAAGTAATGGTTGCGTACTCGAGGGGTTCTAGGGTTTCAACATCAACTACTTTTCCAGTAAGGAGCAGTTTTTTAAAATTTTGAGGACGTTGGGCGAAGGTTAGGTTGATTGTAAGGAAAAATAAACTCAACAAGGCGAGTCTAGAGGGAAGAAAATATAGTTTCATTAATTTTTTTATTGATTTGACTATGTCAAGTAGATAAGGTTTAATGGGATTCTAAAAAATGAATCAATTGGTCGATGGGCCTACCGATCACAGCATTTGTACTACTGGATATGATTGGCCTTTCTATTAATTTCGGATGTTTGGTTAAGAGTGCGATAATTTCTGACTTTGAGAAGTTTTTCCCTTTGTACTGCTCTTTCCACAGGGCTTCATTTACCCGAACCAATTGCATTGGATCCAATTTTAGGAGTAGAATTAACTCTTCAATTTGTTTTTCACTGAGTGGGTTTTTTAAATATTCAACAATCTCAGGTTTTAATCCCTTTGACTCTAGAAGCTCCAATGCTTCTCTCGATTTTCTGCACCGTGTATTGTGGTAAATTGTAAGTTTCATCGATTATCTTCTTTATAGCGTTATGTAGGCAACTAGATCGTTAGCTAATTGTTCGGGGCTATGAAATTGAATGGAGTGAATTCCTAAGGCACGCGCAGCTTCTATATTGCGTAAATTATCATCAATAAACAGAGATTCTTCGGCTTTAAGATCAAAACGACTGAGGGTCAATTCATAGATTACAGCAAACGGTTTTCTGGTTTTTTCTTCTCCAGAAACTAAGATTCCTTCAAACCATTGTAAAAACTCAAATTTTGCAATGGCTTTTGGAAAGGTTTCATGGCTCCAATTAGTGAGAGCAACTACCTTGTAGTTTGGATTGTCGGTGCATTGTTTTAAAATGTCTACAGTCCCTTGAATTTGATCTCCCAACATTTCATCCCATCGTCCGTAAAACATTCTGATTTCCTCTTCGTATTCTGGAAATAAAGCGATGCGTTCTTCGGTAGCCTTTGCCATAGGATAGCCAGCATCTTGATTTTCGTTCCAGTCCTGAGTGCATACTTTATTGAAAAAATGTGCCATTTTATCTGGATCATTTTTAAAAACATGCTTGTATACTTTATCAGGATTCCAGTCAACAAGGACACCACCGAGGTCAAAAATTATATTCTTAATGTTTGCATTGCTTTCCATAGGGTTTTGATTTTTAATTAAGCATTCTATTATTCAGACTCATTTTGTCCCATCATCATCAAATAGGCTTTCAGAAAGGGGTCAATTGCACCATTGAGCACAGCATCCACATTGCCTGTTTCGAACTGTGTTCGTACATCTTTTGCTAGTTTATAGGGGTGTAATACGTAATTTCGAATTTGTGATCCCCATTCAATTTTCTTTTTAGAGGCTTCAATTTCTTTACGGGCAGCGAGTTTCTTTTGTAATTCTAATTCATACAACTGTGACTTCAACAATTGCATTGCCTTGGTTTTATTGTCCAATTGCGAGCGCGTTTCAGAATTTTCTATTACAATTCCTGAAGGTTCATGTCGCAAGCGAACTGCAGTTTCAACCTTATTTACATTTTGACCTCCTGCTCCACTCGAACGCATGGTTTCCCAAGAGATATGAGCTGGATTGATTTGAATTTCAATGCTTTCATCTACCAATGGATAAACGTAAACGGAGGCAAATGAGGTATGGCGTTTTGCATTGCTGTCAAAAGGGGAGATGCGCACCAAACGATGGACACCATTTTCACCTTTCAGCCAACCAAAGGCAAAATCGCCTTCAATTTCTAGAGTAACCGTTTTTATTCCTGCTACATCCCCGGCTTGGTGATTCAATTCTTTGATCTTATATCCTTGCTTTTCTGCCCACATCAAATACATGCGCATCAGCATTTCGGCCCAATCACAGCTTTCTGTCCCTCCAGCACCAGCTGTCACTTGGATTACTGCACTCAGCGCGTCTCCTTCATCGGAAAGCATGTTGCGAAACTCAACATCTTCTAAGCGCGATATTATGGAATCGTACAGCGCCATAACTTCTTCCTCTGAAACATCATCCGATTTATAAAAATCAAGCAATACTTCAAGGTCTTCGTTCTGCTGCTCTAAGGCTTCGTAATCGCTTACCCACTTTTTAAGCGTCCGAAGGGATTTCATATGGGCTTCGGCTTTTGTAGGGTTGTTCCAAAAATCAGGGTCAAGTGTTACCTCTTCTTGGTTGCGTATTTCTATTTGTTTTGCATCAACGTCAAAGATATCGTCTTAGTGCCCCAAGGCGATCCAAAATACTTTTATGTTGATCTGTAGTTAGCATATTGTAGTTTTATGTAAAAGTATAATTAAACTTCAAATCTCCCTTTTATTAACATTATTTTTTTAGCTTAGATTCAAAACTATTTGCAATGAAATCTATATTCAATTACCTCACTGTTTTCTTAATTCTATGCTCTTTAACAGCACATGCTCAGCGTTCTAAGAAAAAGAACCCTAGCGTTCAAGAAACAAAGCTGAATATGCTTCAGTCAAAGGCTCTTGCTTTTCAAGGCTTTTTTGACTTTTATTACGAAGAAAATTCGGGTAACGTTTTTTTAAAGGTCGATAAAGAAAGTCAAGTCGATTCAGAATTTTTATACATCAACAGCCTCAGTGCTGGAATTGGGAGTAACGATATTGGCTTGGATCGCGGACAGCTGGGAGATGAACGGGTTGTATACTTCAGCAAAGCTGGGGGCAAATTACTTCTGATTCAACCCAATTTGAAATACCGAGCAACTACAGATAATGCCTTAGAAAAACAATCGGTGAAGGAGGCATTTGCCGAATCGGTTTTATTTGGTTTCCCTATTGTAGAAACCTCACCTAGTCACTATCTAATTGAGATCACACCCTTTTTAATGCAAGATACACATGGAGTTTCTCAACGTTTGAAACGCTCAAAACAGGGCAATTATAAACTAGATAAATCCCGCTCTGCAGTATCCCTTGATCGAACAAAAGCCTTTCCAAAGAATATTGAGTTGGACGTGCTTTTAACGTTTGCTGGAGAAGCATCAGGGAGTTGGATACGTTCGGTAACACCTTCTTCTAATAGTGTAAGTGTAAAGCAACACCATTCTTTTGTTGCCTTACCGGAGATTCCTTTTACACCAAGAAAATTCGATCCTAGAAGTGGGGCAATACCTTTTTCGTATTACGATTATTCAACCCCGGTCGAGACTTCTACACGTAAAGTATATGCCTTGCGTCATCGATTAGAAAAAACAGACCCCAATGCAGCACAAAGTAAAGCAAAGGAACCGATTGTTTATTATTTAGACAATGGAACCCCTGAGCCTGTCCGATCAGCCTTACTAGAAGGTGGGAGTTGGTGGAACCAGGCCTTTAAAGCAGCTGGTTTTATAGATGCTTTTCAAATAAAAATACTTCCAGATGACGCAGACCCATTGGATGTGCGTTATAATGTAATTCAATGGGTGCATCGGTCTACACGAGGGTGGAGCTATGGTGCAAGCGTGGTCGATCCACGTTCTGGTGAAATTCTCAAAGGTCATGTGAGTCTCGGTAGTTTACGCATTCGTCAAGACTTTATGATTGCTCAAGGGTTAACTAAAGATCCTTATGCCAATGGAAATACTGATGAAACCAAGATGTCTGAACTTGCCATTGCTCGTATCCGCCAACTTTCGGCTCACGAAATTGGGCATACGCTTGGTTTTGCTCACAATTTTGCTGCAAGCACCAACGGAAGAGCCTCGGTAATGGATTATCCCCATCCTAAACTTGAGGTAGTGGCTGGTGCAATTTCATATGAAAATGCATATGCTGTCGGTATGGGTGCCTGGGATAAAACATCCGTTCGCTATTCTTATAGCGAGTTTCCAGAAGGAACAGATGAGACTAAAGAACTCAATAGCATTCTCGAAGAAAGTATTCTTAAGGGAAACCGTTTTATTTCGGATCAAGATGCTCGTCCCATCGGCGGTTCACATCCCTATGCCCATTTATGGGATAATGGGGCTAGTGCAATTGAAGAATACAATCACCTGATCAAGGTACGTTCCCTTGCTTTACAAAACTTTTCTGAGGATCAGCTCAGAGTAGGGGAGCCTTATTCGGTTTTGAATGATCGTTTAGTACCCATGTATTTCTTGCACCGATATCAAGCGGAAGCCATTGTTAAACTGATCGGTGGTGTCGACTATTCTTATGGGGTTAAAGGATCTATTCCTTTTGAAATTGCTACCGTAGCTGCCGAAACTCAGAAAGAAGCATTGACAGCTATGATCAATTCATTATCATCCGAAGTTTTGGCTATTCCAAAGCCATTATTGAAGCAGTTGCCACCAACAGCCTTTGGCTATTCGGCAACACGTGAAAGTTTTAGATCACAAACCGGAAGAGTGTTTGATGTACTTGGAGCTCCAGCGTCCCTTGGAAAAGGAATTCTTCAAATGATTTTGAATCCAGAACGGGTATCGCGTTTGATACAACAAAAAGCATTGGACGTCAGTCAGCTATCATTTGATCAATTAGCAAATGAATTGACAAAATCAATTTTTAAAAAGCAATATCGTGATTCCTATCATCAGGCAATTCAAACCCAGCTCAAGGAGAGCTATTTGAATGTACTTTTTGATCTTCATGCAAATAACAACACCACGGCCTCGGTCAAAGCCATTAGTTTTGGTGTTATAAAAAGAATTGAAAACGGTTTAAAGAAAAATGCTTTAGAGCCACACCGAGCTTATTACATCAATAAAATCAAACGCTTTTTAGATAATCCTGAGGCCTATGAAGTTCAGGAGACCCCGGTGCTTCCTGATGGATCGCCGATTGGCACAGATGCATTTTGCAGCCAGTTTACGCTTTAATACTAGTAAAAATAAATTGAATACGAACTATATTTTCTACACGTGAAAGTAAATTTAATCAGTGATACCGTGACCCTCCCATCGCCGGGCATGCTTGATGCTATGCAAAATGCAAAGGTTGGCGATGATGTATTTAAAGAAGATCCAGCAGTAAATGCCCTTGAGGAAAAGGTCGCTCAGTTGTTTGGAAAGGAAGCAGCCTTGTTCTTTCCATCGGGAACCATGGCGAACCAAACGGCAATTAAAATTCACACCCAACCGGGCGAACAACTGATTTGTGACCACTATGCACACGTTTTTAATTATGAAGGCGGGGGCGTCAGTTTTAATAGCGGTGTTTCGTGCGCTTTAATCGAAGGAGAGCGCGGTCGTATTACTGCGGAGCAAGTTGCATCAAAGATCAATCCTCCCGATTTTTATCACTCGCCATTATCAACATTAGTGTGTTTAGAAAACACCACAAACAAAGGCGGAGGTGCCTTTTATGATCTCAATACAATTGAGGCAATTCGTTCCGTTTGCGATGAACATCATTTAGGATTACACCTCGATGGGGCGCGCCTATGGAATGCATTAGTCGCTTCTGGTCAAGATGCCCAAAGCTATGGAGCCTTATTCGATACCATCTCGGTATGTTTCAGTAAAGGTCTTGGTGCACCCGTTGGCTCTGCATTAATTGGAAGTAAAGCCGCCATGGAGCAAGCACTCCGTGTACGAAAGATATTTGGTGGGGGAATGCGGCAAGCAGGTTTTTTAGCTGCTGCTGCCTCTTATGCAATTGACCACCAATGGGAATCCCTATCCGAAGATCATCGGAAAGCTAAAGAATTAAAAAGTGTTTTAGAACAACTGCCCTTTATTAAAAAAGTTGAGGATGTTGACACCAATATTGTTATTTTTAACTTATTGGATACTGCAAAAGAAGCAGCTTTTATGAATAAACTGCAAGAAAATAAAATACGATTCATTTCAATGGGTCAAGGCAAACTCCGAATGGTTACTCACCGAGATTATACCCAATCTCAACATCAATACATGCTCGATATCTTACAGAATTTAAACTTTTAACCCCATGCATTTTCCTACGAAATTTTTTAACAGAACCACATTCATCCTGATTTTTGGTGTTATTTTCGCCCAATCTTGTGATACCAATAAGAAAAAGACACCCATGAAAGACCTAAAGCCACCAACTGCAGATCAGAAACCCCATCAGCATAAAATCCATAACGACATTCGAATGGATGAATATTTTTGGTTGAAAGAGCGTAAAAATCCCGAAGTAATTGATTATTTGGAACGGGAAAATGATTTTTATGCCAAATCAACTGCACATACAGTTGACTTTCAAACCGATCTTTTTGAGGAAATGAAAGCCAGAATCAAAGAAGATGACAGTTCGGTGCCTTATTTCTACAATGGATACTGGTATATCAGTCGCTATGAAATAGGAAAGGAATATCCTATTCACACGCGTAAAAAAGGTTCTATTGATGCAGATGAAGAAATTTTATTCGATTGTAATGAAATGGCAAAAGGGCATGAGTACTTCCGATTAGTTGGAATTAGCATCAGTCCTGATAATACCAAAGCTGCTTTTGCAGTGGATACTGTTTCGCGCAGACAGTATACGGTTAAGGTAAAGGATTTAGTTTCGGGTAACTACCTCGATACCTCAATTGAAAACACAACAGGAGGAAGTGTATGGGCTAAGGATAACGAAACCTTGTTTTATACCCAAAAGAATCCCGTTACCCTGCGTTCAGAGGCAATTTACAGACACAATATCCATTCAGCTTCAAATGAAACTACTTTAGTTTACGAAGAAAAAGACGACACCTTTTCCGTATATGTAATGGATTCGAAGTCTGAGGATTATATTTTTATTTCTTCCTACAGTACACTTACAACTGAATTTCAATACATCAAAGCGGATGCACCATTAAGTGAGTTTAAACTCATTCAAAAAAGACAACGTGGATTAGAGTATAGTGTATCCCATTTCGAAAATTACTTTTATATTTTCACCAATGCCGATGATGCATTCAATTATAAAATAATGCAAACACCCGTTACCAAAACTGAGCGTTCCAATTGGGTAAATTACATCGATCACCGTTCTGATGTATTGTTGGAAGATTTGGAAATGTTTAAGGACTATATGGTGCTTACGGAACGAGAAAATGGGCTTTCAAAAATCAGAATACAGTCTTGGGATGGGAAGAAAGACTTTTATCTTCCAATTGACGGAGAAACCTATACCCTATATACATCTACTAATGTTGATTTTAACACTACAAAACTACGTTATTCATTCAATTCATTGACTTCACCCTCATCTGCATTAGAGTATGATATGGCAACTGGTGAAGAGAAAGTATTGAAACAACAACAAGTTTTAGGAACATTTGACAAAAGCAACTATACATCTGTGCGTTTATGGGCTACAGCTGAAGATGGTGTGAAAATTCCCATTTCGATGGTGCATCACAAGGACACAGAATTGAATGCAGATACACCCATTTTATTGTATGCCTACGGGTCGTACGGATCGACTATCGACCCTAACTTTTCTACTACTCGTTTAAGTTTGTTGGATCGAGGTTTTGCATTTGCCATTGCACATGTTCGAGGGGGAGAATATATGGGACGGAATTGGTATGAAGACGGGAAATTATTCAAGAAGAAAAATACATTTTCAGATTTCATCAGTTGCTCTAAGTTTTTGATTGGAGCCTCCATGACATCGGCAGATCATTTGTATGCCTATGGTGGATCAGCTGGTGGATTGCTGATGGGTGTTATACTAAATGATGCGCCAGAATTGTATAAGGGAGTGATTTCTGCAGTACCCTTTGTAGATGTGGTAACAACCATGCTCGATGACACCATTCCGCTTACTACATCAGAATATGATGAATGGGGAAATCCGAGTGATAAAGACTATTATGATTACATCAAGTCTTATTCGCCTTATGACAATGTAAAAGTACAAGCCTATCCCAATATTTTAGTTACTACAGGCTTACACGATTCTCAAGTTCAGTATTGGGAGCCTGCGAAATGGGTAGCCCGCTTACGCAAATTGAAAACAGACAGCAATCAACTGTATTTGGATACAAACATGAAAGCAGGTCATGGTGGTTCTTCTGGGCGTTTTGATGCGTTACAGGAAACAGCTAAAAAATTTGCGTTTTTACTTGAGTTGGAAAAACAGATAAAGTGATATTTTTTCATTAAATTTGGATGTTTTTATTCAAACCCATTGTATGAAAAATAACATTCAAGCCTCCAAAAATATCCTCAACCTAATAGGTAATACTCCTCTGGTACAAATTGATAAAGTTGTACAAGGTTTCGAAGGTTCCTATTACGCCAAATGGGAGGCTGCCAATCCTGGTCATTCTAACAAAGATAGAATTGCACTCTTCATTATTGAAGAAGCAGAACGAACTGGTTTATTGCAAAAAGACAGTGTCATCATTGAAACTACTTCAGGTAACACCGGCTTCAGTCTAGCCATGGTTTCTCTAATCAAAGGATACGAATGTATTTTGGCAGTGAGCTCAAAATCATCAAAAGACAAGATCAATATGCTGCGTGCTATGGGCGCAAAGGTATATGTCTGTCCCGCTAATGTAAAAGCAGATGATCCTCGTTCATACTATCAAGTAGCCAAACGCATTAATGAAGAGACTGCAAAATCGGTCTACATCAATCAGTATTTTAATGATTTGAATACCCAAGCTCATTACCAAACTACTGGCCCAGAAATTTGGAAGCAAACCAATGGAGCAATAACCCACTTAGTAGCTTGTAGTGGCACTGGTGGGACAATTTCTGGTTGTGGGCGTTTTTTAAAAGAACAAAATCCAAATATTAAAATAATTGGAGTAGATGCTTATGGTTCCGTTTTAAAGAAATACCATGAAACGAATGAGTTGGATGTAAATGAAATTTATCCCTACCGAATTGAGGGTTTAGGGAAAAATATGATTCCAACTGCTACAGATTTTGATGTTATTGACCATTTTGAAAAAGTTACTGATGAAGAAAGTGCCCATACTGCTAGAGAAATTTCTCTTAAAGAAGGTATCTTTGTAGGATATACCTCTGGTGCGGCAGTTCAGGCAATTAAACAGTTACATCAACAGTCTATGTTTGACAGTCACAGTAAGGTAGTAGCCATATTCCCAGATCATGGTTCTCGATACATGAGTAAAATATACAATGATCAATGGATGCGTGATCAAGGATTCTTTGACAGCGATCATGTTCAAGATCCACAAAAAGTAGAATACATCCAGTAACTACCTCTATAAAAAAGCATAATGACAAACGATTTATTCGATAGAATATTAGATGATAAAGGTCCCCTTGGCAAGTGGGCATCTGTAGCAGAAGGCTATTTTGTTTTCCCAAAATTGGAAGGACCAATTTCCAATAGAATGAAATTCCAAGGAAAAGAAGTGATTACGTGGAGTGTTAACGATTATCTGGGCTTAGCAAATCACCCTGAAGTTAGAGAAGCCGATACTAATGCCGCAAAACAATTCGGTTCTGCTCATCCAATGGGTGCCAGAATGATGTCGGGACATACCGACTTGCATGAGCAATTAGAAGAGGAACTCGCAGCCTTTGTCAATAAAGAAGCTGCTTACGTGCTTAATTTTGGATACCAAGGTATCTTATCAACCATTGATACTCTTGTTTCAAAAAACGACATCATTGTTTATGATGTTGATACCCATGCATGTATTATTGACGGAGTTCGCTTGCATCCAGGAAAACGCTATACCTACAAGCACAATGACATTGTTAGCTTAGAGAAGAATTTAGAGCGTGCTACCATCATGGCAGAAAAAACAGGAGGTGGGATTTTGGTGATCTCTGAGGGTGTTTTTGGAATGCGTGGTGAACAAGGTCGTTTAAAAGAAATTGCAGCCCTTAAATCGAAATATAAATTCCGTTTTTTAGTAGACGATGCCCATGGTTTTGGTACCCTGGGGTCTACTGGAGCAGGAGCAGGAGAGGAGCAGGGCATTCAAGATGCAATTGATGTGTATTTTGCAACCTTTGCAAAATCGATGGCATCAACTGGCGCATTCATTGCAGCTGAGAAAGGTGTTATTGATTTTATGAAGTACAATATGCGTTCTCAAATGTTTGCAAAATCCCTACAATCGGTCTTAGTAGTAGGGGCTCTAAAGCGTTTGGACTTATTGCGAACACGACCCGAATTAAAAGCTAAGCTCTGGGAGAATGTGAATGCATTACAATTTGGACTGAAAGAGCGAGGTTTTGATATTGGAACTACGCAAAGCTGTGTAACGCCCGTATACCTCAAAGGGAGTATTCCAGAAGCCATGGTTTTAGTAAAAGATCTAAGAGAAAATCACAGTGTATTTTGTTCTATCGTTGTTTACCCCGTTATACCCAGAGGAATCATCCTACTCCGCTTAATTCCAACTGCAACTCATACGTTTGAAGATGTATCCCTAACCTTAGATGCCTTTACTGCCATACGGGAGCGCCTTGAGGCGGGTATCTACAAACACATGTCATCTGGGATTGTAGCATCATAGCTTAGTATTCAAAAACATTAAGTATAAAAAAACGCCTAAAGTACTACTTTAGGCGTTTTTTAGTTTTTATGACTGTAAAGCTTAGTCGTTCAACATGACCGGCATAACCAACATGGTAATCAATTCTCCTTCATCAGTTCCATCGATAGGAGTAATGATCCCAGCTCTGTTGGGCAAGGACATAGCTAAAGAAACTTCATCAACCGTAAGGTTATTTAGCATTTCAATAATGAATCTTGAATTGAATCCGATTTGTAAATCATCTCCTTGATATTGACAGTTTAAGCGTTCTTCAGCTTTGTTACTAAAATCAAAGTCTTCAGCAGAAATATTCAATTCTGCGCCCGCAATTTTTAACCGAATTTGATGTGTTGTTTTATTGGAAAAAATACTAACACGGCGCAGCGAGTTTAAAAAAGGCTCTCGTGCGATGGTCATTACATTCGGATTTTCCTTGGGAATTACCGCTTCATAATTAGGGTATTTTCCTTCAATCAAACGACAACTTAAGGTGGTGCTCCCAAATGTAAATTGTGCGTTGGTATCGTTATACTCAATAGTAATATCCTCTTCACTTCCTTGTAAAATTCCCTTAAGAATTTGAAGTGCTTTTTTTGGCATGATGAATTCGGCAGTACTATCGGCTTGTAGATCCGTTCGGGTGTACTTCACTAATTTATGTGCATCGGTTGCGACAAAGGTTAGTGCTTCCGTTGAAAACTGGAAAAACACACCACTCATTACGGGTCTTAAATCGTCGTTTCCAGATGCAAATAAAGTCGCATTGATCGCAGTTGCTAAAATATCGGCCATCAGGACTGTTTTACTGGGATCTTTAATATGGACCGCTTTCGGAAATTCATCTCCTGGAACATAAGCCAAAGCATATTTCCCATTGTTTGCGCTAATTTCAACTGTATTATTTTCCAAAACCATGAAGGTGAGTGGTTGTTCTGGGAATGTTTTTAGTGTATCCAACAACAAACGTGCAGGTAGTGCTATGGTTCCGCTTGTATCGGACTCAACCGAAATACTAGATGACATACTGGTCTCTAGGTCAGAAGCCGTAAGTGTTAGACGATCTGTTTGAAGCTCAAACAAAAAGTTATCTAGTATGGGAAGGGTGTTTGAGTTATTGATAACTCCACCAAGGGTTTGCAGTTGTTTGAGTAGTTGATTACTCGATACAATGAATTTCATAAATGGGCTCTGTTTTATTCAAAGATATTTTAAATGCTTTTAAAAGCGAAAGAAACTTATCAACACTTATTGGCGATAACTTTTGAGTCGGTAGCCATTAAAAATTAGTCCGAGAATAAGGAGGATTAATAAAGGTGCAAATAAGCCAAAATAGCGCCAGTAGATCAATTCTGATTCTGTTTTAGCAGTATCCAATAATGCGATTTTAATTTCTTTAGCACGGAGGCTAAGAAACCTATTGTCTTCAATAAGATAATGAATTGTATTTTTTAAGAACTGCTTATTACTATAAAAATTATTGGTCCACTTATCATAGCCTAATTCTAACGGTTGCCCTTTATCGATTTGATTTTCAAGTAGGTTTCCATCCGAGAAAATAGCCATACGCGCCGGCTGAATTTCTTTGGACTTCCATTCAAAAGGCTGAATTCGATTGGTGTATAGCGAATTGAAACGCCCTTCAAGTAAAACACCTAGGGTTTGCTTGCTGTCTGTGAAAAGCGAGGGTTTGATCGGCTCTGTTGCGCTAGACAAGTTAATAAGAGAGGGGATTCCTTCGATTTTGGAAAGGGAGGAAGACTGAATCAACACTGTTTTTTTCACTTTATTCTTGAGCGTATCGATGGGGCTTGCAAATTGAAAATGTACCGAACCAACAGCCGAACCTATAGGGTGATCTTGATTAGGAGCTGCAAGCGGATTATAAGGCCATGGGTAAGGTAAATATTGCGAAGCATTCTGTTGCCCTTGTGCAAGTACTATTGGAGCACTGTAGAGGTCTTTTACAAGTTCTTGTCGCAAACGAACCCCAAACTTAAAAAATAAATCATCCAATTCGAGTGCTTTGCCATAACTAACCGTTGTTCCTGATAATGCATATAAGCTATCCTTTTGCACATGTACAGGATCAATTAAATACATACTATTACCACCTTGTTGTGTGTATTGATCAAGAATGAATTTATCTGTATTTGAAAATACCTTTTTGGGATTCGAAACCAGTAGCAAATCAAAACGATTTAGGTTCTCTAATGTTTTCTCAGGAGTTTCCGGAAATGCTTCAAGGTCAAAAGCCGCTAAATTATAATAGGGCAGTAGATCTTGCAGGAAATTGGTAACTAAAATATCTTTTGAGGTTTCGTGGGAACTCAGTACGGCAATTTTCTTTTTTTCTTCTAAAAGGATTTTATAAATGCCATCCAGGATTGCGTATTCTAGTTGCTGTATGGATTGAAGTATACGTTGTTCGGGACTATCGCCTAAATTCTTTTGAAGCAAGGAGACACGAACGGTTCGATCACCATAATTCAATAACATCCAAGGGAAAACATAGGATTGCTCAACAGCCTGATTTTCTCGTTCTACGACAAGCTCAGGAAAAAGACCGTATTGATTCATTTCTTCAAGAAGTTGCTCGACATCGTCGGAGCCTTTGAAGGGATCGATAAATTCATAGTAAAAACGATCGTTTTGAGCGGTTATACTTTGCAATATTACCTCAGTTTCTGAACGCAAACGCTGGTATTCTTGTGGGAGTTTTCCATTTAAAAAAACATCAATTCGAATGGGCTGGTCTATGGATTTTATAAATTCTTTACTGGGATTGGACAAAGAGTAGCGATGGTCACTGGTTAGATCCCAGCGCACAGTATAGAACGAAGCAAGGATTTGAACGAGCACTACAACTGTACAAACGAAAAGAATTCTATAGGTGGTAGATTGATTCATTATCGCTTTAATTTATGAAGTTGATTAACGGCGAAAAAAAGAAAAAGAAAAAGTTGCCCTAGAAAATAAATTAAATCTTTACTATCAATAATTCCTTTACTCATTTGATTGTAATGGGAGCTAATTCCAACGGCATTTAAAAAGCTGTAAATCGTATTGTCAGAAAAGTAAAGTGAAGCTTCTCTCCAGCCATAGAAATGGAGAAAACAAAGCAAGACAGCGGCTAAAAATGCAACCACTTGATTTTTTGAGAAACAAGAGCAGCACAAGGTGATACTAGAAAACAAAGCGGCTAAGAAAAAGAGCCCTAGGAAGGATCCCCAAAATGCGCCCCAATCAAAAACATCAGACTCAAGTTTCAATTCTAAAACGACATATACATATATAAAACTTGCTACAAGACTGCAGCCGATTAGAAACAACACCCCCAAAAATTTCCCTAAGATCAATTCCCAAACAGCAATTGGTTTGGTGAAAAGTAAAGCGATTGTTCCGGATTTAATTTCTTCTGAAAAAGCTTTCATCCCGATAGCTGGGATAAGAAATAAGAACAACCAAGGCATCAATTCGAAATACAAATTAAGGTCGGCAAAACCAGAGTCAATCAAATTGAAAGCATTTGTAAAAACCCAAAGGAGCAAACCGTTTAAGATAAAAAACACAGCCAGTATACTGTAACCCAAGGGGGTTGTAAAAAAGGATCGAATTTCTCTCTTGGCGATGGCCAGCATATTAATTGAATTTAATCGTTACAGTATCTCTGAATTCAAGCCCAAAGAGGCTTTGCGCGCTCCCAACAGTTTGAGGATTACTTTTGTATATGGAAAGCTCCAGGTGTCCAGCAGCATTGAATAATGCAATTTTTTTCCCATCTTCATCACGGTTTTCCTTAGGAACATTAAAATTTATTGCCTCTGTATAGGAAGTATGAATGGAGTTGAATTGTATACTTTTTGCAAAAATTGTAAAGGCACGCCCTTTTCTATATTCATTAAATAATTTTTCAGTAATGTTGGTTACCACATTCCCAAAGTTATCAATATAGATAACACTCCCAAGAATTTGATCCTCTGCTGGATTGATAACGGGTCTTACTCCAGTAACCTCCTTAATCTCAGTTATGGATTTCCCAATAACATCTAAACTGCCTTTTCTTGAAATATGCCCTGCAACTTTTACAAAAACATCTAAAACTGGAAAAGAAGAGGTGATGTTGTTGTGGATATTAATTTCTACTAGCTTGTCCGGAACACGATCGTCTTTAATCAAGGACAAAATCCCGTTGTTTGCTCCGATAAAAAAATGCCCGTCGAACAACATGACTATATGCGAATTCTCCGGGCTGAATTCAGAATCGACCCCCACTATATGAATACTTCCTTTCGGAAATGCTTTGTATGCATTTGTCAAGATGTAAGCCGCTTCGGTATGATTAAAAGGGCTCACCTGGTGTGAGATATCGACAATATGAGCATCCTTGATTTCTTGATGTAATTCAGCTTTAATTGCCGCAACAAAGTAGTCCTTTAATCCAAAATCGGTAATCAGGCTTACTATTGACATAAAGAAACGATATATTTTAAAAGTTATTTAAACTAAAACAGTAATTTTGAAATACAAACTTACGAATCCTTAAAGAAAATAACCTTAAAACGCAGTGGCTTTTGAATGAGATAAAAATTGAGTTAGTTGAAGTAAATCCGAGAGAGTTCTTTGGTGATCAAAACACCAATGTTGAATTGTTGCGAACCTATTTTCCAAAGCTGAAAATAGTAGCACGTGGGAATACCATAAAAGCCTTCGGTGAAGAGGTAATTTTAGATGAATTTGAAAAGCGTATTGAAATGCTTGTTGCTCATTTCACAAATTTCAATAAACTCGATCAGGATACTCTGGAACGTATTCTAACAGCAGACTCTTCGAATGCAATAGAAGCAATGGACGACAAGGAATCTTTTATTGTTCACGGAGTCGGAGGAAGAACCATCAAGGCCAAAACAATCAATCAGCAACGTTTGGTTCAACTCAGTAAAAAAAACGATATGCTCTTTGCTGTTGGCCCTGCTGGAACTGGAAAAACCTATACATCTGTTGCGCTAGCGGTTCAAGCCCTAAAAGAAAAACAAGTAAAACGGATCATTCTTACACGTCCAGCAGTAGAAGCAGGGGAGAACCTTGGCTTTTTACCGGGGGATATGAAGGAAAAGCTCGATCCCTATATGCAGCCTTTATACGACGCACTTCGCGATATGATTCCCGCAGAGCGTTTGGCTTCCTATTTAGAAAAAGGCACCATTCAAATAGCTCCATTAGCCTTTATGCGCGGTAGAACCCTCGATCATGCCTTTGTTATTCTTGATGAGGCTCAAAATACAACCCATGCGCAAATGAAAATGTTTTTGACGAGAATGGGAACGCACGCCAAATTCATCATCACAGGCGACCCCGGGCAAATCGATTTACCCCGAAGAACAATTTCTGGACTCAAAGAAGCCTTACTTGTTTTAAAAGAAACCGAGGGTATTGGCATGATTTATTTAGATGATAAGGATGTAATCCGTCACCGACTCGTTCGAAAAGTAATAGAAGCTTACAGAAATATTGAGCACCAAAATTAATACCAATACATGAATACACTATTAGCATCGTCTTTTTCCCTTCCGGGCCAGCAATCCAAATACATTGGGAAGGTTCGTGAAGTCATTAGTCTTGAAAACGATTTACTGGTTATGATTGCTACCGACAAGCTTTCGGCTTTTGATGTAGTAATGCCTAAGGGAATCCCCTATAAAGGACAAATTTTAAATCAAATTGCTACCCATATGATGGATGCAACCAAGGATATTGTTCCGAATTGGTTGGAGGCTACCCCAGATCCTTCGGTAGCGATAGGCAAGCGTTGTGAGCCGTTTAAAGTTGAAATGGTTATCCGAGGCTACCTTTCGGGTCATGCCGCACGGGAGTATAAATTAGGTAAAAGAATTCTTTGTGGCGTTGCTATGTCAGACGGAATGATTGAAAACGATCCCTTCCCTGAGCCCATCATTACTCCAGCTACAAAGGCAGAAGAAGGTCATGATGAGGATATTTCAAGAGAAGAGATTATTCGCCAAGGAATTGTATCTGAAGCAGATTATATCGTATTAGAAAACTATACCCGAGCTTTATTCGAACGAGGAACTCAGTTAGCTGCAGATAAAGGATTAATTCTTGTCGACACTAAATATGAATTCGGTAAAACTGCTGACGGAACTATTGTGTTGATAGATGAAATCCATACACCCGATTCCTCGCGTTATTTTTATCAAGAAGGTTATGCTGCACGTCAGGCAAAGCGGGAAACACAAAAACAACTCTCCAAAGAATTTGTTCGTCAGTGGCTTATTGCGCATGGATTTCAGGGCCTTGAAGGGCAGCAAATTCCTGAAATGAGTGATGCTTACATCCAAGAGGTTTCGGATCGTTATATCGAACTATACGAACACATAACGGGTAAGAAATTTATAAAAGCTGATGTGGCTACGATTGAAAAGAGAATTGAAACGAATATTCTTTCCTATTTAGAAAAAAGATAATTTATTCAAAAAACATATTGTTTTTTGTTGAATCCATTATCCTACAACCACTTAATAGTTTTCAACTTTTTTTGTTAATTTTTTTTACTGCAATTAGCTCCAAATTTTTCGATGGAACTATTATATTAGCCGATATCTCCTATGGCAGAAAACTCTCAATATACCGAAGACAATATACGATCACTTGACTGGAAAGAGCATATTCGCATGCGCCCGGGTATGTATATTGGTAAATTAGGTGATGGATCTTCTCCAGACGACGGGATTTATATCCTGCTTAAAGAAGTTCTCGATAACTGTATTGATGAATTTGTAATGGGCGCAGGGAAGACCATCGAAATCTTGATTAAAGATCAAGAAGTGAGTGTTCGTGATTACGGACGTGGAATTCCATTAAGCAAAGTAGTGGATGTAGTTTCTAAAATGAATACAGGGGGTAAATACGATTCCCGAGCCTTTAAAAAATCTGTTGGACTTAATGGAGTAGGGACAAAAGCAGTAAACGCTTTGTCGTCTGCTTTTAGAGTCGAGTCGAACCGGGATAACCTTTCTAAGTTTGCAACTTTCGAAGCTGGAAATTTAATTGAAGATGCCGCTCCCCTTGAAAGTTCCAAAAGAAAGGGAACCAAAGTAACTTTTACGCCCGATACGACCATCTTTAAAAACTATCGTTACCGCAATGAATACATTGTGAAAATGATTAAATATTATGTCTACCTCAATCCCGGATTGACCATCGACTTTAATGGGGAAAAGTATTTTTCAGAAAACGGGTTAAAGGATTTATTGGAAGACATCATCAATGAATCGGATTTACTTTATCCCATAGTTCATCTACGCGGCAATGATATTGAAGTCTCGCTCACACACAGCAGAACACAGTATAGCGAGGAATACCATTCATTTGTGAATGGCCAAAACACCACCCAAGGTGGAACACACTTATTGGCGTTTAGAGAAGCAGTGGTCAAGACGGTGCGGGAATTTTTCGGTAAAAATTACGATGCCTCTGATATTCGAAAATCCATAATTGCAGCAGTAAGCATCAAGGTTATGGAACCTGTTTTTGAATCGCAAACCAAAACCAAATTGGGATCTACCGAAATGGGTGAAAAAATGCCTACAGTTCGGTCGTATATACACGATTTTTTAGGAACACAACTGGATAATTTTTTACATAAAAACCCAGATACTGCAGAAAAGATTCAACGTAAAATAATGCAGGCTGAAAAAGAGCGCAAAGAGTTATCGGGTATCCGAAAACTTGCGCGTGATCGTGCTAAAAAATCGAATTTACACAATAAAAAATTACGAGATTGTCGCGTGCATTTAGGTGATCTTAAGAAAGATAGAAGACTCGATTCCACGGTATTTATTACCGAAGGTGATTCTGCAAGTGGGTCGATTACCAAGTCAAGGGATGTGAATACGCAAGCCGTTTTTAGTTTGCGAGGAAAGCCGTTGAATACTTTTGGTATGACGAAGAAAATTGTCTACGAGAATGAAGAATTTAACTTACTACAAGCAGCACTCAACATAGAAGATAATTTGGCAGATTTGCGGTATAATAATATCGTAATAGCTACCGATGCTGATGTCGATGGTATGCACATTCGCTTGCTGTTAATTACTTTTTTCTTGCAGTTCTTCCCAGAATTAATCAAAGAAGGGCATTTGTATATCCTTCAGACACCGCTCTATCGTGTTCGAGATAAAAAGCAAACCTTTTATTGTTATTCGGAACAAGAACGTTTAGATGCCATTGAGACCTTGAGAGGAAAAGCTGAAATTACACGATTCAAAGGCCTGGGAGAAATTTCTCCGGATGAGTTTAAACACTTTATTGGAGACGATATTCGTTTAGATCCCATCATGTTAGACAAATCGACAACCATAGAAGAATTACTCCAGTTTTACATGGGGAAGAATACGCCGGATCGACAAAAATTTATCATTAATAATCTAAAAGTAGAATTAGATTTAGCAGAATCGGAACGCTAGAAATGGAAGAAAAAGAATTCTACGAGGAGGATAGTGGTGCAGCTGCACAAGGAAAGGACACCCTAGTAAAGGTAACCGGTATGTACAAGGATTGGTTCCTTGATTATGCTTCTTATGTTATTTTAGAGCGTGCAGTCCCAGCAATATCAGATGGTTTAAAACCTGTACAGCGTCGAATTCTTCATTCAATGAAGGATTTAGATGACGGTCGATACAATAAAGTTGCCAATATAGTTGGGCATACCATGCAGTATCACCCTCACGGTGATGCCAGTATAGCAGATGCCATGGTACAAATCGGTCAAAAAGATTTGATGATCGACATGCAAGGTAATTGGGGGAATATACTCACCGGCGACCGTGCAGCTGCCTCTCGATACATTGAAGCACGATTGTCTAAATTTGCTTTGGAGGTTGTTTTTAGTCCCAAAGTAACCGTTTGGCAACTTTCATATGACGGTCGTAAAAAAGAACCGGTAAACCTTCCCGTTAAATTCCCATTACTACTCGCACAAGGTGCCGAAGGTATTGCTGTAGGTTTATCAACCAAAATTTTACCACATAACTTTAATGAATTAATTCAAGCAAGTATTGCTTATTTAAAAGGTAAAAAATTCACTTTAGTTCCTGATTTTCAGACGGGTGGTATTATTGATGTTCAAAATTATAACGACGGACTTCGCGGCGGTAAAGTTCGGGTTCGGGCTAAAATTAGTGCCCAAGACAAAAATACTCTGGTCATTACAGAAATTCCTTTCAGCACAACTACTTCAAGTTTAATCGAGTCGATTCTGAAGGCAAATGAGAAAGGAAAAATACGAGTGCGTAAAATTGAAGACAATACGGCTGCCAATGTAGAAATTCTGATCCATTTACCTAACGGAATTTCGCCCGACAAAACCATAGATGCATTGTATGCATTTACAGCTTGTGAAAGCTCGATATCGCCTCTAGGTTGTGTTATCATTGATCATAAGCCCCACTTTATTGGTGTGTCTGATATGCTTCGTATCTCAACAGACTCCACTGTTCAGACCTTAAAAAAGGAGCTGGAAGTAAAGCTGGATGAGCTTCAGGATCAATGGCACTTTGCTTCCTTAGAGCGAATTTTTATTGAAAATAAAGTGTACCGAGCTATTGAAGAAGAAGAGACGTGGGAAGGTGTTTTGAATGCAATTGACGAAGGCTTAAAACCGTTTACTTCAATACTCAAGCGCGCTGTTGTTGAAGATGATTCGGTTCGTTTGACAGAAATTAAGATTAAGCGAATTTCAAAATTTGATATCGACAAGTCACAGCAACGTATTGATGCACTGGAAAATGAAATAAAAGAAATTCAGAATTACCTGGATAATCTCATAGAATACGCAATTAATTATTTTACCCAACTTAAAAAAACGTATGGGAAAGATAAAGACCGTATGTCGGAGATTCGAACCTTTGATGATGTAGATGCAGCCAAGGTTGTTGTTCGAAACCTCAAGCTTTATGTGAATAGAGAAGAAGGGTTTATCGGAACATCCCTAAAGAAAGACGAGTATGTATGTGATTGTGCAGATATTGACGATGTAATTGTGTTTACACGAAGCGGTATTATGCAAGTTGTAAAAGTTGATAGCAAAGTTTTTATCGAGAAAGATATCATCTATGCAGCCGTTTTTAAAAAGAAAGATCAACGTACGGTGTATAACCTGATATATCGAGACGGAAAAGGCGGGAATTCTTATATCAAACGCTTCGCTGTTAATGGTGTTACCCGAGATAAAGCCTATCCGCTTACCCAAGGGAAACCAGGTTCTCAAATACTGTATTTCACCGCTAATCCCAACGGAGAAGCCGAGATCATTACAGTGATTTTAAGGAATACAGGTACTGCTAAAAAATTGAAATGGGAGATTGATTTTGCCGATCTTCAGATCAAGGGGAGAGGCGTCAAAGGCAATATTGTTTCCAAGCATAATATTCTTCGTGTTGAACTTAAAGAAAAAGGTGTTTCTACTTTAAAACCAAGAAGTATTTGGTTTGACCCCATCGTTATGAAGTTGAACGTCGACGATCGTGGAGATCTTCTCGGAGCTTTCCGAGGTGACGACAAACTCTTGATTATAAACAGCAAAGGAGATGCAAAAACCGTTACTCCTGACTTGAGTTTACATTTCGATGCGCCACCAGCAATTATGGAACGATGGGTTGAAAACCGCCCGGTAACGGCTGTATATTTCGATGCTGAAAAAGAACGTTATTTCATCAAGCGCTTTTTGATTGAAAATGAAAACAAGGAGGACAACTTCCTGAAAGAAGATGCAAAATTACTATTTGTATCTACCGAATGGCGTCCAGTAATTGAATTGATTTTTACAAAGCCACGGGGAGCTGATCCACTTCCGAACAAACGTATTGTTGTGGAGGAATTCATTGGCATTAAAGGATTTAAAGCTCTAGGAAATCAACTTACCCAAGATAAGCTCAAAGAGGTTGTTTTAGCTGAATCGTTGCCTTATGAAGATGCTGAAGAAAAGTCTCTTGATGATGTTGAAGTTGTTGACCCAAATCAATTGAAAGATTCAAATGATGACGAATCACAAATCAAACTAGAACTTTAGTTATTCTTTCTACCTTTTAGCTTCATATTCAAAAATTCAATCCCAAGCGAAAAACTGATTGCAAAGTATAGATATCCTTTGGGGATTGTTCCAACTTCTTTATTGAAGATTACAGTTTCAGACAAGTGAGCCCCTTCAGTGATCAGCATAAATCCGATTAGGATTAAAAAAGAAAGTCCCAAAATTTGAAGTGAAGGATGCTTTTCAATAAAAGCTGAAACGGGTTTTACAAAAGCCATCATAATTCCTACTGATGCAACAATAGCAATAACCATGATGGTCATTGCATTGGGTACTCCATTGGTCATTCCCACTGCTGTTAAGATGGAATCAAAGGAGAAAACAATATTGAGTAAGGTAATTTGAATGATTGCCTTAGAAAGCGATAGTTTAATGGGAGTTTCATTTCCTGGAGTAGTTTCTGCTTCCACTTTTTCGAAAACCTCATGTGTACTTTTATAAAGTAAAAAAAGGCCTCCTAGGATAAGAATGACAGCTTGACCATTAATATTGGTTTTCAACCAAGATGTATTTATGGTTAGCCAAGAACTTTGCATTTGTACAACGACACTAATTCCGAAAAGCAAAACAATCCGAAGTAACATAGCAAGAAACAAACCAATATTCGTGGCCAATTTCTGATGCTGTACGGATAGTTTTTGGGTAATGATTGAAATAAAAATCAGGTTGTCAATTCCTAAAACAATTTCTAAAAAAGTGAGGGTTAATAGGGCACTTATAGCTTCAGAGGTTAGTAGGTGTTCCATAATTAGTCACTGATTTTAGTTACTGTCCCGCGTTGTTTGTTCTTGGTGTCTCCTACAACGGCATATTCAAAGTCATATTGATTTTTACTTGTGGTAAGAATTTTTATAGCTAAGGGGCGTTTATCCTGATTTGAGGTTGGGCGGAGTTTGGTTAATACGCATTCGCAGGGGTTGATCCAGCGGATTGATGCAGAATCAATTTTGCCTTCAAAGGTTTCGATTTCGTAGTTTGCGTTGCGGACGAAAGTTGATTGCATCATTTGATCTCCAACGATGGTTTTGAATTCGAAGGTTCCCTGGTGAAACTGTTCGCAATTACGTTCGGTATTATAACAAGAGCAGCACAATAATAATATCCCAAGGGATAGAAAAATTTTCATTTACTAATTTTGGGTAAAAGTACTAAGATTTTCGCTGAATCACCTTAAAGCTGTCATCCTCATAAACGTAAATAATTTCTTTAATTGGAGCTGTATGCTCGGAATTTTTATTGAGCGTCATTTTAGGTTCAGTTATCTTTTCTTCTGATTTAAGGTCAGTATTTTCAAATAGGGTAGTGGGAGCTTGTTCTTTAGGCTGTGGATTACCTAAAAGCAACCAATCGTATTCCACTTCCTTAAAAGTAGCTTGAATTTTTGAGAGAAATTCTAAACTGGGTTTATTCCTGCCCGATAGGATATGAGAAATACCAGAACGCTGTACTCCAATTTTTTCTGCAAAACTTGCCGCATTTAGATCATGATCCTCAATCACTTTTTTTATTCGAGCTATTATAGCATCATAGTTTAACATTGTAACATATTGTAGTTGATAATGCAATATAGCAATAAAATCAATTCAATACAGCAGTGAATAAGAACTAATTATTTAAATAATCACTTCATATTTTGGCGTTAAATAGCTGATAAATAAAAAATTAATTTAAATACTTGCAGATTATAGCTCAAACAGTATCCAATTGTAAACCTCATCAACACTTTCTGTATACAAAGTTAACAATACAATGTATAACATTGTAAACTTGATTGTGTTTACATTTGTACACATGAAAAAAAGTAAGCTCGATCAAAGTCGACTGTTGTCACCTGCAACACTAAATAATTTCCTTAAAGAGAATGCATTATTTGATTCTTTAAGCATCCTAGGAAACTCAGTAGAGCATAGACCCATTTATTCTTATACTGTAGGTAAGGGGCCAAAAAAGATCCTAATGTGGTCTCAAATGCATGGAAACGAATCGACGACGACTAAGGCATTAGTAGAATTTTGGTTGTATTTAAAGACTCCTGAGGCAAAGCAAATGCGAGATGCCTGTACTTTTCAGATGATTCCTCAACTAAACCCAGACGGTTCTGACGCTTATACACGAGTAAATGCGAATACAGTTGATTTAAATCGAGATGCAATTGACCTAAGTCAACCCGAAAGCCGAATACTTCGCGAGCTATATCAGCAATTCAAGCCCGATTATTGTTTCAATTTACACGGACAAAGAACAATTTTTGCAGCTGGAAACAGTCAAATTCCTGCTACAGTATCCTTTTTAGCACCCGCTGCTGATCAAGACAGAACAATCACACCCGCAAGAGAAAAGGTCATGAAATTAATTGCCCTTGCCAATGCCATGCTTCAGGAGCGTATACCGGGTGCTGTTGGCCGGTACGATGACGGTTTTAACATCAACTGCGTTGGAGATTACTTTACTGCTAAGAACACGCCTACGATCTTATTTGAGGCTGGACATTACCCATTGGACTACAAAAGGGTTGAAACGAAAAAACACATCTTCAATTCATTAGTAACAATGTCGCAGGCGATTGCTTCTGATTCTATAGAAAGGGTAGAGACGGCAGCTTATTTTGAAATTCCAGAGAATAAAAATCACCTCCGAGATATTGAGTTGTACAACTTAAAAAAAGCTCCAAACGGGAAGCCCGTTTTGGAAAACAACCTACTGATTCAGTTTAAAGAAGTGAAAAAAGGCAATGATATTGACTTTGTTCCAGAAATAGTCGCTGAAAGCGAGGGATTGCATGGGATGCAACGAATTAATGCACAAGAACATGCGGCGTTAATGAATTTGTTTTTTGACGCTGAAATTTCTAAAATAGAAAATTTAACAAAAAGCATTTCTTTGTTAAGTTTTCATCAATTCGTCTAAATCGTCCCAAATTCTGCAACGTTTTTTCTATTTTTGTCATTACAATTTAAAGAAAAAGACATGCCAAAGTTTAAACTCGACGAAGTAGATCACCAGATTTTAGATATTTTAATAGATAATACGCGGGTTCCTTTTACCGATATTTCCAAAAAACTGTTAATTTCCGCAGGAACCGTACATGTACGCGTTAAGAAAATGGAAGATGCTGGAATCATTAAAGGTTCGTCCCTTAATTTAGACTACGAAAAACTAGGATATTCTTTCATTGCTTACGTCGGTATTTTTCTTGAAAAAAACAGCACTACAAAGCAGTCTTTGATAGACTTAGAGAACATTCCTTTTGTTACAGTTGCTCACATTACTACCGGAAAATTCAATGTTTTCTGTAAAGTAAGAGCGCGGGACACCAAGCATGCCAAAGACATCATTTTTATGATCGACGACATTCAAGGGGTTTTGAGAACTGAAACCATGATTTCTCTTGAAGAGAGTATCAACGATAAAAAACGATTAATGCACAGTATTTTTAACGAACTTTAAAAACAACACACTTCTCTCAACATGGCAAGAAAAACAAAATCGGAACGATTTAATGATTACGTTGTTTCTAAATTTGAAATCTATAACAGTTTATTCTTAACATTACCCTTCGACTCCATACCCCAAACATCGCTATTACTTCCTTTATTTTCAGACTTTTGCACCAAAGGTTATGAGGCAGATCTATCTCCAAAGCAAATCGTAGACAACTTCTTTGAGCGTTTTACTCAGGGAATGGAGGGTCAAAACAAACATGATTTATTGTTTGGTTTTCTAAAATACATAGAACGCCAAATTGTTTTATTTGATGCCATTGAAGATGCAGGTTTCTCTTATGTGAACAACATGCACGGTAGGGGAACTCTACGCTACATCAAAGAAGCGACAAAAACCAACAATAGTTTTTCTGAATTAAAAGAATACCTGAATCGTTTTAAGGTTCGTATCGTACTTACAGCTCATCCGACACAGTTCTACCCCGGTTCGGTTCTCGGAATTATAACCGATTTGTCTGAAGCGTTGAAAAATGATGACCTGGAACAAATAAAATTATTGCTCGCCCAATTGGGAAAAACTCGCTTTTTCAATAAAAAGAAGCCCACTCCCTTAGATGAAGCAGTAAGCTTGACTTGGTTTTTAGAAAATGTCTTTTATGAATCCGCTGCTGTCATCTACAATTATATTGAACAGCACGTTTTTGAAGGCGATCCGGTCGATAATTCAATTTTTGATTTTGGTTTTTGGCCAGGAGGTGACCGCGATGGAAACCCCTTTGTTACCCCAGAAATCACAATTAAAACTGCAGAACGACTTCGATTTTCAATTCTAAGAAATTACTATAGAGATTTACGAAAACTTAAAAGAAAAATTACTTTTGATGTCGTTGATCAAAAGATAAGTGATTTAGAATCTAAAATTTATCACACCTTATTTGAGCCTGAGAAAGTAGAGCAAATTGATTCCCAATTTGTAATCAGTGAGTTGATGGAAATTGAGCAGACTCTGAAGGATCGTCATCAAAGCTTGTATCTAAATGAAATCATTGACTTGCGCAACAAGGTCAAACTTTTTGGTTTCCACTTTGCTTCATTAGACATTCGTCAAGACTCGCGAATTCACAACCAAGTATTTGAAGCAATTGTTTCACACCCAAAAATACAGGAATACATCACCGGTTTACCTGAGAATTATTTAGAATTAAGCCTTGAAGAGCGTTTAGCAATACTACCGTACCTAATGGGTAATGTTCCTGAATCCTTATTCGAGGACGACATTGTTAAGCACACAATTGGCTCCATTTATGCAATGAAAGCCATTCAGAAGAATAATGGTGAAAAAGGCTGTAATCGTTATATAATCAGCAATTGCCAGAGTATTGAGAATATGCTGCAGTTGTATGCACTTCACCGAATTTGTGGCTGGGACAAACCAACAGTAGATTTAATTCCCCTCTTTGAAACTGTTGATGATTTGAGAGCTTCTCAAGAAATAATGAACAGCTTATATTCCAATCCTGTCTATAGCGCACATTTGAAAAGTCGTAATATGAAACAAACCATAATGCTTGGTTTTTCTGACGGAACTAAAGATGGCGGATATTTCATGGCCAATTGGAGTATTTACAAAGCCAAAGAAGAGCTTTCTGATGTTTCAAACGATTACGGAGTAGCAGTTGCCTTTTTTGATGGAAGAGGAGGACCACCAGCACGAGGAGGCGGAAATACCCACCAGTTTTATGCTTCTATGGGCGATCGTATCCAAGCAGACGACATTCAATTAACCGTTCAAGGGCAGACCATCAGTTCTAACTTCGGAACAGTCGATTCAAGTCAATTTAATTTGGAGCAATTGCTTAGTTCAGGAATTTCAAATCAGGTTTTTAAGAATGATGATAATCATTTAGCAGACGAAGACCGTATGACCATGCAACAGCTAGCAGATACAAGCTACAAATCCTATTCTGATTTTAAATCGCACCCTAAGTTTGTTCCCTACCTAGAAAACATGAGTACGCTTCAATATTATTCGAAAACCAATATCGGAAGCCGCCCGTCAAAGAGAGGGAATTCTAAGGAGCTTAATTTTTCTGACTTAAGAGCAATTCCTTTTGTAGGGAGTTGGAGTCAGTCTAAACAAAATGTTCCCGGCTTTTATGGTGTTGGAACCGCAATCTTGGCATTTGATGAACGTGGGGAATTTGACAAAGTAGAATCTTTGTACCAAAATTCTGCCTTTTTCAGAACTCTCATTGCAAACAGTATGATGAGTTTGACTAAATCGTTCTTCAAACTTACTGCTCACATAGGAGAAGACGAGGAGTTTGGTAGCTTTTGGAACATCATTCATGATGAGTATATATTGACCAAAGCCATGCTTCTAAAGCTTACTGGCTATTCGGAACTGATGGAAGATCAGCCTGCAGGGAAGCATTCTATTGAAATGAGGGAAGCAATTGTACAGCCCTTGTTGACCATACAGCAATATGCACTGAGTTCTATTCATGAATTGAAAAAAACAAATGAGCTGAATGATGATCAACTAGCGATTTATGAAAAGCTTGTAACCCGTTCTCTTTTTGGAAACATCAACGCGAGTAGAAATTCTTGTTAAGGACTTACTGTTTGTAGTAGTCGAACGAGGCCTGAAATAGAGCGACTGGAACTTCTATGTCTGTGACCGGTTTTCCAATTCCTTCTAGCAAAACAAACTTCACCTTTCCGTGACTGTTCTTTTTATCGTATTGTAAAAGCGAAAGAATGGCTTCAATTTCATTTGGAGTAAAGTCTATTTTAGGGTAAATGGAGTTGAAAACTGTTTTGATTTCATCGCTTTCTTCTTGCCTTAGCCCTGTAAGCTTTGTCGAAAGATAGGCTTCTAAAATCATTCCGATTGCAATCGCCTCCCCGTGTAGCAAGGTGTTCTTATCCTCTTGGGTTAAGCAATACGATTCTATGGCGTGTCCGAGGGTGTGACCAAAATTAAGAATCTTTCTGAGCCCATGTTCGTATGGATCTTCTAGAACTACCTTGTTCTTAATACCAACCGAATGATGAATTAATTCTTTAATGTCTTCAGATGATATTTTTTTAAAGTCTTTTAAATGGTTCCAATAGGCATTATCTTGAATCAATCCGTGTTTCAACATCTCGGCATATCCACTTCTATATTCCTCAGAAGGCAATGTATCTAAGTATTGAGGGTCTACAAGAACCATTTTTGGGTTTACAATCACGCCAACCTGATTTTTTAAAGCGCCGAGATCAACTCCTGTTTTTCCACCTACTGACGCATCAACCATAGATAGTAGGGTAGTAGGGATGTTAATAAAGTCAATTCCACGTTTAAATGTTGAAGCAACAAATCCTCCTAAGTCGGTAACAACGCCTCCACCTAAATTTATGAGGATACTTTTGCGATCTGCACCAAGCTCAGAGAGTGCACTCCATACTCCAGAACAGGTTTCAATATGCTTGTTTTCCTCTCCAGCTTCAATAGAAATTATTTCAATGCTAGATTCGGTTGACAAATTGCTCAAAAATAGTGGAAGACAATGTTCTTCAGTATTGGAATCTGCAAGAACAAAAACGGAAGAATATTGACGTGAATTCAAAAATTCATTTAATATAATATACTGTTTTTCAGTAAATTCTACCTTGTATCCCTTTGCAGTAATGGATTTCATTGATTATATATTTATTTATGAAAGGGCAGTTCAATTTTTGAGCTGCTTTTTTTTGTAAAAATTTATTTCTTCATCTTATTAATCTGAAACTCTTATTGATAAAATTGTTGCGGTCCTTGCACAATTTTCAACTTTCAAATCATATTCTCTTAGTTTCAGCTCTGTTTCAATCAGGTATATTTTACAACTATCCTTTTTAATTTCGCTTAAGCCAAAATCTACATCACCATTTTTAATTAGTGTTTGAATGGTAAGGGAGTCTAAAATAAACGATTGAGAAACACCAGGAGCATAAACCCATTCTTTCTTAGAAAGATTGTTTAGGACTCTCGCATCAGGGCCGTAATTGCATTGGGTTCGTTTGCCATTTAAAAAAAATGCTAAAAAAATCAACCCTGCAGAAAACCCACCCAAATAATATCCTAACCTTTTGATAAAACTCATCTAATTTCTTTGTGCAAAAATAAGACTCTTTCTCTTAGCTAAATGCAATTTTACGAGTATTTTGATCGACATAGTCTAATTTAATGCGATGTACTTCCTTGGGAAGTAGGGAATGAATTCGCTCCGCCCATTCAATCAAACAGGTAGAGCCGGAGTCTAAATACTCTTCTGCTCCAAAATCATAAGCCTCTTCAGGGGATTCGAGGCGGTAGCAATCAAAGTGGAAAATTGATTTCCCTTCCTTTGTTTTATATTCATTGACTAAGGAAAATGTAGGACTGCTGACGGGATCAATACTATCCAATTGCTTACAGAGTGCGTTTATCAAGGTCGTCTTTCCCATTCCCATAGAGCCATCAAACAATACTATTGGATGACAAATGCGTGTGCTGAGTTCCTCCGCTATTGCGTCAATATCTTTCAACTTGAATTCTCGAATCATGAGTAATTACTTTTTCGGCTGTAAAACTACAAAAGGAATTATAATTTCTTCCATAGAAATACCCCCGTGTTGGTAGCTATTATTGAACAAGGTAGCGAAGTGATGATAATTTTTTGGGTAGACAAAGTAATTGTAATCCAATGCGAAGATATAAGTACTATTTAAATTGATTTTTGGAAGTTGAATTTTCTCCGGCTGATCGATTTCAAATACTTTTTTAGCAGGGAAGGATAAGCTTCTTCCCGTTTTGTACCGCAAGTTTACACTCGATTCTTTGTCTCCAACTACTTCAATGGGTTGAACTACATTTATTGTTCCATGATCCGTAGTGATAATCAGTTGAAAGTCCAGCTTTCGGGCTTCTGAAAGTAGTTCAAACAAAGGTGAATTTTTAAACCAACTTGCTGTTAATGATCGATATGCCTTGTTGTCCGATGCCAATTCTTTGATGATTTCCATTTCGGATTTTGCATGAGAAATCATATCTACAAAATTGTAAACTACAGTGGTTAACTTTTCATCTTTATGATTGTTTAGGGTTTTTGCGAGTAGTTTCCCATTTTTTAAATTGGTTATCTTGTGATAACTCATCTTACCTTCAATATTCAATCGTTTTAATTGGGCCTGCAAAAGCTCTTTTTCAAATAAATTTTTGCCTCCTTCATCGGTATCGTTTTTCCACCACTGTGGATAAAGCTCTGAAATTTTTAGAGGGGTACAACCCGAGAATAGGGCATTGCGCGCATATTGAGTGGCAGTTGGCAGGATGCTGTAGTAGGCTTCTTCTTTTTCTTTTTGGTAAAAATCAGCTAGGAGGGGTTCAATGGTTTTCCACTGATCCATTCGGAGGTTATCAATGACCAATAAGAGGGTAGGTTTATTTTCCTTTAGTAGCGGTTTTACTTTATTCTTAAAAAGGGTGTGTGATAATTCGGGCGCAGCTTCAGGATCATTCATCCAGTGTTCATAGGATTTGGATATAAACTTCGAGAATAAAGAATTTGCCTCTTTTATTTGACTTTCGAAAATCTCCATCATTCCAGTATCTACAAGCGATTCTAGCTCCAATTCCCAGAAAATCATTTTCTGATAAAACGCAGCCCATTCTTCTGCTGTACTCAAATCCATCAGTTCCATACTGATTTTGCGAAATTCTTGCTGGTAGTTTCTCGTAGTTTTTTCTGCGATTAAACCCTTGTGCAATAGGTTCTTTTTCAGAGAGAGTAAAATTTGATTCGGATTAACTGGTTTTATTAAATAATCTGATATTTTGGAACCGATTGCATCTTCCATGATGTGTTCTTCCTCGTTCTTAGTAACCATGATTACAGGAAGTTCGGGTTGCTTACTCTTTATTTGAGACAAGGTCTCTAATCCACTGAGCCCAGGCATGTTCTCGTCCAACAGTACGGCTTCAAAATGACTTTGCTGAACAAGGTCAATGGCATCTAAGCCATTGTTACAGGGCGTGATTTGATAGCCTTTGTCGAGGAGAAAAAGGATGTGTGGTTTGAGGAGGTCAACTTCATCGTCGACCCATAAGATTTGGATTGGCTCTGGATTCATTATATTTGTAAAAAATTAGCAACTTGAAGATAAATCAAAAATTGACCTTATTAAACGATCCAATTTACGGATTTATTCATATCAATGCCCCCATAATTTTTAAATTATTAGAGCATAAGTTTTTTCAGCGTTTGAGGAGAATTACGCAAATGGGACTTTCTTCCTTGGTATATCCTGGTGCGCGTCACAGCCGCTTTGAACATGCCATAGGCTGTGTTCATTTAATGCAAAAAACAATTTCCACCCTTAGAACCAAAGGGGTTCAAATCACAGAAGAAGAGGGAATTGGAATGCAAATTGCGATTTTACTTCACGACATTGGGCATGGACCTTTTTCACACGCCATGGAAAACAGTATTGTGGTAGGGGTGCACCACGAGTCATTGTCGTTAGAATTTATGTCAATATTAAACAAGGAGTTTGATGGCGCATTAAGCCTGGCAATTTCAATTTTCAAAAATGAATACTCAAAGAAGTTTATGCATCAATTGGTTTCAGGACAAATTGATTTGGATCGGATGGATTATCTTAAGCGAGACAGTTTTTACACCGCAGCTACAGAAGGTAACATCAACTCAGAGCGGGTCATTACCATGTTCAATGTAATTGATGATCAATTGGTTATTGAAGAAAAAGGCATGCATTCTGTTGAAAAGTTCTTAATTGCTCGACGCCTGATGTACTGGCAAGTTTATTTGCACAAAACTAGTCTGGTCGCCGAGTTGCTCTTGGAGCGAATTTTAATTCATGCGCGTAAACTTTTTAAAGAAGGAGTGGAGTTAAAAACATCAAACTCTTTAGCCTATTTCTTGAACCACGATGTAAAGGCAATCAACACCTCGGAACTTCTAAATCGATTCGCGTTACTTGACGATTACGATATTTTAGCAGCATTAAAAGAGTGGCAACACCATTCCGATTTTGTATTGCGTGATTTATCGAGTAGAATATTGAATCGAAACCTATTGAAAATTAGGATTCAGAATACGCCCTTTAAATTGGAACAGATTGAAGAAAAAAAATCCTTACTCGTTCCATGGAAACTATCAAATGAAGAATTAGATAATTATGTTTTTACGGGAGGGATATCCAATCAAGCCTATTTTCCTGATACCAAGACGATAAAGATCTTGACAAAGTCAGGGGAAGTCAGCTCGCTACAAGAGCATTCCGAATTATTTGTAGGAAACTCATTTTCAAACGTAGAATCAAAATTTTATCTCTGCTTTGTAAAGCCTAGTTTCTAAGCTAATTTTTATACTTTTGCAGCAATGAAATTTACCGCTAAACAAATTGCTGGTATTTTGAACGGATCTATCGAGGGTAATCCTGACATAGAAGTTCATCAACTCTCTAAGATTGAAGAGGGTACTGTGGGTTCTCTAACCTTTTTGGCTAACAAAAAATACACCCCTTTCCTGTACGAAACTGCAGCCTCTGTAGTTATCGTTAATCAGGACTTTGTTTTAGAAAATGAGGTAGAATCTACGCTCATTCGTGTTCCAGACGCTTACCAAGGGTTTTCTATGCTTTTAGAATACTACAATACCCTAGATTCTGAAGAAAAAGGAATAACCCAACCGGTATCTATTCACGAGAGTGTTTCAATTGATGATTCATGTTATGTTGGAGAGTTTACGGTTATCAAGAAAAATGTTCGTATTGGAACCCAGGTAAAGATACATCCTCAGTGTTTTATCGGAGAAGGTGTGGTTATCGGCTCTGGAACTGTAATTCTCAATGGTGCACGAATACTGTCCCGAACTGAAATTGGTGAAAACTGTGTAATCCATTCCGGCTGTGTGATCGGGTCTGAAGGTTTTGGATTTGCACCGCAAAAAGATGGTATTTACAAAAAAGTGCCGCAAACGGGAATTGTTCGAATTGGTAATAACGTAGATATTGGTGCGAATACAACTATAGATCGTGCCACACTTGGTGCAACTGTTATACATGATGGTGTGAAACTAGATAACCAAATTCAAATTGCACATAATGTTGAAATTGGAAAAAATACAGTTATTGCAGCACTTGTTGGTATTGCTGGTTCAACTAAAATAGGAGAATCTTGTGTTGTCGGTGGTCAGGTAGGATTTGCGGGTCATTTAAAAATAGGGGATCGTGTTCAGATACAAGGTCAAACCGGTGTTACCCGTAACTTTAACGATGACGCAATGCTTCAGGGTACTCCAGCATTTGATTTTAATAGTTACAGTAAGTCATACGTTCATTTTAAAAACCTACCGAAAATCATCAAACGCCTCAATCTAATTGAAAAAAAGAAAAATGGAGAATAAACCTACATTACAAACAACAATAGCTAAAGAAATCACTTTAGAAGGTGTCGGCCTGCATACTGGAAAAAATGTAATTTTAACATTCAAGCCTGCTGCTGCTAATACGGGATATATATTCAAAAGGACCGATCTCAAAGGTCAACCCACCATTGAGGCAGACGTTCAATATGTCACCAACACACAAAGAGGTACCAATTTGGTTAAAAACGATGTTAAAATTCAAACATCTGAGCACGTATTGTCTGCCTTGGTAGGACTTCAGATAGACAACTGTTTGATTGAGCTCAGTGCATCAGAGCCTCCTATTATGGACGGATCGTCTAAGTTTTTTGTAGAAGCTTTACAACAAGCTGAAACCGTAGAATTAGCAGAAGAGCGCAATGAGTATATTGTAAAAGAAATAATACATTACAGAGACGAAGAATCTGGAAGTGAAATGACCTTGATTCCTTGGGATAATTACCAAGTGACTACCATGGTCGACTTTGGCACTAAAGTATTAGGCACTCAAAACGCTTCCTTAGAACATCTAGACGAGTATGTAGAGCAAATTTCTTCTTCAAGAACCTTTAGTTTTCTTCACGAATTGGAAATGTTACTTGAGAATGGTTTAATACAAGGAGGTGATCTAAACAACGCCATTGTTTATGTCGATAAACCCTTATCAGACGCAACAATGGAAAGTTTAAAGAAAGCGTTTAATAAAACACATATTTCGGTTCAACCCAATGGAATCCTAGATAATCTATCGTTGCACCACCCCAATGAAGCAGCCCGTCACAAGTTATTGGACATAATCGGTGACCTCGCTTTGGTAGGAAGACGTATTCGTGGAAAAGTAATTGCTCGTAAACCCGGTCACAAAGTAAATGTTGAGTTTGCTCGTAAGCTTTCGAAGATTATTAAATTAGAAAAGCGTCTTAATGCTCCCAATATTGACATCAACCAACCGCCATTGATGAATGTCAATGACATCATGAAAATGTTGCCACATAGACCGCCATTTTTATTAGTGGATAAGATTTTTGAATTATCAAAAACACATGTAATAGGCTTGAAAAATGTGACTATGAATGAGCCTTTCTTCGTGGGTCATTTTCCAGGCGCTCCAGTAATGCCAGGAGTATTGCAAGTAGAAGCAATGGCTCAAGTCGGAGGAGTATTGGTTTTGAATACTGTTCCTGACCCCGAAAACTATTTGACATTATTTATGAAAATAGATAATGTGAAATTTAAAAACCCTGTTTATCCCGGAGACACCTTGATTTTTAAACTGGAACTAATAACTCCAATCAGAAGAGGGATTTGTCATATGAAAGGTTATACCTTTGCCAATGGGAAAATAACTACAGAAGGAGAATTAATGGCACAAATTGTAAGAAAAGACAGTATATGAATCAACCCTTAGCTTATGTACACCCCGGAGCGAAAATAGCAAACAATGTCGTGATTGAACCTTTTGTTACCATCAGTAATAACGTCATCATTGGAGAAGGAACCTGGATTGGTTCGAACGTCACCATAATGGAAGGTGCTCGAATCGGCAAAAACTGTAACATTTATTCAGGTGCTGTAATATCTGCTCCGCCACAAGATTTAAAATACGCAGGGGAAGAAACCCTAACCATTATTGGTGATAATACAACCATTAGGGAGTGTGTAACCATCAACCGTGGAACAACTGATCGTCAACAAACTTCCATAGGGTCGAATTGCTTGATCATGGCCTATTCGCATGTTGCGCACGACTGCAGGGTAGGAAACTATTGTATTTTTTCAAACAACAGTACACTTGCTGGACATATCAATATTGGTAACTATGTTATTTTGGCTGGTATGACTGCGATCCATCAATTTTGTTCTGTAGGAGATCACGCCTTTATCTCAGGGGGTTCTTTGGTTCGTAAGGATGTACCTCCATTTGTAAAAGCTGCACGTGAGCCATTATCCTATGTAGGAATCAATTCGGTAGGCCTAAGACGTCGCGGTTTTTCGGCGGAAAAAATCAGACAGATTCAAGACATTTACCGCATACTCTATCAAAAAAATTACAATACAACACAGGCTTCTGAAATTCTAGAAGCAGAAATGGGTGTTACACCGGAACGTGATGAAATTTTGCAATTCATAAAAGACTCGCAACGTGGAATCATGAAAGGGTATTTTCAAAAAAATTAAATAGACAAATTATGGCATCAACTTCTGATATTAGAAAAGGACTTTGCATTAGACACAGCAACGACATATATAAAATAATAGAGTTTCTTCACGTAAAACCTGGGAAAGGACCTGCATTTGTCAGAACTAAACTCAAAAGCGTTACTTCGGGAAAGGTATTAGATAACACCTTTTCTGCGGGACATAAGATAGAAGACATCCGAGTGGAAACAAATAAGTATCAGTTTTTATACAACGATGGGGATACCTACAACTTTATGAACTCAGATGATTACAATCAGATTACGATTGAAAAAAATATTTTGGATGCACCCGAACTGTTGAAAGAAGGGGAAATCGTTTCTATTTCAATCAATACAGAAGATGAAATGCCCTTATCGGTTGATATGCCAGTTAGTGTAATCTTAGAGGTTACACACACGGAACCGGGGGTGAAAGGAAATACGGCTACCAATGCCACCAAGCCCGCGACAGTGGAAACAGGTGCGCGCATCAATGTTCCCTTATTCATCAACGAAGGCGACAAAATAAAGATAGAAACTGATAAAGGCACCTACCAAGAACGCGTTAAAGAGTAAATTCATAAAACGGAACATCAGTTACGTTAAATCATTAATTAATAATATAATACAGAATGAGTGTTTTAGTTAACAAAGATTCCAAAATAATAGTTCAAGGTTTTACTGGAAGTGAAGGAACTTTCCACGCAACTCAAATGATTGAGTATGGAACTAATGTGGTTGGAGGAGTAACTCCAGGTAAAGGTGGACAAACACATTTGGAACGTCCCGTTTTTAATACAGTTGCCGAAGCTGTTGCAAAAGCAGATGCAAATACTACCATTATTTTTGTTCCACCAGCTTTTGCTGCGGATGCAATTATGGAGGCTGCCGATGCTGGGATTAAAGTGATCATTACCATTACAGAAGGAATTCCTGTTGCCGATATGGTCAAATCTTCGAACTATATTGCCGGAAAAGATTGCCGTTTAATTGGGCCTAACTGCCCAGGTGTTATTACTCCAGGAGAAGCAAAGGTTGGGATTATGCCCGGTTTTGTTTTCAAAAAAGGGAACGTTGGAATCATTTCTAAATCAGGAACGTTGACTTACGAAGCAGCAGATCAGGTTGTTCGCGAAGGATTTGGAATTTCTACAGCAATTGGAATTGGTGGAGATCCAATCATTGGAACTACGACCAAAGACGCTGTTGAGTTGTTTATGAATGATTCGGAAACTGAAGCCATCGTAATGATCGGTGAAATTGGAGGTCAATTAGAAGCCGAAGCCGCTCAATACGTCAAAGCCACTGGAAACAAGAAACCCGTTATTGGTTTTATCGCTGGTGAAACTGCTCCTGCAGGAAGAACCATGGGCCATGCTGGTGCAATTGTTGGCGGTGCCGATGATACAGCAGAAGCAAAAAAACGCATTATGGCTGAGTGTGGAATTCATGTAGTGAATTCGCCTGCTGCCATTGGAGAAAAAGTAGCGGAAGTATTGAATTAATAACCAATATATGAAACTTTTAGAAGGAAAAACAGCTATTATTACTGGAGCCAGTAGAGGTATCGGTAGAGGCATTGCTCATGTATTTGCTCAGCACGGTTGCAATGTAGCTTTTACTTACAGTAGTTCCGTTGAAGCGGCTAACACTTTAGAAGCGGAATTAAAAGAATTTGGTATAACTGCCAAGGGCTATCAAAGTAATGCAGCGAGTTATGATCAAGCTCACCAACTGGTCGAAGATGTTTTAAAAGACTTTGACGGTTTGGATATATTGATCAACAATGCTGGGATTACCAAAGACAATTTATTGATGCGAATGGCAGAGGAGGACTTTGATCAAGTCATTGAAGTAAACCTGAAGTCTGTCTTTAATATGACCAAAGCTGTACAGCGTACTTTTTTAAAGCAACGCAAAGGATCTCTAATACATATGAGCTCTGTTGTGGGAGTCAAAGGAAATGCAGGGCAAGCTAATTATGCAGCCTCAAAAGCCGGTATTATTGGCTTTTCAAAATCCATCGCCCTAGAACTAGGATCGCGAAACATTCGATCGAATGTAATTGCCCCTGGATTTATTGAAACTGAAATGACCGCTAAACTTCCTGAGGACGTAGTCCAAGGGTGGAGAAGTGGTATCCCTTTGAAAAGAGGGGGATCACCAGAAGACATCGCAAATGCATGTGTTTTCTTAGGATCCGATCTATCCAACTACATCACCGGACAGGTGTTGAATGTAGATGGAGGAATGTTAACTTAATTTTAAAATTGTTATTATGCAAAAATTACCCAAAATTGGCCTGCCCGTAATCGCAGGTATTTTTATTGTATTTATTTTTATCTCAAAATCTTCTATCAACATTGGATATGGAGAAGCTGGAGTGCTCTTTAGAACTTTTGGAGGGGGTGTTGTTATTGACGAGCCAGTAATTGGCGAAGGATTTCACATCATTGCACCTTGGAATAAAGTTTATGTTTACAACGTAAAACAACAAGAAGTTTTTGAAAGTAAAATGCAGGTTCTTTCTTCCAATGGTCTGGAGATTTCGTTAGATATTTCGGTGCTGTATCAGCCCCTTATATCAGAGCTTGGTTTGTTACACAAAACCAAAGGTGAAAACTATTTGAACATCATCATCATTCCTCAAATTCGTGCAGTAGCTCGCTCTATTGTTGGACGTTATACGCCTGAGCAATTGTATTCAACAAAAAGAGATGCAATTCAGCAAGAGATTTTTGAAGAAACTAAAAAGGTTGTTGAAAATCAGCATGTACAGCTCAACGCGGTCTTGGTACGTGATGTAACCCTGCCGATCGCAATTCGTGAAGCAATTGAACGTAAGTTGAATCAAGAGCAAGAAGCTTTGGAATATGTCTTTAGAATTGAAAAATCTAAGCAAGAAGCCGAACGTCAGCGTATTGATGCTGAAGGAAAAGCAACTGCCAACCGTATATTGAGTGCTTCACTTACAGACAAAATTCTACAAGAAAAAGGAATTGAAGCGACGCTTAAGTTGTCCGAATCTACCAATGCAAAAGTAATTGTTATTGGAAGTGGAGATGGCGGTTTACCCATTATTCTTGGAAACCAATAGATTAAAGTAAACGTATTGGTAATCGGGAATAGTCAATTGTCAACTCATATTATAAAAGCCGAACCCATACGAATGGGTTCGGCTTTTTTTATAACATTCATAATTTTACCTGAATATAATTTGATTTATTTATCCAAAGGACTGTTCTTTTGAGAATAATAAATTACAACATCTAAAACAATCAGATAGGTCTAGTTTTAAAATAATTTCAATACATTTGTACCCTAATGCAGAATATTACGACACATAACCATCATCATTTTACGAACTCAAGCGAGCTCTAAGGTTGATGTATATATACAACACTCAGAACCCGTTTGATTTTTCAAACGGGTTTTTTTATTTATAACAATTATGATACGCATAGCAATTCAAAAATCAGGACGCCTAAACATAGACTCCATGGCCTTACTCAAAAGTTGTGGTATTTCCATCGACAATGGAAAAGATCAACTCAAGGCTGCCGCTCGAAACTTTCCAATGGAGGTATTCTTCCTTCGCAACGGCGATATTCCGCAGTATTTACGCGATGGGGTAGTAGACCTAGCCATTGTGGGGAGTAATCTTTTGGTAGAAAAAGGAAAGGAACTGGAGATTATTGAACCCTTAGGCTTTTCAAAATGTAGAGTATCTATTGCAATCCCTAAAGGAATTCCGTTTGCTGGTGTTTCCGATTTGGCGAATAAAAAGATTGCGACTTCCTATCCAAACACGGTAAATCAATTTTTAGAAAAAAAAGGCATTCAAGCCGATATACACGTCATTAGTGGCTCTGTAGAAATTGCTCCCAACATCGGCTTAGCTGATGCCATTTGTGATATTGTTTCCAGTGGTAGTACCTTATTCAAGAATAATCTGAACGAGGTAATTGAGATTTTAAAATCTGAGGCTGTATTGGTACAAGCTCCCAATGTAACCTCTGAACAGCAACTTTTAATAGATAAACTGCGTTTTAGAATTCAAGCGGTCCTTCGTGCCAAGCAATCGCGCTACATCTTACTCAATGTGCCAAACGAGCAAATAGAGGCCGTATCGGCTATCTTACCCGTTCTAAAAAGCCCCACCGTTTTGCCATTGGCTCAAGAAGGCTGGAGTTCCATTCATTCGGTAATCAATTCGGGAGATTTTTGGGAAGTAATCGACCAACTCAAAGCTGCGGGTGCTGAAGATATTCTGGTTTGTCCAATTGAAAAAATGGTACGCTAATGCAAGAGTTTATTAATCCTGCTCTGGCAGATTGGGAGGCTATATTGAAACGCCCTACGGCTAGTTTCAAAGATTTAGAACCTTTGGTAGAAGAAGTTTTTCAAGAAGTAAAAAGCAAAGGAGATCAAGCCCTAATTGACTATACGCTGAAATTCGATAAAGTAAAGCTCAACGCTTTTACAGTTAGTGAAACCGAATATACACGTGCTGAAGCGGCAGTTGCTGCTCCTTTAAAAGAAGCAATTCAACTGGCGCGAGAAAACATAAAAATCTTTCACAACGCACAGCAAACCCAAACTGTTTCGGTTGAAACCCAACCGGGTGTACTCTGTTGGCAAGAAAAACGTCCGATAGAAAAAGTTGGGCTGTACATCCCGGGAGGATCGGCGCCTTTATTTTCAACCTTATTGATGCTTGCAGTTCCCGCTCAAATTGCAGGCTGCAAAGAAATTGTATTGTGTACCCCACCTGATGCGAATGGATCCATTCCCGATGTGATTTTGTACACCGCACAACTGTGTGGCGTAACACAGATTTTTAAGGTAGGCGGGATCCAGGCAATTGCAGCTTTAACCTTTGGAACTGCAACCATCCCCAAGGTATATAAGATTTTTGGCCCAGGAAATCAATACGTCACTGCAGCGAAACAGATGGCAACCCAACATCAGGTTGCCATTGATATGCCCGCTGGTCCAAGTGAATTATTGGTTGTTGCAGATCAATCGGCTAATCCGGCCTATGTTGCTTCGGATTTATTGTCACAAGCAGAACACGGCGCAGACAGTCAGGTGATTTTAGTCACCACCTTTCCTGCTTTATTGGATCAGGTACGAATTGAAATAACCGCTCAACTGGAAACACTGTCGCGTAAAGATATCGCGCAACAGGCAATGGTAAATTCCAGAATGATAGCATTTGAAACCGATGAACAAGCAATAGCCTTCATCAATCAATACGGTCCTGAACACTATATTGTTTGTATGGAAAACGAAGCGATGTACGTGGATCAAATCACCAATGCAGGTTCTGTTTTTATAGGGAATTACACCCCAGAAAGTGCGGGGGATTATGCCTCAGGGACAAATCACACCTTGCCAACCAATGGCTATGCAAAACAATACAGTGGAGTGAATTTGGATAGTTTTTTAAAACAAATGACCTTCCAGAAAATATCGCCCAAAGGAATACAGGCTATTGGCCCAGCTATCGAGCTTATGGCCGAGGCTGAAGGGCTTCAGGCACATAAAAATGCTGTAAGCCTTCGCTTAAACGATTTAAAGAAATGAAAAGATCAATCAACATTGATGCGCTCACACGCCCAACAATACAAGCTATGCAAGCGTATCGTTCTGCACGCTCAGAATTTGTAGCCTCAGATCGAGAAATGATTCTTCTGGATGCAAACGAGAATCCTTTTGAAACGCGATTGAATCGGTATCCCGATCCCATGCAAACAGAATTGAAAGAACGCTTAGGCAAGGTCAAGGCTGTTGCACCGTCTCATATATTCTTGGGTAATGGAAGTGATGAACTCATCAACCTCCTAATGGTTGCCTTTTGTGAGCCCAAAGAAGATGAAATCTTGTTGGTTCCACCTACTTTTGGCATGTATCAGGTTTCAGCTAATTTGAATGGAGTAGCTTGTGTAGAGGTTCCTTTAATTTCTGGCTTTCAATTGAATGTTTCAGAAATACTAGCTCGAGCTACAGATCGTACCAAGATGATATTCATTCCAACACCAAACAATCCAACAGGGAATCGCTTTCCTATGAAGGATATCAAGGCAATTGTAGCAGGTTTTCCAGGCTTGGTAGTGGTTGACGAAGCCTATGCCGAGTTTTCCCCTGTCGAAACAGCAATTGATTGGTTAGCGGATTATCACAATGTGGTGGTATTGCAAACCTTTTCCAAGGCACAAGGCCTAGCCGGTGCCCGCGTAGGGATGGCTTTTGCTCACCCGGACATCATAGGTGTTTTAAATAAAATCAAAGCACCCTACAACCTTAATGTCTTGTCTCAACAGGCGGTTTTTGATCGTTTGGACAATGCTGATGCTGTTGCAAATGAAGTTCAATTGATGCTTAAAGAGAAGGAGGTTTTAACATCTACAATACAGCAACTTAGACTTGTTAAAGAAATTTTTCCATCCGATGCTAATTTTATTTTAATTCGTGTCGATGATAGTCAATTACGATACAAGCAACTAATCGACAAAGGCATTGTTGTTCGGAATCCTTCGAATCAATACGCCTGCGAAAATACACTGCGAATCTCCATTGGAACAGCAGCTCAAAATAAAGCCTTGATAACTGCCTTTAAAACGATGGATCAATAATACCATGCAAATGAAAAAAGTTCTCTTTATCGACCGCGACGGAACGCTAGCCCTAGAGCCAGCGGACTATCAGTTGGATGCACTTTCCAAATTGGAATTTTATCCGGAAGTATTTACATACTTAAGAAAAATAGTGACTGAACTGGATTACGAATTGGTTATGGTAACCAATCAAGATGGTTTAGGTACCGATTCATTTCCAGAAGACACTTTTTGGCCTACCCATAACTTTCTATTGAAAGCCTTTGAAAACGAAGGGATTAGCTTTAATGACATCTGTATCGATCGCAGTTTTCCTGCAGACAATGCACCAACACGCAAGCCAAGAACAGGCTTACTTACATCCTATCTCAATGCTGAGCAATATGACATGCAGCAGTCATTTGTGATTGGCGATCGGATGACGGATATCGAATTGGCCTATAATTTAAAAGCTCAAGGAATTTTCATCGCAAATGATACCGAACTTGGAGCAGCGGAAGTTGGGGCTTCAGATTTTAGGGATACTCTTGCACTCACCACCACCAGCTGGAAAAAAATCTATGAATTTTTAAAGTTGAAGCAACGCATTGTAGTTCAAAAACGAACAACAAACGAAACCGATATTACACTTGAATTGAACCTAGATGGAACTGGTAAAAGTCAGATTGATACAGGAATTGCCTTTTTCGATCATATGCTGGATCAAATTGCCCGCCACGGGAATATGGATTTGAAATTGAATGTTAAAGGCGATTTAGAAGTAGACGAACACCATACCATTGAAGATACCGCTATTGTTCTTGGTGAAGCCTTTGCACAAGGCTTAGGAGACAAACTTGGGATAGAACGCTACGGCTTTTGCTTGCCCATGGACGACTGCCTAGCACAAGCATCAATTGACTTTGGCGGAAGAAATTGGCTGGTTTGGGAAGCTGATTTTAAACGGGAAATGATTGGGAAAATGCCTACTGAAATGTTTTATCATTTCTTTAAATCCTTTACCGATGGTGCCAAAGCCAATTTGAATATCAAAGCTGAGGGAAGCAACGAGCATCATAAAATCGAGTCCATTTTTAAGGTCTTTGCCAAAGCAATTAAGGTTGCAGTAAAGCGCGATCCTGATAAAATGATTTTACCCAGTACAAAAGGCAGCCTTTAAAACAACAACACCAATGAACGTAGTCCTTGTAAATTATGGTGCAGGAAATATTAAAAGCCTGCAATTTGCCTTAGAACGTTTGGGAATAACTGGAATATTGAGTTCTGATGCTACTGAAATTCTAGAAGCCGACAAAGTAATCTTTCCTGGAGTAGGCGAGGCGAGTAGCGCTCTGTCGAAACTCAAAGAATCTGGTTTGGATGTGGTACTTCCCAAGCTCAAACAACCTGTTTTAGGGATTTGCCTGGGCATGCAACTCATGTGTACCCATACCGAAGAAGGAAATACTCCTGGTTTAGGAATCTTTGATGTTGCTGTTAAGCGTTTTGACAATGATTTAAAAGTTCCTCAAATGGGTTGGAATACCGTGTTAAAAACCAAGTCTCCTTTGTTTGATAATCTTGACGCTGAATCCTATATGTACTCCGTCCACAGTTACTATGCTGGGCTATGCAAGGATACCATAGCACAAACCAATTATGGAATAGCCTACAGTTGTGCTTTGCAAAAGGATAATTTTTATGGGGTACAATTCCACCCAGAAAAAAGCAGTAAGGCTGGAAGTCAGCTGCTTTCTAATTTTTTAGCTTTAACCATATGAGAATAATACCCGCCATAGATTTAATTGACGGTAAATGTGTCCGCCTTTCTAAAGGGGATTACGCCACTCAGAAAATATACAACGAACATCCGCTTGAGGTTGCGAAAGCATTTGAAGACCACGGAATTCAGCATTTACATTTAGTTGATCTTGACGGAGCGAAGTCCAAGCACATAGTAAACCACAAGGTGCTGGAGGATATCGCCTCTAAAACCAGCCTTAAAATTGATTTTGGCGGGGGATTGAAGTCGGATGAAGACTTAAAAATAGCCTTTGAAAGCGGAGCACATCAAGTTACGGGTGGAAGTATTGCTGTAAAAGAACCTGGGGTATTTGAACAATGGATTGAAACCTACGGGAGTGAAAAAATTATTTTAGGTGCCGATGTACAAGGAGATCGCATTGCTACCAACGGATGGCTAGAAACCTCGGAACATCGTTTAGTTGATTTTGTAAAAGATTATCACGCCAAGGGAATACAATATGTTATTTGTACTGACATCAGTAAAGATGGGATGCTAGAAGGCCCATCGTTTGAAGTTTATGCTGATTTATTAGCGGCACAATCCGGAATTAAACTCATTGCTTCGGGAGGTATTTCAAGCTTTGACGAGCTTCCAAGATTAGCAGCCATGGGTTGTGAAGGAACCATTATTGGGAAAGCGATCTATGAAAACAGAATTACTTTGGCAGCCTTAGAAAACTTTATCTTGCAATCATGAAGGATCTCATTTTAAAAGAATTTAAAGAGAATGCCGTTTTTCGACTCGAAGAAAGCTTGCGTATGATTAAAATCGCTTTTTCAAAAATAACAGAGGATATGCTCTGGAAACGCCCAACTGAGAAAGGCATGGCATTGGGAAATCAAATTTTGCACAGCTGTGGCAATATGACTCAGTACATTTGTACTTCCTTAGGAGAACAAAAGGATGAACGGAAACGGGAGTTAGAATTTTCTACACATGCGGGAGCAACTAAAGAAGAATTAGTAAAACAATTAGTAACTACGGTTCGAACAGCTCAAGACACCATCCACAATGCCACTGCACTTCAATACGAAACCGTTCGTGAAGTTCAAGGTTTTCAACTTTCTGGTGTTGGAGTCGTATTACATGCCGTAGAGCATTTTTCTTATCATACGGGGCAAATTGCCTTTTGGGTAAAACAGATGACTCAAGAGGACCTTGGCTTTTATGATGGAATCGATTTAACTCAAAACAATAAATAGTATGCTGACCAAACGCATCATTCCCTGTTTAGACATCAAAGACGGCCGCACCGTAAAAGGGGTGAATTTTATAAACCTTCGCGATGCTGGAGACCCCGTAGAATTGGCACGTCAGTATGCAAAACAAAATGCTGACGAATTGGTTTTTTTGGATATCTCTGCAACCGAGCAAAAGCGAAAAACACTAGCCGATTTGGTTCGTAAAGTAGCACAAGCCATAGACATTCCCTTTACCGTAGGTGGCGGGATAAGTTCGGTTGAAGACGTAGCCATTCTCTTGCAAAACGGAGCAGATAAGGTATCCATCAATTCTGCTGCTGTTAAGCGACCCGAACTCATCAATGATTTAGCAGCCCAGTTTGGAAGCCAATGCATTGTTGTTGCCATGGATGCCAAGCAAATCGACAAGCAATGGAAGGTGCATTTGGTCGGTGGTAAAATTCCAACCGAAATTGACCTTTTCGATTGGGCAAAAGAAGTTGCCGATCGTGGGGCTGGAGAAATTTTGTTTACCTCAATGGATCATGATGGAACCAAAGCTGGTTTTGCAAACCAAGCCTTAGCCCGAATTTCTGAGGAGGTGAACATTCCAATAATAGCCTCAGGGGGTGCGGGGAACACCCAGCACTTCGTCGATGCGTTTACCCGAGGTAAAGCAGATGCCGCTTTAGCAGCAAGTATTTTCCATTTTGGAGAAGTTGATCTACCCGATTTAAAACAAGAACTTAAGCAACAGCAGATCGCTGTTCGTATTTAATACATACCCATGAATTTAGATTTCAATAAAAACACCGATGGTCTTGTACCGGCAATTATTCAAGACGCAACTACTCAAAAAGTATTGATGTTGGGCTATATGAATGCTGAGGCATTGTCGACAACCCAGACAACGGAAAAAGTTACTTTTTTTAGCAGAACAAAAAACCGCCTCTGGACCAAAGGGGAGGAGAGTGGTAATTTCTTGGAACTGGTAAGCATAAAAGAAGATTGTGACCAAGACACACTCTTGATTCAGGTGAACCCGCAAGGACCAACCTGTCACAAAGGAACAGACACCTGTTGGGAAGAATCGAATACATCTAGTTTTGGATTTTTAAGTACGCTGGGAAAAACGATTAAAGAGCGGAAAGAAAATAATGAAGACGATAGTTATGTCGCTTCTTTATTTCGTTTGGGAATCAATAAAATAGCACAGAAAGTAGGCGAGGAGGCTGTTGAAACTATTATTGAGGCAAAGGACGCTGATGAGGAGTTATTTTTAAGTGAAAGTGCAGATTTGTTATTCCATTATCTTATTCTGCTCGAAGCCAAAGGCTTTTCTTTACTAGACATTGAGCAGCGTTTAGCTTCAAGAAGTAAATAATTTCTGTAAAAACAGGGAAATATGTACATTTGAATTCAATCCAGATATAATTAAACCTACTGATTTGAAAAAAATAGTTCTTTTTTTAGCAATTACAATATACTCTTGTAGCCCCGCTCCATCGACCAATAAAGCCTCGGACTTTGAAACGCTTTTGGAATTGTATTATCAAGAAAGTCTTTCGTTGTTTAAGCTTAAAGGCACCTATCAGGGAGATACTCGATATAACGACACCCTGCCAAATTATCTTTCTGAAGCATTTAAAACAAAAGCTAAGGCATTTTACACCAATTATCTGAATCAGATCAACACCTTCGAGGACATCAGCCTTACAGCAGAGGATTTATTGAGTAAAAAGATTCTTATTTGGGAATGTGAGATGAGTTTAAAGGGAATGGAGTTTCAAAAAGATTTGATGCCCATAGACCAAATGTGGGGTTTCCAATTGAGTTTTGGACAGCTGGCTAGTGGGGCAGGCGCCCAACCGTTTAATACAGTTCAAGATTATGAGAAATGGCTGGTTCGAATTGAAGGATATCTCGACTGGTTGCAAAGTGCGCAATCCAATATGCAAAAAGGAATGAAAACCGGCTGGGTATTACCACAAGCTCTAGTTAAAAAAGTATTGCCTCAGTTGAAGGGTATGACTAGGGTAGATTTGGATAAGCACCTCTTTTATAATCCAGCTCGGAATTTTCCAATTTCGTTTACCGAAGAAGATAAAACTCGATTGAGTGCAGCCTACAAGACCATGGTTTTAGATCAAATTGTACCTGCTTATACCGTACTGCACGATTTTATGGCAAATGAATACCTTGCTGCTGCACGAACCTCCAGTGGGTTTGATGCCTTGGAAGGCGGAAGCGCCTATTACGATTATGCAATTCAATACTATACAACCACCACTTTGAGTGCTGATGAAATCCATCAGTTAGGGTTGAGTGAAGTAGCGCGTATTGGTGAGGAAATGAAGGCCGTTAAGGAGCAAGTAGGTTTTGAAGGAGATTTAAAATCTTTTTTCGACCACGTTCGAAATCGAAAAGAATTGATGCCCTTTTCCGACCCACAGCAGGTTGTGGATAATTTTTATGCGATACAAAAGAAGATGCTGCCTCAGGTCAATAAACTTTTTGAGTTACAGCCAAAAACCCCATTTGAAGTAAGGCGTACCGAAGCTTTTCGCGAGGCATCTGCAAGCGCAGAGTACAACCCAGGTTCTTTGGATGGAACAAGACCGGGTATTTTTTATGTACCGATTTCAGATGTTGAAAAATACAATATGTTTTCTGATGAAGATTTATTCTTACACGAAGCAATCCCAGGGCACCACTTTCAAATCTCCTTACAACAAGAAAATCAAAACCTCCCATCTTTCCGAAAAGACTTGTGGTACAGCGCCTATGGCGAAGGATGGGCACTGTACACCGAATCACTTGGAAAAGAATTAGGGCTATATGAAGACCCCTATCAATACTTTGGAATGCTAGGAGCAGAGATGCATCGTGCCATCCGCTTGGTTGTTGATACAGGCTTGCATTCTAAAGGCTGGTCTCGTGAAAAAGCAATTCAGTACTCATTGGATAACGAAGCGGAGTCAGAAGCCAGTATTACCTCCGAGATTGAACGATATATGGCTAATCCTGGACAAGCTTTGTCTTATAAAATAGGACAATTAAAAATCCGAGAATTACGAAAACGTGCCGAAACTAGTTTAGGAACGACTTTCGATATCAAAATTTTCCATAAAATTGTTTTAGAATCGGGATGTATTCCGTTGCAATATTTGGAAGAAAAAATTGATTCATGGATTCTGCAAAAGAAAGCTAATGGTTAAGCAATAGAACGTATGACAGCCATAATGAAAGAGGTACTTTCGTTTTTTAAAAAATTAGAAAAGAACAACAACCGCGAATGGTTTGAGCTTAATAAGCCTGAATTTAAACGCATTGAAGCAGAGGTGAAACACTTTGGTCAACAGCTCAAAGAAGCCCTCGAAGCTACTGAACACATTGATCGAGTGAAACTGTTTCGGGTATACCGAGATGTTCGTTTTTCAAAAGACAAAACCCCCTATAAAACCCATTTTGGGATATCAATGCATAGGGAAAAACCCCGTTACCGCGGTGGGTATTATGTTCATCTTAAGCCCAATGAAAACTTTGCAGCAGTAGGTTTTTGGGACCAAAATAAAGAAGACCTTTTGCGCATCCGTAAGGAACTGGAATTAGATCCCAGTGAATTTAGAGAATTGATGCACGAATCGGATTTTAAAAACACTTGGGGTAACTTAGAAGGTGAGGAAGTGAAAACTGCGCCCAAAGGCTTTTCTAAAGAAGACCCAAACATTGATTTAATTCGCAAGAAAATGTTTTTATTTCGAAAAAAATTCAGCGATAAAGAGGTGCTCAGCCCAAATTTTTTAGAGCAACTGACCCAAGATTTTAGAACTGTTCGTCCCTTTTTGGATTATATGAGCAGTGTTTTAACTACTGATTTAAACGGAGTTTCCCTCCTTGACAACTAATACTATGACCCTATACCAACTCAAAGAAAAACTACAACAACAAAGCTCACTGGCATTTGAATTGCCCGATGGAAGTTTAGTACCCAATCATTTTCACGTAACTGAAGTTGGAAAAGTAACCAAGCACTTCATTGACTGTGGCGGCGTGATCCGAAAAGAAGAAGTGGTGAACTTACAATTATGGGAGGCCGCTGATTATGATCATCGCTTGCATCCCGAGAAAATGTTACAAATTCTAACCCTTTCCGAAAAGGCGTTTAATCTTCAAGACCACGAAATTGAAGTGGAATATCAAGGTACTACCATTCAAAAATTCGGATTGGATCTCAAGGGGAATAACTTTCTTTTAACCCAAAAACAAACCGCTTGTTTGGCGCAAGACGCTTGTGGAATTCCCGAAGTTAAAGAAGACTGTGCTCCGGGTTCCGGATGTTGCTAAGCACTGATGGCTATCTGCTTTTCAGACTTTTCAAAAAGCTGTACCTGATCTTTTATTCGTTCAATAACCATCGACATGATCCGTTTGTTTAAGGCAGAAGCGTTGGTGGTATAGGCATTGTACTCACTTATCGTAAAATGTCCCACTACCATTCCTTTGATGGTGTTGTTGAATTTTTGATCTTTTATAAAAACAGCTTCAATATAGTCTAGTTTTTTCGTCAGACTTAAGCCGTAAAAAACACCCTTGCGCATTTCAATATAAGCTAGAAAAACAGCTACCAATAGGGGGTTTTGGAGTTTTAGGATCGGGCGGAGGGTTTCGTTCTGGAAGCGTTCTTCGGCACTCATAGAATCGAACTGCTTGGTTTTCTTAATTTCGGGGCGGATGCGGAGCAGGTCGTTGGGTCGATCGTTCATAGGAAAAAGTTTGGTTAAAGTTAATTTGAATTTAACGGATACGAATTAAATCAACGGTTGCTTTGTTCACAGGTTTGTTAACAGTCTATATACTTAAAAAAAATGACTTTTACTAACAACTCATCCTTTGCAAGGATGCTACAAATTGGTCTAGAAATGGATAGTTTTTATGAAAACCTTACAAAATTCAAAGTGTAAAGTCTTTTTCATATATTAGATTACCTTAAATCTTACATCATGAACATTAACCAACTCTACGAAGACCTACAAGCCTTTATTTTCGAATTCGGTCCAAAAATCCTAGGCGCAATCGTTGTATGGATTATTGGATCTTGGATCATTAAGTTAGCTGTAAAAGCTTTAAAGAAAATCTTTGAGCGCACCAAGCTCGATAAGTCGCTCAAACCTTTTATCCTAAGTAAATCTGGAATCACGATGAAACTACTGTTGGCCATCAGCGTCTTGGGAATGCTGGGGGTGGAAATGACTTCTTTTATAGCGATACTGGGTGCAGCAGGCTTGGCCATCGGGATGGCCTTGAGTGGAACGCTTCAGAACTTTGCTGGAGGAGTCATGATCTTGGTGTTTAAGCCCTTTAAAGTAGATGACTTAATCGACACCCAGGGGCATATTGGAGTGGTAAAAGAAATTCAGATTTTTGTAACCATTTTACTAACTCAAGAAAACAAGACCGTCATTCTGCCCAATGGAGCTGTAGCAAACGGTGAGATAACCAATTATGCTACAGAAGGTAATATTCGTGTGGACCTAGAGTTTGGCATCTCGTACAATGATTCTATCGACGAAGCAAAGAAGATTTTATATAAGGTCATAGAAGAGCATCCTTTTGTGTTAGACGATCCCAAAGCATTTGTTGGAGTAGTGGCGCTAGGGGATTCTTCGGTCAACCTAGTTGTTCGACCTTACTCAAAACCTCGGGATTATTATAAAGTATATTTTGATGTTTATGAACAGGGCAAAAAAGCCTTAGACGCAGGCGGTATCGAAATTCCTTTTCCTCAAATGGTTGTACACCAAGCAAGCTCATGATTTTTAAAAATAAACAGCTGTGGGTACTTTTGATGATGAGCGTATTGTTTTATTCCCAATACAGTTTCGCTCAAACAAGCAACCCATTGACTGCAGTTGACACTTTTTTTGAAGGGTTTCATAAACGCGATAGTGTAATGATTCAATCAGTTGTTCCAGCAGATGCACAGCTTTTTAGAACCGGTAATACTAAAGATGGGGCTCCTTTTCGAAAAGTCATGACAATGGAACGATTCATTCGATCGGTAACTTCTCGACCAGAGAAACCAATTTGGAAAGAACAACAGGGAAAGCCTATCCTACATCAAGACCAAAACTTAGCGGTAGTATGGATGCCTTTTCGCTTTTACTTAGATCAAAAACTTCGACATTGTGGGTATAATTTGTTTACTTTGTTTTGGAATGGAGATACTTGGCTGATCACAGAAGTTTCGGATACCGGAACTACGTACTGTACAGTCGATGATTCCTATTTTAATTCCATTGATTAATAGTTTAAACAATAAGATTCAATATGTTAAAAGTCATCGCTTTAGGCGGAAGTAATAGTACAAAATCCATCAATAAGAAATTGGCAGTTTATGCAGCGAACCAAGTTGCGAATGCAGAAGTTACTGTAGTCGATTTAAAAGAGCTGGATTTACCCATGTTCGGAATTGACGAAGAAGCAATACATGGAATTCCAGCAAACGCTCATAAACTCAACCGACTCATCGCAGCTACCGATGGGTTGATTATTTCCTTAGCTGAACACAACGGTTGTTATTCTGCAGCCTTTAAGAATGCCTACGACTGGTTGTCTAGGATAGACGGGAAGGTTTGGCAAAACAAACCGATGTTGCTCATGGGAACTTCGCCGGGTGCACGTGGTGCACAAACGGTACTTGGTATTGCTTTGGCTGGTTTTCCTCGTTTAGGTGGTAACATTGTCGCCGACTTTTCATTCCCATCGTTTGAAGATAATTTTTCTGATCAAGAGGGTATTAACAACCCTGAATTAAAAACAGTATTTGATTCTAAGATTGAATCCTTAGTGAAAGCGCTATAAATAAATCCAATTGGCGTATGCTTTCTGTTATTGAATTCGAAGAATACTGTGAGTTTAGAATGATTTCTTGATAAATCACTTTCAACTATAATTAAGATTATGTAAAATATATAATTTCAAACAAAACCACCTCCCACTTTACTAAGAATATTTATATTTGAAATATAAAAAACCCACAACCATGAAAATAGTTAAAAAAATTGGCCTCGCTCTGCTTGCTGTAGTCATCGTAATCGCTTCGTATTTAGTTTATGGAACCTTCATCAACCCCAAGAGTCCACGAGATACAGTCAGCATTACACAAGAAGATTTAATCCTTGAAATAGATTACAGTCGTCCCTTTAAAAAAGACCGTTTAATTTTTGGTGCTGCTGCCGATGGCGCTCTAGTGCCCTACGGTGAATACTGGCGTTTAGGAGCAAATTTTGCAACCACCTTCGAAACCAATAAAGAAATCAGTTTTGCTGGCCGTCCCTTGGCTGCAGGAAAATACAGAGTTTACGCAGTAGCTGAGGCAGATCATTGGGTGATCAGTCTGAATTCTGAGTTCGGAAGCTTTGGTTATACGGAACCAGACTACGAAAAAGACATCATGAGTGTAAACATCGCATCGGCACAGCTGTTGACAGCTGTTGAGCAATTTACCATTGATTTTGTCGAGGGTGATGACAGCCTTTCACTTCGTTTTCGTTGGGATACAACCTCGGTTTCTTTACCCATTAATTAATGCGATTTTCTTTTATAAATTTAATCAAAGCCCTAGTGTTTGTAGCAGTTTTGGGCGGCGCTACTTATTATACTATTGGAAAGATTCAATACAAGAATCAGCTGATGGATATGGAAGAATACAGTCCAAAATCTACCTTGGTAGTGCCATCAAACGAGCTTAGCCGTTCCAAATTTCCTTTTGTGGACGTGCATAACCACCAATTCGATATGCCAGTAAAAGATCTTTCCAAACTAACGACAGAGATGGACGGTTTGAACATGGCCTTTATGGTCAACCTGAGTGGCTTTCGTGGTATGTATCTTGAGCAATGTTTGAAAAACGTAAAAGAAAATGCCCCTACCCGCTTTGGATTGTTTGTGAATTTAGATTGGGAACAAATTGATGCTCCTGATTTTTTGGAAAACAACCTGACCATTTTACGGGAGGCTAAAACTGCTGGTGCAATTGGGCTCAAAGTATATAAAGGTTTGGGGCTTACAGATACCGATTCTAGTGGAAAACGCATTGCGGTGAACGATCCCCGACTAGATCCCATTTGGGCAGCTTGTGGTGCACTCGGCTTTCCCGTATTGATTCATTCTGCAGAACCGGCTTCTTTTTGGAAACCCAAAGACAAATTCAACGAACGCTGGTTAGAATTGAAACAAAAACCCGGTCGTTACCGCGATCCGGCCAAAGTACCTTCCTTTGAATCCATCATTGCAGAACAACACGATATTTTCAGAAAAAACCCAGGGACAACCTTCATCAATGCGCATATGGGTTGGATGGCGAATGATTTGGACCGCATGGGGGCGCATTTGGATACCTATCCCAACGTGATGACCGAGATTGGCGCTGTATTGGCCGAACTAGGGCGTCAACCCCGTAGAGCGCGTAAATTCTTTGAAGACTACCAAGATCGTATTCTATTTGGAAAAGACAGTTATAAAGTAAGTGAATACTACACCTATTTCCGTGTATTGGAGACCCATGATGAGTACTTTGATTATTACCGTAAACGCCACGCACATTGGAAAATGTATGGTTTGGGCCTCCCCGACTCCATTCTCAAAAAATTATATTACAAAAATGCCTTGCGGATTCTTCCATCCATCGATGCTTCGCTTTTTCCCAAAGAGTAACAAAATAATTTTAAAAAAACATTCAAATTAACAATATGTCCCTAAAAAAGATTAGAAAAGAAGTAATGTTAACCTTAGAAAAAACATTGATCAGTTTGTAGATAAATTCTTAATCCCTGCAGAGAAAATTTGGCAACCTACCGATTTTTTACCCAATTCTCAAAAAGACAGTTTTATTACGGAAGTAGAAGAAATTAGAGCACTTTCCAAAGATTTAGAAGATGATTTTTGGGTGGTTTTGGTTGGTGACACGATTACGGAAGAAGCTTTGCCTACCTATGAATCTTGGTTGCTGGATATCGATGGAATTCATCAAAACCCGGATAATGGTTGGGCAAAATGGGTAAGGACTTGGACGGCGGAGGAAAACAGGCGTGGAGACGTGTTAAATAAATATTTATATTTATCTGGACGCGTGAATATGCGTGAGGTAGAAATTTCGACCCAGCATTTAATTACAGATGGGTTTGACCTAGGAACATCGTCCGACGCCTATAAAAGTTTTGTTTATACCAGTTTTCAAGAATTGGCCACCTATATTTCGCACAACAATGTTGCTAAGATTGCACGCGAGAAAGGGCATAAAGCCTTGGCAAAAATGTCAAGAATTATTGCAGGGGATGAAATGCGCCATCATCAAGCCTATTCCAAATTTGTAAAAGAAATTTTTTCGATAGATCCCTCCGAAATGATGATAGCATTCCAGCAGATGATGCAACACAAAATCATCATGCCGGCCATGCATTTAAGAGAATCGTTTGGTGCAAAAGGCGGTTTGTTTGGCGACTTTTCTGCTGTTACCCAAAGATTGGGTGTTTATACCGGTTTTGATTATGTTGATATTCTCAAGAAGTTGAACACCATTTGGGAAATTGACAAAATCACCAACCTAACCCCAGAAGCTGAAAAAGCGAGAGATTATTTAATGCATCTACCCGACAGAATGTACCGAATTACAGAACGAATTGTTATACCAAACACCAAGTTCGAGTTCAAGTGGATGTTGCCTGCTTAGCTCTAACTCTTAATTAATCATTTTTAATTTTTAATTATACTACTTGTAAACACCCCTACCCTCCCTGGAAAAGAAATCACAGAAGTCCACGGTATCGCACTTGGCAGCACCGTTCGTGCCCATAATTTTGGAAGCGATATCTTCGCTGGACTCAAAAATATTGTGGGCGGAGAAATCTCCGAATACACCAAATTGCAAGCCGACTCAAGAGAACAGGCCTTACAACGCATGAAAGACGATGCAGCACGTATGGGCGCCAATGCCATTGTCAATGTCCGCCTAACCACTTCCATGGTCATGCAGGGCTGTTCAGAAATCTTGGCCCATGGCACCGCAGTAACCGTTAAATAGTTCTTATGTTATTTGGCCTTCTTTTTTTGGTGTTCCTCATCTATTTCATTGCGAAACGCATAGAATACAAGAAAGTAGAGGATTTTGAGGATCGAGATAACTAGGCTCGTTCGCAGTACACAATATAATAGCGTGGGGTAAAATAGCGCAACAGCGGTCGAACTCCAATTTTATTAGGATCTGGAGAAGTCCATAATTGTGCATCCACGATTTTCCAACCTGTTTTTTCTAGTAAAAAATCGAACTGTTTTTTTTCAAATTCATGGTAGTGCTTGTCCCAGTCATCCTTTTCGTTCCAATAGGCTTCTGCAAACCATAGTTTTAGAGGAACAGATGCGATTAACTTATCGGCTTTCAACTCTTTCAATACATTGTACGGAGCCAATAAATGTTCAAAAATTTCGAATGCAGTAACGCAATCACAAGCAGTTTTTGCAACTGCTTTAAAATCATCATCTAAATTTTCGCCTTTGGTATTTTGGACAGAATACCCAGCTTCTTTCAAGAAGGGTGTAAAAGGGTTTTCGGTACCTAAGTCCAGCAACTGTGAACCCTGTGGGAGGTGTTTCTTTAAGAAAGCTAAGGTTTTGGTATACCTCCTTTGGTGTGTTTTGGCTATACTCATTAGGCTTTTGTTCTTCCAGTAAACACATTTACGCCCTTTGGGAGTGGGTTTCCGTTGGTACGTCTAAAACTAACAATTTGTCCGGTGTGGTATATAATGTCCGAAATCGGACCGTTGATCATATTCCAGAGCGGAAAAGTTGACTGCTTCCCTCCTCTTTCAAATACAATTTCTAGTGCCGCGAGTTCATCGGGAGATTTATTTTTAAGCTGCTTTGTAGCATCTTCGAGATAGCGAAGGGTCTGCATTCTCAGTGTTGGCCAATCTGCAGGTGTATTTGCGGGAGGCCGAATACTGACAGTATCCATTGAAGTGTTGCGTACAATATCCGATAAGCCGTAAATGTGCTCAAGGGTTTCTCGGACTGACTGACCACTTTCGGAGGGTTGGTAGGCAAGATCGTCTGCTGTTAAGCCTTCAGTAGCCCAGTAATAACGATATCCTGCTCCTTCAATCATACGAACCAGTAGGTTTGCAGAGGAATAATTTGTACCTCCATCAGGAATTGATTTAAAGGGAAGCTCAGAGGGAATGTGATTTTGTGCCATAGCAAATGAATTAATCAATAAGAAAAGGGCAATAAGGGTGCGCATTAGTTGTTATTTTATTCCTCTAAAATAGTATTTTAGCACTAATAAAGCTTTTAAGATGCCAAAGAAATTAACCAGCCTTGCCGATTTAGCCAAAATGCAGTTCGATAACCTAGCCCCGGATCCAGAGCCACAGCAACCGGAGGCTGCCGTCTTTGAAAAACAACAGTTGGAAGCGCACTTCAGTAACAAAGGCCGTGCAGGTAAAACGGTAACCCTAATCAAAGGCTTTGAAGGCGAGCTTCAGGACTTGAATGCCTTAGCGAAAACCCTAAAAAATGCCGTTGGTGTTGGGGGAACTGTAAAAAACGGTGAAATCATCATTCAGGGAAATTACCGAGTGCAACTCATACAGCTGCTTAAAGATATGGGGCATCAGGTAAAACGAGTTGGAGGATAGTTACCAAGCAATGGGTTTTTGTCCCCGAGTTTCTAAATATTCATTGCATTGACTAAAATGTTTATTTCCAAACCAATAACCTCGATTAGCACTTAAAGGAGATGGATGTACACTACTCAATATCAAGTGCTTAGACTCATCAATAAACTTTTGTTTTTTCTTGGCATATCCGCCCCACAGCAAAAAAATGATCCCATTGCATCGTGCAGAAATTGCTTTAATCACATCATCTGTAAAAAACTCCCAACCTTGTTTTTGATGGCTACCGGCTTCGTGCGCTCGAACAGTTAGCGTAGCATTGAGCAACAACACCCCTTGCCTAGCCCAACGCTCTAAATTACCACTGGTTGGATAGGGAATTTGAAGGTCCGATTCAATTTCTTTGAATATATTAACCAAGGATGGCGGATGCTTCACCCCTTCTGGCACGGAAAAGCTAAGCCCCTGTGCTTGCCCCGGTCCGTGGTATGGGTCTTGCCCCAAAAGAACGACCTTCACTTCATCCAATGGACACAAATCAAAGGCTGCGAATATGGCGTCGAACTCCGGATAACAGCTCGAAGTTTTGTATTCCTCTTCTACAAAAACAGTCAAAGCATCAAAGTAAGGCGCTTCGGTGCTGTTTTTAATGATATTTTCCCAACTGGGGTGTATTCGATCTCGCATGAAATTATGTACTTTTGCTATGCAAAAATATGAAAATACAAGAGAAAGCACTTAGCGACTTAGAATTTACCACGGTACTCCAACAGCTTTCCCAACTAGCCATTACCGCTATGGGAAAAGAACGCTGTTTAGAACTTCAACCTTTTGAAAATGAAGCCGAATTGATTCTTCAGTTAGAATCAGTGTCCGAGTTTACTGCTTCTTTTGCTAATGAAAACCGAATTCCAAATCACGGATTTGACGATTTGACTGCAGAAATTCACCTATTGAAAATTGAAAACTCTGTCCTAGAAATCGATGGTTTTCGCAGGATAGCAGCAGCATCAGAAATTATCAATACTTTACTTAAGTTTTTTAAAAAATTTAAAGAATATTACCCCAAGTTACACACCCAAGGAAAAGATATTGAAGTTACTAAAGAACTCATCATATCGATCAACAACATCATGGATCGCTTCGGGGAGGTGCGTAACGATGCCTCACCAGAGCTCTTTCAAATTCGAAAAAAAATACAATCTGTTCGTTCTAAGATAGGACAAAGCTTTCAACGCGCACTGAGTCAATACAGTACAGCTGATTATCTGGATGACATCAAAGAGTCTGTAGTAGACAACCGTCGTGTATTGGCAGTAAAAGCCATGCACAGACGCAAAATAAAAGGCGCCATCATGGGAAGCTCCAAAACAGGGAGTATTGTCTATATTGAACCCGAAACTACCCTACAGCATACACGAGAACTCAACAACCTTCAGTTTGAAGAAACCGATGAAATCAAGCGTATTTTATTGGAATTGACGCAAACGCTCCAGCCCTATCGCCCACTTTTGATTGAATACCAACAGTATTTGATTTTGATCGATAGCTATTATGCTCGTGCCAAATACGCTGAACAGACAGCAAGTATTTTACCCAAAGTAAACACCAAAAGAGAGCTTACGCTTATCAAAGCCTACCACCCACTACTATTCTTATCCAATAAAGAAGAAGGAAAAAAAACCTTTCCTCAAGACATTACCCTCACAGAAGGCCAGCGCATCATTGTTATTTCTGGCCCCAATGCTGGTGGGAAAAGCATAACCTTAAAAACGATTGGTTTGTTGCAACTGATGCTTCAGTCCGGCATGCTAATCCCCGTTCACGAACAAAGCACTGTTTGTTTTTTCGATCAGATAATTACGGATATTGGAGACAATCAGTCCATCGAAAACCACTTGAGTACCTACTCCTATCGGTTAAAAAACATGAAGTACTTCATTCGGAAGTGCAATAAGAACACCCTTTTCTTGATCGATGAATTTGGAACAGGTTCCGATCCTGAATTAGGGGGGGCTTTAGCAGAAGCTTTTTTAGAGGAATTTTACAACAGAGAAGCATACGGGATTATTACTACCCACTATTCCAATCTTAAAGTATTGGCAAACGAGCTTCCTTTTATGACCAATGCCAATATGCAATTCGATAACCATACGCTGGAACCTGTATTCAATCTGATCATGGGTGAAGCCGGTAGTTCTTTTACTTTTGAAGTTGCTCAGAAAAACGGCATCCCTTACAGCCTTATCAACCGTGCAAAGAAGAAGATTGAGCGCGGTAAGGTTCGTTTTGATGCTACGATCGCTAAATTGCAAAAGGAGCGTTCTCAGATGACTAAAACAGGTAATTCACTCAGAAAGCAAGAAAGCAAGGCAATCGAAGAGAATGCACGTTTAGAGCTTTTAAATAAAAAGATCAAAGAAAAGCTGATTGGTTATCAAGAGCTTTTTGATCATAACCAACGCATGATTGTGCTTGGCAATAAGGTCAATGAAGTTGCCGATCGTTATTTTGAGAACAATAAGAAACGGCCCTTAGTTGCTGATCTCCTGCGTTTAGTTGACGGGGAAAACTCCAAGCGTAAAAAGAAAACGGCTACAGAAAAAAAGAAAGATAAAGAGGTAAAAGAAAAAGCCAATGCAGAAGCTACCAAGGCTATGGTAGGTATTCGCAAGGAAAAAAAGAAAAAGAAAAAAGCTGCACCGGTGCCTGTAAAAGTTAAAATCAACTTTAAACTTGGAGATCAAGTTCGGTTGTTTGATGGAAAAGCGGTTGGCACTATTGATTCTATTGAAAAAGAAAAAGCAATTGTTAATTACGGAATGTTCACCACTCAAGTTCGCTTAGAAGCGCTGGATCTGGTTCAGGCTGCAAAAATCAAAAAATGAAAACGCCTATCATTCTTTTCGATGGCCCTTGTGTGTTATGTAATGCATGGGTAAACCGTTTGTGTCAATGGGATCGTAAGGATCAACTTCGTTTTGCCAGTTTGGACAGTAAAACAGGACAGCAATTTTTTAAAGAGCGTAACCTCGATCCCAATGAATTTGAAAGTGTGGTCTTTTGGATTCCAAATGTGACCTATGCACTCGAAGCTCAGGCTACTTTTGAACTATTCAAAACCTTAGGCGGTGGTTTTAAAATGCTAACGCTCTTTAATATACTTCCAAACTCCCTTACCCGAGGAGTCTATCGCTTAATTGCGAGGAACAGATATCGATGGTTTGGTAAATTGGATGCTTGTCCCCTACCCAACCCCAAGTATGCACATAAGTTTTTAAAGTAAAGCCAAGATTATTTGTCGTTTTATTTTGTATTTTTCGGTTATGAAAAAGCTCCTTTTACTCCTCACAATAAGCTGTATTTCTTCTTCGGTCCTTGCTCAGGACTGGGCTAATCTTGAGCGTTTTAAAAAAGAAAACTCAACCATCATGCAAGAGCAAAAAAAAGCCCAAAGGGTAGTGTTTATGGGAAATAGCATCACAGAAGGCTGGTCCAATTTTGATCCTGATTTCTTTAACGAGAATCAATACATCAATAGAGGAATCGGGGGACAAACTACACCTCAAATGTTATTACGCTTTAGACAAGATGTAGTGGACATTAAAGCAAATACAGTAGTAATTCTTGCTGGAATTAATGATATCGCAGAAAATACTGGGCCGATTACCTTGAATCAAATTCTAGGTAATATTATTTCTATGTGTGAATTGGCGGATCAAAACAATATTCGTGTAATTTTATGCAGCGTGCTCCCAGCAAATAATTTTCCATGGCAGCCAAAAATCAATCCCACGCAAAAGGTAATTTAACTCAATAAAATGATTCATGAATATGCAAATTCAAAATCCATTACCTATGTAGATTATTATTCTAAAATGGTTGATGAACAACAGGGGCTTAACTCCTCCTATGGCTATGATCCTGTGCATCCAAACCTTGAGGGTTACGTTGTTATGAAACACATACTCTCAGAAGTTCTAAAAAAATAGAACACTATTTTATTTCATTTAGGTTTCAATAAAAAAATAAATCATATAGTTAAATATATTTTTATACATTTATATTTACGTTTATTTGCATCCAATTTGCATGCTTTTATATAAATAATTTAAATGCCCCCTTATGAAAAACAACTTATCCATTATACTGCGCATTATCGTCGCAGTAATTTTATTACAAACCCTTCGTTTTAAGTTTTTAGTACACCCCGATAGCGTTTACATCTTCACAAAAGTAGGAATGGAGCCTTGGGGAAGAATTGGAATTGGTATTTTAGAATTGATTGCCAGTATCCTTTTGTTTTTTCCAAAAAGAATTTGGTTGGGATCCGGACTTGCTGCAGGTCTCATGGCTGGAGCTGTAATGATGCATCTAACCATGATCGGAATAGAAGTTAAAGGCGATGGAGGAACGTTGTTTTATACAGCAATAATCACCCTTATTCTCAGTCTAATAATTTTATGGTCCCAAAAAAAAAGACATACCCTTTTTAAATCTATAATTTTAAATCTTACTTATGAAAACTGAATTGAAACCACCCCAATGGATGCAAATATCCGTTATTCTATTATTCGTTTGGAATCTTGTTGGAATCTTTGCTTTTATTTCGGATCTTATGTTGGATCCTAGCACCTTAGATCAGGTTCAACAAGACTTTCGTGCAAATTTCCCTTTATGGACTAAAATCATATACGGCCTAGCCGTGGGACTTGGAACAGTCGGAACCTTCGGGTTAATTCGGCGTAAAAGCTGGTCAAAGGGTGTTTTGGTTATTTCCTTGCTCTGTGTAATTATTCAGATGTACCACAGCATGTTCATTGCAGGAGCCATAGAGACTTTTGGTAGTTCGATAGCTATTTTACCTACAATTGTAGTCCTTTTATCCCTTTGTTTGGTGTGGATTGCACAACTGTACGGTCGCAAAGGTTGGTTTATTTAAGCTTACCTATCGATTTTGCTACAAACATGGAAACCGCTGCATCACCAGTTACGTTGACTACAGTGCGGCACATGTCCAAAGGCCTGTCGATTGCAAAGATCAAGGCCAGTCCTGCTTCTGGGATTCCAGCCTGAGCCAGAACAATAACCAACATCACAATCCCCGCGCTAGGAACAGCAGCTGTTCCTATTGAGGCTAGTGTTGCTGTAAAAATAATACCCAATTGAGCGGCTAAACTCAAGTCCAAACCAAAGGCTTGTGCAATAAAAACAGCCGCTACTCCTTGATACACACTAGTACCATCCATGTTTATGGTAGCACCTATCGGCAGTACAAAACTCGTTACCTCTTTATCTACCCCCAACTGATCTTCCACACACTCCATAGTAACAGGTAGTGTTGCAGCACTTGAACTTGTAGAAAAAGCAAGTAATTGTGCAGGAGCGATTCCTCTAAAGAAAAAGGGAGTACTTTTTTTAACTACTACACGAACGAATAATGCGTATGCGCCGATCATCGCCGCAAGACCTAACAATAAAGTAACAGCATAAAGTGCAAGTGCCTTAAAGAGTTCTAGGCTTGGGGCTTCGACCACCAAGGCTGCTAGAAGAGCAAAAACACCGTAGGGCGCTGCCAACATGATGAGATCAATTAGTTTTAAAATCACCGCATTAAAAGAGTCAAAAAAGCTTTTGACAGATGAGGATTGTTTTTCAGGAATAAGAATAATCCCAATACCAAAAAACATAGCAAAGAATATAATTTGCAACATATTACGGTTGTTGCTGGCTGCCGCAAAAATATTGGAAGGGACAATGTCAACGAGTGCTTGTATGGGACCTGCACTTCTCTGCTTAGCAGCAGCCTCTCGCTTCTGGTTAGCATCAGAAGCATAAGCTTCTACTAATTCTTTGCGTGTTTCCACACTAATCGATTTCCCAGGTTGTATGGTGTTGACCAAAATCAAACCAATAACAACAGCAACCAAGGTGGTGCTTATGTAGGTTAAAATCGTTCTCCCTCCCATTTGCGAGAGTTTTGAAATGTCTTTTAAATCGGAAACTCCTTTTATGAGGGATGCTAATATTAGAGGAATTGCAATTAGCTTTAACAGGTTGATGAAAATAGTACCAAACGGCTTGATGTAATCTCCAACAAATTGAGAACCACCGCCAACGTATGACATCACTAAACCAAAAAGGACACCCAGTGCCATTCCGATTAAAATTTTCCAGTGTAAAGCTAATTTTTTCATAAACTAAATTTTATTTGTTCGACTAAGTAAGCTGTAATCTGCGAGAACTAAAGCTGCCATTGCTTCTACAATTGGCACCGCTCTTGGTACAACACAAGGATCGTGCCTCCCTTTTCCTTCCATCACTACTTTCTGTCCTTTATTATCGATGGTATCCTGCGCCTGCATTACGGTTGCTACAGGTTTGAATGCTACGTTAAAATAAACATCCATCCCATTCGAAATACCTCCTTGAATACCACCCGAGTGATTCGATTGTGTAGTCCCATCGGTATTGAATGGATCGTTGTGCTGACTCCCTTTCATTTGAGAACCATCAAAACCGCTTCCGTATTCAAAGCCTTTTACTGCATTGATGGACAACATCGCCTTTCCTAATTCGGCATGAAGTTTATCAAAGGCGGGTTCTCCTAGGCCAACGGGTACGTTTTGAATTACACAAGTAATAACACCACCTACCGTATCGCCTTCTTTACGAATTTGACGGATATAAGCTTCCATTTGTTCTGCCATAATTGGGTCGGCACAACGTACGGGATTTTCTTCTATCGCAGCAAAATTAAGCTCTTGATAGGGCGTTTCCATTTTAAGAGGACCAACTGCAGATACAAATGCTGTAAACTTAATGTTCGATAAAAATTGCTTGGCTATGGCTCCGGCTACTACTCTACTTGCAGTTTCTCTAGCGGAACTCCTGCCCCCACCACGATAATCTCGAAATCCATATTTTTGATCGTACACATAATCTGCATGTGATGGACGATAACTGTCTTTTATATGACCGTAATCTTTAGATTTTTGGTTTGTATTGTGAATAGCGAAACCAATGGGAGTACCCGTAGTTTTACCTTCAAATATTCCAGAATAAAAAACAACTTCATCCGGCTCCTTGCGTTGGGTTACAATTGCTGATTGACCCGGTTTCCTGCGATTCAGCTCCTTTTGAATTGCATCGATATCCAAAACAATTCCTGCCGGGCATCCGTCAATTACTCCGCCCAATGCTGGTCCGTGAGATTCTCCAAAAGTTGTTACATTGAATAATGTTCCAAAACTATTTCCTGCCATATTATATCTATAAGATTCACAAATATACTACATTAAATCACTATCAGAAGTCATTCCGTACACTCAATCACATTCTAAGATTTGGAGATGAATTTTATCAGTTGAATTCTTATATTTGTACATGAAAAAAATCAAATTCATTGCAGCTTGTTCTATCGCAATCAGTTTCTATATAAGCTCGTGTACTTCACTTGAGCCCAATACCTTTGTCATTAATGGTACAACAGACCATACAGATGGTTCGAGTGTTTACCGCATCAAATCGGGGCCAAACGGTCAGCCCATAACCATAGACTCCACTAAAGTAGCAAATGGGTCTTTTGAACTTAAAGGCTCATTAGATCAGATTGATATCAATTTTATTTTTCTTGATGGAATTAACGGAAATGTTCCTGTCATCCTGGAGGAAGGGGCAATTGATGTAAACATTTTCAAAGACAGCATAGCTTCTTCGATTATTGCTGGAACTCCTTCCAACAATAATTTAGCACAATACAGAGTATCGACTCAAGGTTTTGCAAAAGACATGAGAACCTTGGTTCAAGAAATAAATGAAGCCAATACACTTGGCGATAATATTCTTGCAGAAGATCTTACTGCAGAATACAAAGCAGTAGAGGCAAATTTAAATGTGTATGAAAGAGATTTCATGAACTCCAACCCCCAGTCTTACGTTGCTTCTCTGATTTTGGAACGCCTCGTTACCACCAAAGCAATGCGTTCTTCTGAAGCCAAACTCATTTTCAATGGTTTTGATCCTAAGATAAAAAGTAGCGTTTCTGGTAAAAAAGTTGAAGCAATCATCAACGCTCCCTCCAATCCAACTGCCCTAGGTGAAATTGCTCCAGCATTTGAAGGCCCTACTCCTACCGGTGAAATAATTTCCCTTGCATCACTCAAAGGAAAGGTTACCATCATTGACTTTTGGGCAGCTTGGTGTCGTCCGTGTCGTATTGAAAACCCAAACTTAGTACGTCTCTACAAACGCATGCACCATAAAGGTCTTGAAATTGTTGGCGTTTCTTTGGACAAAAATAAATCGAGTTGGTTACGTGCAATTGAAGACGATGGTCTCAATTGGAATCATGTTTCTAATTTAAAATTTTGGCAAGAACCAATTGCATTGTTATACGGAGTACGCAGTATTCCAGCCGCATTTGTTTTGAATAAAGACGGTGTTATCGTTGCAAAAAATTTAAGAGGTGCGCAGTTAGATGCAAAAATTGAAGAACTCCTCAATGAATAAGTAAAATAGGACTTCCCCAAGTCGAAACCAGAGCGCTATGAATGAATTTGATACCTTATTTGAGGCTCTAAAAATTACAGAACCTCCACTACAAAAGGAAATCCGTACCCATGCGGTAATAGAAGACTACCCAAAGGAGTTTTTGTTGTAGAGCAAGAAAAATACATCAAGTGGCTTGCAATTGTGATACGAGGGACCGTACGAGTTTGGCAAGAAGAAGAAGATCGCGAAATTTTATTGTACTACGTAAATCCTCTTGAAACCTGTTCCCTATCGCTAGCTGCAACTTTTAAGGATTATAAAAGTCTTGTTCATGCACGAACTAAAAAAAAATACCACCCTTATAAAAATACCCGTACGCTTTGTAAAACAATGGAGTTTTGAATATCAATCTTGGTTTCGATTAACTACACAATCGTTTATTACGAGTTATGAGGATTTATTAATCTCCTATAAAAGCCTGGCCTTTAAAAGAATTGAAGAGCGATTATATGATTATATCATCCACTCAAAAGAACTTTGCAACAATAAACTCCTCATTTCTCATAAAGCACTAGCCAATGAGTTAGGAACAACTCGGGAGTTCATCTCGCGTTTGTTAAAACAAATGGAAGACGAAGGTCTTTTAAAATTACACTTTAAAATGATTGAATTGATAAAAAGTTAGTTGGTTGTGACATTTAGCACAATTTATAGGATATGAGCGGCTTTATATTTGCCTCATAACCTAAACAATATATCATGAAAAAAACACTTCAAATCTCAAGTTTAACACTAGTTTTTCTTTTTTCTATGTTCATCCAGGCACATCCTACAGAAGTACCCTCAAAAAAAACAAAAACCTATGTTCTTGTGCACTCCGCTTGGCTGGGGGCATGGCAATGGCAACAGGTAGCTCAAACGCTAGAAACTGCAGGACATACTGTAATTACACCCGATCTGGCCGGTCATGGAAGTGACAAAACTCCCGCAAGCGATATTACGATGGAAACCTATGTAAATCAACTCCTAGCTATTCTTGACAGCCAGCAAGAAAAAGTAGTTTTAGTGGGTCATAGTTTTAACGGAATTACGGTGAGTAGAGTCGCTGAATTGCGACCAAAAAAAATTGATTGCTTGGTATATTTAACTGCCTTTCTTTTACCAAACGGTGCTTCATTCTACGACGCAGTCCAAGGTGTTCCAGACTCTAAAGCTGTAGAAAACTTCTTTCTCTCTGAAGATCAAACTCAGGCCTTCGTAAAAGAAAAAGAACTGCAAAATGCGTTTGCGCATGACATCCCCGCTGAGGCTTTTAATCAAGCGAAAGCATACATTGTTCCAGAACCTGCTGCTCCCTTAGGATACAAGCTTGAAGTAACGGATGCTGTGTTTGGTAAAATTCCAAAATACTATATTGAATGTACAGAGGACCGAGCCATTCCTATAGCTGCACAACGAGGTATGTATGAAGGTAAAGTGAAAAAAGTATTTACATTAAACTCAAGCCATACCCCAAACTTTTCACAACCCGATAAGCTTGCGTCTATTCTACTAGAAGTAATCCGCAAGTAAGACCTAACATCTGAGGTGTAAATAAAGTGCTGGCGTTTGTCAGCACTTTTAGTTTTTCCTAAATAAGATGAAACCAGTAACCACAGTAACAACAACTAATAGAATGAGTGTTGTAAACGAAGTCGCAATGACAGATGGAACCAAGATCAGCGTAGCGAGTATACCCCCGATTGCACCACCAAAATGAGCGGTATGGCCAATATTATCTTGCTGTTTTTTCATTCCAAATAAGGTGTAAACTAAATACCCAATCCCGAAAACGTATCCCGGAAGCGGCACTGGAAAGATGAACAGGGCTAATTTCATTTCTGGATACATCAAGATGGTGGCATATAAAATACCCATGATGGCTCCACTTGCACCTACTGCACTATAATAGGGATTGTCACGATGAAAATACAAGGCAAAAAGATTTCCGGCTATTAGACAAGAAAAGTATAGGATCAGAAAATTCAACACCCCAAGTCCGGCTAATGCCTGTCCGCCAAAAAGGTACAATGCAAACATATTGAATCCCAAGTGTGCCATATCGACATGCAAAAAAGCTGAACTGACGATACGATAGGATTGACCTCCTTTAACAGCAGCAATACTGAATTTAAAGCGGTTGAAAAAGAGGGTATCCTTGAACCCCTTTAATGAAAAAAGAACATTGACGATAAGGATTGTCAAAATTAATGGTGGAAGTGATTGCATATCGCTTTATTATTGGGTTCAAATATACTTATATTTGTTAAAAAAAATTGTGCAGTTACTCTTGTTCCTGATTGCCTATCCCATAATCATTGGGGTTTCGCTTTTACCCCACTTTTTATTATACCGAATTGCAGACTTCCTGTATCTCGTGTTATACAAACTCATTGGATATCGAACTGAAATAGTTCGGAAAAATTTGAATCTGAGTTTTCCAGAGAAAAGCCAAGAAGAACTCAAAGTAATCGAGCGCGCATTTTATCGACATTTGTGCGATATATTCATAGAAATGCTTAAAGCCTTGACGGTTACAAAAAAGCAAGTGTTGAAGCGATATCAATTCAACAATCTTGAAATAATCAATCAACATTTAAGAAAAAACAGAGGGGTTGTGCTTGTTTGTGGTCACTATTCAAGTTGGGAAGCTATGCTCTCGATTGGCTATCATCTTGATGGGAAAGGCTATGCAGTTTATGCTCCTTTATCCAATAAATATTTTGAACGTTTGGTTGTTAAATCAAGAGCTAAACATCTGATCTATCTTGGATCACGCTTTGATGTCCTCCAAGATATAGAAATGCATCAAAAAAATAACATCAGCTACATTTATGGGTTGGCAGCTGATCAGTCGCCCATGCCAAAGCCAAAAAGCTATTGGAGGTCTTTTATGGGTGTAGAAGTCCCTGTTTTCACTGGGGCAGAACGTATGGCTAGACGGTTCGACTTACCCATTGTATTTGCCGAAATTAATCGAGTAAAGCGTGGGTATTATACGCTGGATATCAGTCTAATTACCGATAAGCCAAAAGAAACAAAAGAAAATGAAATTACGGATATTTTTACAGAAACCTTAGAAGCTCAGATACGCAAAGATCCATCACAATATTTTTGGACACACAACCGATTCAAGCATATGGACAAAAACCCTAAGTTAGTTTCCCAAAGCGAGTAACTCTTCTTTAAAACGGTTCATCAACAAATCTGCCGCTTCTTGAGAAGGAGCTTCGGTGTATACACGAATAATAGGTTCCGTATTCGACTTTCTTAAATGTACCCACGAAGCTTCAAAATCAATTTTCACTCCATCAACGGTATTGGGCTTATTATTGGCATATTTCTTTTCAATAGCCAGCAAGAGAGCATCTACATCCATTGTAGGCTTCAATTCAATTTTCCCTTTACTCATAAAATATTCAGGATAGGTTTTTTTCAGTTCAGAGACCGAAAGCTTACGATCACTGAGTAGTGATAAAAACAAAGCAGTTCCTACTAAAGAGTCTCTTCCATAGTGTAACTGAGGATCGATAATTCCGCCGTTACCTTCACCACCAATAACAGCATTTACAGCCTTCATTTTCGTGACTACATTTACCTCCCCAACAGCGCTACTGTAGTAGGTGCCTCCATGTTTTTCGGTTACATCCCGTAGAGCACGAGTCGAAGACATATTGGAAACCGTATTTCCAGGCGTCTTAGACAATACGTAATCTGCACAGGCAACCAAGGTGTATTCTTCTCCAAACATGGCTCCATTTTCATCCATAAAAGCCAATCGATCGACATCAGGATCTACAACCAATCCCAAATCAGCCCCCGATTCGATAACAAGAGCAGAAAGGTCCCCTAAGTGTTCTTTTAAGGGTTCTGGGTTATGTGGGAACTGACCATTTGGCTCACAAAACAATTCAATCACCTCAATGTTTAGTTCCTTTAGTAATGCAGGAATTGCTATGCCTCCAATCGAATTTACACCATCTACAACCACTTTAAATCCACTGGACCGAATAGATTCAAGGTCAACCAAGGGATGATTCAAAACAGCTTGTATGTGCATATCCAAACTCGTGTCATCGGCTGTTACACTTCCCAAATCGTCTACAGAAGCAAAATTAAAGTCTTCTTGCTCTGCTAAAGCTAAAATTTGAGCACCCGCTTCGGCACTTAAAAACTCCCCATTTGCGTCCAATAACTTCAATGCATTCCATTGTTTTGGGTTATGGCTTGCGGTCAATATAATTCCTCCCTGGGCATTGGCTCTAGGTACGACCATTTCGACTGTCGGTGTAGTAGCCATAGCCAAATCAATTACGTCTATTCCCATGCCGACTAAAGTATTGGATACTAAAGCCTGTACCATTGCTCCGGATATTCGGGCATCACGACCTATAACAATACTACATTTTAAGGCATCAGTATGCGATAAAATGTATTGACCATAGGCAGCAGCAAAACGAACAATGTCGATTGGAGTCAAGTTGTCGGAGGGCTTACCCCCTATTGTACCACGAATTCCAGAAATGGATTTGATTAATGTCATAAACGTATTTTTATCAAAGATAATCTAGTTCTAAAAAAAACGAAGTTGTTTTTGAATTAAATAAGCTACTTCTGAAAAAAGAAAACTAGTTTTAGCGGATGAATTATTTAGCGCATATATATTTATCGGGAACGCATACGGAGCTTCGGTTTGGAAATTTTATTGCGGATGCGGTTCCCGGCAAACAATATGCAGTTTACGCTAAAGGAATTCAAGAGGGGATTCTATTGCATCGTGCAATTGACACCTTTACCGACCAACATCCCCTCTTCAGAAAGCACTGCAAGCTTTTATTTCCAGACTTTGGACATTACAGTAGGGTCATTGTCGATATGTTTTACGATCACTTTCTGGCTTCGCTTTGGCACAACTATCATCCGCAAACACTCGAAAAATTTTCTGAAGATTTTTACAATGAAATTGACCAGCAAAAAGCGCTTTTACCCCATAAAATGAAAAGGGCTTTCCCTTATATGAAAGAACAAAATTGGTTGATCCAATACAAATCTATAGTGGGTTTGGAAACTATTTTAAGTCAAATGGAGCGACGTACACAGTTTGAATCCAATTTAAGTGCTTCGGTAAAAAATTTAGAAACCCACTATTCCATTTTTAAAAACGATTTTGAAGTTTTTTTTGAACAGATACAAATATTTGTATCTTCAAGAATTAATAGCAGCAACAATTCAATCATATGAAACCTACACTCCTTTTTTTAAAGCCAATTCTTTTTGTTTTTACCCTAATCCTAATCAGTTGCACTAAAGCCACCCCTATAAAAGGAGGTGTGGTATCTGCTATGCCCTATGCCTCTCAAGTAGGAGTTGATATTCTAAAAAAAGGAGGTAATGCCTATGATGCAATGGTAGCAACTAATTTTGCACTAGCCGTAGTTTACCCAGTAGCGGGTAATATTACCGGAGGTGGATTTTTTGTATACCGAAATGCAGACGGCAGTTCTGGAACTTTAGATTATCGTGAACAAGCACCTAATGCAGCACACCCTGACTTATTTTTAGACGATGTAGGAAATGTGATACCCGACAAAAGCACAGTTGGTGGTTTAGCCGTCGGTGTTCCTGGAACGGTTGCCGGCACCCTTGAAATTCATAAAAAAATGGGTTCCCTACCCTTGATTGACCTCATGCAACCGGCCATTGATTTAGCAGAAAAAGGGTATGCCGTAACAGAAAAGCAGGCCCGTAGTTTAAAGAGATATCGTGATTTATTCATAGAAATTAATGGTCCAGATACCTTTTACGGACAAACCTTTGAAACGGGTGATATCTTAAAAAACCCAGCCCTTGGAAAAGTATTAAGAACCATTGCTGCTGAGGGCATTAAAGGCTTTAATTCTGGATGGGTGGCAGATGCACTGGTCAATCGGGTTCAAGAAGCTGGTGGAATCATCACCCAAGAAGATTTAGAACAATATGAAGCCAAGTGGAGAGACCCGCTTATCTTTAGTTATAAAGATTTAAAGGTAATCTCAATGGGATTACCATCTAGTGGTGGTGTGTGTTTGAATCAAATGATGAAAATGATTGAGCCCTATGACATCAAAGCCATGGGGCATAATACACAAAAAAGTATTCAACTGATGGTTGAAGCCGAAAGACGCTCCTATGCAGATCGCAGTGAGTTTTTAGGTGATCCTGACTTTGTTGATGTCCCATTGAATATTGTATTGGATTCGCTTTATATCCAAAAAAAGATGAGCAGTTTTGACTGGAATAGAGCCACTCCTTCATCTGAAATCAAAGCTGGAGATTCTTATTATTTTGAAAGCGATGAAACTACTCATTTTTCAATTGTAGATGATCAAGGAAATGCCGTTGCCGTAACGACTACGCTCAATGGGGGTTATGGATCTAAAGTCTTTGTAGAAGAATTAGGCGTTTTTATGAATAATGAAATGGATGATTTCAGCAGTAAACCAGGAGTACCCAATATGTTCGGTTTGGTTGGGAATGAAGCCAATGCTATTGCACCAAAAAAGCGGATGCTAAGCTCAATGACACCCACAATTGCTGAAAAGAATGGTAAACTCTACTTGGTTGTTGGGTCTCCAGGTGGATCAACGATTATTACTTCTGTATTCCAAACGATTCTCAATGTTTACGAACACAACTTACCCATACAAGAGGCCGTCAATGCAGCGCGTTTTCATCATCAATGGCTGCCCGATTTTATTACTTTCGAACCCAACCAATTTGAACCATCTTTACTACAAAGTTTAAATGAACTGGGCTATGCAGGAGAAGAAAAGAATTCAAGAATCATCGGGAAGGTCGATGCCATTTTAGTAGACGATTCTGGTCAAATTTCATTAGGAGCAGATCGTCGTGGAGACGACACAGCTGTCAGCTATTAAAATTCCTTTTTATTTTTAAAGATTTAAAATTTAGTCCAGCCTAAAGTTGTATTTTTAGAGCTTAATTTTGCTATGAAAAACAATTCAAATGTAATCGACGTCCAAGGGGCTCGAGTACATAACTTAAAAAATATAGATGTTCAAATTCCAAGAGATAATCTGGTTGTAATTACCGGCCTTTCTGGGAGTGGAAAATCATCACTTGCATTCGATACAATATACGCTGAAGGGCAGCGGCGTTATATGGAAACTTTTTCTGCCTATGTTCGACAGTTTCTAGGAAACCTAGAGCGCCCCGAAGTTGATAAAATTGATGGCCTCTCCCCTGTAATAGCAATTGAACAAAAGACTACTTCTAAAAGTCCACGTTCAACTGTTGGAACAATTACAGAAGTTTATGACTTTTTGCGTTTGCTATTTGCTCGTGTTGGTACTGCTTACAGTCATCAAACCCAAGAGAAGATGGTCAGTTATACGGATGATCAAATCACGGAACTAATTCAACAGGATTACGCGAATAAAAGTGTCATGATTTTGGCTCCAATAATCAAGTCAAGAAAAGGTCATTATCGAGATCTCTTTGAAAATTTAGCCCGTCAAGGCTTCCTCAAGGTTCGGGTAGATGGCGTTATTGTTGAACTTTCTCCGGGTATGAAATTGGATCGTTACAAAACACACGACATTGAGCTGGTTATTGATCGTCTTCGTATCAGCGACAGTGTAGCAGGAATAAAACGTTTCCAAGAATCCCTTATAACCGCAATGTATCAAGGTGGCGACACCTTATTGATTTATGATGAAGAAAGTCGAAAAGTGCGTTATTTCAGTAGGAATTTGATGTGTCCGTCTTCGGGTATTGCCTATCCAAATCCAGAACCGAATAGCTTCTCATTCAACTCACCCAAAGGCATGTGCGGAGTGTGTAAAGGACTCGGGACCCAACAAATTGTAAACCGTCAAAAAATCATTCCAGATACTTCTATATCGATTAAAGCTGGGGGAATCATTCCTCTAGGGGCTCAAAAAAACTCCTGGAGTTTCAAACAAATGGATATCATCGCGCAGCGATATGACTTTAATTTATCCGATCCTATAGATCAAATTCCTGCTACAGCACTTGATGTTATATTGAAAGGGGGTGCTGAAACCTTTACTGTAGAATCAAAAACCTTAGGTATTACTCGGAGTTATAAAATTGATTATGAAGGAATTGAGAACTTCATTAAAAACCAATACGAGCAAGCTACTTCCACTAATATAAAACGTTGGGCAAGTGACTTTATGGATCAAAACGAATGTTTATCCTGTAAGGGTTCTCGTTTAAAAAAAGAAGCGCGTTATTTCAAAATAAATGACATGAACATAGCTCAGTTGGCGCAAATGGATCTTGATGAACTGTACACTTGGTTCGATCAATTACCTCAATTTCTTTCTAAAAATGAAATGAAAATCGGGGAAGATGTAATTAAGGAAATTAAAACGCGACTTCAATTTCTATTGAATGTTGGACTCAATTATTTATCGCTTAATCGTTCTTCAAAGTCCTTATCCGGTGGAGAAGCTCAACGAATCCGTCTAGCAACTCAAATCGGATCACAACTGGTGGGTGTTCTTTATATCCTAGACGAGCCGAGCATCGGATTACATCAAAGAGACAATGAACGTTTAATCAAGTCTTTGTTTGCTCTTCGTGACATTGGAAATTCAGTGATCGTTGTGGAACACGATAAAGACATGATTGTACAAGCAGATCACGTAATTGATATTGGTCCTTTTGCTGGAAAAAATGGAGGAGAAATTATCTCGGAAGGAAAACCTGACGAGATTCTAAGCATGAATTCACTGACGGCTCAATATTTAACAGGCAAGAAAAGAATTGAAATACCCAAAGAAAGAAGAGTTGGAAATGGAAAGTCGGTGGTGTTGTCCCATTGTACTGGAAATAATTTAAAAGATGTAACACTCGCGCTTCCTTTAGGAAAAATGGTCGGGGTTACAGGAGTTTCTGGGAGTGGGAAATCTTCTTTAATCAACGGAACCCTGTATCCGATACTGAATGCTCATTTCTTTAATGGAGTGGCCAAACCCCTTCCCCACAAAGGAATTACTGGTTTAGAACACTTAGATAAAGTTGTTGATGTAAATCAGAGTCCTATTGGACGAACACCACGGAGTAATCCGGCTACCTATACAGGAGTTTTTAGCGAAATTCGAAGCTTATTTACTCGAACACCTGAGGCTCAAATCAGAGGATATAAACCCGGTCGCTTTAGTTTTAATGTCTCTGGAGGTCGATGCGAAACCTGTATGGGCGGTGGAATGAAAGTAATCGAAATGAACTTTTTACCCGATGTATTGGTAGAATGCGAAACCTGTCAAGGGAAACGTTTCAATAGAGAAACCCTTGAAATTCGTTTTAAAGGTAAATCAATTGCGGATGTATTGAATATGACCATAGATCAAGCCTGTGCTTTTTTTGAACTTATTCCGAAGATTTACAGAAAACTAAAAACATTGCAAGATGTTGGTTTGGGCTATATAGCACTTGGTCAATCTTCCACAACCCTATCCGGTGGAGAAGCACAAAGAATCAAATTAGCAACAGAATTATCTAAGCGCGATACGGGAAACACCTTATTTATTTTAGACGAACCCACTACCGGTTTGCATTTTGAGGATATTAGAGTACTTTTAGAAGTATTGAATCACTTGGCAAATAAAGGAAATACCGTAGTGATTATTGAACACAATATGGATGTGATCAAGCAAGTTGACCATATTATTGATATTGGATATGAGGGCGGTAAAAATGGTGGTCAGATTATTGCAGAGGGTAGTCCAGAAGAAGTTGTCAAGAATCAAAAAAGTCATACGGCACATTATTTAGCTAAAGAAATATAACCCCCCAACGCATGAGTAAAAAATCGAAAAATAAAAGCTGGAATACCACCAAAACCAACGACTCTTGGTCGTTATTTAAAATCATGGGCGAATTTGTTCATGGCTATGAAAAAATGGACAGTATTGGTCCTTGTGTATCCATTTTTGGTTCTGCAAGAACACAGCCCGATCACGCTTACTACAAACTAGCAACTGATGTTGCAGAAACTGTCGCAAAAGCAGGCTATGGTATTATTACTGGTGGTGGCCCTGGAATTATGGAGGCTGCAAATAAAGGCGCCCAGCAAGCAAATGGACCTTCGGTAGGTCTCAACATAGCCCTCCCTTTTGAGCAAAGTTCAAACCCCTACATCGATAAGGACAAGAACCTTTCCTTCGAATATTTTTTTATTCGTAAGGTAATGTTTGTTAAATATGCACAGGCGTTTGTTGTCTTGCCCGGAGGCTTGGGAACTCTAGACGAGTTATTTGAATCCCTCACCCTAATACAAACTAAAAAAATAAGTCGCATCCCCATCATTCTTGTTGGAACTGAGTTTTGGAAGGGCTTGATCGACTGGATTAAGATTTCTCTAATTGAAGAAAAGCTAATTAGCCCAGAGGATCTTGATTTATTCTCGGTGGTTGACACCCAAGAAGAAGTATTAACCTGTTTAGAAGATTTTCATCCCAAGGGAATTTACCATCCGAATTTTTAAGACTTGTGAAATATATATTGAAGGTTTTCATGCTGTTGTCCGTTATCCTCTCCCCAAGCATTTATGGTCAGGAAACAATACCTAAATATGATCTTAAGGTAAAACTCATAGAAAAGAAAAAAACACTTGAGGTTTTCCAAACAATACAATTTCACAACACTACCGAAACCCCTTTAGAAACTTTATATCTAAACGACTGGTCTCATGCCTACAGCTCCTCAAAATCACCATTGGCACAACGCTTTGCAGAAGAATACGATCGCAGGTTTTATCTTGGTTCCAAAGCGAAAAGAGGGCAAACAACCGATTTAAACATCACCGTAAAAGGCGATAAAATAGATTGGAAGCGATATGATAATCAACTAGATATCATCCAAATTGCGCTAGACGATGTGTTAGCGATAGGAAATCAGATTACTATTTCGTTGACCTATAAAATAGAACTACCCGATGCACGCTATACAGGGTATGGAAAAATCTCAGATGATGAATATTTTTTAAAAAATTGCTTTATACAGTTGGCTCCCCATATTGATGGAAAGTGGATTACAAATAGTAATTTGGATTTAGAAGAAATAAGCAGCTTGCCGTCAAACTTTTCTATCGAATGGAATATCCCCAACAAGCTGCTAATCAATTCTAATTTAACCCAGTGGAAAGCAACCGAAGCCAATGAACGCATGATCGTTGCGCTGGCGATTAGTAAGGCCAAAGAAATTCAGTTTCACATCAGCCCAAAGGAATACGCTTCTTATAACATCAATGGTATAGCAATTAGTACCGATTTTGAAGAGGTTTCTGAAAAAATGCTGGATCCAACCCTCAGCCTCGTTCAAATTGAGGAATTTGTAAGAGCGTATCTAGGAGCATTTCCACATAGTAAAATGTTACTTTCCCAAAGGGATTACAAAAAACGACCCTATTTTGGTTTATCTGCAATTCCTTCATTTTTTCATCCATTTTCTGATCGGTTTGAGTTTGAGATAAAAGCATTGAATGTGTATTTAAATCATTATGTAACAGAGGCTTTTCTTGTTGACCCTAGAGAAAACTCTTGGTTAACTGATGGCTTGAAAACCCTATTGTTAATGGAATATGTCGATCAATACTATCCCGATCAAAAACTCCTGGGTGCAATTCCTAAGCAACCCCTACTTCGCCCTTTTATTAAAAGCTATAGCTTAAGTCAAGCTTCATTTAATTATGGGTTTCTATATTTCAATGAATACGTCCTTAGAAATAACATTCAACAAAGTGCTTTTACTGCAAAAAGCGATTTAATTAAGTTCAACGAAAGGGTCGCAATACCCAGTCATGTTGCTCATGGTATTCGTTATGCCTATGCGTATTATGGCAAAGAAAAAATAAACAATGCTATCAGATGTCAAATCGGAAAAGTACTATCCAAAGAACAAGTACAAAAATCGCTAGAAAACCAACTCAATATTCCCTGGTTGTTTCAAGATTATTTAGACAAACGAAAATCAATTGACATAAAATTCAAATCCATTCGAAGGAATTCAGATTCGCTAAATGTTCACATAATACAAAACTATAAAAACCCTATCCCCTATACCCTAGCCCAAATCAAAGACGATTGCATTATTCAGTCAATACAGGTTACAGACCCGAAAAATGAGACAGAAATTAAGTTAAAACGATACGATGCAGACTATCTTGTCATCAATCCCAAACATAAAATCCCTGAGTTTAATCTACAGAACAATTACAGAAAGCTAAAAGGGACAACGTTAAAACCAATCAAATACACTTTTATAAAAGATCTTGAAGATCCCAAAAGGAGTCAGGTATTCTTTAACCCTAAAATTGATTTTAACGCTTACGATGGTGTTACCCTTGGAACGAGACTATCCAATAGGGCATTTCAAATAAAACCTTTCAGTTACGATATCAATCCAAACTACAGTACGGAGCTCAAAGAACTAGTGGGTTCGTTTTCAATGAGCTATCGTTTGTATGACGAGGACGCTTCATTGTACCTATATCAACTTGGGTTCTCAGGAAGTAGTTTTCATTACGATGAAAACTTACGATACAGAATTTTCAGGCCTTCGCTTACCCTAGTCAAACGTCCAGATAATTTTAGATCCAATAAACGCGAAGTATTTTCACTATCGCTGACAAGTGTAAACAGAGAATTCGGCACCACACCCATTCTAACACCAAATTATACCATAGGGAACATTGGTTATACCTATTCCAATAAAGAAGCCATAAGGCTGTTGAAAGTAGCTGCAAACCTCGAAATATCCGATAATTTTGGGAAATTCAATGTAGATGCAGAATTCAGGCACCTTTTTCATGATGGAAGAACATTATCTGTTCGTTTTTTTGGTGGTAAGTTCTTATGGGACGATACCCAGAATACTACCTATTTTGATTACAGCCTAAACCGTACTACGGATTATCTTTTTCGCTATGAATATTTAGGTCGTTCTGATGATGATGGAATCTATAGCCAACAATTCATCTTGTCGGAAGGCGGTTTTAAATCTCGTTTTGAAAGCCCCAAAGCCAATGATTACATACTGGCAACCAATTTAGGCTTCAGTTTGTGGAAATGGGTTGAAGTGTTCGCTGATTTTGGAATAACGAAAAATAAAGGCACCAAGGCACAAGCGTTCTATGACTCTGGAATACGAGTGAATTTAGTCCCTGATTATTTAGAGTTCTATTTCCCTATTCAGAACTCCGAAAACTATGAACTCAATGACTCCAATTATTTATCCAATATGCGGTTTGTATTGACAATTGACATCAACAATCTAAAAAAGTTATTTACACGTAGGTGGCTATAGAAGATTGTGAATAAGCTTATTGTAGCTGGATTCATCGCATTGTTCTGTTCTCTGTAATTTTCGTAAATTCGCAGAGTTAAAATTCATCTATGTCTAACAAAAAACTTGCCGCAGAAACCCCGATTTCTTTTAAAGGTTTCAGAGAACAAGTACTTGAAGATTACAGATTACTTTCCCTTAGCAGAGAATGTTCTATTCTTGGAAGAAGGGAAGTTATGACTGGAAAAGCTAAGTTTGGCATTTTCGGAGATGGAAAAGAATTGCCGCAGCTGATACTCAGTAAGTTTTTTAAAGATGGGGATTTTCGTTCGGGTTATTACCGCGATCAAACCATACTGATGGAGCAAGGGCACTTAACTCCACAGCATATATTCTCTGCACTCTATGCACATCCCGACTTGGAAATTGAGCCCATGTCAGGAGGTCGGCAAATGGGGGGTCATTTTGTTACTGAAAGTAACGAACCCAACGGTGCATTGAAAAACTTAACAAAACAAAAAAATCACAGTTCTGATATATCACCTACAGCTGGGCAAGTGCCGCGGCTTGTGGGCTTGGCGCAAGCGTCAAAAGTGTATCGAGCATTGAAAATCAAAGGTAGTGAGCGTTTTTCAAATAAGGGAAACGAAATTGCTTGGGGTACAATTGGAAATGCAAGTACAAGCGAAGGCTTATTTTTAGAAGCCATGAATGCTGCTGGTGTAATGCAAATCCCAATGATAATGAGTGTTTGGGATGATGATTATGGTATTTCTGTCCATAATGACGAACAAACAACCAAAGGGAGTATTTCCAAGGCACTCGAAGGAATGCAGCGTACCGATACAGAACTGGGTATTGAAATATTAACGGTTAAAGGATGGGACTATACCGCCCTAATTGACACCTATCAGTATGCTGAAAAGCTTGCTCGAAATGAACATGTACCCGTTTTGATTCACGTAGAAGAACTAACCCAACCTCAAGGTCACTCTACCTCAGGATCGCATCAACGCTATAAGTCTGATGCTCGTTTAACTTGGGAAAAAGAAAACGATTGTAATCTTAAAATGCGGGATTGGATTCTCAGTAATGGTATTGCAAATGAAGAAGAGCTCGTTGCAATTGAAGACAATAATAAAAAAATCGCTCGTCAAGCTAAAGTTGATGCATGGAAAGCATATCAGGATCCAATTCTTAAACATAGAACTGATTTAGTAAAACTCATAGAAAAAGCAACTCAGGCAACAAACAACGACACGAATTTTCAAATGATTCGCTCGGAACTTATCAATGTTGCCGAGCCAACCTATAAAGATTTATTACACGCAGCTAGAAAAGGGCTTCGAATTTTAACACAATACGAACATCCAGTAAAAAATGAAATTCGAACTTGGAAAGATTCGCTTACCGAGCAGCTCAATCCAAAATTCAGTTCTCACCTGTACAGTCAGTCGGATGATCGTTTAGAAAACATAGAATCTTTATCCGCACAATATGCTGAAAAAGAAGAATGGGTAGACGGGCGTATCATCATCCGAGATAATTTTGATGCACTCCTTGAAAGCAATGACAAACTTTTACTTTTTGGCGAGGATGTAGGTAAAATCGGGGATGTAAACCAAGGTTTAGAAGGTATGCAAGCCAAATACGGTGCTACCCGAGTTGCTGACACTGGGATTCGTGAAGCAACCATTATGGGACAAGGAATTGGGATGGCCTTAAGAGGCCTACGACCGATTGCTGAAATACAATATTTAGATTATATACTCTACTGTTTACCAACCTTGAGTGATGATCTCGCTTCATATCATTACCGAACAGTAGGAAAACAAGCTGTACCGCTTATCATTCGAACCCGAGGTCATCGTTTAGAAGGAATCTGGCACAGTGGATCGCCAATGGGTGGCATTGTCAACCTATTGAGAGGTATCAACATTGCAGTGCCGCGCAACATGACACAGGCAGCTGGAATGTACAATACCCTATTAGAAGCCAATGAACCTGCAATTGTGGTGGAATCTCTTAATGGATACCGTTTAAAAGAAAGAAAACCCACAAACCTTGGGCAATTTAAAGTGCCGTTGGGTAAAATTGAAATTTTAAAAGAAGGTACAGACATTACGCTAGTTTCTTACGGATCAACGCTTCGGATGGTCGAAGCTGTAGCAAAAGAGTTGTTGTACTTTGACATTGATGCAGAGGTAATTGACATCCAAACCCTACTCCCCTTCGATCTGGAACAGGGCATTCAAAAAAGTATTGCAAAGACAAATCGTGTTTTGATTATTGATGAAGATGTTCCCGGTGGAGCTGGAGCTTATATACTACAACAGTTGATTGATGTTCAAGATGTTTTTCCAATGTTAGACAGTACACCGCAAACACTGAGTGCAAAGCCGCATCGACCCGCATATGGAAGCGATGGGGATTATTTCTCAAAACCGTCTGAAGATGATATTTTTGAAAAGGTATACGCCATCATGCACGAATCCAATCCTGAAGCCTTTCCGAAAATTTAACTCGAAACAATTTTAAGAATCAATTCTTTCAAAAGCTCTTCGGTTGGGAGGTTTTGTGCTCCAACACCCTTGCTTTTTAGATCTGCCTCCTTTATATGACCAATTACATTGGCTATTTGTTTCATTGAATAAAAACGAGAAGCAGCTTCATAATCTTTAACAAAATATGGCGATACACCTAATACTGCAGGAGCCTTTGAAGGGGATGAAAGGCCTTGAAACAACAATAATTTTTGGAAAAAATTAAAAAGAACCGTGATCGTAAGCGTAACCGGGTGTTTCTTGGCATTGGATGCCATATAGCGAATGATCCGAAAAGAGTGCTCTAAATCGCGTTTGCCTAGTGATTTTTGAAGTTCAAATCCGTTAAAATCTTTACTGTAACCGATGTGCTTTTCAATTATCGCAGGAGTAATTTCTTCTCCCGCTTCTACCCGATTGCTTAACTTTTCGAGCTCCTTATCAATTTTACTTAAATCCGTTCCTAAAAATGACACCAATAAAGGGGGGGCATGCGGATGAAAATTAAATCCATAACGCAATCCACGATCTTTAATCCAATCGGCTACTTGATTGTCGTAAAGGGGTTTGGTTTCCAAAACTACACCTGATTTAGCAATGGCCTTGTAGGATTTTTTGCGTTTATCCAGTTTTTTGTGTTTATAACAGAGCACCAAAACTGTTTGACTCTGAGGGCTTTCTAGATAGGGTACTAAAGAATCAATTGTTTTGTCTAAATATTGTGCTTCACGAACAACAACCAATTGATGAGATCCCATCATTGGGAAACGCTTTGCCGTTTCAATGATTTGTTCCGGCAGCGTTTCTTTTCCATAAAAAATGGTGGAGTCAAAATCTCGGGCGTGTTCTTCTACCACATGAGACGATAAAGTCTTTGTCACCTGGTCTATAAAGAAGGGTTCTGTTCCCATTAAAAGGTACACAGGAGCATAATCTCCCTTTTTAATCGAACTCAGTATTTGATTTATGTCTTTCAAAGCTAAAAAATCCTCACTTTTGTAGTATGGAACAACTCAATTTTCCCAACTATGCGTTTACCCTCAAAAATAGGGAAAATAAGACGTATATCGTAGATTTGATCCGTAAAAAGAATCTGCTGTTGACCCCCGAAGAATGGGTACGTCAGCACTGCCTACATTTTTTAATTAGTGAATTAGGATATCCCAAGAGTCTGATCAATGTAGAAAAACAAATAAAGATCAACGGACAACTCAAACGCTATGATATTGTGGTCTATAGCTCGCAAGGAGATGTTTATATCTTGGTAGAATGCAAAGCCCCTTCAATAGCCATTTCACAAAGTACTTTCGACCAAATAGCCCAGTACAACATGACATTAAACAGTAGCTTTTTAATGCTGTCAAACGGGAAAGAACACTATTTTTGTGTAATGGATTTTGAGAAAAAATCGTATAAATTCATCAAAGAACTCCCGAAATACAAAGTATGACAGTCGCATTAGTAGTTTTAAATTGGAATGGGAAGGAGCTTCTTAAACGCTTTTTACCCGAAATGCTTCGGTACAGTAAAGAAGCAACGATTTATGTCATTGACAACGACTCGACTGACGATTCGATTGATTTTCTCAGTACGGAATTTCCTGAGGTAAACTCCATTATAAATACAGAAAACCTAGGTTATGCAGGAGGATACAACGCTGGTTTAAAGGGAATTAAAGAAGAGCTTATTTGTCTTATTAATAATGATATTCGTGTTACCAAAAACTGGCTCCCACCCATAATCAATTTCTTTAAAAACAATTCCAATACCGGAATTGTGCAACCGCATATTTTAGACGAGAAAGATCCAAGTTTATTTGAATATGCAGGGGCAGCTGGTGGATATATTGACCGTTTTGGATACCCCTTTTGTAGGGGTCGAATTTTTGATCAAATTGAACAAGACCAAGGACAGTATGAGGGAAATCAAAATATATTTTGGGCCTCAGGTGCTTGTTTTTTTATTCGAAATGCACTTTTTCAAAAACTTGACGGTTTTGATGAAGATTTTTTTATGCACCAAGAAGAAATCGATCTCTGTTGGAGAGCAAATAATGCAGGAAGTGAGGTGTATTGTGTTGGAGTTTCGAAAGTGTATCATTTGGGTGGAGCAAGCCTTCCAGATTCGCCTTTAAAAGTTTTTTATAATTATCGAAACGCAACCTACATGCTTCTAAAGAATGTTCCAACAGTACAATTACCCTTTATACTTTGTTGCCGTTTATTGCTGGACGGGGTGGCAGGGATTCGGTTTTTACTAAAAGGGGAACTCCGAAACTGTCTAAGCATTCTGAAAGCACATGCCCATCTGTATTATAATTTCTTTAAAATGCTTAGAAAACGATCGGGTAAAAAGCCCAAAAACAGCTATTACAAGCTAAATAGTGTCGTTTTTCAATATTTTATCTTAAAAAAAAGTAAATTTTTCAACTTAAGATTTTCTAAGTCTTAAATAATAGTAACTTTAAGCCATCAAAATTTAATTATAATATTTTTCCATGAAAAAATCGTATTTCTACATTCCATTAGTAACAATCTTATTGGCATCTTGTGTATCGCAAAAGAAGTTTACCGAACTTCAAGCCCTTCAAGACTCGACAAAAGACTTGCTAAACAGTACAACTGTTAAATTAAACACCTGTGATGAAGACAAAGCTGCTGCATTGGCATCTGTTGCTTCTTTGCAAGAGCAAATTCGTTTCTTAAAAGAAAACAACTCGGACCTTATCGATAACCTCGGTAACTTGACTACACTTTCTCAAAAAGGAGCTGAAAATCTTGAAAAATCGTTAGAGAGCCTAAAAGAAAAAGACACAAGAATTACAAGCCTTAGAGATGCTGTAACTAAAAAAGATTCTGTGACTCTTGCTTTAGTGACCAGTCTTAAAGGTGTTTTAGGAAATCTTGGAGATGACGACATTGAAATCAACGTTGAAAAAGGTGTTGTATTCATTTCGATATCTGATAAATTATTATTCAACAGCGGAAGCTCAACAGTTTCTAAAAGAGCTAAAGAGGTTCTTGGAAAAGTTGCCAAAGTTGTTTTGGACAAGCCAGAGCTTGAGTTTATGGTTGAAGGTCATACAGACAATGTGCCAATCAGTAACGATTGTGTAGTTGACAACTGGGATCTTAGTGTAAAGAGAGCTACTTCAGTAGTTCGTGTACTTGAAAAAGACTTTGGTGTACCACCACAACGAATGACTGCAGCTGGAAGAAGTTCTTATGCTCCTTTATTAGAAAATGATTCTCCATCGAACCGAGCTAAAAACAGAAGAACACGTATTGTGGTACTTCCAAAATTAGATCAGTTTTATGATCTAATCAACAAAGGAATGGAAGCTGCTCAATAAGCCTTTACCACTTTATATTAAATCAAACGTCCTTTTTATAAAGGGCGTTTTTTTTTATAAAAAATCTACAGCACCCTTTCCAATTCGAACAACAACCGGCTCCCCATCAGTCAAATCAATGACCGTGGAAGGTTGGTTCCCTCCTGCTCCCGTTTCAATCATGACGTCGACAGCAGAAGACCATTCTTCGAATATAACTTCTGGATCGGTTGTGTAATCAATAATCTGATCTTTATCATGCAGGGAGGTTGTTATTAAAGGTGCAGGCAAAAGTGGAAGCAATATTTTTAAAATTGGATCGTCTGAGATTCGTATCCCGATGGATTTTCTTTTATCAAAAGGTTTGGGCAATTTGCGGGTCCCTTTCATAATATAGGTAAAAGGTCCGGGCAATGTACGTTTGAGGATTCGGAAGGTTGACGAATCGAATTGCTGAACATAATTTGACAACTCACTCATATCAGCAAATAAAAAACTAAACGGGGCTTGTTCTACTTTTACTTCTTTTAGCTTAGCCAGACGACCCAATGCTTTGTAATTGGAACTTAAGCATCCCAAAGCATAAACGGTATCGGTGGGATAAATAACAAGTGCACCAGCAATTAATGCTTGAGCTACTTCCTTAATGATCTTGACGTTGGGGCTTGAGGGATATAAAGAGTGAAGAACAGCCATTAATCAATGATTTTAAGTTTAGCAAAACGTAATAAGAGTTTTTTGTTTCCTGTTCCGTTGAACTTAATAGTAGCCTTTTTATCATTCCCAGATCCTTCAAGTAAGGTGACAACACCTTTTCCAAACCGCTGGTGTTCTACCTTGGTGCCTAAAGGCAAGGCAATTAAATCTTGGGAAGCAGCAGCAATCGGTTGGTCATTTGATTGAATCTTTCTAAGCTTTTTGAGCTGAGTGGGATTTGGTATTGTATTGGGCTTTCCTTCCCAGGCAGCTGGTTTTTTGATTTGTCTTTTGGGTACATCTGCATTGCCAAAAATGTTATTATTGATTAAGGGTTTAAATTCATAATCCGATTTTGGTATTTGATAATCGACATACTGTTCGTCAATTTCGTCAATAAAACGGCTGGGCTCAGCACTATTCAATTTTCCCCAGCGATATCGCGATTGAGTATAGGACAAAAAGGCCCGTTCTTCTGCTCGGGTAAGTGCAACATAAAACAAGCGGCGCTCTTCTTCTAAACCGCTTCGAGAATCTAAATTCATTGGCGATGGGAACAAATCTTCCTCCATTCCAACAACATAGACAAAGGGATATTCCAACCCTTTGGCTAAGTGAATCGTCATTAGTGAAACCCGATCGGTATCTTCTTTTTCATTCTCGCTATCGAAATCTGTAGCTAGAGCTACATCCTCAAGAAACTCCGTTAATGCGCCCGTAGAATCGGCAAGCTCCTCTTGACCTTCTGTAAAATCTTTGATCCCATTCAACAACTCTTCGATGTTTTCGATTTTACTTACACCTTCGGGGGTTCCGTCTTTCTTTAAATCCGAAACAATACGTGTTTTTTTAGTTACTTCATCAGCAATTTCAAAAGCATCAGCCGTTTCATTAAAAATCTGGAAACTCTTAATTAGTGTCACAAACTGTTCCAATTTAGTAGCTGTACCCGCATTGATTCCAATCCCTAAACTTCCAGCTTTTTCTGCAGTTTGGAATAAAGTAAGTCCGTGCTGTTTGGCGCCGACAACCAACTTATCAATGGTGGTCTGCCCTATTCCTCGTGTTGGATAATTGATGATGCGTTTTAAACTCTCTTCATCCTTGGGGTTGATGATTAACCGCAAATAAGCCAAGGTGTCTTTGATCTCCTTTCGTTGATAAAAAGATAGGCCACCAAAGATTTTATAGGGTATGTTTCTTTTCCTCAAAGCATCTTCCATTGCTCGAGACTGCGCATTGGTTCTGTATAAGATGGCAAAATCATTGTACTTACGCTGTTCAGTAAGGTTGAAGTCAAAAATACTTCCAGCTACATAACGACCTTCATCGGCATCAGTGGGACAGCGTTGAATTTTGATTTTATTACCCGTATCATTGGCTGTCCAAACATTCTTATCCAATTTGTTTTCATTGTGATTGATGATCGAATTGGCAGCATTCACTATATTTTGTGTAGAACGATAATTTTGCTCCAAGCGATACATGGCCACATTGTCGTAATCTTTTTGAAAATTCAATATGTTGTTGATATTCGCACCCCGAAAGGCATAAATACTTTGGGCGTCATCACCTACTACGCAAATGTTTTGAAACTTGTCGGAAAGCGCCCGTACGATAAGGTATTGCGAATGATTGGTATCTTGATACTCATCAACTAATATGTATCGGAAACGGTCTTGATATTTAGCCAAAACATCAGGGAAACGGTTGAGAAGTTCATTGGTTCTTAAGAGCAGGTCATCAAAATCCATTGCACCCGCCTTAAAACAACGATCGACATACTCTTTATATATTTCGCCCATTTTGGGTCTTCTTGCCATCGCATCCGACTCTTGTAGGTCACCATCATTGTAATAGGCTCGTACCGTAATCAAACTGTTTTTATAGGAAGAAATTCTAGTGCGTACTTGCTTGGTTTTATAAACATCTTTTTCAAGCCCCATTTCTTTGATGATAGCAGATAAAAGACGGTCAGAATCTTGGGTATCGTATATTGTAAAGTTCGAAGGATAGCCCAATTTATCGGCTTCACTCCTGAGAATTCGAGCAAAAACAGAATGGAATGTACCCATCCATAAATTCTTTGCTTCACCATCACCTACTAAATCGGCAATACGCCCTTTCATTTCTCGAGCCGCTTTGTTGGTGAATGTTAATGCCAAAATTGAAAACGAATCCACACCTTGACTCATCAAATAGGCGATTCTATAAGTCAATACACGGGTCTTCCCAGAACCTGCACCAGCAATAACAATTAGCGGTCCATCCTTGTGCAGCGTTGGTCCTCTCTGCGCTTCATTGAGCGTATTTATGTGGGCTGTTAAATCTTGTTTCATGAAATACTAAAATAATACATTGAAAACTTAATGATGCATAATTCCCTCAATTTTTAGGATTAATTATAAACTAAAAAATGAATAAAATCTGTTGATAGAAGAGAATTAAATGATTGCAAGTAGAAACTGTCCAATATTTCATTACTTTTAAAAAATTGAATGATGTAATTCAACTATAAATTCACAGAACATGAAAAAATACATGAAGAAGCTTAGCTTCCTTTTTGCTTTAATCGGTTGCACGGCAGTGGCACAAATAAACGACTCTACGTTTACTTCTATTGAATCTAAAGTTGTTCAATGGCGCCATGAAATTCATCAAAACCCAGAGCTGTCAAATCGGGAGTTCAATACGGCTAAAAAGGTTGCAGGTCACCTAGAAGCCCTAGGAATTGAGGTTTCAACTGGAATTGCATACACTGGTGTCGTAGGTGTTTTAAAAGGGAATGAGCCCGGAAAAGTTGTGGCATTGCGCGCCGACATGGACGGACTTCCCGTAACCGAACGCAATTCTTTACCCTACAAATCTCAAGCAACCGCAATTTTCAATAACCAACAAACAGGCGTGATGCATGCATGTGGACACGATACACATGTTGCGATCCTGATGGGTGTTGCGGAAATATTAGCTGAAAACCGAGATTTTGCAGGTACGGTAAAATTTATTTTTCAACCCGCAGAAGAAGGACCACCAGCAGGTGAAAAAGGCGGAGCTTTATTAATGGTTCAAGAAGGGGTGCTAAAAAACCCTGACGTTGATGCTATTTTTGGTTTGCATATCAGTTCAGAGACTCCAGTTGGTCATATTAACTATAAAACCAAGGGGATCATGGCTGCAGCGGATGCCTATAAAATAGTAGTCGGTGGAAAGCAATCCCATGGATCTACACCCTGGAAAAGTGTTGATCCCATTATGATTTCTTCGCAAATCATTAACGGGATTCAAACCATCATCAGTAGGAATTCTGAGCTTACAAAAGAAGGTGCAGTTGTTTCTGTAGGAGCAATTCACGCAGGTATTCGCTTCAATATCATTCCAGAAACTGCCGAAATGATCGGTACAATTAGAACCCTAGATGAAGACATGCAGAACATCATTCATGAACGCATGTATGCAATGGTTCCTCAGATAGCGGCTGCCTTTGGCGGCACAGCTACAATAACGATTGATAAAACTGCTGCTTTGACCTATAACGATGAAGCATTGACACAAATGATGGTGCCAACGCTAGAACGAACGGTAGGGGCTTCTAATGTTCATCTGATTAAAGCCATTACAGGCGCTGAAGATTTTTCATACTTCCAGCAAAAGGTTCCAGGTTTATACTTTTTCTTAGGCGGAATGGATCCAGCAATGAACCCAGCTGACGCTCCTTCCCATCATACCCCTGATTTTGTAGTTCAAGATGAAGGAATGATTCACGGAGTCAAAGTAATGGTCAATTTAGCACTTGACTATTTAAATCAATAGCATAAAGCAAAAAAGGTATAGCAACTTATTCTAAGCAGTTATACCTTTTTCATTAAATTTTGCTGCGCATACGTCCAGCCCTCTTGCCACCATCCTGACATTTTATTTTTTTCAAACACCAATGAATTTGTTGTCAACACCCTCGGAGTGTAAAACAAGCGTAGTTTGACTTTCTTTTCATAGGCAACTAAAGCACCAATCTTTAGGTTTTGGTATTCAATTCGATCGGAAATAAATCCAAAAATACTGCCCAAAGCATCAAAAGCATTTCGAGAGTGTACCCGATTGGTTTGCTGAAATTTGGTATTCAGTATAATGGCATCTACCTGGGTTGCTCCCCGTCGAATAGCTTCTTCAATTGCAATGATACAGCCCAGCCCACCGTCGGCATATTCACAGCCATTTTTAATTACTAATGTCATGAATGGGACATAGTTACACGAAATCCATATCCAATCGATAAAGTCATCATAAGTCGACTCCTGCAATGACTTATACTCCACTTGATTCGCTGATAAATTTGAAACACAAATGACTACTTCCTGAGACTCTTTTTGAAGTTGTTCGAAATAAGGAGCCGAAATTTCTCGTGAAATTAAATTCCTTAAGTTATTACTCTCGCCAAAGGTTTTCTTTCCTCTCAAGAAATTCTTTAAAACATTAAAATGATGGATTTTTATTCGCGTTAAAACCCCTTTTTTACGGATCAAAAATGGGCAATTATCAAACACATCGTCTTGTGTGACAGAAATAAACGCCTTTTTAATCTCCTCAATTTTCTTCAACGCTAGGTGTGATACCAACAAACTTCCCGTAGAAGTGCCGAGAAATAAGTCGTACTGTTGCTTGGTTTCTTCTATGAGGTATTGAGCAACTCCGCCAGCAAAAGCGCCTTTGCTCCCTCCTCCAGAAATTACTAGTGCAGATTTTGACATGCTTTTTTAAATTAAAACTTGGTTACTTAAATTTACAATGTTTTTAATTAAAATGAATCTTTATAAATCTTAAAAACAAGTAACTTCGTAAGATCGTATGGATTTACTTCAAACTCCCATAGAATATCTAAAAGGTATTGGACCCAACCGAGCAAGTTTGCTCAAAGAAGAATTGGGAATCAAGACTTATCAAGACTTGTTGCACTTTTTCCCCAACCGATACATCGATCGCACAACCTTTTATGCAATCAACAAGTTACCTCAAAACACCTCTGAAGTTCAGATAAAAGGCACCATATTGTCTCACAAGATCATTCCACAAGCCAAAGGAAAACGCTTGACAGCTATTTTCTCAGACGGAACATCAACCCTAGAGTTGGTTTGGTTTAGGGGGTATAAGTGGATTCAAGAGAGTCTAAAAAAAAACACCACCTATGTTGTCTTTGGGCGCCTAAATTGGTACGGTAATAAAGCATCCATTGCTCATCCAGAGCTAACTCCCGAAGCCGAATACAAGCAAAGTAATTTGGGCGCATTTCACCCTGTTTATCCGTCGACAGAGAAGCTCATCAATAAGGGCATCAGTCAGCGCGTGATGAAACAGTCCATGGAACATCTGTTTCGTCAGGTGCACAAAGAGTTTCACGAAACCCTACCCTCCTATATCCGTGAAGAGCTTAAACTGATTTCCAGAAAAGACGCTACCATTCAAATTCATTTTCCAGCAAACCAACATCAATTGACTCGAGCACAGTTTCGATTGAAATTTGAAGAACTTTTTTACATACAAATGCAACTGTTGCAGAAAAACCGTTTGCAAAAACAAAAAGTAAAAGGTTATGTGTTTGAAAAGGTAGGTTCAAATTTCAATGAATTTTACACCCAGCACATTCCCTTTCAACTCACCAATGCACAGCAACGGGTTGTTCGAGAAATTAGAAATGATATGGGAACGGGCAAACAAATGAATCGCTTGTTGCAAGGTGATGTAGGTTCGGGTAAGACCATGGTGGCCTTATTGAGCATGCTTATTGGTTTAGACAATGGTTTTCAAGCCTGTATGATGGCGCCAACCGAAATACTCGCGCAACAACACTACAAATCATTACAAGAAATTTTGGGCGAGATGCCCTTGAACATAGCCCTTTTAACTGGGTCTTCGACAACTGCTCAGCGCAAAGCGATACACCAAGCATTAGAAGATGGCAGCCTCCATATCCTCATCGGAACCCATGCACTCATCGAAGAAAAAGTACGTTTTAAGAACTTAGGAATTGCAATTGTGGATGAACAGCATCGGTTTGGTGTAGCACAACGAGCGAAGCTTTGGCGCAAGAATACCCTGCCACCTCATGTCTTGGTTATGACCGCTACTCCAATTCCACGAACCTTAGCAATGAGTGTTTACGGGGATTTGGATATTTCTGTAATTGATGAGCTTCCACCGGGGAGAAAATCCATCAAAACCGTTTTGAGAAGTGATGCCAATCGTTTGCAAGTGTTCCAATTCATTCGAGAAGAAATTAAACTCGGAAAGCAAGTCTATGTTGTGTATCCCTTGATTCAAGAATCTGAAAAAATGGATTATAAAGACCTGATGGATGGATATGAAAGTTTGGCTCGAGAGTTCCCTTTACCTGACTTCCAAATCAGTATTGTTCATGGAAAAATGAAGCCAAAAGACAAAGATTATGAAATGCAACGTTTCGTTGAAGGGAAAACCCAGATTATGGTTGCAACTACGGTAATAGAAGTTGGGGTAAATGTTCCCAATGCATCGATCATGATTATCGAGAGTGCCGAGCGTTTTGGGTTGTCGCAACTGCATCAGCTTCGCGGACGTGTAGGCAGAGGAAATGATCAGAGTTACTGTATATTGATGAGTGGTCACAAAAAATCTAAGGTGGCAAGCACGCGACTTGAAACCATGGTACGAACAAATGATGGCTTTGAAATAGCGGAAGTAGATTTGCGCCTGCGAGGGCCTGGTGATCTTATGGGAACCCAACAAAGTGGGGTTTTAGAACTCAAAATTGCGGATCTTTTAAAAGACCAAGAACTGCTTAAAACTGCTCGATACTATGCCAAAAAAATAATATCGGACGACCCGGAGCTGATAAATAAAACACATAGAGAAGTTCGAATTACTTATTCAAAAATAACAGCACACAAAAACATTTGGAATTACATTAGCTAGTACTTTTTTTTAGATCGCAGATGCTTATATTTGTAGCTTATTGAGAATTAAAGGCAAAACACCATTCAGATCATTTTGAGATTCTCAATGACAAAAATTTTAAACGTATGAAAGTTTCCCATAATTGGCTCCAACAATATCTAAAAATAGACCTTCCCTTAGAGAAGCAACTTGAATTACTCACAGATTTAGGCTTGGAAGTAGAAGGGACTACTCCTTTCGAATCGGTCAAGGGAAGTTTGAAAGGTGTTGTTGTAGGAGAAGTGATTTCGTGTGAGCCACATCCCAATGCAGATCGTTTACGTGTTACCCAAGTCAATCTTGGCGCCGAAGAACCGGTACAAATTGTTTGTGGGGCACCCAACGTTGCAACTGGGCAGAAAGTTCCTGTTGCTACTGTCGGCACCCTCCTCTATGATGCAGACGGCAACGCCTTTGAAATCAAAAAAAGTAAAATACGGGGCGAAGTAAGTTTAGGAATGATCTGTGCAGAAGACGAATTGGGCCTTGGTACATCACATGCGGGCATTATGGTATTGGATGAAAGCTTAATTCCTGGAACTCCTTGCTCTGAAATTTTTGATATTGAAACCGATACCGTAATTGAAATCGGATTGACACCCAACCGATCGGACGCCATGAGTCATATGGGTGTTGCCCGAGACTTAAAAGCAGGATGCAACCAAATTGGGGTAAGTTCGGAATGGAAAACACCCTCCACAGATAATTTTAAAATAACCGATACAAGCAATGAAATTGCTGTTGAAGTAGACGATAACGAACGTGCTCCTCAATACTATGGGTTGACCCTGTCGGATATTGAAGTAAAACCATCGCCGACCTGGCTTCAAAATCGATTGAAAGCCATTGGAATCGCTCCCAAGAATAATGTTGTAGATGCAACAAATTATATTCTTCATGATCTAGGACAGCCTTTACATGCATTTGATGCAGAAAAAATTGACGGTAAAATTCGAGTAAAAACCCTGCCATCCGGAACAAAGTTTACAACACTCGATGGAATTGAGCGTGAACTTCATCAAGACGATCTAATGATCTGTGATGATAAAAAACCCTTATGCCTAGCAGGAGTATTTGGAGGGGAAAATTCTGGTGTTTCCGATAGCACCACCTCTATCTTTCTTGAAAGTGCCTATTTCAATCCTGTGAGCATCCGCAAGTCTGCCAAAAGACACGGGTTGAATACGGATGCTTCTTTTCGTTTTGAGCGTGGAATTGACCCAGAAATAGGGATTTACGCCCTGAAAGCAGCAGCCATTTTAATTCAAGATATTGCTGGAGGGAAAATCAGTAGTGACATTCAAGAACATTCACAGCCGCTTGACGAAAAAGTAAACCTTTTTATACGGTATGCAAAAATCAACCAAGTAATTGGAAGCGAAATTCCAAAAGACACCTTGATTAAGATATTAAACTCAATAGAAATTAAAGTTTATAATGTCAATGAAGATGGCTTTGCAATGATCATTCCGCGTTATCGGGTTGATGTTACCCGAGAGGCAGATGTGATTGAAGAGGTTTTACGAGTATATGGATACAATAACATTGAAGTAAGCTCAAGCCTGAATACTTTTTTCCCATCTTTTGACTTAAAAAGCCCACACAAGGTGGAACAAACTGCTGCACAACTCCTGATTGGACATGGTTTTTCTGAAGTGATGAATAATTCCTTGACAAACCCATCCTATGCAGGTTTGAGCAAGCAATTAGATGATTTAGAAAAGGTAAACTTACTGAATCCGTTAGGTCAAGACCTATCGCAGATGCGCTCGAGTCTCTTATTTTCGATGCTAGAAGTTGTACAATTCAACAGCAATCGTCAACAAAAGGATTTGAATCTTTATGAGTTTGGGAAAACATACAGCAAGCATGAAAACAAGTACGTAGAGTCGAAAAGACTTGGGGTTTGCATTACAGGAAATAAACATGCTGAGCTTTGGAACAGCCCATCAACCAAATCCAGCTTCTTTGATTTAAAAGCCATTGCAATGAATGTATTGACGCGGCTTGGGATTTCATCCATCAAGGAGGATACAACCACAAATGATCTGTTTTCTGAAGGCCTGTCCTTGCGTATACACAACAATACATTGGTTGACTTTGGTATTGTCCAGTCAAAAATAACCAAAAAATTTTCCATAGACGCACAAGTATTATACGCTGATTTTGATTGGGATGCCATTTATAAATATGCTTTCAAAAAAGAGATTCTCATCAAAGAGATTTCGAAATTTCCAACTTCAAGAAGAGATTTTGCTTTGCTTATTGATCGCGATATCCGCTTTGCAGATTTAGAAGCTGCTGCCTACAAGACCGATCGAAAACTTTTAGAAAGCGTATCGCTTTTTGATGTTTATGAAGGAAAAAATCTGCCAGAAGGAAAGAAATCCTATGGGATGAGTTTTTATTTTTGTGATCCAAACAAAACCCTGACGGATAAAAACATCGATCGCATCATGCAAAAACTTCAAAAAGAATTTGAAGATAATTTTGGAGCAAGCTTGCGTTAGTGAGATCATTCATATTTAAAATTCTGATGTGGATTTTAATAATTAATGTTTAATTTTGACCTGATAAATGACGTAGCTTATGAAGTTGAACTTTTTTTCGAATACCAACATTAAGAAAGAATTAATTCGAACCAGCACTACTCCTACTGAAATAGTTTTCTCAGGGAATGGGATCGCTTGGAGTGAACCAAGCACAAAAGAAAAATTAAATCAGTTTGAGATAGATCATTTGGAACGCGATCGTATTTTTCATATTGATGACATCAGAAAAACCTGTATTGATTTTCGTCTTCGTTTTTTAGATTCTAAGTATTTTAAAAACAAAATTCCACAAGCTGCCTTTGATGAAATTAACCGCCTCAATGCGCTTCATAACACCCGATTAGGAGATTATAAAATCATGGCACCTTCCAAGCTTTTCAAATTAGAAAACACGGATGATCCCTTACTTTTTGCTCCCATAGGCAATGGATACTATTATTTAATTCACAAATGGGGGAATGATTTGCATCCGTTTAGAAAAGCCATGATGTGGCCTTTTAAATCAATCCTAAATTTAGCAGTACTGATTTTATTTCTCAGTTGGTTTGCTACCCAATTGGTACCAGTTGGCTTGTTTTCGAAAGCAAACGACTGGGGGGTCTATTGGATGACCTATTTCTTTATGTTTAAGGGAATATCGGCCATTGTAATCTTTTATGGATTTGCACTTGGAAAAAACTTTAATCCTGCGATTTGGAACAGTAAATACAATAAATCATAATCTATATAACGATGGATCAATCCCCAGATTTCATTAAAATTTTTACAGGTAATGCTGTTAATGTTCTTGCACTCAGAAATGCCTTAGAAGAAAAAAATATTGTAGCGGTAATCAAAGATGATTCAGAATCTGCTCGCTTAGCAGGTTTTGGAATGGTCGCTCCAGGCCTACAAGAAGTGTTTGTTCATGAAGATGAACTCGACCAAGCTATTCGTATAGTAGAGACCCTAAAATAAAACGTATTCTTAGCATACACTTTAGAAATACTTTGGTTATATTGAAAGTTCAAATCATTTAAACCAAATTATGCATTTCTTTATTTTTATCGCCTTTACGGCACTAGTAGGTATCATAGCTTATTTAGCAACAAGAAACACGGATGAGTCCTCCTCAGATGGATATTTCCTCGGTGGCAGAAGCCTTACAGGAGTTGTAATCGCAGGCTCTCTCCTACTAACCAACCTCTCTACAGAACAATTAGTTGGACTTAATGGTGCAGCTTATAAAGAAGGAATACTAGTCATGGCCTGGGAAACGCTGGCAGCATTGACCATGGTCGTAACTGCTATAGTTTTATTGCCTCGTTATCTTAAAGGAGGAATCACAACTATACCGCAGTTTTTAGAAAAAAGATACGACACCATGACCAAAACCATTACCTCCGGTTTGTTTTTGAGTGGCTATATGGTGGTGTTACTTCCAATCGTATTGTATTCTGGATCCCTAGCGTTAAACGGAATGTTTGACGTACCAATCGTACTCGGTGTATCGGATGAAACCGCACTAACCATAACCGTTTGGTCCATTGGAATAGTTGGTTCCTTGTATGCGATTTTTGGAGGTCTAAAAGCAGTTGCTGTTTCTGATACTGTAAACGCTGTTGGGCTTTTAATCGGTGGTACCCTTGTGCCTTTATTTGGTCTGATGTATATCGGTGATGGAAGTATAATGCACGGAATAGAAGCTTTGGTTGCATCCAATCCTGAAAAACTTAAAGTAATGGGAGACTCGGATTCTTCTATCCCTTTTTCTACCCTATTCACTGGGATGATGCTTGTTCAGTTGTTTTATTGGGGGACCAATCAGGCAATTATTCAGCGGGCGCTTGGAGCAAAAAACCTAGTTGAAGGTCAAAAAGGACTCATATACGCAGGCTTTGTTAAAATCTTAGGGCCGATCATCGTTGTACTTCCAGGGATTATTGCCTACCATATTTTTGGAAATGAGCTCGATGTATCTCAAGGAGATCAATCTTACGGAATGTTGGTTGCCAAAGTATTACCTGCATCCCTAGTTGGCTTTTTTGCCGCCGTACTCTTCGGGGCAATCTTAAGTTCCTTTAACTCTGCACTAAACAGTTCCGTAACCTTATTTGGGCTGGATATTTACAAGCAATATTTCAAAAAAGAAGCTACAGAAAAAGAAGTTGTAAAAGCTGGAAAAACCTTTGGAATTGGATTGGCCTTATTTTCAATGCTTATTGCACCGACCATTGCCAATGCACCCGATGGGCTCTTCGGCTATCTTCAAGAAGTAAATGGGTGTTACAGCATACCGATTTTAACGATTATCATTGTAGGTTATTTAACCAAAAGAGTGCCTGCAGTTGCTGCAAAAGTAGCCATGCTTTCGGGCGTTGTTCTATACTGTTTCAGTCAATTTTATCTCAAAGGTGAAGTGGAAGCAGCAGGAGGAACTTACCCACATTACTTACACGTGATGGCCATTTTATTCTCTTTCAATGTATTGTTGATGTTAGCGATAGGCTACTTTAAACCCAGAACAGAAGAATTTGAATTAGAATACACTAAACAAGTAGATATTACGCCATGGAAACTTGTAAAACCCATGGGAATGGTCATTGCTGCAATAGTGATCTTGATTTACATCGCCTTTGCATAAAGAATAAATTAACGAAACCAGAAATGTTCTCGAGGGAAAAGACCCCAAAACCTACTTTCCGTATTTACCCTCAACATCTCTGGCAGATCGTTAACTTTTTTACTTTGCTCAATTAACCCATTAACCGTGGGTATGCTGTAATTGAACTTTGCCGAAAATTAAAATGCAAAAGGTGCTTGTTTCTATACGAAGCAGTGTATACTTTAAGTAAAGTATTTGAAATAAAAATTTAAGGCATCTCAAATGTAGTATTTTCTAGTTGCTCTCCAAAAAAATAATTCTAAAAATAGTCTTAAGGGTTTGACTGATGTCTAGGCGTACATTTTCAGTCGCATTTCCTTTAATTTTGGATCCGTCATATATTCATCAAAAGTCATAAAACGATCGATAACCCCTTTGGGAGTAAGTTCAACAATTCGTGTACCAACCGTTTGAGCAAACGCATGATCGTGTGTAGTAAACAAAAGGGTTCCTTTGAAGTTTGTAAGGGCATTGTTCAATGCAGTAATGGATTCTAAATCCAAATGGTTCGTAGGTTCATCCATCAAAAGTACATTCGATCTACTCATCATCATTTTCGACAACATACAACGAACTTTTTCACCTCCTGACAACACATCAGATTTTTTCAATGCTTCTTCTCCACTAAAAATCATCTTCCCTAAGAAACCACGGATATATACTTCTTCGCGTTCTTCTTCGGTTTGCGCAAATTGACGTAACCAATCTACTAAATTGAGTTCCCCATCCTCAAAATAAGAATCATGATCAAGGGGAAGGTAGGCTTGCCCCGTAGTAACTCCCCATTGGAATTTACCGGTAGCAGCTTTTTTCTCTCCATTTAGGATTTCATAAAAAGCAGTAACAGCTCGCGAATCTTTCGAATAAACCACTACTTTATCCGCCTTTCCAAGATTGAGATTAACCTTACTGAATAATGTTTCTCCCTCTTGAACATAGGAGAGGTTTTCTATGTTAAGAATCTGATCTCCAGCTTCTCGATCTTGTTCGAATATGATGGCAGGATAGCGTCTGGAGGAAGGTTTAATTTCTTCAATATTCAGTTTCTCAATCATCTTTTTACGTGAGGTCGCCTGTTTAGACTTAGCAACGTTAGCAGAAAATCGGGCTATAAACTCTTGGAGTTCTTTTTTCTTCTCTTCTCCTTTTTTATTCTGTTGTGCACGCTGACGAGCTGCTAATTGACTTGATTCGTACCAAAAAGTATAATTTCCAGAGAAATGGTTTATTTTCCCAAAATCAATATCCGAAATATGGGTACAAACTGCATCTAGGAAATGTCGATCATGCGATACAACAATTACGGTATGATCATAATTTGCAAGAAATTGTTCCAACCACGCAATGGTTTCATAATCCAAGTCATTGGTAGGCTCATCCATGATTAAAACATCAGGATTTCCAAACAAGGCTTGCGCAAGTAAAACACGAACTTTTTGTACTCCATCCAAATCAACCATCATGTTGTAATGAAGTGTAGGGGGAATTTCGAGATGCGAAAGCAAGGTAGCAGCCTCACTGTCGGCATTCCAACCATTCATTTCTTCAAAAATAACCTGCAAGGCTCCTACCCGATCACCGTCTGCATCCGAAAAATCTTCTTTAGCATAGATGGCATCCATTTCTGCTTTAACCTTAAAAAGCTCCTTATTTCCTCTTAGGACCGTATCTAAGACTGTATAATCATCGAAAGCATTGTGGTTCTGTTCTAAAACAGATAAGCGCTTTCCGGGTTCTAAATGAACCGATCCTGAATTGGCTTCTTGTTGACCCGAAATGATTTTTAAAAAAGTAGATTTACCTGCTCCATTGGCTCCGATGATTCCATAACAATTTGCGCCAGAAAAAGTGACGTTTACATCGTCGAAGAGAACGCGTTTACCAAATTGTACCGATAGATTAGAAACAGATAACATAAATCATTTTTTTTAATAGCGCAAAAGTAAGCAAATAGATAGCGTAATCAATATTTTTTTTAACTTGTGGTATCAAATATGGTGGTTTATTTGTCTATGTAAACGAAGGGAATAAATGAAAAAGGGATTTTATATTGGTTTATTGTTTTGCATTTGCTCTTGTACTTCCGATTCCACTCCAGATGGTGTTTTTTTAGGGGGTCAAATAATCAATCCCTCTTCCGAAAAAGTATCGCTGTACAAAAACAACAAACTACTGGACACCCTTGTTTTAGATGAGAAAAATCGCTTTTCGATAAGCTACGACTCTCTTCAATACGGGATTTATAAATTCGAACATTTTCCCGAAAGCCAAAATTTAATCTTAGAAAAAGGCGATAGCCTCTGGTTCAGAACCAACACCACCGATTTCGACTCCTCTCTAGTTTTTTCTGGACGGGGTTCTGCCAAAAATAATTTCTTGATGGAAATCTATTTGTCTCTGCAACGCGAAACCAGTTTTTTATCCTCCCAATACGCTCAAAACAGTTTCAAATTTGGTAAAGTAATCGATTCCTTACTGGAAGAAAAGAAAAAGAATTGGATCCGTTTTGATTCATTAAACCAACTTACTCCTAGAGCAAAGATTATTTCACAGGCTGCTTATGTATATCCTTATGCCAACAGAAAAGAACGCTACGCCCTGATTAGAGGGGAAGAGCAAATAAAAAAACAAGACAGCACCTACTTCAATTTCAGAAAATACCTGAATTATGGAGAACGAGATTTAGCCTTTTTCGATCCCTACATAACGTATATGCTAAACTTTTTGAGTCAAGAAGCCCTCTTGGCTGGGGAAAGCTTTTTTCAGGCAAAGAACAGTACTGATTTTAATATTAGACGTTTAACCATTATCGACAAATTGATAGCAACCGAAGATTTAAGAAACAATCTTGCCCGTTCTGTAGCATATGAAGAACTCATTAATTTTAAAAACTTCAAGGAGCACGATCGCTTTTTAAAATATTTTATTTCGGTTAATACATCTCCAGAATATGTACTTGAGATCATGAGTCTTCAGGCATCGTTGCAGAAAATGCAGGTAAACAAGACACTGCCCGAAATCACACTTGAAGACACAAATTTTCAAAAAACATCGAGTCTTTCGGCTTTGAAAGGAAGTTCAACGGTTATTTACTTTTGGTCGCAGACCCAGATGAATCATTACAAAAAAACACAAGATCGTGTAAAACAATATGAGAAAGAATTTCCAGGATACCGCTATGTTGGGATTTGCATTCAACCCTATAATAAACTGGTACAGGATTACCAGAAGGTAATGGAAATTGATCCCTCGAATCAATACGCCTTTGTAGATTTTGAAGACGCTAGTAATAAATGGGTATTAACCCTACTAAACAAGGGAATTGTAATCGATGAAAACGGAACAATACTAGAAGGATTTGGTAACTTTTACGCCCCGAACTTTAAAGAAATTTTAGAGAAAAACAGCCCCTAATGGACGTAGTAAACTCCTATTGCACTTCGGCAGTCAATGGTACGTTATCTGATACACACAAGGTCTACCACGACACCGAATACGGTTTTAAAGCTAAAAACGACAACGAGCTCTTTGGGAGTCTCATTCTCGAAATCAATCAGGCAGGTTTGTCATGGGATACCGTTTTAAATAAAAAAGATTCGATTCGGAAAGCCTATGCGAATTTTGACATAGAAGCAGTAGCAGCTTTTACAGAAGACGATATATCAACCCTATTAGGGAATTCTGGAATTATAAGGATGCGAGGCAAAATCACAGCAATCATTCACAATGCCAACCAAATTCTAAGCCTGCAAAAAACAGCCGGTTCTTTTGAAAATTGGTTGAATAAGAAGCATCCGCTCGCTGTTGATGAATGGATTAAGTTGTTCAAAACAATTTTTAAATTCACAGGAAAAGAGATCACCAAAGAATTTTTGATGGGGAACGGTTATCTAGAAGGAGCGCATGAAAAAGGGTGCTCTATCTACGAAAAAGTCCTAGCTGCGCACCCTAAATGGTATATAAAAAAGGTTTAGTTTCCTTTTTGATGATCGGCTAAGAATTGAGCTAATCCACTGTCTGTAAGGGGATGTTTCATTAAACCTTTAATTGAACTTAAAGGTCCAGTCATTACATCAGCACCAATTTTTGCGCAGTCGATGATGTGCATGGTATGGCGAACAGAAGCAGCAAGAATTTCAGTTCCAAAGTCGTAGTTGTCATAAATATCTCTAATCTCTTGAATCAAATTCAAACCATCGGTAGAAATATCGTCTAAACGTCCGATAAATGGAGAAACGTAAGATGCGCCCGCTTTTGCGGCTAATAAGGCTTGTCCAGCTGAAAAAATCAACGTACAGTTGGTGCGTATTCCTTGGTCAGAAAAATATTTTAAGGCTTTGATTCCGTCTTCAATCATGGGAATTTTTACAACAATCTGCGGATGCAAAGAAGCGAGCTCCTCTCCTTCTCTGATCATTCCATCGATATCGGTTGCAATTACTTCAGCAGACACGTCTCCTTCAACAACCTCACAAATAGCAACATAATGCTTTAAAATGTTATCACGTCCTGTAATTCCTTCTTTAGCCATAAGCGATGGATTGGTGGTTACACCATCTAAAACCCCAAGGGCTTGGGCTTCTTTGATTTGATCGAGGTTGGCAGTGTCAATAAAAAATTTCATAAATTAAAGTTTAATGCAAAATTAGAGTTTATAATGATTCTTTAGGAGTTTTTCGTACGCTTTTTGAGGAAGGAACTTTTTTAGGGTTATCGAAAATTTCTGTAGAAAGGAACCCACGACATAATGAGGTTTAGGGTTTTTCTTACGAAGTAAAGCAGCGACTTTTACAGCAACTTCCTTGGGATCATTTCCAGAATCGACATGCGTGTCCATAGTATCCAGACTTTCTTGATAGGTGGTTTTATAAGGAGAATGATCTATTACTGCTTCGTGGTACCGTCTCGATGCAATATCCGTTGCATAATCTCCTGGCGCTAAAGTCAAGACTCGAATTCCTTGAGCAGCAATTTCCATACGCAGCGCCTCACTTATGATATTCAAGGCGCCTTTTGACGCAGAATAAGCTCCTCGGAAAGGAAGTCCCATAGATCCCGCAATAGACGTTATGTTGATGATGGTTCCATCGGCATGCTTTCGCATGATGTGGAGAATCGCTTGAATCATAGCCAAAGGGCCAAAAAAATTGGTTTCGAAATTGGCACGCATGGCATTCAAAGAAGTTTCTTCAACCGGACCGGTAATCCCAACACCAGCATTATTGATTAGCACATCAATGCGCTGTTCTTTTTTTTCTATGGTTTGAACCAATTGAGCAATCGAGTCTTTTTGGGTAACGTCGAGTTGTACTAAAGTAAAAGGAAATTTCTTGGAATATTGTTTAGGATTTCTACTTGTTCCGTAGACGGTATAGCCGAGACTGTGTAAGTGAAATGCGATCGATTTTCCTAAACCTGAAGAAGCGCCTGTAACTAATACGACTTGATTCATAAGCGTTTGTAAAGAAAAAAAGGGCAAGCGACCTACATCACACCGCTACGACCATCTACCCTTGCTGCGTTCCCGCCCTGGGGGATTAAACAGGAGCTGGTTGTGTAGAACTTGCCCGATGCAAATATACAGAGCAAACTCTTTTTGGACAATCATTTTGTGGTCTAAATTTCATAAACTATTTTTAACTAAAATATTATCTATGAAATGGATTACTATGCTCCTGACTATCATTGTCCTCAAAGGCTGTGGTGATGAAAACAATGCTCCCAAATTTAAAATAAAAGCCAATCAGAAGACTTTTGTAACAGGAGATACCCTAAACTTGACCATTCAAAACAGAAAAAATACGGCTTACGATTCCATTCAGTTTTTTTTGAGAGGAGAACGAATTGCAGTTCCTTATATTATTCCTGAAGATGCTTTGCTTGGCGATATTCCTACGGAAGCTGCCGTTTTTATTGAAGGAAAAGAAATCCGAGCAACATCCCATCTGCGTTTATTAAACAAAACAGCACCAAGCCTCTATACCTACACCCTAGTGAATGAATTTCCACACGACAAACAAGCCTATACCCAAGGGTTAGAGTTTGACGGAGAGCATTTGTATGAGAGTACCGGCCTCAAAGGCAAGTCGAGTCTGAGAAGGGTAAACTACAAAACAGGGGCAATTGAAAAACAAATTGATTTGGATGCTACCTATTTCGGAGAGGGGCTAACGCTCATCAATGGGAAAATCATACAACTAACCTGGCAAGAAAACACCGGCTTTATCTACGACTTAGAAAGCATGGCGATGGAACGCAGCTTTACTTACGACCAAAGCAAAGAAGGTTGGGGCTTGTGTAACAATGGAACTGTGTTGTATAAGTCGGATGGAACGTCGAAAATATGGACCTTGGAGGCGGCAACACAAAAAGAGACCTCCTATATAGAAGTAACTACCCACAAAACTATTTTGACCAAAATCAATGAACTCGAATGGGTGAAGGGTACACTTTATGCCAATACCTATCAGGGGCAAAAAGATGTGGTTGTCATCATCAACCCCAAGAACGGTGCCGTCGATGGGATCATCGATTTTGCGGGGCTGCGGAATAAAGTAGAACAAATACAAGGCCTAGACGTACTCAACGGTATTGCCTATCATCCCGAACGAAAAACCTTTTTCATTACCGGGAAAAACTGGAGCAAGCTGTTTGAAGTAACCCTACAAAAAAAATAAATGGAACCCTTTGAACAAAACATTCGGGTTACCGCAGCTCACTTAGACGAACTACAGCATGTCAACAATGTCCAATACCTCCAATGGGTGCAGGACATCGCTGGGGCACATTGGCAATCCTTGATTGCAGGAAAAACAGAAGCCTTTGGCCTTTGGGTCGTTCGCTCCCACCACATCGAATACAAGCGCCAAGCCAAACTGGGCGATAGCCTCCGCGTCCTCACTCAGGTAGAAATCACCAAAGGCTTTATGAGCGAACGCAAGGTCCGATTCTACCTAGGTGACTCCTCTACCCTCGTGGCCCAATGCAGCACCCAGTGGTGCTATCTCGATCCAACTACACAAAAGCTGCTGCGGATACCAGAAACGATCCATCGTTTGTTTGCCTAAACAGACTAGCGCAGAACGCTGTAGAACACATGTTTACTTAAAACACAAAACTGTTAGCACAAATTTTGCCTATTATACCATTATCAAATTGTAGTGAATTTAAATTTAGAAACTGCAATTCAACTATTAGGTTGATTTTCTATACATAGAAGGTGTTATACCTTCAAACTTTTTGAAAGCACTATTAAAAGAAGACAGACTATTAAAACCAGAATCAAACGCTATTGAAGAAATTGTGAATTTCTCACTCTCGGTATTAACAAGCAGTGTTTTTGCATCTTGAATTCGATAATAATTGATAAAATCATTAAAGTTTTGTTTAGCATATTGATTAATAACCGAAGATGTTTTTTGGGTACTTTGTCCAATTAATTTACCCAGTTTTGAAAGTGAAAAATCAGATTCTAGATATAATTTTTTGTCAACAATTAATTTAGAGATTTCATCAAATAAAACAGTATTATCATTTTCCTTAAAAACTTCTCCATCAATTTCTGTAGCTTTTAGTTGAAATGCCTTGTAACTTAAAAAATATACTGCTAATGAATATACAATTGGGCCAATAACATAAGGAACTTCATCATCTAAAATGTTTAAAAAATATGAAACCCAGATAATTACAAAGCCTGTAACAAGAAAATACAACCATTCAAATATTGATTTTTGTGATTTTGACTGTGTTTCCTTTGTATAGTTTTTCTTTACATTCTTTAAAGTTCTCCAAGAGATAAAAATATAAAAAGCAAAATGAAAGTAAATTAAAAGAAGAACGCTTCCTAATATTAGGAGTACTACTTTATTATTCTCAAATAATTCTTTGTTGATAAAAAGACTCATTAAAAATACTAAACTAAAAGGAATTATTTCTGCTAGATAATTTTTTGGTAATTTAAAATTTGGTCGAGTCATTCCTAATATATACCATCTAAGGAAGGGCCCAATTAATAATAAGAGTGCTAGCCCTGCAAAAATAAAGGTAGGTTCTAGATTATCTCCAAAATTCATCATTACAGATTTCCCTATTCTAAAAGCCATAAAAATTAAAATCAGACCTAACAAAAGATTGGTTAATGTCTTTTTCTTTTTAAAAAAAAATAAAAAGAATGCAAATAACACACCATGTAAAAGACCTGCGCTACTAACTATAATAAGAAGTATATCTAAAAAATTCAATAGATTATTTTTCTCAAATTTAAGAATATTTCAAAATACAAGAAAGTACAAATCACAAAGGGTTCATACTCGCAAAAAAACTGAATAGATTGTCTCTAATTTAGTTTTTAGATTTCTTTTTCGCATGAGATACTAAACCTAGCAAGCTAAAAGAGCGTCCAATTTTTCCCTGCATACCTGTAATTACACTATGTGAAGCTAATAATAATCTATCAACCGGTTTTTTCTCTTGAACCAATAATTTATCAATTAATTCTTTTGCCTTAGCTAAACCTTCTTTTTCATAAACTAATAAGACTTTTCCTGCATTTTCTTCTCCAGTTATTTCTCTATATTTAGGTGTATACCCTAATTGTTGTATTATGGTCTCAGCTAATTTCCATGTGGACCACGGGTTTTGTCCAGTTACTAAATTCTTATCGTGACTTATGGTTTCTAAATACATGGCTCCTTTGTTAAATTGAGCTCCCTGAGAAGCAAGTTTATCCTGCAAAAGAAAAGGAAAAATTGTTTTCGCATTAGGAATTAAAAACAACTCTTCTTCATTTGTAAAACTACTTACAGTTTTGTTTTTTAATAGATGGATTCCGTTGTCGAGAGTAACATTTACCAAAGCAGCAGGTCCATGACAAACGGCCCCTACGACTTTTCCTGATTGATAATATTTTTTAACGATTTCTTGAATGGCTTTGTTTTCAGGGAAATCAAACATAGCGCCTTTTCCTCCAACAAAAAAAATAGCTTGATACTCTTCTGCATTAACATCATCCATAGCAATGGTATGGCTCGTTTTAATTTGTGCAATAGAATCGTTTAAAAATGCGTAATCAAAAATTCCCATGTCGTCATCATCGAGAACAACCGGTGGCTTTCCACCTAAAGGGCTTGCAACATCTACTTCAAACCCATTTGCTTCAAACACATAATAGGCACGTGATAATTCTGTTAATTCATAACCAGTACTTTTACCACTACTCCCCATGGCTGCTTTACTTGTAACAACAGTTAAAATTTTACCACGCTTTGGAATTCTGTTTTCAGAGACATAAGAAATGTCTTCAACTTTACTAGTTGTTAAATCTTTTTTTATCTCCTCTAAAGGTAAAAGATTGATAAACCAAGCTCCAAAAGAAATAAGGAGTACTAATAAACTTACAACCGAAATTAATGTCCATTTAACTTTAGGATATTTTTTAAGTTTAAAAGTAACTCCAACAATTGCTCCTAAAGCTATCCCCACACAAATCCAAAGAGGCAAATTATTTAAAGACAATCCTATTACAATGCCAAATGCTAATCCAATGAGTATTCCTATTCTTATTTTTTTTTCTGACTTCATCATATAAATTTGTTTCTAATTATACTGTTAATTACTGTCAATTAGTTTGTAAAATTTGAAGAAATGATAATTCCGTCAGAGTAAAAGATTATTTAGGTAATTGAAAAGTGTTTTTACTATAAAAACTTGTGCTAGCAATGTATAATTTATTGCCAGATTATAACCTACTTTCAAAAATCCTTCGGATTTCCAACTTGGTGTGTACTTGCTAAGTTAATCGTTAAACCAGGCAACTACCCATACAATTTACCGTACAAACAAAAAACCCTTTATTCTGCTGAATAAAGGGGGTTTTTAGTGGTTAACTAAATTCCTAATAATTGAACAAATCGTGTCCAGCCATCAATTGGTTTACTTCTTTTCCAATCGCATGTAATCCAGCTTCGTCTTCAGGAGCTTGGAGTACACGGCCTATAAGATCAACAATCGTTTCCATATCGGCTTCTTGCAAGCCTCGGGTGGTAATGGCTGCAGTTCCTACACGAATCCCAGAAGTCACAAAGGGCGATTTATCATCGAAAGGCACCATATTCTTGTTGGTGGTTATTTCTGCTTTTACGAGTGCTAATTCGGCGTCTTTTCCCGTGATGTTTTTATTTCTCAAATCAATCAACATCATGTGATTGTCTGTACCTTCAGAAATCAGCTTGTAACCGCGAGAAACAAATGCTGCTGCCATAGCCGCTGCATTCTTCTTCACACGCTGCATATAGTCTTTAAACGAAGGCTGTAAACATTCTCCAAAGGCGATGGCTTTAGCCGCGATAACGTGCTCTAAAGGTCCCCCTTGGTTTCCTGGGAAAACAGCCATGTCTAATAGATGAGACATTTTACGAACTGTTCCGTTTTTAAGGGTAATTCCAAAAGGGTTATCAAAATCTTGACCCATTAAAATAAGACCTCCACGTGGCCCACGCAAAGTTTTATGTGTTGTTGTAGTAACTACGTGGCAATGGGGCATTGGATCGCTTAAGATACCCGTAGCAATCATTCCCGAAGGGTGTGAGATGTCGGCGAGCAAGAAGGCCCCTACTTCATCCGCAATAGAACGGAATTCAGCAAAGTCAATGTCTCTTGAGTAGGCAGAAGCCCCAGCGATGATCATTTTGGGTTGTACTTCTTTGGCTATGGCGCGAATGTTGGCATAGTCCAAACGACCGGTTTCTTCTTGCACCCCATAAAAGTGGGCTTCGTATAAACGTCCGGAAAAGTTAACGGGCGACCCGTGGGTTAAATGTCCTCCATGCGAAAGATCAAATCCGAGAATTTTATCTCCGGGTTTAATAAAGGCGTGAAAAACTGCGGTATTGGCCTGAGAACCTGAGTGAGGCTGGACGTTGGCATAAGCAGCGCCAAAGAGTTCTTTAGCACGATCGATGGCCAGTTGTTCAATTTTATCTACAACTTCGCAGCCACCATAGTAACGCTTTCCGGGGTATCCCTCTGCGTATTTATTAGTCAAAATGGATCCAGTAGCGTCCATAACGGCCGGACTAGTGAAATTTTCTGAAGCAATTAGCTCAATTCCATTCAGCTGACGCGCTTCTTCTTCTTTAATCAAATCAAAAATAGTAGTGTCTCTTTGCATAGTATAAAATTAAGGCATAAAAATACACATTTGACTTGTTATTATATACCCAAAAAGCACTTTTCAAAAAAACTTATTAAGGATGCAATGAACAATGGTTGAGAGTTCTAAAATTCTTCCCAAAAATTAGTCGTGAATTCTTTGTGGTATACAGGCAAAACATCATTTTTCTCTTCAATGGCCTGAAAAGCTTCTTCCGTGAGCGCTTCATGATCAAAAACCCGCAATTCATATTGATCTGTTGAACGCATGGCTAAATCCAAACGAAAAGAGATTTCATTTTGTTTTCTTCTTCCTTTAACGAATTTATTTTTTTCAATAAATTTCAGTGGGCGGTCTACCCCTATTAGCGATCCCTCCGTCATTTGAAGGTAGGACAATGCGTATTGATCATTGGTGTTTTTTGAAAAAATCATCCGTCCAGATTTAAGGTTTTCATTGTATGAGAAGCCCAAGAGCTTCAACTTAAAAAGGGATTTTACATTGCTAAAATCGAGTCGAGTTACTGCAAAATCTTCAGCATTGATATAGAGTGTCCCTTCAAAATCGGCTCCTCCTTTGGGTTTGTACTTAATGACATAGGTCAAATTACTGCCCTCAAAAGTTAGTTCGGGATCCGAAAACAGATAACGACTCGGTTTTTGAATGCAGTTTAACTCCGCCTTTTTAGTGAAAAATAATTCCGAGTATAGTTCTGCGATTCTTTGTTTTTTTTGTTTTGCAAAATTTTCTTTCCACTTTAATTTATTTTCAGCACGCTTCTTTTCAAGTTCTTTCAGCGCCACTAAGTCCGTGCTGTCAACTTCTTTTTCTAAACCATCAACATCCATTTTTCCGCCAAAAATACCCGACCGTATTTTAAAGTACGAGTCCGTTTTTACATTTTCGCGTAAAACGGTTTCAATACGCTCGTTAAGAGATTGCATCAAGTCATTGCCTTTGTCGTAGGTTAGACGTGCCTTGATTAGGTTTATTTTTTGATTCTCTTCTTCAAAATCGCCCACATAATTACACAAGGTTTCAATCGTGAACTCATTCGTTCTTGGCATATTGACCAGAAAACTATCCAAAAGCTTTCGATTCAATTCCGGTATTGATGTTTTGTATTTGCTGATGTCCAGCTTCTTTGTGTTTTGAGTGTAATACTCCCTGAGAAACAAGCGCTTTTTATTGTAATCGGTTGAGTAATTCCTTTCCAGTCGTTCTTGAACAAGGTCAATGATTTTCTCTGAGGTATAGCTTTTATTGGTTAAAATCACATTGTCTAGCGCAATTGCCTTGGGCATCACATAAAGAATACTGTCTTGCAATTGCTTTAAGCCTACCGCAAGTCGGTCGTAGCCGAGGGAGGAAACAAATAAGGAATCATTTACTTCAAGCTGTTCGGGCAAGAGCTCAAAAAAACCAATTGCATCGGTAATTAATCCCTTATTGTTTGAAAAATGCACCGTAGCAAAGGGAATTGGTTCTAGGCTTAAAGAGTCAACAATTTGGATTTGTTTGGACTGTGCTTGTAGGTTCAATACACAGAGCATAAAAAGAAAATAGGGAGCGTAACGCATAGGGGTGTTTTTTTACAAAAGTACTATATGAATGTATTGTACAATATGTTTTAACAGAAAATTAAATCGAAGCCTGATAGGCTTCCAATATCCAGTCCATAAGTTCTTTATCAATGTCCTCAATCGAGGAAATACGAACCCTATGGGTACACATAGATCCGTAGGAGCCTGAATTTTCGAGGCGATCCGTCACGGGCTTTCCTTTGAGTTTTAAACCCAGATCAATGCGTGCTTTGGAAGCAGGTACAGTAAAGGCAAATTGTCGTTTACGAATAAAACTAACACTGCCTTTTTTTGGAGCAACTACAACATCATTTCCCAAAGAAAGCAAGCGTTCTAACAGCGCTTCGTATAGGGGAAATAAAGACTCTTTTCCTCGGTATTGATTGGTTAACAAATCTTGATCGGAGCGTTTTTCATCTTTAGATAAAAGAACGATGGTGTTGGCATAACCATGGGTAACTCGGTAATCCTTTTTTAAAAAATTGACAGCTTCACTGTGTTTTGCAAACGTCTTTTTTTTTAAAAGCACCTTCCATTCTTCCAAAGATTTCCCGGTCTTCTCCGGCATGTTATCAATCAATGTCTGCAATGCTTTATTCATTGTATTCGTATTCATTAGTAACGGACTCCAGTTGGTTTTTTAGGTTTTGAAGGCCTTCGCCAAAGTCCTTTTTCATGGTGTTTTGAAAATTAGAGGTAAGCAACATCAGATTGAATGGATAATCCATACGACCATCAAAACCCCAGCGGACTTTTGTTTGGTTTTCAGAAATCGATTCTGTGATCATATAGCCCGTATAGACGCCTTCAAAGGGTTCAAAAAATCGAAATTCAAAATCGATTCGTTCTCCCTCGTTTATTTTAATAATTTCTTGTTCTCCCTTCCCTACTTCGGGATGATCACTTTCCCATGCAGAAACAAATCCAACGGTACTGTCTGTTCCAGAATATGTTTTTTTGATGTTTGGATCAATAGTAGCCCACTTACTGAATTTATCTTGATTCCGTAGGGATTTGACATAAGTAAATACTTCTGCCTTGGGCTGTTGAATCAAAATTTCATTTTCAACTCGATATTCATTGTCAATGAATAAAGCGATAACCAAAGGAATGGCTAAGAGTATCAGAATAGAGAAAAAAGCGTTCTTTAATTTGAATTTCATGAAATACGTTTTTTGGGTTATACAGTATTTCCTAAGACCCCTAAATGAAAGCTTATGAGCTTAGTAACTTTTCTTTAAGTTGATCAAAATCAATTAAATTTAAATATTTTTTTCTATCATTTGCAAATGTATCGTACTCGAAAAAAGGATTTGAACCTTCTATACTCCCTCCAATTGCTGCAGTTTTTGATAAAATACCGATACCCCAATCGGTATCTACACAACAAGATTGCACTTCGCTATTAGATCTCCACTTCACAAAAGCTTTCCAAGTAGTTCCATTCCAATATCCTTTGGCTGGAGTCATATTGAAATAATAATCTTCACGAGCGTGCCACTCCGTTGGCGGGTTACAGTCGTGTAAAACAACAAAACCATCTGGTTTCAAAAACTTGAATGCATTCGATATATCGAGATCTACCTGTGCTGCCAAATGCAAACCATCGATAAAAATCACATCGAATCGGGTGTCGGAAGTTAGTATTTTACCAGCACTTAGTGCTTCAAAGAATGCATCACTGGTAAGTTGAAAATCTACTGGGTTGCTTTTAAATTCAACTCCAGGGTCAACGCTATGCTTTGAATCAGCATTAATTTTATTAAAATTATGGTTGGGATTTCGTACTCCAATTTCTAGATAGGTCGTCTCCCGTTTAAATTGCTCAAGAAGAAAGTTAATAATTTCAAACCGCTTAGGGTTTTTAGCGATTTCAATTTTAGATTTACGAATCCCGTCTTTAGTTTTGGGGTGTGTTGTCCAACGAAAACCGTATTTAATATAATTAATCATAGTCAAAAATCAGTCTATTTATTTCACGCACTAAGGTAGCCTTTTTATTTTCAAAACTGCGCTCAACTGAAACTAACAAAACCAAAACGAGCAAAGCAAAAACTAAAAGAATAAACTTATCTTTGTGCCCCATGACGCAAAAGAAGATCAACATACAAAATAAAAAAGCACGCTTTGAGTTCGAGCTAATCGATCAATATACTGCTGGAATGGTGTTGACGGGGACAGAAATAAAGTCCATTCGTGAAAGTAAAGCCTCCATTACTGAAAGCTTTTGTGAATTCAATGAACGTGGAGAACTGTTCGCAGTAAACATGTACATCGAAGAGTATTTATACGGTACTCATTACAACCACAAACCGCGCTCTACAAGGAAATTATTACTCAATAAAAGAGAGTTGCGTAAACTCAATAAAGAGATTAAAAACGTAGGCTTAACCATTGTTCCTCTGAGGTTATTTCTTACGGACAAGGGCATTGCCAAGATGGTTATAGCCTTGGCTCGTGGAAAAAAAATTCACGATAAACGCGATACCCTCAAAGATCGAGACAACAAGCGTAATCTCGATCGAGTAAAAAAAGAATTCCGGAAGTAGTGTACAATTAAATTCTTTATCTTTTACATTAGTAGTATCAAAATACATTATCATGCGCTATTCAATGTTTTTATTCTTCCTAATCTCCTTCGCACTCGTTGCTCAAAACCCCTTAAAGCAATTAGAAGAATCTCCTAGACATCAGGAGTGGGTAAATATTCCTGTTGGAGAACAAGAGCTACAAAGCTTTTTGGTTTACCCCGAAGTTTCGGATAAAGTTCCCGTTGTAATCTTAATTCATGAAAACAGAGGGCTCAACGATTGACCACGCTCTATGGCCGATCAAATTGCCGCAATGGGGTATATCGTTCTTGCTCCCGACCTACTCTCTGGTAAAGCTCCCGATGGTGGAGGAACCTCAGCATTTAAAAATTCAGATGCCGCACGAACCGCACTCTATGCCCTGGATCCAGATCAGATCACAAAGGGCCTGCAAGCTACCATGGCCTATGGAAAACAAATTGATGCGGCAAACGCTAAAGTTGCGGTTATAGGCTTTTGTTGGGGCGGAAGTCAAACCTTTCGATTCGTATCGAACGAAGATCAATTAGCCGCAGCTTTTGTCTGTTATGGAACTGGCCCAAAAAATGAGGAAGCTTACAAGACCATCAAAACACCTGTATATGGGTTTTATGGAGGAAACGACAACCGAGTAAATGCAACCATAGAAAAGAGTCAAAAAGCCATGGAAGGGCTCAACAAGGTTTATATTCCTGTAATTTATGAAGGGGCTGGTCACGGATTTTTTAGAGCGGGAGAAGCTGATGATGCTTCAGAAGCGAACAAAAAAGCGAGAAAAGAGGGTTTGGAACGCCTAGAAAAATTGCTTTCAACACTCTAAACTCAATTTTTATCTTTTAGCATAGGAACAAAGCGGAAAGCACCGAAGGTTTCTTTGTCAAATTCTTTTTCAGAGGTACGCGTATATCGAGTCATGATTTGCTCATCGGTTCCAATAGGAATTACCAAACGCCCCCCCACTGCCAGTTGCTTAAGCAAGGGCTTGGGGACATCAGGCGCCCCTGCTGTTACAACGATTCCTTGAAAAGGAGCATCTTCGGGCATACCCAAATAGCCATCGCCAAAAACAACTTTTTTGGGGTATAAATTCAACTTAGAAAACAAACGTTTAGTTTTTTTAAAAAGCTCTTGCTGCCGTTCTACGGTAAAGGTTTTTATACCCAAAGCAAGTAAAACTGCAGTTTGATAGCCCGAGCCTGTTCCGATTTCTAAAACTTGATCACCTGCCTTTGCTTCTAGGAGCTGGGACTGAAAAGCAACGGTATAGGGGTGAGAAATTGTTTGATCCGCAGCAATAGGAAAGGCTTTATTGTCGTAGGCATGCGATTCCAGACCCACATCCATAAACCAATGTCGGGGTACCTGAAGCATGGCATCTAAAACCAGGCGATCTGAAATTCCCATAGAGGCAAGTCGGTCAATAAGAAGTTTGCGTTGTCCTTGGTGTTTGGCTGCGTCAATAGGTTTATTCATGACTCCAAAAATAAACAATAAATTGGCTTTTATTAGGAACTTTAAAGGGAAATTAAGTCTAAAAATGTACCTTTGAAAAGCATAAAACAGGGATACAAAAAATGAAAAAGTTGAGAGCAGGAGTTTTGGGTGCTGGGCATTTAGGTAAAATTCATTTACGGTTACTTCAGGAATCGGATTCTTATGAATTAATGGGTTTTTATGATCCCGATACCACTGCCGCCAAAGCCTTAGCTGAAAAAGAAGGGTATACTGCCTTTGATTCAATCGAAGCCCTTCTCGCTGAAGTCGATGTGGTTGACATCGTAACGCCAACCATGGTTCATCATCAAATGGCAATCCAATGTTTGAATGCAGGGAAGCATGTTTTTATTGAAAAACCAATTACCCAAACAGTCGCACAAGCCGAAGAAATTGTTTCTTTAGCCAACCAAAAGAACCTCAAGGGCCAGGTTGGGCATGTAGAGCGTTTTAATCCAGCCTTTAAAGTGATCAAAGAACATATAGAAAAGCCGATGTTTATCGAAGCACATCGCTTGGCTGAATTCAATCCACGAGGTACCGATGTTCCCGTTATCCTAGATTTGATGATTCACGACATCGACGTCATCCTCAGTGTTGTCAACTCTAAAGTTACCCATGTTAGTGGTTCAGGAGTTGCTGTAATCAGTGAAACTCCAGACATTGCTAATGCTCGTATCGAATTCGAAAACGGATGTGTTGCCAATTTAACAGCCAGTAGAATTTCACTTAAGAGTATGCGTAAAACCCGTTTTTTTCAAAAAGAAGCCTACATCGCAGTTGATTTTTTAGCCAAGCAGGTAGAAGTTGTCAAAATGAAAGATGCTCCCGAGCAGCCAGGAGAATACGATATGATCCTCCAAAATGCTGAGGGCGTAAAAAAGCAAATCTATTTTGAACCCCCAACCATAGAAGAATCGAATGCTATTTTAGAAGAACTCAATACCTTTGCCGCTGCGATTCAAAACGATACAGATCCGATTGTAACCCTAAGCCACGCCACAGAGGCATTGCGCGTTGCACATCAAATAATAGCTTGTTTTAAATAAGAATACAATGAAAAACATAACCGTCATTGGAAGTGGTACTATGGGCAATGGAATTGCCCATTGCTTTGCTCAAAACAAATTTAATGTTCAGTTGGTTGATCTTTCCGAAGACCAATTGCAACGCGCTTTAGCAGTAATTCAAAAAAACCTAGACCGTCAGGTTACCAAAGCAATCTTGACAGAAGCTGAAAAAGAGGCAAGCATCAATCGCATTCAAACCTCAACAGATTTAGATAAAGCCCTCGCAAATGCAGACTTGGTTATCGAAGCTGCATCAGAAAACATAGGGGTAAAAGAAAAACTTTTTCGTCAGATGGATGCTGTTGCACCGAAAGATTGCATTTTAGCGACAAACACTTCCTCAATTTCCATCACAAAGCTTGCCTCCTTCACCAATAGACCCGAAAAAGTAATCGGTATGCACTTTATGAATCCCGTACCGGTGATGCGCCTGATTGAAGTGATACAAGGTTTTAAAACGGAAGAGCAAACACTCAATCAAATTTTAGACCTATCCAAACAGTTGGATAAAATCCCTTTGCTGGCTCAGGATTATCCAGGCTTTGTAGCCAACCGCATCTTATTGCCAATGATCAATGAAGCCATTGAAACTCTTTTTCAAGGTATTGGCGGCGTATATGAAATAGACCATATGATGAAGTTGGGTATGGGCCATCCCATGGGTCCTTTACAATTAGCCGATTTTATTGGACTGGATGTTTGCCTTTCGGTTCTCGAAGTCCTACACGAGGGCTTTGGAACTGCCAAATACGCACCAGCTCCTCTCCTAGTCAACATGGTTCAGGCTGGAAATCTAGGGGTTAAATCAGGAATAGGTTTTTATGATTACCGTACCGATCGCAGAAACCCAACCATAGCGACTCAATTTCTATAATGAGTATTCAAAAGCAACTCCTTTCTATTCTTGAAGGCCTTCCAAAACAGGTTCATTTGGTTGCCGTTTCAAAAACAAAACCCAATGCCGACATTGAAGAAGCCTATGCCGCTGGGCAACGGATTTTTGGGGAGAATAAAATCCAAGAAATGACCCAAAAATGGGAAACCCTTCCCAAGGACATCCAATGGCATATGATTGGAAACGTGCAAACCAATAAGGTGAAGTATATGGCGCCCTATGTCTCTTTGATTCACGGAGTAGACCGCTACAAACTGTTAAAAGAAATCAACAAACAAGCAGCGAAAAGCGATCGGGTTATCGATTGTTTACTGCAAATGCATATTGCTCAAGAAGACAGCAAGTTTGGTTTTAACAAAGAAGAACTTGAAGCCGTAGTAATCGACTTAAAAACAAACCCACTCCCCCACATCCGAATCAAAGGATTGATGGGAATGGCTACTTTTACCGATAACCAAGATCAAATTCGCTCTGAATTTAAAACGCTAAAAAAACAATTTGACTGGCTACAAACGCAGCATCCAGAAGCAAACGAGCTATCCATGGGAATGAGTGGAGATTATGCCTTGGCCATTGAAGAAGGCAGTACCATGATTCGTGTTGGTAGTAAAATTTTTGGATCAAGAAATTATTAGCCGATGTATGCAATCCTTGATATAGAAACCACAGGTGGCAAATTTAACGAAGAAGGAATTACCGAAATTGCTGTTTATCGATACAATGGACAAGAAGTTGTAGATCAATTGTCAAGTTTAGTGAACCCACTGCGGGATATCCAACCGTTTGTAGAGCGCTTAACAGGCATCAACAGTAAGATGCTGGTCAATGCACCGAAATTTTTTGAACTCGCCAAACGCATTGTTGAAATCACTGAAGGCTGTGTGATTGTTGCGCATAATGCGGAGTTTGATTACCGCATCCTACAAACCGAATTCCGAAGGTTGGGTTATGCCTTCCAGAGTCAATCCCTATGTACTGTTGCATTATCTCAAAAGCTACTCCCCGATGCAGAGTCGTATAAACTCGGTAATCTAGTACGCTCCCTTGGAATTCCAATTACAGATCGGCACCGTGCTCATGGAGATGCACTTGCGACCTTGGAGCTTTTTAAATTATTACTGGAAAAAGACAGCGGAAAAGAGATCATCAGCACCTATGTTAAAGAGTTGAATAAAAATAAAGTATCTCCAAAATTCCTGAACATCATTGAAGAGTTACCTTCCGAAATTGGAGTTTATTACATACACGATAGTGAAGGAAATATCATCTATATTGGCAAGAGTAAAAACATAAAAAAGCGCGTTCTTAACCATTTGACTGGAGACAATGCAAAAGCGGTAAAAATTCAAAAAAAACTTGCTCGAGCATCCTATGAACTTTGTGGAAACGAATGCATAGCCCTACTCAAAGAACAGCACGAAATCAAAAGTAATCAGCCCGTATTGAATCATGCACTTAAGTATCGCCACTTTGCTATGGGAATTCGGTTAGACGAAACAACTCCCTATCATCGTTTACTCATCGAGCCGGTTATTCATGAAAGGCAATACCTAGAGGTTTTTAAGAATAAAAAAGATGCAAACCGCAAGCTCCGAATCTGGATGGACACCTTTGAACTTTGCGAAAGCCAAACTTCTTTGGGGAATCCGAATAAAGCTTGTTTCGGTCATGGAATTAAAGTTTGTAAAGGTGCCTGTGTTGGGGATGAATCCACAAAAGCCTACAACAAACGCCTAGAGAACATCCAAAACGAACTGGCCTATCCCCTCAGCAACATGCTCATTATTGATAAAGGGAAAGCTCAGGGAGAGCAAAGTTTTATTTACATCAAAGATTGTGTTTTTCAAGGGTATGGATATTTTAAGTTAAATCATCAGATTAAGACAGTCGAAGCCATTGAAAAGCGTTTAATTCCCATCGACAACAATCGAGATACCCAAGCTGTTATTCGAAGTTTTCTACGTAAACAACGCTACAAAAAAATCATTGATCTGGATACCGTATAAAAATTCATAACTTCGCAAACTGAAATGAAATCTAAGAAAACACCGTATTGGAAACACCGCCTTCATGAGATTGTTTATGAAGCAGACACTCCAGCTGGGAAACGTTTCGATCTGATTCTTTTAATTCTCATCCTACTGAGTGTTGTTTTGGTTATGTTAGAAAGTATTGCTTCAATTCACACTCGTTACCAAGCTGAGCTGAACATCATGGAATGGGTCATCACAGCATTATTTTCTATTGAATACATCATCCGTCTTATTGCCATTAAAAAACCTTTAAGTTATGTGTTTAGCTTTTACGGAATCATCGATCTACTGTCGACTATTCCCAAATACATATCCCTCTTTTTTGTCGGATCCGAATCGTTAATAGCCCTTCGTGCTCTGCGTTTACTCCGTGTATTTCGGATTTTAAAAGTTACCCGCTTCATTGGAGAATCGAATTTCTTAATCAAAGCCTTGTATGCCAGCAGAGCGAAAATATCGGTCTTCCTTTTTGCTGTATTCATACTCTGTATTATTTTTGGTACCCTGATGTACCTGATCGAAGGAGAAAGCAGTGGGTTTACGAGTATCCCACGAAGCATCTACTGGGCAATCGTAACCATGACCACAGTAGGCTACGGAGATATTGCACCACAAACGCCCTTAGGACAGCTTCTAGCCTCTTTTATCATGATTATGGGTTACGGAATCATTGCAGTGCCCACAGGGATTGTATCTTCTGAAATGGCCACACAAAACAATGATGTTGATACCAATACGCAAGCGTGTTTGCAATGCAACAACGAACTCCATAAGGACGGCGCCGTATTTTGTCATCAATGCGGAAGTACTTTGAACGATGAATTCTAAACGTTTACTTTACATTGCTGGTCCAACCGCCAGCGGGAAAACTTCTTTGGCTATTGCCTTAGCACAGCATTATGATACTGAGATTATTTCGTGTGACTCCCGACAGTTTTATAAAGAAATGTCGATCGGAACTGCCGTGCCGAGTCCAAAAGAATTAGCTGCAGCCCCACATCATTTTATTCAGCAACGCAGCATTCATGAGCCCTATAGTATTGGAAGCTTTCAACGGGAAGCAATGGAGTGCTTGCAAACACTATTTAAAACCAAAGACACCCTTATTTTAGTCGGTGGTTCGGGACTCTATGCCGATGCACTACTTGAGGGTTTAGATGATTTCCCTGAAGTTGATCCTGCGTTTCGTGATCAATTGAACAAGCAACTCCAAGAAGAAGGAATAGAGGCTCTGGTAGCTCTCTTAAAAACTGTGGACCCTGTGTATCACCAAAAGGTAGATTTGGGCAACCCCCATCGACTCATTCGGGCCCTAGAGGTCTGCTTATCGAGCGGACAACCCTATTCCAGCTTTTTAGGCAATAAAAAAGACCCTACCTTCTTTAAAACACAGAAGATCGTCATCCAATGGGATCGTCCAATCCTATACGACCGCATCAACCTGCGGGTCGATCAGATGGTCTCTGCTGGTCTTGAAGCAGAAGCACGAAGTCTTTACCCCAGCAAAGATGTCAATGCGCTGCAAACTGTAGGTTACCGAGAATGGTTTTCCCATTTCGATACGATTTTGGACAGAAAAACGACCCTAGAAGAAATTAAAAAGAATACCCGGCGCTACGCCAAAAGACAAATGACTTGGTTTAAGCGGTATCAAGATGCGTTATGGATTCCGGGTGGGTGTTCTGTGGAGGATGTTTTAAAGAGACTCGACTAATCAATCTTGGATGAATGCGAGGGCTAATTTGATATCGTCATAGCTAACAGAACCGCCTAATTTACTGTAAATCACATTTAAACTAATGGGCGCGTTTTTGGGTTGTTTATCGTAAACGACTTTCACTTTTTTAAGGAGCGTACTTTTGGGCTTGTAGTAAGTTAAGTCTTCCTCCGGATGGTCTTTTCTGATTTTAATTAAGTGCCCAGAAATAGTACCCAAGGTTAGGCCTCTGATTTCTGCAATCTCTTTTAAACTTTTTTGTTGCTTCAAATGCATTAAGGTGACTTCGAAAGTCGATTGTTTCCCTTGAGCCTTCTCTTTTAGCTTCTTCTTGTTTTTGGTAATTTCTTTTTTATCAATTAATCCTCCGTTATCTCGGAGAAATTTTTTAGCAAGAAGCTCGAGTTCTTCTAATTTAAATGCATTATCAGCGTCTTCAGAAAGCTCTTGAAAACGCAAGTCTGCTTTATGTGCCAATCCATCAACCTGTAAAGCCATTTCATTCAAGCCTTTTAGCTTTAGGCTTTCTAGTTTTTTTAAACGAGAAAGAGCAACATAACCTTGGCCCATTTCAAATGTTTTGGATAAATCAATTTCAGCTGCATCCAAGGTCATTCCCTGGCATTTATGCACCGTAATTGCCCAAGCCAAACGCAGGGGTATTTGATTGTAATTTGCCAATGTTTTCCCGGTATCATCTGCAATACTCCAATCTTCTTTTTCAGCAAAAACAGTTCGCTCATCCAATAATTTAACGGACGGAACACCCGCATCACTAAACCCGATTACAGTACCCAACGAACCGTTTACATAGCGTTTTTCTTTATCATTTTTAACAAACATTACTTTTGCACCAATTTTAAAAGCGAGGTTTTCTCCTGCCAAAACTGATTTTTTCAGGGTTTCAATTAATTTTTTATTACCCGATGTTTTTGCTTTAAACGATTTTGTTACACCCGGTAGTTTAGCCAGCTTTTCTGCGTTTATCCTGTCAACATCAGTGTTATGGGTATAGAGTTTTGTAGGTTCTTCCGCAGCCTTCAAACTGTTTTTAGTAGCTCCCTGAAGCTTGTGGTAGCTTTTTTCTGAAATCTTTCCTGTCCTTATTTCATTTAAAATTAAATTCAGGTCATTATCACTTTGTCTGTATTGCTCGGTGAGGTAGCAGACTGACATACCCGCCATTGACCAAGCTTCGGACATGAATGCAAATTTCTCTTTACTGGTCACGCCTTGACTTCCTATGGGTGGGAGTTGAAAAAAATCCCCACAGAGAACAATTTGCACCCCTCCAAATGGATGTAAAGGGTCTTGGAAATAGCGCAAAACCGCATCTACCGCATTGAGTTGGTTTAAGTGCAACATCGAAACTTCATCGATAATCAAAACGGTAACTTTTTCGAGATGTGTTTTAAGGTATTTTTTGGATCGCATATTCACTAAATCGGCTTGAGAAACAAACTCCTTTACGCCAATGCCCGACCAAGAGTGAATGGTCATCCCATTCATGTGCGTTGCAGCAATACCAGTAGATGCCGTTACAGCAACTGTGATTTTTCGCTCTTTTAAATACGAAATGTATTGGTTCAAAACAAAGGTTTTACCCGTTCCAGCAGAACCGGTAAGAAATGTGTTTTTTCCAGACTGAAGTATCGCTAATGCCTTTTCTTGTTGCATACCGTGAAAGTACTAAAACATAGATAATTTATTATACAGCTTATGCAATCTTTTGATTTTGGCTTAGGCAGTCTCATGCTAAGCCAAGCTTAGTTTGTAAACAAGAGAACAAACTTGAAAAGTTATTGAACTACATCTCAATAAAAAACTTCAGCACTAGGATTTTAACTGCTTTAAAAACCAAAAGGCCAGCAATTTTTCTTGGTTTAGAATTAAAAACAGCCCGCACAAAATCCCTTCCTCGAATCCATAAGACCAAAGGAAGTCGCTTAAGAGCCTTAAGCAGTACAAAAAAGGATCGGTATTGAATCGTAGGTTAAGCATAAAAGAAACAGCGTTTGGAAACTATTATTTCAAATATAAGAAAAATACATTGAAGAAGTAAGCTAAGCTTATTTTCTCCTCCCCTCACCCTTCCGCAACACAACGCGTGTTGGGGTATCTGCTCCACTAATAATTGACTGGGTACCGAGGGCAATAGCCCGAATGGTTTGGGTAATGATTTCCATGTCGAGTGTTGCGGCTTCATCCGAAACTTGATGATAATGTACATCTACATCAATCGGAACCGTAGAAAAGGTATGGGAGGGTATGCCCAGTTGTGCTAAACTAGTGTTATCAGATCTAAAAAAGAGGTTTTGTTCAGGATAAGGGTCAGGATGGACGGTATAGGAAGTTCCTGTTAAGTTTTTTTGAATGATGGTTCCGAAATCAGAACGATCAAAGCCGGTGAGCCATGCCGTATTAGGTCCATAACTCGAATCTTTTCCAATCATCTCGATATTGATGCCAGCGATGAATTGAGAAGCATCTACATCCTCACCAAAATGTCTAGAACCCAACAAACCCATTTCTTCCGCGGTAAACGCTACAAAAATAAGGGTGCGTTCGTTGGCATCCAATTCTTTAAAGTATTGTGCTAAGGTCAATACAGCTGTTGTTCCTGAAGCATCGTCGTCTGCTCCATTATAAATCAAATCACCCCTTCCTTCTTTTTTCACACCAAGATGATCATAGTGTGCAGAAATAACTACAAATTCGTTTTTTTTACTCTTTCCTTCTAAAACACCAATGACATTGAAAAGGTCCAAGCCCATTGCCTTAAAGTTCTGGCGATAGGTCGGAAGGTCGTTATAGGTCGTCAAGCCAATATCCTCAAAAACAGTTTCTATATATTGTGCTGCTTTTTCAATCCCTGGGGTGCCCGCTTTTCGGCCTTCCATTGCATCAGAAGCTAGGGTGTAGAGGTGTTTTTCAACCGTTGCGATCTCAATGGTTGAGATCGTATTTTGTGCTAAAGCGAATTTAGTACAAAGTACAAGAACTAGGGTAACTGCTGTTTTTCTCATGGGGAATGTTTTAAAACTCAATTTAAGTATTTCAATAGAATAGAAAAAAATTCACAGGAATTTATTCCATCGCTGCGAGCTCTCCTGGAATGAGTACCGCATGTGCGCCATCTGTAAGCTGATTCACACGCAACTCCATAAGGGGAGCATATTCTTCTGAAGTAACAAAACCATAAGCCATTTCCTTAGAGGGAAACTGCATTAAAACGGTCCAATTCCCAAAAGGCTGACCTTCTAGGGTTCTTCCATTTTTAGTAGCCGCTAATAAAGTACCTTGAAACTTTTCGAGTATGGGTAAAAAAGGAGAACCGTACTGTGTAAAATAATCCTCGTAACTCTTGACAGCCATTTGTCCAAAAATATATACTGTTGATGCCATAATAAATTTTTAATAAAGCTTGTTAAACATTAAATCGGAAATGCATTACATCTCCGTCAACTACGGTGTATTCTTTACCTTCAACACGCATGCGTCCGGCTTCTTTCACCTTGGTCTCCGTTTCATAGGTGGTATAATCTTCGTACGAAATTACTTCGGCACGGATAAAGCCTTTTTCAAAATCGGTATGAATCACCCCGGCAGCTTGAGGTGCAGTAGCCCCCAAATTAATCGTCCAAGCGCGAACTTCTTTCTCGCCAGCAGTAAAATAAGTGTGTTGTTTGAGTAGTTGATATGCTTTGCGAATCAATTTTGCAGCACCCGGCTCTTCAAGACCAAGGTCGTCTAAAAAAAGTTTTCGCTCTTCATAGGTTTCCAATTCGTTAATATCTGCTTCAACACTGATTGCCAAAACCAAGACTTCTGCATCTTCTTCAGCAACTAAGGCTTTAACTTGATCAACATACGCATTCCCGGAAGCAGCTGCTTCTTCAGACACATTACACACATACAATACCGGCTTGTCGGTAATCAATTGAAGTTCGGTGATTACTTCTTCGCGTTCTTTCTCTGAAAAATCGAGTGAACGCACATTTTTAGATTGCTCTAAGCCTTCTTTTATTTGCAATAAAACAGCTTGTAATTTCTGAGCATCTTTGTCCCCTGTTCGTGCAGCACGATTTACTTTCTCCAAGCGTTTTTCTACTGTTTCTAGATCTTTGAATTGTAACTCAATATCAATGATTTCCTTATCACGGATGGGGTCTACCGAACCTTCAACATGAATGATATTATCATTATCAAAACAACGCAATACATGAATTATGGCGTCTGTTTCACGAATAGTAGCTAGAAATTGATTTCCCAAACCCTCTCCTTTACTAGCTCCTTTTACCAGTCCAGCAATATCAACAATTTCGACTGTTGCTGGAAGTACTTTTTCGGGTACTACAAGTTCTGCAAGCTTTTCTAAACGTGGATCTGGAACATTCACTACGCCAATATTGGGCTCAATAGTACAAAACGGGAAGTTTGCGCTTTGTGCTTTTGCATTGGATAGACAATTAAAAAGGGTCGATTTACCTACGTTGGGTAATCCTACTATTCCTGCTTTCATTAATATTTTTTTTTGCGAATATACAATCTCTAGTATCTGTCTAATATATAAAACACGAAAAATTAATGTTTGAAACAATATTCTTCCCTCAGTTTTTAAAATAAAAACTATTTCGGATTGTACATAAGTGCATTCATCCCTTCTAAGACTTAACTTAAATTGGATTCGATACTGATGATAAATGGGTTGCACATATGAAATGTTAAGAAAGTGTTAACAGATGTGTTTGAATGTGGATTTAATTGTCTTAATTTGGGCCATTATTAACTATATATATAAATATGAAAAAACACATTTTAAGTTTATTGTTGTTTTGTACCGTTGGAATAGCCTTCGCACAAACATCAGTATCAGGTTTAGTAATAGACAGCAACGGGGACGTAGTGCCTGGGGCTAACATTGTAGAAAAAGGTACAACCAACGGAACTGTTTCAGATTTCGACGGGGCGTACTCTTTGGATGTTAACGAAGGAGCAGTATTAATATTCAGCTATGTTGGATATGGCACTTCAGAAGTTAATTATAGTGGGCAAAGCAATCTTGACGTAGTCTTGGCTGACAGTCAACAATTAAGTGAAGTTGTTTTTATCAGGGAGTAGAACAGCACCCAGAAGTAATGTAGATACTGCATTACCTATTGATGTAGTTTCTTCTTCGGATCTTGCTATGACGGGTCAAGCTACTTTCGATAAGGCACTTCAGTACAGAATTCCATCATTCAACACGGTACAAACTCCCGTAAATGATGCGACTTCTTTATTAGATCCTTATGAAATTAGAAACATGGGACCTTCAAGAACTTTGATTCTTATAAACGGAAAACGTAAAAACCTAAGTGCATTATTGTACACACAAACCTCACCAGGACGTGGAGAAACAGGTGCTGATATTTCTGCAATTCCAACAGACGCAATCAAGCGTGTTGAGATTTTACGAGATGGTGCATCTGCACAATACGGATCGGATGCAATTGCTGGTGTAATGAACATCATACTTAAAGACACTCCAAATTCAGGTTCTGCTACTGTACGTACAGGAATTACTTCTGAAGGCGATGGTGAAATGTTCGGTGTAGCAGTAAATAACGGAACTAGTATTGGTGCTGATAATGGATTTGTGAATTATACAATTGACTTATCTAAAGTAAACCTTGCAAACAGACCCGGTACTGTTGATGCTGCTGGTGAAGCTGGTGATTTTGGAGCTAGTCTTTCTGATGTACAGTCCTTTTTGTCTAGAAGACCAGATGCAGGGAATATCAATGGATCTCCAGAAACTGCTGCGGCTAAATTTGCAGTAAACTTCGGTTATAACTTGAGCGATAATACAGAATTATACGGTGATGCTGCATACGTTTACAAATCTGTAAACAGTTTTGCAAACTACAGAACGCCTTACTGGAGAACAGAGGCTTCTTTCCCTTACTTAGCTGACTTCTTTCCAAATGGTCCAGGAGGTAGCTATGATGGTTATGTTCCAACATTTGAAGGTTTATTAAGTGATTATAACGCTACTGTAGGATTTAGATCAACTATTAACGAATGGAATATTGACGCAAGTTTTACAACGGGTGGAAACCTCCAAACGTATAAGGTAAATCAGTCTCACAACAGAAATGTAGTATACTCTCCTTCTACTTGGGTTGATGCTAACGGCAATGGATCTGTAGATGACGGTGAAATTACTGAAGGTGCTGAAAAGTACAGAAGTAACAGTCAGCAATCGTTCGATCCAGGAGGAACTAAGTTTTCTCACAACCTTGGAAACATCGATATTTCAAAAATTCTTTCTGATAAAGTTAGTATCGGTATTGGTGCTGAGTTTAGAACAGAAACATTTGAAGTAATTGCTGGTGAGCTTGCTTCTTACGAAGGTGGTGGTGCGGATTCATTTGCAGGAGCTTCTCCTCAAAACTCTGGAAAATTCAACCGTTACAACATTGGTGGTTACTTTAGTTTAGACTACGATGTATCGGATATCTTTTTATTAAGTGGTACTATCAGATCGGAAAACTATTCTGATTTCGGTAATGCATTTGTTTATAAATTCAGTTCTCGTTACAAAGTAAGCGATGCGCTTATACTTAGAGGATCGGTTTCAACTGGATTTAGAGCACCGACTCTACACCAGATCTATACTCAAAAAGCACAATATAGCTTTGTTCCTGGACAAGGAATTCAAGTGGGTGGTTTAATCAGTAACGTGTCTACACAAGCGAAATTATTAGGTATTGATCCTTTAGATGCTGAAACATCTAATAACTTTACCATCGGTTTTGGTGGTAAAATGGGTACCAAGTTTAGCTATACATTTGACTACTACAACATTGCAGTACAAGACCGTATCGTATTGGGTACTGAAATTGGAGCAACTGGAACTGCATCTAACCCCTTAGACGTTCTTTTAAGTGAAAATAACCTTAGTGACGTTAGTTTCTTTTCTAATGCAATTGACACCAAAACATCGGGAATTGATGTAGTACTTTCTTACAAGGATATTGCTTTAGGTGCAGGTGAACTTGATTTAAACTTGTCTGGTAACTATACCATTCAAAACGAACGTGATGGTGCTGTTAAAAACACTACACTCGTTGCAAATGCTGGACAGTCAGTTGTAAATGAAACCCAAGAAGCTTTATTCTTTACTTCTAGACCAAAAACTAAATGGATCTTAGGTGCTGATTATACAATCAATAAGATTGGTTTGTCTTTAAACAACACCTATTTCGGGAAAACTACTTTCCAACAACAAGGTCTTGATAATAACATTTTCACGGAGTTTACTCCAAAAATGGTTACAGACTTAGCTATCAACTACAGTGTTTCTGAAAAAACGACTCTAGCATTTAATATAAACAACCTGTTTAACGTTTTACCGGAATGGAGTTTCATTTCTAAAAACGCTGCAGGAGACGCTTTATTAGCTGATGCTGCTGCAGTTAAAAATCAGTCCAATCTAATTACATTTAACCAACGTTATTCTCGAATGACTTATGATGGTTACCACTTCAGTCAATTAGGGACTATGTTTAACTTATCGTTGAACTACAAGTTCTAGTCTATTGTAAAAATAAGACTACAAAGCTTAAAAGGCTACTCCTAACGGAGTAGCCTTTTTTCATGAAAATAATTGAACTTATTTATTCTTCTTGAACCGAAACCGTACTTTATTCCGGATGCATAAAACGCTGCTTCCCAAGTAATACTTCTTCGGTTTCTACATGTTCATCATCGGGAACACAACAATCTACGGGGCAAACAGCCGCGCATTGAGGTTCATCATGAAAGCCTTTACACTCCGTACACTTGTCGGGTACGATATAATACAATTCGTCGGATACAGGCTCTTGTACTTCATCTGCGTCCACTTCCTTTCCGTCTGGAAGAATAACCTTACCACTCAAAGAAGTCCCGTCCTTATAACGCCAATCATCTGCTCCTTCATAAATAGCCGTATTCGGGCATTCCGGTTCACAGGCTCCGCAATTAATGCACTCATCTGTAATAATAATAGCCATAGTAGGAATTCTTTAGTTAAATTTGCCACAAAAGTAAGACCTAAAAGTTTATCCTACAAATAATGATCCAACTAGAACAACGAATATTTGCATTCGATCGCTTGGGCGACTTCCTAAGAAACATCAATCCCGAAGATCCGACTTACGATCGTTTGTTCGAAACAATAAAGCACGCCAAAAGTAAGAACGGATGGTTTTCTAAAGAAAACGTTTTACACGCTTTTGCAGCCTGGGGCCAATTGCTCAACAAAAAAGATTTAACCCAGTGGCTACTCCCCTATTCTTTTGATCATACAGCTCCGAAAACTGTTGGTTTGGTCCTAGCTGGAAACATTCCTTTGGTTGGTTTTCACGATGTATTGAGTGTTTTATTGAGTGGAAACAAAGCCTTGATTAAATGTTCTTCTTCCGATCCATTGCTGATCGCTTTTCTGATTCAGAAATTAGAAGAATTCGAACCCCGTTTTACCAGCTTTGTGGAATTTACAAAAGAGCGCTTTACCGATTTTGACGCGGTCATCGCTACGGGTAGTAATAATGCTGCGCGTTATTTTGAGTATTATTTTTCAAAAGTCCCTAACCTGATTCGTTCCAACAGAAATGGTGTTGCCATTTTGGATGGAAACGAAACCCAGGAGGAACTCCAAGCTTTAGCCTCAGATATCGTTCAGTACTTTGGCTTGGGTTGTAGAAGTACCTCCAAAATATTTGTCCCCAAAGACTATGATTTAAATTTAATTTTTGGTGCACTTTATCCGTATGCCAGTCTAATGGATTCGGCTAAGTATGCAAATAATTACGATTACAACAAGGCGGTATATCTAATGAGTCTTTTTGATTTACTAGACAATGGTTTTTTTATGCTCAAAGAAGATGCCTCCTATACTTCCCCAGTAGCATGCCTGCATTATGAATATTACGAGGATGCGCAAATGCTAGAAAAAAAGTTAATCGAGGATCAGGATTTGATTCAATGCATTAGCTCCAATCAAAACACAGCCGGTCACTTTGCTTTTGGTAAAGCCCAACTGCCTCAACTCTGGGATTATGCAGATGGAAAAAATACATTAGATTTTTTAAACATATTAACGTAGAATGTTAAAAATTCATTTAAAAAATGCACATTTATATGGCGTTTTTTAATGGGTAATACAGATATTTGCACCTTAATAAAAAATATGAAAAAGCATAATTTTAGTGCAGGTCCCTCCATACTACCAGCCTCAGTAATGAAAAAGGCTTCCGAAGCGGTTTTAGACTTCAACGGAATGGGTCTTTCACTTATTGAGATATCGCACAGAAGTAAAGAGTTTATTGCTGTTATGGAACGTGCGCAAGAGTTGGCACTAGAACTTACTGGCCTCAAAGACAAAGGGTATAAAGCCTTATTTCTTCAAGGGGGAGCTAGTATGCAATTCCTGATGGCTGCCTACAATTTATTAGATAAAAAAGCGGGCTATATCAATACAGGAGCTTGGTCAAATAAGGCCATAAAAGAGGCTAATCTTTTCGGAGAAGTAGTTGAAGTTGCATCTTCTAAAGATCAAAATTTCAATTTCATCCCCAAAGGCCACGAAATTCCTTCTGACCTAGACTATTTACACATCACCACCAACAATACTATTTTTGGAACTCAATTTCAGGAGATTCCTGAAACCAATGTCCCTCTTGTTGCCGATATGAGTTCCGATATTTTTTCAAGACAATTTGACTATTCAAAATTTGATCTCTTTTATGCTGGAGCTCAAAAAAACATGGGGCCATCCGGAGCTACCTTAATTATTATTAAAGAAGATATTCTTGGAAAAGTTAATCGTGTCATCCCATCGATGATGGACTACCAAGTACAATTAAATAGCGACAGCATGTTCAATACACCAGCTGTATTTCCGATATACACCTCCATGCTAACCTTAGAATGGTTGCAGGAAAATGGTGGATTGGCGCATATTGAAAAACACAACCAAGCAAAAGCAGCCCTTATATACAACGAAATTGATCGCAATTCAGCCTTCGAAGGTTTTGCTGCAAAAGAAGACCGTTCGTATATGAATGCTACCTTCAATCTTGCAGAAGGAGTAGACGGAGCAGCTTTTGACGCTTTATGGAATGAGGCAGGTATAAGTGGTCTTAAAGGACACCGATCTGTTGGCGGATACCGTGCTTCTATCTACAATGCACTTCCCCTAGAAAGCGCACAACTTTTGGTTGACGTAATGCAAAAATTCGAACAAACTCTTTAAAATACATACATGAAAGTACTCGCAAACGACGGAATATCTCAAAGTGGAATTGATGCCCTAGAAGCCCAAGGCTTTGAGGTGATCACAACCAACGTAGCACAAGAACAACTAATTTCTTATATCAACGAGAATGAGGTAACCGTTTTACTGGTCCGAAGCGCAACCACTGCGCGTAAAGAGTTGGTTGACTCATGTCCTTCTTTAAAAATCATTGGAAGAGGTGGTGTTGGAATGGATAACATCGATGTTGCCTATGCTCGCGAAAAAGGATTGAATGTAATCAATACACCCGCCTCTTCTTCGGCTTCGGTTGCAGAATTGGTGTTTGCTCATCTTTATGGTGGAGTTCGTTTTTTACACGACTCCAACCGCAACATGCCTTTAGAAGGAGAATCTAATTTCAAGGGTTTGAAAAAAGCTTATGCTAAAGGAATTGAACTTCGTGGAAAAACGATTGGAATCATAGGTTTTGGTCGTATTGGTCAAGAAGTTGCTAAGATTGCTCTCGGTGTTGGAATGCGTGTCATTGCTGCCGATAAGTTTATGGAATCTGCTACAGTACAAGTTGCCCTCTTTGACGGTCAAACGGTTGATGTTGACATTAAAATTCAATCGCAAGAATCACTATTAGCTGAATCTGATTTTGTAAGCCTTCACGTACCGGCACAAAAAGATTATGTAATTGGAGCAAAAGAATTCAATCAGATGAAAGATGGCGCTGCCATTGTCAACGCAGCTCGAGGAGGTGTAATCGACGAGGTAGCTTTACTAAAAGCACTTGACAGCGGGAAACTATCTTTTGCTGGTTTAGATACTTTTGAAGAAGAACCAAAGCCTGCAATGCAAGTCTTGATGCACTCCAAAGTTTCACTTACCCCACATATTGGTGCTGCAACTGGAGAAGCTCAAGATCGTATTGGAGAAGAGTTAGCTCAACAAATAGCAGCAATACTCCTTTAATGGGATATTTCAATCGCTTAAAAGATAAATGGGATGTAGAATCAAATCTACAGCTCGTTATTATTTTTGTTGTTTTTGCAATTACGGGATCTTCATCGGTTAAAATAGCCAAACCCTTATTGGATTTTGTGGGGGTAGAAAAGAGCGCTTTTGAAGGGGTTATTTTGGGAGATGCCCTCTACTGGTTCCTGCGAATTTTAATCGTATTTCCAATCTATCAAGTCTTACTGATCTTTTTTGGAACCCTTTTTTTTCAATTCAAATTTTTCTGGAATTTTGAAAAGAAAATTCTTAGTCGCATGGGATTTAAACGTTTTTTTCGAGAATCTTAAGACAAACTAGAAGCAATCAGTTTTAAAAATTCATTCCGGGTATTCGACTCTTTAAATGCTCCACGAAAACCGGAGGTTGTAGTCGTTGAATTTTGCTTTTGAACACCACGCATCATCATGCACATATGGGAAGCTTCAATCACTACGGCAACACCCTGTGGTTTGAGAGTATCGTTGATACACTCTAGGATTTGTTCCGTCAATCGTTCTTGAACTTGCAAACGGCGTGAGAATACATCTACTACTCTTGGTATTTTACTCAACCCAACAATATGACCGTTTGGGATGTATGCAATATGTGCTTTCCCAAAAAACGGAAGCATATGATGCTCGCAAAGAGAATAGAGCTCAATATCCTTGATGATCACCATCTCTTTGTAGTCTTCTTTAAACATGGCGCCTTCAAGAATTTCTTTTGGATCCATTGAATAGCCGCTCGTAAGAAACTTCATCGCCTTAGCTGCGCGTTCAGGAGTCTTTACTAGACCTTCACGGTCAGTATCCTCACCGAGAAGGTTTATAACATTGGTAAAATTTTCTTTTAATTCTTCAGTTAGTGGTAAGGTCTCAATGTTGAAGTTTTCGTTGATCATATAGTTTTTAAAAGGTGCAGGTAATTTTGTTTTAACTTTTGAATTTTGGGGCTTATGATGAAAGAGCAATATCCTTGCTCACTATTGTTATTATAGTAGTTATGATGTTCCTCCTCTGCCATGTAAAAGGGCATTTCTGCCAATAATTCCGTAACAATGGGTGCTTCGAAAGTAGTTTTTTGTAGTTCTGCAATTAAATCAACAGCAATTGCTCTTTGTTCATCGGTAGTGTAAAAAATTGAAGAGCGGTATTGAGTTCCAACATCATTTCCTTGACGGTTTAAGGTAGTTGGATCGTGGGTAGCAAAAAACACCGTTAACAGGCTTCGATAAGAAATTATCTTGGGATCAAAAAGAATCTTAATCCCTTCGGTGTGCCCTGTTCTTCCAGTACAAACCTCTCGGTAGGCAGGGTTTTTTACAGTTCCACCCATATAGCCCGAATGAATTTCTTCAACCCCCTTCAGGCGCTGAAATACAGCTTCTGTACACCAAAAACAACCTCCCGCAACATATGCTGTTTCCAACGAATTCATATCTATTGTTTTGATTAACAAATATAAATATATATAATAAACAAGTTTCTTTTGGTTCTCCTATATTTAATAATAAAAAAATATTTCTGAGTGTACTAAAAAAAACTAAGCTGGCTCCTAGAGAAAAACAGATTAAATAGTACTTTGTACTCGCTATGGAAAAACTCATTATTGCACGTAATATTCATAAAAAATTAGGCGATGTTAATGTCCTCAAAAACATTGCACTAGAGATTAATTCCGGTGAAATCATAGCAATAGTTGGCCCTTCTGGTGCAGGAAAAACAACCCTTTTACAAATATTGGGCACCTTGTCATCTCCCGACTCTGGCTCGGATGTTTCCTTACAAATTGACAAAACCGACATCTTGAGTTTAAAAGAAAATGAACTTTCTGAATTCAGAAATCAAGCGTTGGGTTTTATTTTTCAATTCCATGAGTTACTGCCAGAATTCAATGCCATAGAAAATATTATGATTCCTGCTTTTATCAAAGGAACACCAAGGAAAGAAGCAGAAAAAAGAGCCTCGGAATTACTGGATCAATTGGGTTTATCCTCAAGGAGTTCGCACAAACCCAATGAACTCTCTGGAGGCGAACAACAACGTGTTGCTGTTGCTCGAGCCCTGATGAATAACCCAAAAATTATTTTTGCAGACGAACCGAGTGGTAATTTAGATAGTCAAACTGCTGAGCAGCTCCATCAATTGTTCTTTGACCTCAGAGATCAATACGGTCATACGTTTGTTATCGTTACCCACAACCAAGAATTAGCTGAAAAAGCAGATCGAAAAATTGAATTAATTGACGGGAAAATTATACTCTAAATGCATTTGAGCGAATTAAAAGAGTTTTTAGACCTCAAGGCAGAACATTATCAGAGTCAGGAATTTATTGAAGCCGACCCCATTCAAATTCCACACCGTTTTTCGAAAAAAGAAGATATAGAAATTGCAGGTTTTCTGGCAGCAACAATTGCCTGGGGCAACAGAACCAGCATCATCAAAAATGCAACTAAAATGATGTCGCTTATGGAGGAAGCTCCCTACGATTTCATAAAGAATCACCAAACAAGAGATTTAGATGTTTTCAATGGATTTGTTCATAGGACCTTCAAGGCTGAAGATTTAAAATACTTTGTTGTAGCCTTGCAGCATTTATATGAAAATCATGGCGGTCTTGAAACTGCCATGTCACAAAATGCAGAAGAGTTGGGTGTACAGACAGCCCTGCATCATTTCAAAAAACGCTTTTTTGAACTTACCCATCAAATACGCACTCAAAAACACTTGGCAGATCCGTTAAAAGGTTCAGCTGCAAAACGAATCAATATGTATTTGCGGTGGATGGTTCGCTCCTCCTCTACTGGAGTAGATTTTGGAATATGGAAAAGCATTCACCCCCGCCAGCTTTCATGCCCCTTAGACGTTCATTCTGGAACAATCGCTCGTAAATTAGGGATTCTCGACCGTAAACAAAACGATGCAAAAGCGGTTCTAGAACTCGACCACCAGCTGCGATTAATGGATGCCGAAGATCCCGTTAAATACGATTTTGCACTCTTTGGATTAGGTGCCTTTGAGAAATTTTAAAGCTGTCCTCAATTAATTCATCCAAATTCCCATTTGTTTTGTACTTTTGTAAGCACATTCGGAATTTGTTTTACAATTAATGAAAATACTCCTTCAAAAAGCGACTTTAATTGATCCAAAGCACGCATTCCATTACTCCACCAAAGACCTTCTAATCACCAACGGTATTATCACAGCTATAGATAATGAAATAGTTGATGAAACTGCTGAAGTAATAACCTATCCAAACCTGCATATTTCCCGGGGTTGGTTTGACAGCAGTGTTTGCTTTGGTGAACCCGGATACGAGGAAAGAGAGACCTTGGAAAACGGTTTAAAAACTGCCGGTTTGAGTGGTTTTACGCAAATTGCATTGAACCCGAACACCAACCCAATAACGGACAACCAATCGGGGGTTTGTTACCTGAAAAATGCTGGAAACAAAACAGCAACTCAAATACACCCCATCGCCTCTTTCTCCAAAAATCAAGAGGGAAAACTATTAACCGAATTATTCGATTTAAAGCAAAATGGAGCAGTAGCTTTTGGCGACTATAAAAAGGCCATCAAGAATGCTGAGCTACTAAAAATTGGACTTCAATACGCCCAACGTTTTGACGGGCTCCTTATTTCACACCCTACCGATACAAGTATTGGAAGTCAGGGAGGTGTTCATGAAGGAAATGTAAGCACCCGCAATGGTTTATCTGGAACACCCACCCTGAGCGAGATCCTGCAGATTCAGCGCGACCTTGCCGTTTTAGAATATTCAGGTGGCAAATTACATATTCCGTTTTTATCCTCTGCTGCTGCTGTTGAACTTATCCGCAAGGCGAAAAAACAAGGCTTACAAGTTAGTTGTAGTGTGGCACTAGCCAATTTAGTCTTTACAGAAGAGGAACTTTCAGATTTCAATACACATTTCAAATTAGACCCACCACTGAGAACCGATGCAGATCGGACAGCTTTAAGACAGGGGGTTATTGATGGAACCATCGATATGGTTACATCCAATCACGAACCCTTGAATGATGAATTAAAACATTTGGAATTTGAATATGCCGCAACGGGAACCATCGGTATTGAAGCTATGTTTGGAGTTTTGTGTACCCTCTTCCCTCTTGACCATGTGATCGCTATCTTAACCAAAGGGAAAGCGCGTTTTGGAATTGAAAACCAAACCATAGAAGTTGGACAACAAGCAAATTTAAGCCTATTCAATCCTTCAGGAAATGGCTCCCTAAAAGAAGAACAAATTCTTTCGAGTTCAAAAAACTGCGCCTTCCTAAACAGTCCGACACAGGGAACTGTTTATGGGGTTATTAATAACAGACAGACAACCCTTAAATGCATATAGATTCCAATCAAATTTTAGAGTACCTACATCAAACCCCAACCGAAGAAAGTTCAAATCCTCCCGTATTGTTTTTAATTCATGGTTATGGTAGCCATGAGGGAGACTTATTTTCTTTTGCTCGCTACCTTCCCAATACTTATCACATCATAGCGCTCCGAGCTCCAATTGTGCTCAGCGAGGGTAGTTATGCCTGGTATACGATAACTTTTGATGAAGACATGAATAAGTGGTCGGACGATGAAGAAGGAATTCAATCCCGCGATTTAATTCGGTACAACGTAAAACATCATTTAGACCGAATCAATTCGACTAGAGAACAAGTTGATTTTCTAGGGTTTAGTCAAGGTGCAATTTTGAGTTGGGCTTTGGGACTTACTTATCCCAAAATGATTGATAAAATAATGGCACTCAGTGGTTTTTTTAACCCCAAACTAATCGTACAAAATAAGGATAGTAAGGCCGCTCTAAATTGCTTCAGTTCGCATGGAATAATTGATCCCGTAATTCCAATAAGTCATACCCGGAAAGGAATTGATTTACTTCGGGAGCAGGGAGTTTCTGTAGTGTATAAAGAGTATGATGCACCGCATACCATCAGTCCAGATAATTTTAGGGATCTCTTGGAATGGCTACAAAATCAGCATCATTAGTTTGCAGCGTAGAGGAAGTGCTCCACTACAGTAAAAGTAAGTGTCCCATCTGCAGCCACTTGATATTTGATTAGCAATTCCCCCCAGAAAGTACCGTCAGAAAAATCTGCAATGACCCATTTGTGGTTCAATACCTTAATCTTATTAATCAGGAACTTACCGCCCATTTGAGCATAGGGCACTAACGATTCTTCTTCTCCCAATAAATTGGTGTCGTATAGGGCATCTTTTATTCGTGCTGAAGTAACCGGAAAGTCCAAATCGTCAAAATAAACTAATGCTTCTTCGTTTGTATCCAGTGAAAAATAAACATTCTCAAAAAAACGACGTTTTTCTACTTTTAAAGAATCCTTTAAGGCCTTGAGTTGGCTTTGTTTTTTCTCAAGCCTACGCTGTTGATCCATCATTATTTTATTGCTATTGACTATCTGAAATACAAGAATCAGCGCAGTAAAAGAAAAGAGGTAAATGAAGATGTTTTTTTTCATAAGTGGTATTGAATGAATCGTATGTAAACTAAGTTGATGTTATTGCTAAGGTATCGTAAGCTAAATGAATATGATCTGGCAAGCTGTGTTCTACTTCGTCGTGAAAACCAAGTAAATGGCTGATATGCGTAAAATAGGCTTTCTTGGGTTGCAAAACTTCCACTAGTGCAAGTGCTTCATCTAAATTCAAGTGGGAAGGATGTGGCTCAACTCGAAGGGCACTGAGTACCAAAACATCGAGATTCTGTAATTTATCCAGTTCTTCATCAGCAATTGTCTTTACATCAGTCAAATAAGCAAAATTCCCAAAGCGATAGCCCATTACTTCTAATTTGTGATGCATCACTTCAATGGGGGTTATCCATTGATTATGCAATTTAAAGGGCGTGTTTTTATTTATGATAATACGTTCAACCGAAGGAGCACCTGGGTACTTATCTTCATCGTTCATGATATAAGAAAAGCGTTGGTCTAAAGCGGAGAAGACCTTTTGAGTTGCAAAAAAATTAATATTTCCCTGTCTAAAGAAAAAGGGGCGGATGTCGTCGAGTCCAGCGGTGTGGTCAGCATGCTCATGGGTAAACAAAATTCCATCGAGTTTTTCGATTGGATTGCGTAAAAGTTGCTGTCTGAAATCTGGTCCGCAATCGATTATAAAATTACAATCATCCCAAGCAATAGAAATGGATACTCGTAAGCGTTTGTCCTTAGGGTTTTGGCTATGACAAACTGGATGCTTACTGCCAATAATTGGAATTCCTTGGGAAGTTCCTGTTCCTAAAAAAGTGATTGTAAACATGATTTCAAAGGTAGAAATTTGTCTCTAGAATAAACAAACTTTGTACATTTGTTGCGAAATACATTTTTATGTCAACACAACTACCTGGTGAACGTGCTCTTGAGAACAGACCCTCAATTGAAGCCAAAGCATTACGCATCAATCTGAATGAGCACATTTATGGGACTTTTGCAGAAATTGGTGCCGGCCAAGAAGTAGCCCGCCACTTTTTTAGAGTTGGTGGTGCTTCAGGGACAATAGCGAAGACCATTAGTGCCTACGATAAGAATTTCAGTGATAACATATACGGTGAAGACGAAGACGGTAGATACGTTACCGAAACCCGTTTGAGTAAGATGTTGAATCATGAAATGCAGCTGCTTGAAAACAGAATTCCAAGGTCAGAGCATCCAAATAAAATGTTTTTCACCTATGCCAATACAGTTACCACCATCGATTTTGCGAAAAAGTTCCGAGGTCACGGTTGGATGGGCATACGTTTTCAAACAGGTCCAGACAAAGCGTTTAGTGAAATTACCCTCCACGTGCGATTTCATCAAACCGAAGCGCGCTTCCAGCAAGAATCTATTGGAATTATGGGTGCGAACCTTATTTATGGTGCGTTTTATAAACACGACGAACCTAAAAAACTTTTAAAATATTTATACGACCACCTCGATAAGGATGCTATTGAAATTGACACCATCAATTTCTCAGGACCAAATTTTGAAGGTGTCGATAATCGGCTGATGAGTTTACAGCTTGTTAAAAAAGGAATGACCGAAGCGGTTATGTTCAATCCGAATGGGAATAACATTTTACCAGCAAGAGAACTTTATAAAAAAAACATCTTAGCCCTAAGAGGCAGCTTCAGACCGGTAACTAAGGTCAACATCGACATGTTCGAAAAGTCGCTTGAAGTGTTTTTGAAAGAACGTGACGTTGACGAAAATAAAACGGTTGTAATTTTTGAAATTACACTTTCCAACCTCACATCCCAAGGAGAAATTGACGAAAAGGACTTTATGGATCGTGCTAAGCTTTTATGCTCACTCGGTCATATCGTAATGATCTCGAATTTCAAAGAGTATTATCGACTGGTTGATTATTTATCGCAGTACACCAAAAAACAAATGGCCTTAGCCATGGGAGTGAATAGTTTTGTTGAAATTTTTGATGAAAACTACTACACCGATTTGAGTGGTGGTATTCTAGAAGCCTTTGGTAAAATGTTTTACAACAACCTCAAGGTCTACCTCTATCCGATGAAGGACGAAAAAGGTGCAATTGTGACCAGTAATAACCTAAAACTTCACCCACGTATGAAAGACTTCTACAAGTTCTTCAAATACAATGGGAAGGTTATGGATATTTTTGATTTTGAACCTGAATATTTGGATATTTTTTCTCGTGAAATTCTAAAACAAATTAAGAATAACGAAGCGGGATGGGACGAACATCTTCCAGAAGGTATTTCTGAAATGATTGTAAAAAAGGAAATGTTTGGGTACAATCCCGCATTGAAAAAAATAAAATCCTAAGCGTCTGCATCTAGAATTTGAGCAGCATGCGCTTTCGTTTTAACCTTGTCAATCACACGTTCAACCCTAGCAGCTCCATCTATAATAAACGTCTTGCGATGTATACCGTCGTATTCCTTGCCCATAAACTTTTTTAAGCCCCAAACCCCAAAAGCGTTGATGACTTCCTTGTTTTCATCAGCTAAAAGAGGAAAAGGAAATTCATATTTGTTAGAGAAATTCAATTGCTTCTTTTGGCTATCTGCACTGACTCCCAGCAAACTATAGCCCGCGTTTTTGAGTTCTTGGTAATGATCGCGTAAATCACAAGCTTCAGCTGTACAGCCCGGGGTACTTGCTTTTGGGTAAAAGAAAATAATCAACTTTTTACCTTTATAATCTTCTAAATTGTGTAGGATTCCTTTTTCATCGGCGCAACTAAAATTTGGAACTAAATCGCCTACTTTAAGTGTATTCATTTGTTATTTTTTTCTAAATTACAAAAAGAATAAACGGTGAAATAACCCAGAAGAGATTGTTTTGTTGAAATAAAAACTAAACCTCTGAAATCCAGTCCAAATGACCAAAAAAGAAAAAGTAGCTTTTACGATGAAAACCCTTCAGGATTTATATCCTGAAATTCCAATACCACTGGATCACAAGGATCCGTACACACTCTTAATTGCAGTTTTGTTGTCAGCACAAAGCACCGATGTCCGTGTCAATAAAATAACGCCTCTTCTTTTCGAACGTGCCGATACTCCTCAAGAAATGATTAAACTCACGGTAGAAGAGATTCGTGAAATAATAAAACCTGTTGGCTTATCCCCGATGAAATCTAAAGGTATACATGGCTTGTCGCACATTCTCTTAGATAAGCATGACGGAAAGGTTCCCCAAGATTTTGAAGCACTAGAAGCCCTTCCGGCTGTCGGGCATAAAACTGCTGGGGTGGTAATGGCTCAGGCCTTTGGAGTTCCTGCCTTTCCAGTAGACACCCATATTCACAGATTATTATATCGCTGGGGATTCTCTAAAGGAACCAATGTAGTTCAAACGGAGCGGGATGCAAAAAGACTATTCCCAAGGGAATGCTGGAATGATTTACACTTACAAATTATTTGGTATGGAAGAGAGTATTCGCCTGCACGTGGATGGAAAATAGAGGAGGATATTATTACAAAAACGATAGGAAGAAAATCTGTTTTGAAAGCATTTGAAAAAAAATAATAGGTCAATAACCGTCTATTTTTTAGGCTTAATCGGATCCTCAGAAGTGTTCAACGTCTTGAATGCTTTAGAAAAAGCAAGGATACGTTTTACAGACAGGTCACTAGGACCCTCAGTTATTATTTCAGATTTTTTTTTAGAGTAATCTTGTTCCATATATATTCGTTACATATACAGAACGTAAAAAAAACAAAAATCGTATACCTAAGCAGACAAAACGATCTGGTGTTCAGTAATAAGTTTACGAATATTGATTACTGCGTATCGCATACGCCCCAGAGCAGTATTGATGCTGACTCCTGTAGATTCAGCAATTTCCTTGAAACTCATGTCTTTATATAAGCGCATTGTAAGAACTTCACGCTGATCATCAGGCAATTCGGTAATCAATTTTTGTAAGTCTTCAACAACTTGTTTGTCAATCATGTTGCTTTCGACATTTGGAACGTCATCACCAATGATTTGGAAAATATCAAAGTCATCTTTGCTTTCAAAAATCGGAATACGGTTACTTTTTCTGAAATGATCGATTACTAAGTTGTGCGATATACGCATGACCCAAGGCAAAAACTTTCCTTCTTCTTGGTACACCCCTCTTTTAAGTGTTCGGATTACTTTAATGAAGGTGTCTTGAAAAATATCTTCCGCGATATCACGATCAAAAACTTTTGAATATATAAAGTTAAAAATCTTCAGTTTGTGTCGTTCAACAAGAACTGCTAAGGAACGTTCACAACCGTTGATGTATCCAGTTACAAGGACAGCGTCTTTTTCTTTAATGAGGGAATTTGACATATACATTACTTTTAAACACCCATGAGGTGCGGGTTTTCGATAAATTTAAAAGTAGCTTTGTTGTATATGTATATATTTTTATTAAAACAAAGATAGAAATATTTTTCCATACTACAATAATCCCAATACCTTTTCGTTGATTTTACCCAAAACCTGAAAAAGGATAAAGCCCCCATTCAAGAAAAGAATTCTCTTATCTTAGCGAATTAAATTCAATCCGATGTCAGCAGAAATAGAATCGCAGCCAAACAACCCATTGCTTGGTGTCAAATTAGCCGATATACTGGAACATCTAGTCGATGAATACGGCTTCGAAGAGTTGGGAGAACGAATCACAATCCGTTGTTTTACGGATAATCCCTCGATTAAATCGAGTTTGAAGTTCTTGAGAAGAACTCCCTGGGCACGAACCAAAGTGGAACAATTGTATCTTAAAAGTCAATCCTCAAGTCGGTAAACTTTTGATCCAAAAAATATAATAAGATATGTCATCAGCAGCCATAAAATTGAACCTATAAATCGTATCTTTCCCCCTTCATTTTTAGTATGCAAGACCTTAGAACATTAGACCCCAAAGATCATATCATCATCTTGGGGGCTCAGCTACACAACCTTAAAAACGTTGATGTTGCCTTAGAACGAAACAAGCTTACCGTTATTACGGGCCTCTCGGGTTCCGGAAAATCATCCTTGGCTTTCGATACGCTTTATGCAGAAGGACAACGCCGTTATGTAGAAAGCTTATCCTCTTATGCACGCCAATTCATGGGAAGGCTAAACAAACCCAAAGTAGACCAAATCAAGGGAATTGCACCAGCAATTGCTGTAGAACAAAAAGTAAACTCTTCGAATCCAAGATCTACAGTCGGGACTAAAACAGAAATCTACGACTACCTGAAGCTATTGTATGCTCGCATTGGGGTTACCTACTCCCCCATTTCAAATACAGTCGTCAAAAAAGACAGTGTTACCGATGTTGTAAATTACATCTTTTCATTAGAAGAAAACAGCAAACTACTGCTATTGACTACGGTAGCAAATACCCAGAAAAGATGTCAAAAAGATGTGGTTAAAATTTTAATCCAACAAGGATTTGCACGCATCTATTCTGAAGGAAAAATGCTGCGATTAGACGACGTTGCCGAAAAACCACCCAAGTCTTTTGAATTGGTTGTTGATCGTATCGTATTAAAAAAAGATGAAGATTTTAAAAACCGACTTTCTGATGCAATTGAAATTGCTTTTTTCGAAGGAAATGGCGTTTGTTCTGTAGTATCCCTAGATGGGAAAAGCAGAAAAGAATTCTCTAATAATTTTGAAGCCGATGGAATTCAATTCGCTGTTCCCAATGTACATTTATTCAGTTTCAACAATCCTTTTGGAGCTTGTCCCGTATGCGAAGGCTACGGAGATGTTATCGGAATTGATCCAGAGTTAGTTATCCCAAATACTGGGCTTTCTATCTATGAAGAAGCGATTGTTCCCTGGAAAGGAAGTAGTATGCGGAAATTCTATGAGGAGTTAATCAACAATGCCTATCGTTTCGACTTCCCAATTCATAAGCCCTATTTTGAACTGGATCAGGAGCACAAAAATTTGTTGTGGAACGGAAATTCTTATTTCACTGGACTGAATGCTTTTTTTAAAAAAATAGAAGCAAAAAATTATAAAATTCAAAACCGAGTGCTGCTGTCTCGATACCGTGGAAAAACCCATTGTGATTCTTGTCAAGGGGCCCGATTGAAGCCAGAAGCAGCCTACGTAAAAGTTAATGGTAAGAGTTTATCCGAGCTAGTCAATGAGCCTTTAGACGACCTCTTAGCGTTTTTCAACACCATTTCCCTATCTGCCCAGCAACAAGAAGTAGCTGATCGTTTACTCATAGAAATTAAAAGCCGATTGAATTTCATCAAGGACGTGGGCTTAGGGTATTTGACATTGAACCGAAAATCAAATTCTCTTTCTGGTGGTGAATCACAGAGAATCAACCTTGCAACCTCGCTGGGGAGTAGCTTGGTAGGTTCTATGTATATTTTAGATGAGCCCAGTATTGGATTGCATTCGCGTGATAACGAACGCTTGATCAAGATTCTAAAAAAACTACGAGACCTCGGAAATACAGTTCTTGTTGTAGAACACGATGAAGAAATCATGCAAGCCGCAGATTGTATTATTGACATGGGGCCAGAAGCCGGAACTTTAGGTGGAGCAGTAGTTGCACAGGGTACTATGGCAACCATACTAAAATCCTCATCCCTTACAGCACAATACCTTAGGGGTCAATTGAAAATTGAAGTTCCGCCCATTCGCAGAACGAATAAGAAGCAAATTATAGTTGTTGGCGCTCGTGAAAATAATTTAAAAAACATTACAGCTCATTTTCCACTAAACTCAATGACCGTAGTCACGGGTGTTTCGGGAAGTGGTAAGAGCACGCTGGTTAAAAAAATACTCTACCCTGCTCTACGACGTGAATTGGATATTTTCGTTGAAAAACCAGGGCAATTCACAAAACTAGATGGCGACTACAGTTCCATCAAACATGTTGAGTTTATAGATCAAAACCCTATTGGTCGCTCTTCTCGTTCCAATCCGGTAACTTATATAAAAGCTTACGACGATATCCGCGCTTTGTTTGCTGGTCTTCAGCTTTCGAAAATGAGAAACTATCAAGCCAAGCATTTTTCATTTAATGTAGATGGTGGCCGCTGTGAAGCGTGCAAAGGAGAAGGAACTGTAACCATTGAAATGCAATTCATGGCCGACGTTGTTCTTCTCTGTGAGCATTGCAAAGGAAGACGCTTTAAAAAGGAAGTACGAGAAGTAAAATTTGAAGGGAAATCCATTGATGATATCCTCGGATTGACGGTCGATGATGCGATCGCTTTCTTTGAAGAGCATGCGCAAGCCAAACTCGTCAAAAAGCTTTTACCTCTACAAAAGGTAGGCTTAGGCTATGTCTCTCTTGGACAGTCTTCTGCTACTCTTTCGGGGGGAGAAGCACAACGAATTAAACTCGCTTCTTTCATTGGCAAGGGAGATCACCGAGATAAAATCCTCTTTATTTTTGATGAACCCACAACCGGGCTTCATTTTCACGACATCAAAAAACTACTAACCTCTTTTGAAGCACTTCTAGAAAAAGGGCATTCACTCATTGTTGTAGAACATAATATTGATTTGATCAAATGCGCTGATCATGTGATTGATTTGGGACCAGAAGGCGGAAATAAAGGGGGAACACTTCTGGGAGAAGGAACACCCGAAGCCCTATCAAAAATCAAAGGATCTTTTACTGGAGCCTATCTGAAGAAAAAATTAAAGTCCTAATTAACATAACACTAACATTTTGAATGTGGCTTTGGCACAGTAATTGAACTAGTAATAATAGTTTAGTTAGATTTCATAATTAGATTATTGGTTTAATGATTTTGTTTTAATAGCCTGTAGGAAACTGCAGGCTATTATTTTTTCAGAAAACGATCAATCACTCGGTTTACTTCTTCAGATAAACCTAAAAAATAACTCACCCCCAAGTATAAGGCACCCGCTAGAGTAGCCTTGATTGTAACCGTAAGTATGGGGTGGAAATCCAAATTGATGTTGAAGAAAACTCCGTATAATATCAGAATTAATAATAAAACCCAGATGGATTTTATTCCAAAGGGATGAATCTTAAATTTAGAATAAACCAATACAATTTTTAGGAAGTTAAAAAGGGTAACGACAATCAGGGTTGCAAGTGCAGCACCAACAAAACCATAACTTTGAATGAATTGAATATTCAAGATCACTGCTAAAGAGGCTGCTGCCACGGAAAAGATGAGCAGATAGCGGTAGTATTCAGAATTGGTAATGATGTTGTTTAAGCATCCTAAGGAGGCTGAAAAAAGCTTGGAAAAAGAAATCAGTAAAATGATCGGCAAACCAGCTGCATAGCCCTTTTGTGCGTTTAATAATTCAATTAAACGATAAATATCATCCAGATTGGTCGTAATCAAAACGAACAGCAAGCCGGAGACAAGCAATAGGTTTAAGGAACTTCTCTTCAACAGCTCTTCTAAACGTACGCTATTCTTCGTATTCAGTGCCTCAGCTACCATTGGGCTTACAATTTGTACCATGGCACGAGAGGGCGCGTCAATAACAGCGGCAATGAAAATTGCCACCATATAAAAAGAAACGTATTCTGGTTTGAGTAATTGCTCAATCATGGACTTATCCAAGTCCAAAATAATACTAGCAGAGAAGCCTGTTAAAAAAATATAGCTGCAATAACGCAACAATACTTTGAGGTTTTCTGGAAGTTCAAAATGAACCTCCGGTCGGTATACCCACAAGGCATATGTCACAATGAGCAGCAAGCGCAAAAAATAACCTACAATTAGAGCCACTATAAAGCCATCAAAGTCGAGCCATCCCAAAAAGTAAAACGTCAATAGAACGGTAATCATTACTCGTTGATAAACTTCTTTTAAAAAATTACCAAAGACCGTCTTTTTTTGAATGCGCAACCAGCTATAAAAGATTTCGAAATAAGCTGTTGCCGTTGCAATGCTAAAAATTAGAAACAAAAAGTCTCCAGCAGGAGAATCTTCAGAAAAAACAAAAGCACTGATGGAGTCGTATTGATATACCAAACCTACTATGGGTAGAATAACCACCAAAGGCAAGAGGATAGAGAATACAAGTAAATTATCTTGCTCGCGTTTGCTTGTACAGGCAGAATAATACTTGATTATAGTGAACTGTATTCCATAAGCAAACAAGGGTTGTATGATGTTTGAATTCGCTAAAAGAGCTCCAATGAGGCCGTGAAATTCGGGGCCCATAACACGAGGATAAAACACAATGGTATTGATCCCTCCTAGAGCAAAAGCAAAGAGGATACTGAGGATGTTATAAAAGGATTGTCGAGCAATAATTCCCATAGCTATAAGATACTGCTTTTGAACTTAGTTCGTATCCCAAATGCTAATAAACTCATAAAAACAAGGAAGCTCATCCATTGAATTCTTCCACCTAAACGAACAACAGGAGGATCAAAAACAAATTCTATAAGGTGCGTACCTTTTGGAATGGGCATACCTCTTAAAATATAATTCACATTATAATGAGGCTGTTCAACACCATCGATGGTAGCAATCCATCCTGTTGGGTAATGCATTTCTGAGAATACTGCAAATGATGCTTCTGACGCTTGTGAAGTGTAACGAAGGTATCCCGGTTCGTGATGCGTCAAAGATATCGATGCCAATGAATCGGATGCGTAGCTTTTTGGAATATCGGGTATACGCAAGGATTCACTCACCGCTTCTTTTGAAAAATCAATTGTAGCTAATTTCTGATAGGTTTCATCTGGTGAAGCAGTCTGTGTAAGCGTTTCAATAAACCATGCATTTCCAAGGTTTTCGGGATTCATGAGTGGCTTCAACCCTCCTTCTTCACTTTCATAAAGAACGTATTTTACATTTAGAATGTTTAAAATCTCTTCCCGTTGCAGCGTTTCAAATAATTCAAAAACTTCTTGATAGCGTCTCGGTTTCGCACCGTGATATCCCCCAACAGCGTTGTGGAAATATGAAGTTCTAGCGCCGGCTAATCGCAATCCAGATTCATAAACTCTATAGCGGCTTGTATCTTTTAAAATTGATCGATCTGCATTTGACATACTAAATGCCGTTTGTAAACGCGACTTGGTTGTAAATAAATCTCGATTCAAATAACGATTCGAAATACCACCTAAGTCGATAAGGAGTAAAAGTATAACAAGAGCTAAAGCTGTATTTGATTTTAACTTTTGAAGGGCAAAGGCCCATAAGATCCCACCAACCATAACTGCTAAAATCAATAGTCGAATGATATCTTCTGTATAAACAGCTTTTCTAGCTTTATAAATTTGTTGCATCAGTTCTGGCCCCATAGCCTGGCTGTAGTAACTGTCCGAAGCACCTTCAAAAGAAAGCATTCCCTTGACCAAAAACAACGCGATACCAAGACCAAGAAAACTGAATATCGTTTTTTTGAGTGCTTGAATTTGAACCTCTTTAGACGCATTGAAAAATTCGTAAAGCCCGAGGGTTGCAAGAACAGGAAAAGCAAGCTCCAGAAGAACTTGAATGGAAGAAACAGCCCTAAACTTGCTGTACAGGGGAACATAATCTATAAAAAACTGGGTAAGGAATGAAAAATTCTTTCCCCAAGAAAGTGTAAGTGAGAGTAGGATTCCAAAAAACAACCAGCGCTTATTTGTATTCCATCCTGAAAACAAAGCCAAAAAGGCTAAGAAAACAACCACTACTCCAACATAGGCTGGAGCTTCTAGGATTGGCTGATCGCCCCAGTAAGTAGGTACATTTTGACTAAAACCTTTTGCTTGTTGTCTGCTGGCGCCCTGTTTTATAAGATATTCGTAAATTTCTGATGAGGTACCCAAATCTTCCTGAGAGCCACCCCCTTGTATCCGTGGGGCAATTAAGTTTAAACTTTCAAAAATCCCGTAACTGAACTGGGTAATATACGCATAGGAAAGACCGGAACGAATTTCAACAGGCTCAGCTGTTGCAGACAGAGTCAGTTCGCTTGTACCACGAGTACTGAAGGATGCATATTCTGAAGTGGCCAGTAGTGCCGTAGCATTAAGTCCGAGTGCTAAAATCCCAGCTGCAGCTAAAACGCCAACTTTTTTAAACCAATCGACCAGGGCGTAGTTCTTGTAATGCTGCCACAAGTGAACAAGCCCGAAAACCAACAAAAGCAATAACAAATAATAGGTCATTTGATAGTGATTGGCTCGAATTTGTAATGCGATTGCTAAAGTGCTGAATGCAAAGCCCCAAAAGTATTTTTTTCGAAAAACCCATTGTACACCAGCTAATACGAAGGGTAAGTATCCTAAAGCCTGAGCCTTGGTGTTATGTCCAACTTGAATGATGATCAAAAGATAGGTAGACAACCCATAAGCTAAGGCTCCAAAAATGGCGTATTTCATCGGTACACGCATAGCGAGTAAAAAGAAATAGCAGCCGAGTAAGTATAGAAAAACAAGGAATGTTGGATGAGGCAAGAGTTGGAAAATCTTGTGAATGGGGGTTAAAAAATCAAAAGGATATTTGGCTCCTAGTTGATAGGTTGGCATACCACCAAAAGCATTGTCTATCCAGTACAACTCTTTCCCCTCTTTTCGAGCATCTTGAAGTTGTTTAGACATTCCTTTATACTGCTGTATATCGGATTGTAACAGCTTTTTCCCTTGTATAACCGGATAAAATACAGCAAGTGATACCAGCACAAATCCAAAAACAACAGCGAGCTGCGGGAGTATTTTATTCAACTGAAACGATTCAATCAATTTCTTCATAATCAATATACTCTCCTAAGTCTTTGGAAGAAGTCTTTGTTTTTTTGGGATTAGTAGCTGTCTTCGTTTGGCCTTGTTGTTGGGATTGCTGCTCTTGAACTTTTTTAAAAAGTCGGCTCATAAAAAACCGAAGAATCCAAGGGGTAAGCCTCCTCAACAATAAGATTAGGGCGAAAAAAATTAAGATAAATTCTAACAAAATTTTTTATTTAAGCAATCAAATTTAACGAATTCGGTCGATTTAAAGATCATCCTACATGCTAAAATAAATAGTTTAATTCTTTAAAAGCACTTATATTGCTATAAAAATAAAACATGCGGATTGGAATTCATTTGGTACTACTTTTTTTTGTGAGTTCAACTCTTTTTGCACAGTATACAGATCAAATCAATTCGAACCGTCCCGGTGAATCCATCGGTGCTTTTTCAGTAGGTACTGGTGTAATTCAGTTTGAGGCTGGTGGGGAATACAGGTTCTACAAGCACAAAGGGTACAACAACTCTAAAGTAAATGGAACCATTGGGTTCTTTTCATTACGATGGGGTTTTCTTTTAGAGCAATTGGAATTAACATATGAAGGATCATACCTTTTAGATAAACTAACAAGTGCTATCGTTACTCCCAATCCAACTTATAAACAAGATGGGTTTTTAAGGAATTTTATAGGAGTAAAATATTTAGTTTACGATCCCTTTAAAAGAAAAGAAGAAATCAATGTATACAGCTGGAATGCCAATAATTCATTTCGAATTCGTGATTTAATTCCTGCTTTATCATTAACTGTTGGGGTAAATTTTAATCCAAAACAAAACGATCAGGCCTTTCCTTATGGTGATGTTTTTAACATCATCCACCGCCCTATTCTCTATCAAAACATCGGCGGCATAGGGATTACAGAGCCGCTCCTTAGCTATCGAGCGACGCTAGCGACCCAATCTCACTTTTTGGGTACTTGGGTTTTTGTAACCAATTTTTCATACGATAGAATAGCATCTGATTTTCCAGAACAAAGCTATATCCTAACCCTAACCCATACCTTCAGTCCCAAATGGTCGGTTTATATGGAAAATCAAGGGATTTACAGCGAGGTGTATGTCGATCAAATCTTCAGAACGGGAGCTGCATTTTTATTAACCGATGATATTCAAATTGAAGGTAGCCTTGGAGCAAACACCAAAGACTCCCCTGCTCTCATTTCTGTGAATGCTGGTGTTTCTTACCGATTGGACTTTCACAAAGACAAAGATAAAGCTGGCATTCGAACTGAAAAAGATCGCAAGAAAACATTGAAAAAAGAACGTAAAGGACTTGATAAACAAGCAAAAAAAGCCTCTAAATCTCAACGAAAAGCACAACGCAAAGCCCGAAAAAACTAAACCTATGATTCGAATTCTAAAAGCGCAAACTGCAGCTCATTTTAAGGATTTTGTTCAATTCCCCTTCAAACTATATGCAGACAGTAAATACTGGGTCCCACCCATGAGCAAAGAAGAACTAGAGGTAATTGATCAAAGTAAAAATCCAGTTTTTCAAAATGCAGATGCTTCTTTTTTTCTAGCCTATAAAAATGATCTGCTCGTGGGGAGAGTCGCAGCAATGGTCAATTGGATTGAGGTCAATGAATTAAAAAAAAGAAAAGTACGTTTCGGCTGGTTTGATTTTATTGATGAGCTCGAAGTGAGTTCGGCATTGCTAAACGAAGTTAGTCGTTTTGGAAAGCAACATCAACTTGAGTTTATTGAAGGACCCGTTGGTTTTTCAAACCTCGATAAAGCCGGTTTACTTGTATCGGGTTTTGAAGAAATGAATACCATGATTACTCAATACAACTTTCCCTACTATGCAGATCACCTTGAAGCCTTGGGTTATGAGAAATTAGCACAGTGGGTAGAATATGAAATAAAAATCCCCTCCTTCGATAAGTCGCCCGCAAAAGTTAAACGTTTTGCACAAATTGTATACGATCGCTACCATTTGAAGCTTATTGATTTTAAAAAAACAAGCGACATCCTCCCCTATGTCAAGCAAATGTTTGAACTGCTAGCAGAGACTTATAAGGACCTTCAAACCTTTGTGCCTGTTCAGCCTTATCAAATTCGACACTACAAAGAAAAGTACTTTCGGTACATCCATCCCGAATACATAAAATGCGTAGCAGATGAAAACGATCGCTTGATTGCTTTTGTCATTACCATGCCTTCGTTTACCAAGGCACTAAAAAAGGCGAATGGATCATTTTTCCCTTTTGGTTTTTTAAGTGTTTTATGGGCACAATACTTTAACAACAGGGCTTCTTTTTATTTGATTGGAGTGCACCCCGAGTATCAAAATAAAGGAGTAACAGCAGTCCTTTTCAATGAAATTCAAAAGACTTTCAACAAACGTGGGATTACAATTGTAGAAACAAATCCTGAACTAGAAGAAAACAAAGCCATTCAGCAAATGTGGAAGAATTACGAAAATCGCTTGCATAAAAAAAGAGCAACCTTCACCAAGGCTATTTAGTCTACAAATTCATACAGAATCGGGTAATTGGGAAGGGATCCTGCACTCGCTCGTACCGCATTCAGTACTGGGAAAGCTAGGGATACAAGAAGTAGAATACACAATCCGATAAGTCCTATGCCTAGAAAAAGTACTAACGGAAAACAACAAATTGTAAGAATAAATAAGTAAATTTGAAAATTGATAATCGCTTTTCCATGTACATCTAAATCGTAGGTGTCTTTTTTCTTTGATTGCCAAATAACCAACGGAATTATAAAGCCTAAAAAACCACTGAAGAGGTTAAAGAGTTGGCTTAAATGCATAAACACAATAAGTTGCTGATTTTCCCTTCATCTTCAAAACTACATATTATTGCGCACTTTCAATAATTTAAAAAAATAGAACTCCCTTCAAAACAGGAAAAAGGCTTAATTTTACAGCATGATAAGTGAAGGAACAATAATGGCTCTCTCTACCGCTTCTGGGGCTGGCGCAATAGCAATAATTCGGCTTTCTGGCTCGCAGGCTATAGAGCTTACAGACGACCTGTTTAAAGCCCGTTCTGGAAAGCAATTAAAGGATCAAAAAAGCCACAGCATTCATTTAGGTGACCTTATATCCAACGGAAGCATCGTTGATGAAGTGTTGGTTAGTGTTTTTAAAAATCCCAATTCCTATACAGGAGAAGATGTAATTGAAATTTCGTGTCATGGTAGCCCGTACATTCAGCAACAAATCATGAAGATTTTGATTGAAAAAGGGGCGCAAACCGCCAAGCCAGGAGAGTTTACCTTACGTGCTTTTTTAAATGGAAAAATGGATTTGTCTCAAGCAGAGGCAGTAGCTGACCTTATTTCGTCTGAAAACGAAGCCAGTCACCAACTGGCCATGCAACAAATGCGAGGTGGGTTTAGTAGCGAGATTCAAAACCTAAGACAAGAATTATTAAACTTTGCTTCGCTGATTGAACTTGAACTTGATTTTGCAGAAGAAGATGTTGCATTTGCAGATCGCAAAGAGCTGGAAGCCTTATTACTCAAAATACAGCTCGTTCTCAAAAATCTGTTGGATTCTTTCGCACTTGGAAATGTGATTAAAAAAGGAGTTCCAATAGCCATAGTTGGCCCACCCAATGTTGGAAAATCAACCCTGTTGAACTGTTTGCTAAACGAAGACAAAGCCATCATCAGCTCTATTGCAGGCACCACCCGTGATAGCATAGAAGACGAAATAACTCTAGACGGTGTTTGTTTTCGATTTATTGATACTGCGGGAATTCGAGAAACACAGGACACCATTGAAAAAATAGGAATCCAAAAAACAAAGGACAAAATAGCCTTAGCCGCTTTTATACTGCATCTAGTTGATTATACAGATTATATTCAGAATAAGGATGTTTTATCAGAGGACTTAAAAGCATTCAACAAACAATATCCCAACAAAAAGTTACTTGTTGTTTTTAATAAAGAAGATCAAAAACCCGCTGTGGCTGTCCCAGAATACATCGAAGGCTATCCAACTGTTTCTATCAGCGCCAAGATGAATTCTAATCTTCCACAATTAATCGACTTGCTTACCCAACACTTCAAGTTGAATCCAACACAAGACCAGAGCATTATTACCAACTCACGACATTATGGATCGCTCTATTCCGCTCAAAAAGAAGTTGCCGCAATTCAGACGGGTTTGCGTAATGGATTGAGTGGAGACCTTCTGGCTATTGATCTTAGACAAGCCCTTTATCACCTAGGGGAGATCACTGGGGAAGTAACCAACGATGAATTATTAGGTAATATTTTTGCTAACTTCTGTATTGGAAAGTAACGTACTTTCTTTTAGCTTTTTATACCGAGATATAAGTACATCTTGTTTGTTTTTCTGCTTCACATGTTTTACTCCACAGATTTTACGTCTATAATTACAAGATGAATCTATTACGGTTTTCGAATTTCATCAACCATCAGCTGTACTGCTTTTGGAGGAGCAGGAGTGCGATAAGATATCAATATTGCAACCAGTATATTAGCACACATCGCTAAAGTCCCAAAACCTTCGGGCGAAACTCCAAACCACCAATCTTCTGAAGTTCCACCTCCAAAAAAGCCAAGTTTAAATTTCATCATATAAAAAAGCATCAGCGATATACCCACGACCATCCCACTAATTACACCCTCTTTGTTCATGCGTTTGCTGAAAATCCCCATCACAATAGCGGGGAAAAAGGAAGCTGCAGCTAAACCAAACGCCAAAGCAACTGTTGCTGCTACAAAATCAGGAGGATTGATGCCAAAGTAACCTGCCAAAATAACCGCAAATACAGAAGCTACACGTGCCGCAATTAATTCTCCCTTATCCGTGATCTTAGGATAGATTATTTTTTTTAATAAATCATGAGAAACAGAAGAAGATATAACCAATAAAAGACCAGCAGCTGTCGATAGTGCTGCAGCCAGTGCACCAGCAGCCATAAGACCAATCACCCAATTAGGGAGGTCTGCTATTTCTGGATTTGCCATAACAATTATGTCCTTGTCAATCACCAATTCGTTAATTTCAGGATCGGCAACATACTGCACGATGCCGTCCTGATTTTTGTCGGTGTAAGTCAGTAGACCTGTAGCTTCCCAATTTGAAAACCATTCGGGAAGGGTTTCATAGGGTTTGTTACTCACCGTTTGGATGAGGTTGGTTCTTGCAAACACTGCAATTGCGGGAGCTGTGGTGTATAAGATGGCTATAAAAAGCAAAGCCCAGCCAGCCGATTTTCGTGCGTCTCGTACTTTTTTAACGGTAAAAAAGCGGACAATCACGTGAGGGAGTCCAGCGGTTCCCATCATCAATGCTGCCGTAATTAAAAACACATCGAGTGTCGATTTAGAACCTGAGGTATATTGGTAAAATCCTAATTCTTTGTGCAGACCATCCAGTTTTTCTAAAAGGTAGATTCCGTCTGCTCCTTCCGATCCCATTCCGATTTGAGGAATTGCGACCCCCGTCATGATCATGGAAATGAATATTGCGGGTACTAAAAATGCAAAAATAAGAACACAATACTGTGCTACTTGGGTGTAGGTAATACCCTTCATTCCTCCTAAAACTGCATAAAAAAGAACAATTCCCATTCCGATAAAAACACCCGTATTGATGTCTACCGAAAGGTATCTTGAAAAGACAAGACCCACGCCGCGCATTTGACCTGCGATATAGGTAAAGGAAACAATCAAGGCGCAGAAAACGGCAACAGCTCGTGCGGTTTTAGAGTAGTAGCGATCGCCAATAAAGTCAGGAACGGTAAACTGCCCAAACTTCCTTAAATAAGGTGCTAAAAGAAGGGCTAAAAGTACATAGCCACCAGTCCAACCCATCAGATAAACAGAACCGTCGTAGCCCGTAAAAGAAATGATTCCAGCCATCGAAATAAACGAAGCCGCAGACATCCAGTCGGCCGCTGTAGCCATTCCATTAGCGATGGGCGAAACACCTTCGCCTGCAACATAAAATTCTTTGGTTGAAGAGGCTCGAGACCAAATTGCAATTCCTATATAGAGGGTAAAGGTTATTCCAACCATTATCCAAATCCACAGTTGTTGTTCCATAACTATTCTAAGGTTTTATCGTCTAAGCGGTTCATTAAAAAGACATACAAAAAAATTAAAGCAACAAAAACATAAATCGATCCTTGTTGCGCAAACCAAAAGCCGAGTTTGAAGCCGCCTATTTGAAATTGATTCATGAAATCAACAAACAAAATTCCAAATCCAAAAGAAACCAAAAACCATATACTGAGAAGAATACTCAGATATTTTAGATTGGTTCTCCAATAGGTATTATCAGGCTTTTCCATAAACAATTTTATTAATGTTAATTTAATCTTTAATCTAACTTATAACTTTAAATTTAGAATCAATTTGAATTGTACTATTAATATTTATACTAAATGCCTTAGAATTTATACGAACTAAATTAATAAGTTAATAAAACTGCTGTCAAATCTGAAAATAACGTTAGCCTTTCAGCTATTAGGTATTTATCATGACTATACTAATCTCTCATTACAATGAAAATTTTTAAACTAAATGAAAACCCAAAAACGACTAGATTAATTAGATTATAAGGAAGAAAATAAAAACACCCCCAGCCAGATACTAGGGGTGTCCATTCATAAATTACAATAAACTATAAAACCTTCATGAAAAAGTTTTACACCCAAATTTACATTTGAATACTCTTTCTGTTTTTTTTAATTATACAAAAGCTGTGAAATTGTCTACCAAATCCACAGAAACATAAAAATTACAGCCCTTTAGTTAACGCTAGATTATATTACTACCCTTTAATGGGCTTAAAATCAGCATATAAAAAAGTAAGGAGTCGGTTATTGGAGTATTTGACCTAATCGCACTAGAGCTTGTAACAAGCAGTGCAGTTCAGCAATATACAGTTCAAGAATGCCGCGTATGAATGATTCGTTAAACATATTATCATTAATTAACTTTGCGGGATGGGATTCATGAGCATTTAATTAATTAATGAATGAAAAACTAACGACTTAAATTCATTGGAAATTAAATAGGAAGTATCATCATAGGTTTGTAAATATATAATACCGATTAGTTCCTCCGTTGGATCTGCAAAAATAGATGTATTGAAATAACCAGCCCAATATAATGTTCCTACACTTCCTTTTCCCCCAAGAGCCTGATCTTTTTCAGATACTAAACCAAAAGTTAGTCCAAAAGTTGAGTCAGGAATATGACTATTCTGATTTACATAAACTAGTTCAACTGTTTTCTTACCCAATATCTGTTTGTCCTTAAACGATCCCTTGTTAAGAAACATTTGAAGGAAATTTGAATAATCTGCTGTTGTACTTGATAAACCTGCACCTCCTGATAAAAAAGTCTTTGCCCCTTTTACAGGGTAATTTGTATCATAAAAATCTCCTTGGTATTTAGTCCAAAAACCGTCTCTCTTTGTCTGAACAGGAACTAATCTGTCCTGATGTGTTGTTGGTAAATAGAAATAGGTATCATTCATTTCTAAAGGGTCAAAGATTCGTTCTTTAAAAAAAACATCTAAAGATTTTTGTGAAATAACTTCAATAAAATAGCCCAACACATCTAAGCTCTCCCCATAAGTAAACGCCTCTCCAGGTTCATGGTGTAAAGGCAGTTGCGCTAATTTCTTAATATTTGATCCTATATTTATGGAGTCTGTTGTAAATAAATCTACAATACCTTGCTTTTTATAAATAGCCTTAAAACGAGCATCCTCATCATGAACTCCGTAGCCAATTCCTGAGGTATGAGTTAACAAATGTCTAATCGAAATTTTATTTTCAGCAGGTTTTGACAAATAAGTACTATCTGTTTCATTAAAATCTGTTAAAATTGTAAGGTCTTTAAATTCTGGAATATACTTTTCAATGGGATCGTCCAAATTAAATTTCCCTTCTTCCCAAAGCATCAAAACAGCTAATGATGTTACAGCCTTGGTCATAGAAGCGATTCTAAAAATATCATCTGTCGAGTACATTATTTTGTTCTCTACATCAGAATATCCAAAAGCTTTATTGTAAATGATTTTATTGTTTCTTCGGATTAAAGCTACTGCTCCTGGAATCTGATTATCTTTTATAGCTTTATTGAGGTAGGAATCAATTCTGTCCAGACGATCCGATGACACGCCTTGATTTTCAGGAAGATCAAATGTTGAAGTGTTTTGACTACAGCCTGAAACCAAAAAAATTATTATTAAGACAAAATAGAGTCTTTTCATAATAAGGCGATGAATTATTAAATCTAAAGTACATAATTAATAATTGAGTCAAATATGAAGCTTATTATATTTTTATGCCCATGACTATTGGAGCTTGTATGAACAGTTGACTAATCGTTTTATTCTGAAAAAAAATACATTAGTTGCATCAGGCAGATCCTTGGATTGAGCTTCAATAAATCATATATCCTTGGTATACAGGTGTTCTTAAACACTAGTAACCTAATTAGGGATTGATGCAATTGAAATATTATCTAATAATTGGAATTGATTGAATACAGAATTACAACCTAAGATTTTTATGAAAAATGTAACCGTGTATTTATGTTAGAAGATTCCCTTGGTCATCCCATTCTGCCTGTTCATTTCTTTTGTCCTGATCAATACACCTATCAATCCAATCTTGATCATATGCAACGCCTACACTTTTCAATACATCTTCGGGTACTCCATCCCAAACATTAGGCATATTTCCCTGATAATCTATTTCTGAAACTCCAACTTCAGAGGTGAAATACCCAGTCATTACAAGGTTTCTTAGTAAAGAGAAAAATTGAACTTCATGCGATTGAATCTCTAAATCAGGGTTAGGAAAGGCAATTTTATCGAGGATATCTTTTTGTTCGTTCTCTGAAATATTTACGAAACGTTTTTTAAAATTTTGGTTGCTATAACTATTCAACCACATTAAACCTCCACGTATTTTGGTTTGAAATTCAGGAACATCTTTCATCATAAACTCTATGAATTCAGGAACACCAGCTTGCTCAATGGTTCCTTCTTTTGTAGGAGGTAAAATCAAATTAGCCAAGACAACGATCAAATTCAATTCGGAATCATCAAAGAATTTTTCTTGAAGTAATTTTTCATCAAAAGCTGCTTCTTTTGGAGTCCTTCCGTATTTATAATCCCAAATATTTTTTTTAATTACAGCCTCTGAATTTGGCGCACAGCCTTCAAGCAGCAAACCACCTCCGGCTATAGATCCTACTAATAAAGACTTGATACTTTCTCTTCTATCCATTTCTTAAAAATTTTGTTTTTTGAATTGATCTATTATATGATCTGCCGTTCTCCAAGATAGTGCTAGTATGGTCCAGGTTGGATTTTTATCAGCCTGGGAAACAAAAGGACCAGCATCAACGATAAAAACATTCTCTACGTCATGTAGTCGTTCAAATTCATTTACTACTGACGTTTTTGGATCACTTCCCATGCGTGTAGTACCAACTTCATGTATAATTCTACCCGGAGCGTGAAGTCCAAAATTTTTGTCTTTTCCTGGCTTATCCCCCAAAACAATCCCACCCATATTATGAGCAATCTCTTCAAAGGTATCGTGCATATGATTGGCTTGTTTCTTCTCAAAATCGGACCAATGGTAATTAAACCTTAAAACAGGAATACCATACTGATCTACCTGAGTTGGGTCAATTTCACAATAGTTTTCTTTTTGAGCAATCGACTCTCCTCTTCCGGACATACCCATAACTGATCCATAAAACTTTTTAACATCTTGTCTTAGAGAATTTCCATATCCTCCAACGGGTAATCCAAGGTGTTCATTTAAAAGATTTGGGTCAAAACCAGTACCATAAGAAGGCATACCCAAACCTCCCCATACTTCGATATGGTATCCTCTAGGAAAATCTAAATTTTTGTTATCTAACCACCAAGGAGAATAAACATGCATCCCTCCTACACCATCTTCGTTGTAGGTTTTTCTATCCATAAGTTTTGGAACAAAAACTACCCTGTCAGTACCCGTAGAATCATGAAGATACTTTCCTATCAAATCACTACTGTTACCCAATCCATTGGGGTGTTGAGTTGATTTAGAATTTAATAAAATTCGTGCACTGCTGCAGGCAGAAGCTGCTAAAACGACCACCTTAGATTTGAGTCTATACTCCAACCGATCTTTTTTGCTTATGTAAGAAACGCCCGTAGCTTTTCCATTTTCATCAACATCTACTCGATGCACCATGCTATCTACATACAAATCTATCTGTCCACCACTTTTTTGAGCTGGGAAAATTAAACAGGATCCAGAAGAAAAATCAGCATAAACAGAGCAGCTTCTATTGCATTGACCACAGTAGAAACAAACACCTCGTTCTGGATTAATTCTTTTGGTTAAGACCGAGAGTCTAGAGGGGATTACCTTTACATTAGATTTTCTTGCACCCTTTATATAAAATAATTCGTGCAGCCTTGGCTTCGGTGGAGGAAGAAAAAATCCATCTGGATCGTTATACATGTTTTCTTTGGTACCAAAAACACCAATTAACTTATCTACTTTATCGTAATAAGGCTTTATATCTTCATAACCAATTGGCCAGTTCTCTCCTAAACCATCTTTATCTTTGCTTTTAAAGTCGTTGGGGCCAAAGCGAAGAGAAATTCGGCCCCAATGATTCGTTCTACCTCCTAACATCCTTGATCGGTACCAGTCAAACTGAGTATCTCCAATTCTATTGTAAGGTTCTCCTTCGATATCCCATCCTCCATAAGCCATATCATATTCCCCAAAATCTCTTTGAGTACCTGCTCCTCTTCTAGGCGATTCATGAGCCCACTTAAATTGAGTTTGCTGATCTGGGTTTGCTGGATCAAAATGAGGGCCAGCTTCAATGACAGCAACCTTTAATCCTGAGTCGGCTAAAACTTTTGTAGCCATACCTCCACCTGCACCAGAACCGACAATTATGACATCATAATATTTAGTGTTTTCAATTATTTCCATATTCAATTAATAGTTTTTTAAAAAAATGATATCGCTTAAAAGTTCAATTGTCTTATAATAATAAACCCCAAAAACAATAAATTCCTTTGCGTTTGAGTGATCTTTGTCTGCGACTCTAAATCAGAACACTTTTCTAATATGTCCATCTACCACAAACACTGGGTGCAATTTTATTTTGATAATAGCGATTATATAAATCAAAATTAACTGAAATAAATTTCCACACAAATCAAATTAGACGAATCCAATTATTTTATGTACTAAAAAAAAAAGATAATGAGAAATGTGCTTTTTATAGACTTTTAAAAAAAAAATATAGCAGTGGAATAAAATAAAAGCTTAAAGGTCAATTATTTTTTATAAAAAAAATATTCTTGTAAATCGAATCTTCCACTTTGGCATCTAATAAAGAAAACAATTCGTCGATACTTTGAACCGGAATTTTACAGAAATTATTTTCACATACATAGTAATAGGTCTCAACAGGATCATGCCGGTCTTTTAATAAATATAAATCTGATTTAGATGCAGAAGTTGAAATAACCGAATTAGGGATATAAAAGGGAAGTAATAGATTCATTTTATCAATTGCTAACGGTCCTGTAATAGCTATTTCATAAAAAGGAAGCGTAAAGTTATATATAGATTGTAACCAATTAGCATGTTTTAATGGTTTCTCGAACGACATCGTCTGAATTAAAGAAGTCATTTTTTCAGCCCGTAATTTAAATTCTGGAATGCCAAAAAAGTGATTTAACTTGAATAGAATTTCAGCCATTTTACTGTTAGCTGATGGTAATAAATTATCTTCAAGCTGAACCATTGAGCTGGTAATTAATTGAGCATTATCTTTTGAAAATTTAAAATAAACTCCATCTTCAGAAGAAAATGTATCGAGCGTAAAGTCAGTTAATTCTTTAGCTAGAAAAAGTTTACTTTCGTCTGCTGTTAATTCATAATAAGCAATTAAAACATCAATTAAAAAAACATAGTCTTCTAAGAGTAAAAGCGACTCTGAAGTATTTACAGTGTGCCTAATTATTTTGTTATTGTATAAATTTTCTGAAATTAAAACATGTAACATTTGACTAGCCTGTTCTAAAAAAACCGAATCTTCAAAGGATTTGTAAGAATCTAACAAGCCCATTACAGCAATAGCATTCCATGAAAATATGATCTTTTTATCTACAACAGGAGCAGGTCTATTTTGTCTTAAACGATATAATTCATCATTTACAATTCTCTTCTTTTCTTTAAAATAATCCGCAGACCAATCATATTTTTTAGCAAAAATAGAATCGTTAGTTTGTTTGAAGGGTATAAACCTATTACTGTCCAAAATTTCATCATTGGATATATTGTAATAATCTGAAAACCAACTGAAATTGTTGCCTAAAGCCTTGTTCAACTCCTGTAAGGACCAAGTGTAAAAATCTCCCTCATTTATAAGACCATTTATATCTTGACTATCTGCTGCAATCGAAGAGTAAAACAAAAGTGAGGGATCTTTCATTTCTCGATTAAGAAAGCTCAAGATCCTATAGGCTTCTTCTTTATAAGATTCATCCTTGAAAACTTGATAAAAATTTGCATACAAACTCAACATTTGAACATTATCGTAAAGCATTTTCTCGTAGTGTGGAATTTTCCATTTTCTGTCCGTTGAATAACGATGAAATCCTCCTCCTATTTGATCATTAACCCCACCGTAAGAAATATTTTGTAAAGATTTTTTCAGGAATTCTTTAATCTCTTTTATGTCAAATTCAACAGCGTATCTCAGCAAAGACTGCAAGATAATAGGTGACATAAATTTCTCACCAACTCCAAAACCCCCATGCTTCATATCCATTTTCTGACTAATTTCAGATACTATATTAGCTATACTCTCATTTGAAAAAGAACTTTCCTTAACAAAATCAGGAATTATAAGTGTTTTAGATATTCCTTGTTCAATTTTTTTTGCGTGATCTTTTAAATCTGAAGGACGTGTTTTGTAAAAAGATTGAAGTTGCTTTAGGATTGATATCCATTGAGTTTTATCAACATACGTTCCAGCCCATATGGGACTTCCATCTGGCAGCGTTATTATATTCATAGGCCATCCTACATTTCCTGAAATAGTTTTAAGTGCTTTCATGAAATGTGCATCTATATCAGGGCGCTCTTCACGGTCTACTTTTATACTTATGAAATTTGAATTCATCTGAATTGCAACATCATTATCTTGGAAAGTCTCTTCCTCCATAACATGACACCAATGACAAGAAGAATAGCCTACACTAACTATAATCAATTTCTGTTCAATTTTAGCGCGTTCTAGAGCTTCTTTACCCCATGGATTCCAATGAATAGGATTGTTTGCGTGTTGTTGAAGGTATAGACTGCCTTGATCAGCTAGTTTGTTTTGAGCAAATAGTAAGATTGATGAAAAAATGAAAAAAAATGAAAAATTACATCTGAGATTAGCCATTTTTTCTATTTAGATTTTATAAAACTCTGTAAGACATCGTTATTATTGGCAACTAAAATAATTGTTCCATCATTAGTTTGTACTTCAATCATTTTTTTTGCATCTCCAGGAGTAAAAAACCCACTTTGATTAACGGGAGAAAAAGTGTATTCTCCTGATTCTGAACCTAAAAAGAGGGCTCCAATTCCAGCATCGTTTCGAGGGGTTTCAATTTCAGAATGATGCATATTTCCTATCAATAAAATGTCATTAATATCATCTTTATTATAATCACCAACCAAAAAGTCATTTACTGATGAAAATTGTGCTCTTACAGGGAGTTTATTTATCATAAAGTCCCCAGAACCAAGATTGGTAAGTATGGTACTCGAAAAATAAGTAGCTTGATAGTGTAATGAATTATTCAAAAGGTCTCCGTAAACGTTATTTACATCCAGACTTGCAAAAACATCATATTTCATGAATTTCTCTTTAATTTCAGGCACCTGTTGAGCAGAGCAAGAAAAACCCCTCAATGGATATTGAATACCGTAGTTGTAATAAGTAAGAACGATGTCATTTTTTCCGTTTTGATCAAAATCATTGTAATAAACTTCAAAAGGACTTTCAGGCTTTGCTTTGTACTTATAGTTATCACCTAAATTACCAACTAATAGATCCATATCTCCATCATTATCAATATCTGCCTCTTTAATTGTAAACCACCATCCTTTCAATTGATCAAGATTAGGGCTAGGTTTTGGGTAAAGAATTCCAGCCACATTTTCATAAACACGAATTGAAGACCATTCACCCACAACAACTAGGTCTTTATCGTTATCGTTGTCAATATCTGTCCAAACGGCGTCACTTACCATTCCCCAATCTTTGAAGTTTTTACTGTTAACAATATCTATTTCAAAAACACCTTTATTGTTTTTTAAAATATAACTTGATGTTGGTTCAGGATAATTCCAAGGTTTTAATTTAGATCCAATAAAAAGATCTAAATCACCATCTTTGTCGTAATCTGTAGCTGTTACAACTGATCCACTTAGAAACAAATCAGGTAAGCTTTTTTTAGAAAAAACAAAATTACCTCTACCATCATTTAGATACAAACGGTCTAAATATGCAGGATTATTGGGTTCAAATTCATTCCCCCCACTTACCACATATAGATCCATATCATTATCATTGTCTACATCTAAAAAAAGAGCATCAATGTCTTCAGTAAACTTATGTCTTTCCCAGGGTGCATTTTCAGTTTTGACAAATCCTCCTAAAATACTTTGTAAATAAAGATTTCCAGCTTTACCAAGAGCACCGCCAACAAAAAAATCTTCAAGTCCATCGCCATTGACATCAGCTTTTGCTAAAGCAGGTCCTTGTTGAGAAAATTTATGAGGTAGCAGGATTTGCTGCTTATAGTCGTCAAAAAATTGTTCTTCGTGAATGTGTTTAGGAGCAAGTTTAGACAGAGTTATATCTGTGAAAATTGTTTTTGGTTTTGGTTTTTTAACAGAAGTCTTATTAGGTTGATAATACACCTGATGAAGTTTGTTAGCCTCTGGTTTATAAAGCATTTGTCTTTTTTTATTTGGCCAAATTATTTCAATGCTATCAACTATTTTATTAGCTCCAAGTCCAAAATGAAGTTGATTTTCGCTTACTGAATACATACCTCTGATACTTGTAACCTCTGCATATTGAGTATTTTTAGGTGTATATATTTTACATTTTGTGCCTATTTCACTTTTAAAGTTTTCATAAGTAACTTTCAATCTAATATAATTTGCATCTCCAAGTTCAACAGTATTGTTTTTGTATAGAAAAGGAAAATCATTAACATTATTTACAACTATTTCCAAATCACCATCATTATCCAGATCAGCATATGCAGAGCCATTGGAAAATGAAGGTTGATTTAATCCCCAAGTAGCTGTTGTGTTTTTAAAAGAAAAATTTCCTGAATTTTGATACATATAATTTGAAAGCTTTATGCTTGGTAAAAAATCAAGCACTTCTTGAAGAGGAAGAATATCCCAAATATTGATTTCTCCTAAATTAGGGTTATCATTAATATAATTAGTAATAAAGTTTTTTGTGAATTTATCTACAGATTTATCCCCATCTGTATTTCTTATGTCTCTTAAAAGACCATTGGTAATGTGAATGTCACGAAAACCATCGTTATCAAAATCAGCAATCAAATTAGACCAACTCCAGTCTGTTGCAGCTAAATTAGCGAAGTTAGAAATCTCGCTAAAGCTTTCATTGCCATTATTTAAATGAAGGGCATTAAACATATATTGGTAGTGCCCACCATCATTTACAACATTCCAAAACTCTTGAATGTCCATACCACTCATGTTTGATTTTAAGCGGAAGTTATCTTCGGCAACCATATCAAGAGTCATTATGTCTATATTTCCATCATTATCTATATCGGCTGAGTCAACTCCCATACTATAAAAAGATGTATGTTTCATAGATTGCTCTGTCTGGTACCTAAAAGTACCATCCCCATTATTCATATATAAAAAATCTGGTGCATCAAAGTCATTTGAAACATAAAGATCTAACCAACCGTCTTTATTGAAATCTGCTACACTGGCGCTACTGGGGAAACCTGTTTTGACTAATCCAGCTTCTTTAGTAACAAGTTCAAAGTATTTATTGTTGATGTTTTTGTAGAGTTGCGAAGTATATTCTGGTTTCATAATGTCCTGACCTACAAAAGGAGAATAACTTCCTCTATTAGGAGGGTGATTTAAAACAAATAAATCTAAAAATCCATCTCTGTTATAATCAAAAAAAACAGCCTGTCTTGAGCGTTGTTTATCATCAACACCCCATTTTTCAGCTTCTTCTTCAAAAGTAAAATTTCCTTTGTTTATATAGAGTTTATTAGCCCTTCGCTCCGGTTCAAAATCGTATAGTTCTTTACTAACATAAATATCTAAAAGTCCATCTCCATTGACATCTGCAATGGAAACTCCTGAAGACCAATTCCCATCATTTGTAATTCCAGCAGAAATTGTTTTTTTTTCAAATTTTAAATCTCCTTTATTCTTGTATATTTCATCCCCAACAAGATTGCCTGTAAAATAAATATCTGTTAGACCGTCGTTATCAAAATCAGCCAAACCTACTCCACCACCACCATAAAAATTAGCGTATAACAAAATATTTTGTGACTTACTATCCTGGACAGTATTGACAAAATCTAATCCAGTGTGACTTGGAGGTAAAGATTCAAACTTTTTGTTTTGAGCTTTTAAAATGGATATTACAAAAAAGCAACAGATAAATAACTTTTTATGCATATGTATAAATTTAATAGTTTTTTAATGGAATCCTATACTATTGTAAATATAGGATATGTTTATCTTATCTAAAATATCAATTCATTCAATTTTACACACAAAATCTGTATCTGAATTTATTATATAAAAAAGGGGGAATTAATCCCCCTTTTTTCAAATCTTGGTTATAACTATTTTAAACAAACACTAGTTAACATCCCACCAAACTCTTGTTGTTCGATTATTTGGACCCTGAGATGTGATCATTGCATCGAAGTTCTCAGGATTAATATTAGCTTCATTTGGATTATAAATCATCCTTCTAGGGATAGTCCCGTTAGTTAAATTTTCTGGATGAGCTGGATTACCACCAAAAGGCTGAAGAGCGGGAAAGCCTGTTCTTCTGTAGTTAGCGAAAGCCTCAAAAAAGTCAAGGAAAGATGCTACCCAAAATTGATCACCAATAAGCTCGTTATAATTTGCTGAATCATATGAATTGACTGCTAGATACGCATTAATATCAGCACTGGGTAAAGCAAAGCTTGGATCCCATAAAACCCATTGATTCATTGCGGATGTAACAGCACTATTATAATGAGTTTCCGCAGTTACATGGTCTCCACTTGCTGCATAATGTTCTGCTAATACAAAAGCAGTTTGAGCATACGTCAGAAGCATTCTAGGTTGATCAGGCCTTGAAATTGCAGGGTTTACGTTAGTGTATGGAAGATCTCCAACATCAATACCTTGACCAGATAAGTCATTATCATTAAAACCATAAGGATTTCCTCCATATGTATTACTTGGATCAGCAATGATATTTAATCGTGGATCATTTCTATTATCAAGCCAGTCGTAAATAGTTTTTCCTAATCTAGTCCTAGGATAACGTACATAATGAATTCCCCAAGCATTTTTATTGAGTTCTGTTGGACCATTGGTATGAACCATCATAGCAGTATCAGCATTTGAATCCATAACTCCACCTGCAATAGCTTTTGTTATCCATGCACTTGAACTTGCGGCATCAACATTTTTTATTCGCATAGCAAGTCTTAACATAAGTGAATTACCAAACTTTTTCCATTTAGTAGTATCTCCTCCAAATATGATATCTGCATTTCCAAGAGTAGAACTTCCACCAATTTGTGCAACTCCTTCCTCAAGTTCTCTAAGCATATCCATATAAATCAATTCAGCATCGTCATAAACAGGTCTAAAGTTTGAATCCAGATAACCTTTTCCCGCATCGAAGTATGGTGTGTCACCGTAAGCATCAACAATTTTATGGAAAATATAAGCTTTCATAATTCTTGCTATACCCATCTCAGTTCCTGTATTACCATCTTTTTCTAATTGATCAATAATATCAACTACTGTCTTAATTGTTGATACGTATGCTACATCCCATGAAGCGGTCAGTAAATCTTCACGCAGGGAAAATATACTTGATTGAGGGAATGTTTGATGCATTAATTGCTGAACTAGCTGCGCTGCACAAAGAACTTCAGTATATGTGTATTCATATTCGTCACTAGCAGACTTTAGAAATAAATATGCAAATTTTTGATTTACATCTAGAGATGTACTCGCTGTTGGATCAACATTCATCTCTTCGAAACCTTTATCATAATCACACGACAAAAGTGCAAATGATATAGTTAATAATAAAATATTTAATTTTTTCATCTTAGATTATAGTTTTAAATTAATTGAAAGACCAAGAGATTCACCTATTGGCATACCAATACCCTCTATTCCTTGAGCATTCGTGCTTGCTCTGTTGAATGATTCGGGATCAATATTAGGAACATCTTTGAAAATAAACCCTAAATTATTTCCTATAAGAGCTACGTTTGCACTTTTTATAAAAGTTTTTTGCAAGAATTCTTTAGGAAGTCTGTAATTAAGTGAAAGTTGGCTAATTCTTATGAAATCATTTGTATATACATTTTCTTCCCCAATATCGAATCTAGCTGCAGTATTCCAATATTTTTGAATATCACCACTTCCCACAACTTTTGGTACAGCACTTCCATCATCCATTACTCCATCTGGAGTAAATCCAGCTTCTCTACCTCCAGCTGGAACTGTGACTGCATGTCTTCCCAATTGTTTCATACGTGAATTCGTATCTGATATTATACTTCCTCCAAATTTACCCTCAAAAAATACGTACAGAGAGAAATTCTTATATCTTAAATCACCTCCAAAACCTAGCTGTGTTGGAGCAACTCCTAATCCAAGAACTTTACTCACATTTTCTCGTTGAGCGATTGGAACTCCGTCAATTAATGTATGAATAACTCTTCCCTGATTATCTCTTAAAAAAGATGTTCCATAAATAACTCCAAAAGGTTCACCTTCCTTAGCTCCAATAAATGAATTAAATAATGAACCAACTGCTAATTGTAATAAACTTCCACTTTCATCGGTTTTAACTACATTGCTTTGATTATTGGCATAAGTTAGAGATAAATCTAAAGATAAATCTTCTTTATCAATTACAGTTCCTCTTAACAAAATCTCAATACCTTTGTTGGTCATCTCTCCAAGATTGATAGTAGTTGCAGTATATCCAGATGCTCGAGAAGTTGCAGCGTTTACAATGTCTCCCATAGTTTTATTTTCATAATAAGCAAAATCAAGTGATACTTTATTATCAAACATTCTCAGATCAAAACCAATTTCTGTTTCGTCTTTCTGAAAAGGAGTTATTGTTTTATTAGGAATATTATCTCCATTTATAGCTCCTAATGGAGATCCTAAATGGCCTTGACCTATTAAACCGTATGTAAGCGAAAGTGAATAAGGGTTTCCAGCTCCACCCGCTACTTGTGAATATCCACCTCTTAACTTAGCAAAGCTTATGAAGCTTGGAAGCTCCACCAGGTCTGAAAGGATTACAGATAAACTTGCTGATCCATATAAATCATTATTTGGAGCTTCTTTTCCAGCTGCTGATAGAGTAGAAAACCAGTCATTACGAGCTGTAAATGTTAAGAAAATTTTATCTTGATAATCAAACTCTGTATTAGCATAAACAGAATTTATCTGCTTCTGCCCATAATTATATAACGCTTGTTGATTTGCTGTGTTTTGTATTGTGAGCAAACCTGGAATTACAGTATTTCTTCCTAATACTCCAATTGATTCAGATTCAAATGCAAACGTTCCTGTTCCAATAAATCCGTTAAATGAGAAGTCATCAGTAATATTAATTCCATTAGTACCAATAAAAAAATCAGCGTCATGTTGTTTAATCGTCTGAGTTTGTTCATAAAGATCACCTAAAGGGAAAAATGATATTCCGGGAAAGTTCAAGTTACCCCCAAAATTTGTGGTGTTATTGAAGTGATTTGTACTTCTATCAAATCCAGCTTGAAGTTTTAAATATAGATAGTCCTTTATGTCATACTGAATACTAGTAGATGCTAATAAACGATCTTTAAAAACAGAATTAGGATTATTGTATTTTGCAAACCATGGATTTGTTGAATAAATACTACTTGAAGGTAAAAGTTCATTTATTCCGTCAGTAGTTCCATTACCAAATGTTCCCAAGTAATCATTAACATCAATTTCTGGGGTAAAATTTCTTATGGTTTCATTTGGACTAGCTGGAGATGTACCCATTACAATATTACCTTTTTCTCTTGTTTCACTATATTTAATACTCGCATTAACAGTTAGTTTGTCTGAAAGATTCTGAACTGTAGTTAGGTTTAATGAATTTCTTTTTAGTTGTGATGTGTCAATTACATCTGTTGCTTCTAAATTAGTAAAAGCAACTCGTGTACTTCCCATATCTGTATTAGATGTAAAAGCAACAGAGTTTGACATATTAAAACCTGTATCATACAACGTATCCATGTTGTCATATAATTTTGTGCCTGAGTTTAGTTTAGGTCCCCATGAATTGAAAGGATCTAATTCATTGGTAGACGCAACACCCAACAAACCGTTTCCGTAAGACAATTGTGGATTAAAAAAATTATTAATTCTAGAGAAAGTCGTTTGGTTAGAAAGTTCAACTCCTAAACCTTTTTCAGCATTACTTCCATTTTTAGTGGTAATTAATATAACACCATTAGAAGCTCTTGATCCGTATAGCGCAGCTGCTGCTCCACCTTTTAGTACACTAACTGACTTAATGTCATCAGGGTTGATTGTAGATAAACCATCTCCACCATCTATTCCACCCCATTCACCTGCAGTTCCTAGCTGCTCGTTTTGAATAGAGATACCATCGATTACATAGAGTGGTTGATTAGAGCCATTGAAAGAACTACTTCCTCGAATTACTACTCTTGTAGAGCCTTTTACTCCAGAAGCATTGTTACTGATATTTACACCTGCAATTTTTCCCCTTAGAGCTTGTAAAGGATTTGAAGATTTCACTCTACTCATCTCATCTCCATCTACTTGGCTAACTGAATATCCTAGTGATTTAGTTTTCTTTTCAAATCCAAAAGAAGAAACAACAACTTCTTCTAGTTCATTTCCTGGTTCAAGCTGAATATTTATAATATCAGTAAGACCTGAAACTTGGAATTGATAAGTTTGAAAACCAATAAAGGAAATCTGTAGAATATCATCTAATGACGATTCGATACTGAAATTACCATCAAAATCAGTTGTAGTTCCTTCTGAGGTGTTCAAGTTGACGACTGTAGCGCCTGGCAAAGGCAGGCCTTGATTATCATTAATTATTCCCGAAACTGATTGAGCATAAATCAAAGTCGAAAAAACAAAAAATAATAATGTGAATAATTTTTTTAGTTTCATCATATTATAGGTTTAATTATTAATTAAGGTAAACCTAGAAATAGTTTTTACTAAAAGGCGATAAAATAGACGAGATAATAGTTTTCGTATACTAAACCTTAGTTATATTCAATCGAGATTTGAGTCCTTCGATATATTTACCACCAATTTTGTAATATCTCTTATCTAAATACACAAGATCAATATCAATTGAAGTGATTTTATTGATATTAACAATAAAAGACCTGTGAACACGAACAAAAAGTTCAGCCGGAAGACTTGCTTCGAACTTAGATAAATTACTATGAACGATGTGTGTCTTATCAGCACAAACAATTTTGATGTAATCTTTTAGAGCTTCAACAGCTAGGATATCCACAAACGATATTTTTATATTTTGACGATTTGATCTAACAAATAAATAGTCAGGATAGATTTTTTTTATTTTAGAGATACTGTACTTTCTTATTATATAAATAGAGGTGATCAATAAAGAAATTAAAAAAAAGACTACAAATAATTTGTATTTAAGAAATGAGTCAATAACTACTTGACCTTGTTTGAATCCATCGAAAGTTACAGGTTCAAATTCGATTGTGTAAAAAGATATTTGATTGTTTTGAATCTGATTATCTAGATATTCTTTTTTATATAGAACTAAGCGATTATTCTCCTCGAGCTGAAATAGGTTTATTTTATTTGGAAATTTATTTGTTTTGAATGGGATTTCATCTCCTAATAAAACTGTTCGGCCATCCTTGATTTGAACTTTTTTTAATTGAATATTTGTGCTTGAAGTATTTTCTGCAAAAGATAAATTATAAAAAGATTGTCCATCTGGATTTAAAATTAAGTTTTCTGACGATGCACTCTGAAAAAGCTCGTTCTCACCAGACCATTTTCTTAAAATAGATTTTTTTGTGAAATCGATTTCATATAAATCATCAAAATATTTTCTGCCAATATGTTCTTCTCCAGACATATTTCCAACTCCACCATAAATAAAAAGTTTTTTGTTATCTGTATATGAGTGGCTTGCAAAAAATCTGGGTGGAATAACATCTCCAGTAAAAATAACTTTTGATTTTTCTTTAGTGCTCAAATCATATTGAGTGAAATCATTGAAGTATTGGAAATTGGAATACCCTCCAAACATGATCATTTTACCAGATTTATTATCCAAAAAAGTGTTGTTGTGAAAGCGAATTTCTTCAAATAAATTCTCTTCATCGATTGATTCCCATTTAAATGTATCTAAACTTAAAGAAGCAACCGTGTATAAATCTTTATACTTTTTTTCAATCTCTTCTTTTTTCTCACTCTCGATAGTTAAACCAAGCTTTTGAACCAATAAGTCGTTTTTAACCATTCGATTCATACTTGTTTTATAAACAATAATTGAATTGTTTTTATAATCAATGATACCTTTTCCTGAAAGAGATGGTACAAAACTTTTTTTATTATTGTAGGGAATACTATCAACTTTATTTAATAAAAAATTATATATCAATAAATGTGTATTCGCTAATAAATAAAAGGAAGAATTTACTTTATCAAATACAACTTCAGTTGAATTTGATTGTAGAAAGGTTCTAGTTTTTTTCCAATGATAAAAATCTCCAATCAACCAATAAGGATTCTCGACATAGCCTTTGTGCCTTTTATTTTTGCTGTAAACTTCTTCCCCCTCCATTTGATTAAGAGGAAAGTTTATTTCAAAATTATCACTACTTACGTCTAGATTTATAATTTTAAATGACGGAACATCAAAATAAATATCATGTTTACCAAATACTATGTCATACATGTCATCATTTCGTTCGAAATTTTGGGGGATTTCAACCGTATTTCCGTCAAAAGAAAATACAATTTTATCATTAATAAAGTCTAATATAAATTGAACATCAATCCAAGCTCCATTAATGATTATGTCATCGGGTATTTTACTTTGATAAATTTTCTGCTCACCTACCTTATTGATTTGGATGAAAGATTCATTTTTTTCATTGTAGGTATATTTATAGTACAAAGAAATTTCTTTTTGGTTTCTTGTGTTTTTAATAGACAATATTTCACCTATAAAAAGGGGACTATAGAAAGTCATTTCAAAAGAAACCTTCAGATTATCCTTGAAATTAATCTCTTCTTCAAAAACATGATAGCTAGTTCTTTCATCTTTTGGTTTGTCATTGGATATAAATGTAAGACCACCTTGAGCAACTAAAACATAATTAGCCAATAAGGAAAAAACTAATACAGAATTGCGAAACAAATTTTTATAAATCAAAATTAAGTATATATTGTTTCTCTAAGTTAGAGAAATTATTTGATAAGTGACTGAAATAATAATGTACTGAATTCTATGTTTGTTTTTTCTTCCTCTATTTCTCGAGTTTGTTTGTAAAGAATACCAATTATATTTTCAACTGGATCTGCAAAATAAAATGTATTGAAATAACCACCCCAAGTAATTGTTCCCATACTCCCTTTTCCTCCAAGATCCTGATCTTTTTCCGATATTAAACCAAAGGCTAGACCAATAGATGAGCCAGGAATATGACTATTCTGATTTACATAAACTAGTTCAACTGTTTTCTTACCCAATATCTGTTTGTCATTAAACGATCCCTTGTTGAGAAACATTTGAAGGAAATTTGAATAATCTGCAGTTGTACTTGATAAACCTGCACCTCCTGATAAAAAAGTCTTTGCCCCTTTTACAGGGTAATTTGTATCATAAAAATCTCCTTGGTATTTAGTCCAAAAACCATCTTTCTTTGTCTGAACAGGAACTAATCTGTCCTGATGTGTTGTTGGTAAATAGAAATAGGTATCATTCATTTCTAAAGGGTCAAAGATTCGTTCTTTAAAAAAAACATCTAAAGATTTTTGTGAAATAACTTCAATAAAATAGCCCAACACATCTAAGCTCTCCCCATAAGTAAACGCCTCTCCAGGTTCATGGTGTAAAGGCAGTTGCGCTAATTTCTTAACATTTGATTCTATATCTATGGAGTCTGTTGTAAATAAATCTACAATACCTTGCTTTTTATAAATAGCCTTAAAACGAGCATCCTCATCAATCACTCCGTAGCCAATTCCTGAGGTATGAGTTAACAAATGTCTAATCGAAATTTTATTTTCAGCGGGCTTTGACAAATAAGTACTATCTGTTTCATTAAAGTCTGTTAAAACTTTAAGGTCTTTAAATTCTGGAATATACTTTTCAATGGGATCGTCCAAATTAAATTCCCCTTCTTCCCAAAGCATCAAAACAGCTAATGATGTTACAGCCTTGGTCATAGAAGCAATTCTAAAAACATCATCTGTCGAGTACATTATTTTGTTCTCTACATCAGAATATCCAAAAGCTTTATTATAAATGATTTTATTGTTTCTTCGGATTAAAGCTACTGCTCCTGGAATCTGATTATCTTTTATAGCTTTATTGAGGTAGAAATCAATTCTGTCTAAACGCTCCGAAGACACGCCTTGATTTTCTGGAAGATCAAATGTTGAAGAGGTTTGACTACAACCTGAAACTAAAAAAATTATTGTAAGGGCAAAGATTATTTTTTTCATAGATTTTTATTGTAATGTAAATATTGAGAAATTAGAGAATGAAAATTTAGCTTTCAAATGAAATTATTTAAAAGCAGTTGAAACAGATTGCTTTGCTAGCACACTCATCAATTCATATCCTTTTTCAGTTACATGAACTCCATCAGAAGTTAATTCAGCTCGTAACCCTCCATTATTATTATCCATTTCATCAAAATAATTGAGATATATAACTTGATTCTTATTAGCATAGGCCTTTAGTAAGGTATTTAAATTAATGACAGAATCCGCAGGTGAAATATCAGGATTCCAACTAAATTCATCTGCAGGAAGAACGGAACATATAATTGGTACAATTCCATTTATTTTTGCCAATTCAACCATAGAAAAAATATTCTCGGCAATTATTTCTAGGCTATAAAATTTGTTGTTTCTAGCAATGTCATTTATACCGGCAAGTATGACAACACTTTTGGGTTTTAAATTAATAACATCTTGTCTGAATCGGATGAGCATTTGTGATGTTGTTTGCCCACCAATACCCCTGTTAATATAATTGTTATTAGAAAAAAATTCTGGCAAAAAAAAACTCCATCCTTCCGTTATTGAGTCTCCCATAAATACTGCATCAGGTGAACTTTTAGATATTTGCAATTCATTTTGCTTATTGTATTTGTCTATACCTGCCCAGTCTAAGTTCTTTATAACTTCGTTTACTTTAGTTTTAACTATCTCCTCAAGATTTTCTTGTGCTTGCACAGGAATAAAACATAAAAACGTAAGCAAAATAAGTATTCGATATGTCATGATTTAAATTTTGTTAAATTTATTCTTTTAGTTAATTAGCAGTTTACATTTTATACCAATGATGTAAAATTATCTACTAAAAAAATAAAATAATTATACTTTATTGATTGATGTTAATTGGGTCTCCAAACTTAAAAATTCACAATTTTCTAAAATGGCTTTTCAACATCAGTCTCCTATCTACCTCCTCCATTTAAAAACAAAAACTACAAAATACATAAACCAATACCTTAGGGACTATAGTTGTGTAGAAAGGAATACTCCATTGAATGAAAAAAGACTTGTGTCAATTCTGAAAAATATTATTCATCAAAGAATAGAAATTATATGGGGGTGTTTAGATTAATTATATTTTAAAAAAGGATAGTGTTTTTAGGCTAATGCCTTTTGTGATAAACAAACAACAGGCATATACAAAACTTCTAATAATCCATTGAACTGAGGTGCGATTTAATAAAGCTATAATATGAAGCATTTAGCCTCGTATTTTGACTGTTTTAGCTTTTATATAGGATATTGTAATTTTAAATAATCTTTACTAGTGGGTCAATATAGAAAATCAAAGCGAAAAATCACGCCGTTATATATTTCACCAGAGTCATCAACTAAGGAGTAATCAAAAACAAAAAACCTATTAAATGCCAAGAACGAAAATATACTTAAGACAATCTAATTTACGTAATTTTTAAAATAGCGGCTTGAAACAACTGAAATTTAGTATACAAAAAACCACATCTCATCTATTTTACATTTTATAACAACATAAATTTTGTAAATTCAAATATGAATAAATACTTTCTTATTTTATTATTATCAATATCTCTTTCTTGCCAATCAGAAAAAAACGAAACTATTGAAACTAACAATAATAACATTCCTTCGGTTTTGTCAAATGACTCTGATGAAGACGGAATAAACGACGATTTAGACCAAGATAATAATACACGAGCGGGAGTTCCTGTGGACGATAATGGTGTCATGCAAAACCCAATCTATTTGGATGAAAATGGTGTTACTATTAAAGCATTTGAATGGTCAATAAATGGTGATAATGGGATTTTAAATGAAATAATATATACCGTTGTTGACGAACAAACTTTACGAAATATGGTTTCAAGCGATGAAGATGTTTCCAGGGTATGTACAAGTAAAGTAACCTTAATGACACAACTATTCGATTTTAAAAAAACATTTAATCAAGACATTAGCACTTGGGACACTTCTAATGTTAACGGTATGAATTTTATGTTTAATATGGCTGAGGCATTTAATCAGAACATTAGTAGCTGGGACACTTCCAATGTACAAGACATGAATTACATGTTTAGAAATGCTTTATCCTTTAATCAAAATATAAGATTTTGGGACACATCAAATGTATCTATAATGCGAGATATGTTTAATGGGGCAGTTACTTTTGATCAAGATTTAAGTTCTTGGAATGTTTTGAAAGTATACGATTGTCAGTCTTTTTTTGGCAACACCCCTAGTTGGTCTCTCCAAAAACCAAACTTTACAAACTGTACCCCTTAAAAAACTGCTTTAATAATTTAGGTTTAATCGAAACACAACTGATTCAAAATCCCCAAAAACACAAGTAACAAACTAAATATTATAGCATAAGTTAAGAAACATGAATTTGAAAATTTCTCTATATTTAATATTTTTCAATATAATCATAACCTATGGTCAACAGACTTCAAAGTTAGTTAAAACAGAAAATGATTTAGATACATTTTCAATGGTAGACGAACTTAGAAAATTAAATTCTGAGGGTGACCCAAGAAATTATTACCATTGGAATGAACAACTTGCTACTATTTATCTATCGCAAATTTCAAAAGCTGCACCTGAAGAAAAATTAAATTTTTGGTTTAGATACTGTCAGCAACTCTTAAAATCTGGTGAAAATCAGGAATGCATTGATGAAATTGAAAATCTAATATCCAGACAAAAGTTATCTTATCAGGATTTAATTACCAAAGATTTACTTCCCATCATTGAGTTATTAGCTCTAGCTTATTTGAGATTAGGCGAGTCAACAAATTGTCAGAACAACCATAATGCATTCTCCTGTATTTTGCCATTAAAAGATCAAGCGTATCATATTGATGTTAATGGGTCTAAAAAAGCCATCATACTATACACTCAAATTTTTGATAAATTTCCTAATGAAACCTATAAATGGCTAATAAATCTGGCCTATATGACCATTGGCAAACACCCAGATGGTGTTCCAGAAAAGTATTTTATAAATCATCCTAATTGGAATATTGAGAGAAAGAAATTCCCATCATTTAAAGAAGTAGCCCTGGACTTGGGTATTGCCCATGATGGTTTATCTGGAGGAGTAAGTGTTGAAGACTTTAACAATGATGGTTTAATCGATATTTTCATGACTTCATATGGAATGACTGATCAAAGCAAACTTTTCATAAACACAGGTAAGGGTTTTATTGATCAAACTGAAGAATCTGGATTAAAGGGAATAGTTAGTGGACTTAATTGTATTCATGCAGACTATGATAATGACGGAAATATTGATATTTTTATTTTAAGGGGAGCTTGGCTTGGTCGCGGGGGAAATCATCCCAACTCGCTTCTTAAAAACAATGGAGATGGCACTTTTACAGATGTAACAAAAGCTGCTGGACTACTCTCTTTTCATCCCACTCAAACAGCCGCTTGGGCTGATGTTAACAATGATGGATTCCTTGATCTTTTTATTGGAAATGAATCAAGGAAAAGTCAGTCACACCCATGTGAGCTTTATATAAATCAAAAAAACGGAAGGTTTTTAGAACAATCTGGAAACTATAATCTTTCTTCTATTGAGGGCTTTGTTAAAGGTGTTGCTTTTGGTGACATTAATAATGATAATTGGCCAGACCTTTATCTCTCTGTAATGGGGGGAGCTAATTTATTATTCAGAAACGATTTTGGAAAATTTAAAGATATTTCAAAAACAGCTGGTGTTCAAGGGCCTAAATTCAGCTTTCCAACTTGGTTTTGGGATGTAAATAATGATGGATTCATTGATATTTTTGTAGCCAGTTACGATACTAGTAATTTAAAAAACCTAGCCGGTGATTATGCCAAAGAAATCCAAGGGGATGAAGTATTGACAAATAAATCTAGGCTATTCATGAATAATGGTGATGAAACATTTAGTGATCAAAGTAAAAAATATAATATAGATAAAAGCTTGTATGCAATGGGTAGTAATTTTGGCGACCTTGATAACGATGGATGGTTAGATTTCTATATCGGAACAGGATCTCCTGAATTTACTTCTGTTATTCCCAATAGGATGTTTAGAAACTCAGAAGGTAAATCCTTTGAAGAAGTTACTTCAGCAGGTGGATTTGGACACATTCAAAAAGGACACGGAGTGGGTTTTGCCGATTTGGATAATGATGGTGATCAAGACATTTATACAGTTCTTGGTGGAGCTTATGAAGGGGACAACTATCCTAATATTTGTTTTGAAAACCCTATTTCAAAAAATAATTGGATCATACTAAAGTTAGAAGGAGTAGAATCGAACCGCAGTGCAATAGGGACTCAGTTAAAGCTTGATTTACAAAACGGTAGAAGTATTTATTATTCGATTAATACGGGTGGAAGTTTTGGGGCAAACAGTTTGCAAGCTGAAATAGGTATAGGCAGTAGTAAATTAATCGATACCTTAACCATTAGGTGGCCAAATTCAAAAGCACAAATTTTTAAAAGAATAGAAGGAAATAAAAAATATAAGCTAGTTGAAGGGGAAAATAAATTAGTTGAAGAACCCTACCAGAAGATTCAATTAAAAGGGAGAGAAATAATGCAGCATCATAATTAACTCTTTCAATACAGATCCTCATGAAGAAAAGGAAAGGCAGGTAATTATCTATCGGATTTAGCGACTTTAGACATCCACATGGATTAAGTCATAATCAGTTCTTAAAACTGTTATGATATTTCCCTTTATGCTTTATTGATTTTATAACATCGGTTGTTCTTTTCTTGACTTCTTTTACTTCTTCTAAATATTAATGGCTTAGGATAAGCAAATGATCGCTATTTATAGTAGAAGTATTTAACCGTATTAAAGGATCTTCTGTTCATTATGCGATCTTTTAGTTTATGCAGCATACAAATTACTGTGGGGAAGTTCTATTTGAAAATATTAAACAATAGAAGCAATGTGGATATTAATCTTAATAGCTGTATATTAACTGTTTACATGGGTTTTATTATACATCTTAAAATTATCAAAAATTGATTTAAAACAGCCTTGACTTTGTATACAAAAAAGTCAAACTAGTATAATTTTTCATTTTAGCGTGAAAACAGTTTGTATATTGGAATCATAAATTAAAATTCATGAAAAAACTACTTTTTTTTTTAATGTTAGGACCAATGGCTTCTTTTGGACAAAATTATCCCCTAATAACAAAAGATATAAGCTACTATGGAAAGGATTTTTTTAGACTTGAAGGCACTCTAATCCCTGACTCTCTCAAAGAGAATCCTTACGACAGATTACCTCTTTCATATAAAGCGATTGTTCGAGAACCCGTCTGGGATTTGTCAAAATCATCAGCTGGAATGTCCATTCGTTTTCTTTCTAATTCAAAGAGTATAAATGTTAAATGGACCATTTTAAATAATCTTAAAATGAGTCATATGGCTGAAACTGGAATTAAAGGCGTTGATTTATATTTCAAGAATAAAGGCAATTGGCAATATCTTAATACGGGCCGTCCAGACGGAATTGAAAATGAGGCAACTCTAAAAAACAATATGTCGGAAGAGATGCGAGAGTATAAAATATTTCTCCCTCTTTATGATGGGGTTGTGAATATTGAAGTTGGTATTGACTCAAATAGTGTAATTAAAAAACCCTTGAAGAATAAAAATAAGCCAATCATTTTTTACGGAACCAGTATAACTCAGGGTGGATGTGCCTCTCGTCCAGGAATGGTTCATACCAACATTATATCAAGAAAATTAGACCTTGATTGTATTAATTTTGGATTTAGCGGAAATGGAAGAATGGAACAGCCGATAGCAAAATTAATATCGGCATCAAAACCGCTATTCTATGTCATAGAATGTATGCCCAATATGATTAATCAAGAAAACGTAGCCAATAATACAATTCCTTTGGTAGATACCATACGAGAAAATAATCCAGAAGCACCTATTGTTTTTGTTGAAAACTTTATCCCAACTTCTCCAATTTTGGATAAAAAGAGAGCGAATGATATAAAAGGAATGAATTTAGCTTTAAAAACTGAATATCAAAAAATGATTTCAGATGGTTATCATAATATTTTTTACATTAAAACTGAAAATGCAATAGGTAATGACAATGAAGGCACGGTTGATGGCGTACATTTTACAGATTTGGGATTCATAAGATACGCGGATTTTTTAATAGATAAGTTTGTTGAATTTGGACTTATAGACACCAAGTAAATTCTGTAACATCAATTAATAACACTTAACTACTAATTGACTTTAGGGGGGCGTTTCCATTTAAACCAATGGCATATCATGTTTAGTAAATTCAGATAATAAAAATAAGGGTTTTATAATTCCAAGAAGAAACAAGTTGTGAAAACCGATTTGTATATTGTAATGAAAATATAAACTATATGAATTACAAGATTCTATTGTTTGCAACAGCTATTCTGATTGCAGCAAACTTCTCGATTGGCTTTTTTACAAATTTTTGGGGTGACTCAAATTATCCTGATTACATCAACAGCGCTTTAATGCTACTGCTGATCCTTTTTGGTTCAAAAGTCTTTTCCAAAAAGAAATAAAAAACCTCCTGGTATGATACCAAGAGGCTTTAGAGTTTCACTAAGAAAATGAACTAGCGAATAACTAGGCTCTTTTCAAAACTGAAGTAGCAACAAAAACCACCCCTTCAGGGCCTGTTACGGTATATTGATAGTGAATTGTATTTGAGTCTTCTGGCATGAGACTAATTTTCCAAGAAGTAACAAAAGCCTCTTTTTCTGTTGATAAGCCACTTCTCTTTGAGTCTGTTATAAAAACAAATTCTCCTTTGGTAGTGCTTTTAAGTACAGAAACGGGCTTGTTTTGTAAAGCACAGTAATGTGTCGATAGCAATTCGTTATTCTGAACATTAAAAATAGTCAGCATTTCTATTCCCCCTGTATCGCTTTCTTCAAGCAACGCACTCCCATTAGAAGTTACAGAATAATTGATTTCAAAGCTATCCGAGGTACCGTCGGTTCTTTCCAATGTGCCTTGCCATTTACCCTGTAAAGATTTTAATTTTTCAAAATCTTCCGAAAAACTATTTCCAAAAGAAGAAGTAAGTGACAAAATTGCTGCAAAAAGAAATAAAATTAATTTTTTCATTTTAATAAATTTTATAGTTATTTAATAAATATATTAAAAAAAACAATTTATGGCAAGAAAAGCCTCCCTACTTCTAGTGGAAAGCTAAAGTTAAGGGTATAAAACCACCCTTTCTTATACTTTAATATTTTTTTATAAAATTATTTGTGCTATTGTATTAGAGTTTAAAGAGTGTCTATGCTGTTAAACAAGTAAAATTATTAGTTCAATTAATTTTGTATTGTACTATGCATAAAAGCTGTAAAAAAAAATAGCCAATCAATTCGTTTAACAAAAATAAGGGTATATCTTTAGAACCATTAGAATCCACTAAAAAGGGAGTATATAAAATGAGAAAGAAAAAATGTGAAAAGTGCAAAAAGGATTTTAGAATAATGTTTCGTGTACAATACAAACCAGACAAAAATTGGGTTTTCCTTTGTACCGATTGTGTATCAGAAGTAAAAAGAGATAATGAAGATTATCGATACGGTGGTACTTGGAAATACTAAAATATTTCGACAACTGTTCCAGTTATTAGTAAACCAAATACATTTTAAAGGTCATTATTTTAATGCTACCCATTTAAACCACTCCTAGTCTTAAAATTAATTTCATCTGTTCAATCTTTAAATAAGCAGATTTCTACTTGTCAAGGGTATATTCATTCACCCTTATAAAGATCATGTCCCCATTAAAAAAATCAAGCCTACTTCATATGAATTAATATTAATTCTCATTTGAAGTATTGCTTATCGTTACAACAGCACATATTTTAAATTGAAAATAGAATAGTTAATACAACAGAAGAATAAAATGAGAGGTTTAGTCGTGTGTTTTTTCTTATTAACAGTTCAGACATCTCTTTTTGCACAACTGAGTAAAGTACATTATATCCCTCCAATAGCCTACTCCAGTGAAACAGGTAGTAATGCAATTCCATATCAAGGACATTATTTGTATATCTCAACGCCCAGTGCAGCCACGGTTACCTTAGACATCAAAGCTGTGGGTGGAGCAACAACACGAGTTGTGGTATCCAATTCAACGCCCTATACTTTTACGATTGATACCCCTGGAGGCCTCGATAGCTCTCAAATTGCTATTGGAGCTAGCAGTTCGGATATTGTATCGAACACCAGTAGGGTTGTAACAGACAAAGGCTATATCGTTGAGGCTACAGCTGCAGTATATGTAGCACTCAGAATGGCAAGTGTTTCTCAAGCTGGTGCATTGGTAAGTAAAGGAGGAGCAGCACTAGGAACCGATTTTAGAATAGGAGGTTTTACAAACTATAATCCTGCGTCAAATTACTCTACTTTTCTTTCAGTAATGGCCTCAGAAAACACAACATCGATTACCATTAACAACATAAATACCGGGGTTGATATACTCGACTTCGATGAAGCTGCACTAGGAGTTTCACTAACTGGAACTTTGAACGACATCAGCTTTACGCTAAATCGAGGCGAGAACTACACCATTGTTACACGATCGGATCAAGGGGTCGATGTGGCTGCGGCAATAGAAGTAAATCCAAATCAAACAACGAATTCTGACGGACTTATTGGAGCTTATATAAGTTCAAATAAACCCATTGTGGTGAATAGTGGTTCCCTAAATGGTAGCTTTGGAACTGGTGGTGCGCGAGACTATGGTTTTGATCAACTTGTAGATTACAGCAAAGTGGGAACAGAATATGTTTTTGTTCGAGGTAGTGGTTCGAATGATTGGGAGAATGTATTGCTTGTTGCCCATACAGACGCAACTACAATTACAATCAATGGCAACCCTGTCACCAATGCACTTGTTCACGGTAAAGGAGCTAATATCTCGGGTACCTATGCCGCCGCAACCAACCTAAGTATAAATGCTGGCTCATATTATTTGATTGAAGGTGATCTGTACGGAACTGATGGAAATATGTATGTACAATCCTCTGCCCCAGTGTATGCATTTCAGGGTATTGGATCAGGAGCTAGCGAAGCCAATCAAGGCTTGTTTTTTGTCCCGCCACTCAAATGTTCTAGTGTTGGTGATGTCGATAACATTCCATTCATAAACAATATCGGTACAGCCGTCTTTACAGGTAGTTTGAATATAATTAGTAAAAAAGGGGCTGTCATTTCCCTTTCAGACGATAACAATACATCTCAGGCTATTGGAGCCCTTGCAGTAGCAACAATGAACGGTCCTTTCGATGTTTTAGGGAATGTCAATTATGAAACCTATACCCTATCCAATCTGAATGGAAATGTTGCTATTGTAAGTAACGACGAATTGTATTGCTCCTATTTTAACGAAAGTGGAGCTGCATCATCGGGGGCATTTTATTCCGGATTCTCTTCTCCACCTGAACTGCCAACCGAAAATACTGGGCTAGGGCTTTATGGATATTGCGCACCAAATTTAGGTTTACAACCGGCGACATGACCCTTTTTACAAGTTATGAATGGCAGGTAGACAGTGGTTCTGGCTATGCTACTCTAGCTGGAAGTACAGGTCAAGCAACCATAACACCAACCCTAGCAGGAAACTATTTGGTACGTGGATTTATTAGCTGTCCAGAAGAGGCTCTAGAATTTTTAGATTCTGATCCCGTCAATGTATTACTATGTCCACCCGACACCGATGGAGATGGTTTTTTAGATCCAGCAGACAGCTGCCCCATTGCAGCGGGTGTTGCTGTTTTAAACGGCTGTCCATGGCCTTTGTATATTGGTAATAATTATAAGACTGCTGTAGTTTCAAATAGTATTGCAATGGAAGATGAAGCTCATTTATGTTCTTTAACTGATTCTGGATATTACAACATCTCCTATCACTCTGGAGCTTTTGCTGAACCCAATGTAGGAGATTTTATTATTTATAATAACAACTACTCTTTTCCTCATAGTTTGCTCTTTGATACTGTTGCATACGCCTTCATGAAACTTCGTGATTTCAATAAAATAATTGAGGTGCAGAAATCCAATGGAAAAATCATTGCTATCTACAATTGTCTATAAAATTATTCTTTGTTTTTAAAAATATCAGAAAAAGCACTTGCGATTAGACCCGCTGGAACGGCTACTACACCCAGGCTAATAAAAATGATGGCGAAAGAGAATAGTTAGCCACCGACGAGTCAGCTTTCCTATAAACTGAATCCAAAATTGTAAAATCCAGTTGAGTGAATTGACCCATCACAGTGGTTATCATTATAAGATCGTTATCAAATTTAACTGCTTTAAAGTCATATAACATATTAGAGGGATAATTCTTTAATATTAGCTTACATTTGTTCTTTTAATTCAATAGGATGAGTACATCCTATTTCCTTTCAGAATTCGACTAATGAAAGTATTTGTTTTTCTCAATCTATTTATTTTAGGTTTCACATGCGTAGCACAAGAAACATTTACACCTTCAAAGTCAACTGAAACTGAGATTAATATTGATGGATTACTTGCAGCAAACGAATGGCAAAATGCTATCAAAATACCCCTTGATGTTGAGTTTTCTCCAGCAAACAATGAAACAGCAAGGAAAGAAACCATAGCCTATGTTACCTATTCAGATTTATATCTTTTTATTGGAGTATATGCCAAAGACGATCCTTCCAACATAAGAGCCTCCCTTCGACCCAGAGATGATCGCAATATATGGAATGATGATGTTTTTCTGGTCCGCCTAGATCCCTACACAGATGCGCGTAATAACCTTGGGTTGGCTGTAAACGCTTTAGGAAGTCAATTTGACGTAAAGCAAGTAAATGCACTTAAAGACGAGGATCGTTATGACAGTAGTTTCAATATAAATTTTGAATCTAAAGCAACTATTGTGGCAGATGGATATCAAATTGAAATGAAAATTCCTTTTTCAGAGATTCCATTTCCCAATGGAAAAGATCAAACATGGCACATGAACTTTTATCGCCGCTACGTTGAAAATGGAAATGAAATAGAAGTCAGCAGTCAACCACGAGATCGAGATAATTCCTGTGTCGTTTGCCAAACAACAGATCGGTTGGTTCTCAAAAACATAAAGATTGATAAACGCTTGGAATTTTTACCCTATTTCTCAAGTAATATAAGTGGAGAACGTTCGACTCCAGAGGAAAAGCTTCAATATGGAAAACCGAATATTAATATTGGTCTGGGTGTAAATTTGGATTTGAATAAAAACACCAGTTTAGAGGTTACTATAAATCCTGATTTTTCACAGGTAGAAGCAGATGTAACGCAGATTGATGTAAACTCCTCTTTTTCGCTATTGTACCCCGAACGAAGACCCTTCTTCAATCGAGGAGCCGATCTGGTCAATTTTACTGACGGCGCTTTCAATTCTCGCTCAATTGCAGAGCCTACAGTAGCTTCTAAAATCATCAGCCAGGGAAAAAAATCACGCTTTTTTGTATTGAATGCCCTAGATAATGCTACCCCCTATTTGGTGGGAGGTGAAGATCGATCCTATATGGGGAATGGTGGTAAAAGTCTTGTAAATGTTTTTCGCTATCAAAACCTTATAAGTAATAAAGCCCGGTTTGGAGCCTTAATTACAAGTCGTTTTTATGACGGGGGTGGGTACGGTCATTTGGTCGGATTCGATGGTCTTTTTTTATTGAATAAAAAATGGCGTTTAAGCTTTGAAATGTTTAAAAACATGAACAAAGAACCTATACAAGATTGGATCGAAACAGACGAAACAATCCAAGGAAAAACCATTGCTTTAGACGGTGACACAGTCAATGGAGATGCATTGTATGTTCAGTTATTCAGAAATACAGAACACTGGCAAACTTCCTTGTTTTATCGCAACATTTCGCCCCAATACAGAGCAGATGTTGGCTTTGTAGTAAAAAACAACCGCCGCTGGGGAACATTATTTCATCAATATCAAAACATCATTAATAAACCCAGACTTCAATCCTTTGGGTTTGGAACTAAAATAGATGTGGTTTATACCTTCGAAGATTTATACAAAAACTTCAGTATCGATTTCTTTGCCTTTCTCAAAACCTTTGGTCAAACCGAACTGAGGTATACGGCAGACTATGATGCAGTAAAAACATTTTTAAATATTCGGTATACAAATCTACCAACTCACGAATTCAGCATCTCTGGTTCACCATCTGAGTCCCTTAATTTTAGGCTGAACTTAGTTGCAGGAAAGGATCTGTCGGTAAACGAAACGACTCCAGAAGTAGGGGTCCTTCGTTCCGCATTCCTAAACTTTGGCATCCAAGTAAACGATAACATCAACATCAACCCATCTTGGCGATATTCTCGATTAAGTCGCATAAACGACAATTCAGACTACTTCAATGGCTCAATTACCCGCCTAAGTGTTCGCTATCAATTCAATCAGGCATTTAACATTCGGATCATCACCGAAAAAAATAGTTTTAATGATCAATTTTTTGTTCAACCCTTGATACAATGGAATCCCAATCCAGCGACTATTTTTTATTTTGGAGGTAACCAGAATACCTTAGAAAACCTTGAAGATGCTCATTTTCAAATCCTACAATTCAACCGATCTCAACTATTTGTGAAATTTCAATATTTGATTGACTAAGCAAAAAAGCAGGGAAACTCCTAATTAATCAATTATTTCCAAACGTCTATTAAAAGATTATATAACAGTTTGATTATATTTGTAAAAATTAAAAGCAGAGTTATGGGAGTTGGAGGTATTGTAGTAATTACATTTTTATTTTGTTTAGCCATTTTACTGATCGTTGAAGTCAAAGAACGACTTTAGGGATTCGATATGTAATTATTATTTAAGTCTGAATATGAGTACATTAAAATTTAAATCTGTTTAAAACTTATTCGATTATTTCTTACTTTTAATACTTAAAACAAATCTTATGGAAACGTACAAATGTGAACAATGTGGAATGGCAGTAAACGCAAGTTGCGCAACCTGCAATGAACCACTAGTAAATGGAATGCTTCAATTAGAAGATGGGAGTTCGGTACAAATTTCTCAATGCCCAAAATGTGAGGGTAAAATTAAATCCCCTCAATGTTGTGGGATGGACATGAGTTGTTCCGTTTAGCTTCAGTATTATAAATTTAAGACTCTTTTTTAGAGTCTTTTTTTTGAACAAAAACCAATGAATCTGTACCTTTTATAAAAACCTGCTTTTGTATTCTGGGAAAGTTTTTAGGGGATGTATAAAGTAGTATTATAAATAAAAAAATTAATCTAATGGAATGGTATCTTAAAAACAGGTGGTGGGTTTGGTCCTTAAGTGGCGTTTACCTTCTTTATCGCTTTTTCATAACAGTATATTATTAAATTAACAAACAATCGTATCAAATTTCAATGAAATCAATTACAAAAAAACCAAACAAACTTGCATTCCAGCTCCCAGGAAGAAATGAAGTTTCTCGCTTCGAAAAAATACACAACATAACATTTAAAAATGCAACGGAGGCTGATGCACTAGTTGCTCAAGAGATTGCAGATGGCATACGAAACTGCAAAGCCGAATACTATGTATTAGGTCTTGCAACGGGCTCCTCTCCTATTGGAGTTTACAAAGAACTAGTTCGACTTCATAGAAAAGAAGGCTTGAGTTTTAAAAATGTTGTTACATTCAACTTAGATGAGTATTTTGGTTTAAAAGCAGAGGATAAACAAAGTTATCATAGCTTTATGTATACGCATCTATTCGATCATATTGACATCCCACAAGAACAGGTCTACATTCCAAAAGGCGATATTAAAGAAGAAGATGTTGCTGCATATTGTAATGCATACGAAGCAAAGATTGAATCTTATGGGGGAATTGATTTTCAATTATTGGGTATTGGTAGAACGGCACACATTGGCTTTAACGAGCCCGGGTCGCATGTAAATTCGATTACACGAATCATTGCGCTTGATCCAATAACACGTGAAGATGCAGCAGCTGACTTTAACGGATTGAATTTTGTTCCGACTAAAGCCATAACCATGGGGATTGGATCCATACTCAAAGCAAAGCGCGTAGTACTTTTAGGCTGGGGACACAAAAAAGCGGAGGTCGTAGCACTTACTATTGAAAAAGAAATAACAAGTTTATATCCTGCAACATTTTTACAGCAACACCCCAATTGTACTTTTATATTGGACGAGGAAGCAAGTGCAGAGCTAACTAAACACAAAACACCTTGGCTCGTTAAAGAATGTGAATGGACAGAAACCCTAGTAAAAAAAGCAATCGTTTGGTTGAGTAATCAAACCCAAAAGCCGCTTTTAAAACTCACCAACAGAGATTATAACGAACACGGTCTCTCGAGTTTAATTGCTTCTCAGGGGCAACCGTATGAATTGAATATTCAAATGTTCAATCAATTACAACACACCATTACGGGTTGGCCAGGTGGAAAACCAAATCACGACGATAGTAACCGACCCGAACGCGCCAATCCAGCAAAAAAGAGAGTCATAATCTTCAGTCCACACCCTGATGATGATGTAATCTCTATGGGAGGTACATTCGCAAGGCTTATTGATCAAGGGCACGAAGTTCACGTAGCCTATCAAACCTCAGGAAACATTGCTGTAACGGATGAAGAAGCCTTAAAGTTTATTGAAGTAGCTGAGGATTCTTTTTTAAAAAACCAAAGCAATACAGACCAGCTAGAAGCATTAAAAAAGAGTATACATTCTGATAGCAATGCAATATCTAGAGATGTTTTAAGTGTAAAGACTGCAGTTAGGAGAAGTGAGTGTCTTGCTGCTGCTCGATTCCTTAAACTTCCAACAGAACAATTACACTTTCTCAATCTTCCGTTCTATGAAACTGGGAAAATTATAAAAAACGAACCCAGTGCTGCAGATTTCAAAATCACACAAGATTTAATCGATGAAATTCAACCCCATCAAATTTTTGCAGCGGGTGACTTGGCAGATCCACATGGAACGCATAGGGCTTGTCTGAATATTATTTTTAAAGTGCTAGAAGACATTAAAGTAAAAGCATACATGGACGATTGTCGTGTTTGGTTATATCGCGGTGCTTGGCAGGAATGGGACATCGAAGATATTGAAATGGCAGTACCTTTAAGCCCAGATCAGGTGATTCAAAAGCGTAATGCCATTCTCTTTCACCAATCTCAAAAAGACAAAGTTATGTTTCAAGGGAAAGATAACCGAGAGTTTTGGGTACGAGCCGAACAGCGTAATCAAACAACTGCCTCGATATACAACCAATTAGGTATGGCTGAATATGAGGCAATTGAAGCTTTTAAACAGTATTTTTTCTAGGATTTTACTTTTTCCAAGGAATATTAGGCGAATGATAATACTTTATGGACAGGGAGTCTAACAAGACTCCGTGTTCAATAAGTCGTTTTTCATAAGATGCCCATTCGCGTTGTTCGGTTTTTGACCATCCAATCTCGGCATAACCCAAAAGGCGCGGAAAAGCTAAATACGACAACTCTTCAAAGTTCGATATGGTTTCGCTCCAAAGTGGTGCTTCAATTCCAACAATGTTTTCGTTTGTTATACCTTCAACAAGTTCGTCTGGATTCCAGTCGTATCCTCTTTTTATACTGATGTAAGAAGCCCAGTGCAATCCGTATTTAGATAAGCTATCGTATTGCATATCCAAATAAGCATACTTCGCAGGAGACATTAATATCTTTGCGCCTTTCTTTATTGCACCCAATGCATTATCAGCATCTGCCCAATATTGAGCTATGGTATTGGGTTTTAAATCCGAGGATTGTATTTCATCCCATCCCATAACACTCTTTCCATATTTTTCAACGATTTCTTGTGTCTTGCTAATAAAAACGATGTAATCTTCTTCATTGGTTGAAAGTGATTCATCTCCACCGATATGAAAGTAATCACCCGGTGTAATTGCAGTAATTTCACGGATTACATCATCTAAAAACTGGAAAGTAAGTTCATTGTCAATACATAAAGTACTGAATCCAACTTCAGTTCCAGTATAAAGTTCAGCTGTTTTCCCATCGCAATTCAATTCGGGATAAGACGCTAAAGCAGCGTTTGTATGCCCAGGAATATCAATTTCTGGGACTATAGTAATAAAACGCTCTTGGGCATAAGCAACGAGATCTTTGTACTCTTCTTGGGTGTAAAAACCTCCAGACATACCCCCTACTTCTGTACTTCCTCCGTATTCGGAAAGGTTGGGCCAAGATTTAATTTCAATTCTCCATCCCTGATCGTCTGATAAATGCAAATGCAAATGATTGATTTTGTATAGAGCTAATAGGTCGATGTATTGCTTTACTTCTTCAATACTAAAAAAATGTCGTGCAACATCCAACATAGCTCCACGATAGGAATATTTTGGTGCATCTTGAATGATGCCGGTTGGGAGAACATTAGGATTAGAAGATAATTTTTGGAAACGAAGCAATTGATCTAGACTCGTAAGCGCGCGGAAAAAACCGCTTTCGGCTGAAGCACTTATTACAATGGCTTTTTTATTAATATTAATTTCGTAAGCTTCTTCTTTATCAAAATCACTTTTTACTAATTCAATCTTTGAATGTAAAAAAGGAATCCCTTCATTCAATGAGAGTGAATGCGTTGTTTGTGCTTCCCAGTTTGACTTCAATACAATAGCAGTGCGTTTCAAGTCTTCATCTTGCTCATCGAAATACAAAACCGTTTTATCTTTTATAAAAAAAGCACTTCCCGTCTCTTCCATCACATTAGCGATCGGAATTAAAGGAAATTGCTCCAGATGGGTTTCGATTTGTTGCTCACATTGCGTAAAAAACAACAAACTTACAAAGGATAATAGGATTGAAAATGGTTTCATAACTTGGACGATTGATTTAATAAGATGCAGCAATTGCCTTATCCAAAAGATTTTTAGTTTTTATAATTCCTTCTTCTTCAGAGTCTAAAGTACCTTCGAATTCAATTCCTACATAACCCGAATATTGATTCTCTTTAGCAATTTTAATCATTTTAAAGAAATCAGATTGGGTTTCATTGCCCTGTACATCGAATGCATGAGACTTTGCACTCAAGGCTTTTGCAAAAGGCATTAGATCTGACATTCCTTGATAACGATCGTAAGCAGAGATACACTCTTGCTCTTTGCGTTCGATGCAAAAATTACCGAAATCAGGGAGTGTTCCAATATTGTCGTTACTAACATTTTGCATTACCGTTGCAAGCCAGTTCCCATCAGAAGAAAAACCACCATGATTTTCGACTAAAATACTAACACCTATGGGTTTTGCAAATTCTGCTAATCGGTTTAAAGAGTCGATTCCCGCTTTCTGAGCGTCTAATCGATCTTCGCCACCATGCAAATTCACTCGAATTGCATGACAACCCAATACTTGAGCAGCCTCCACCCATTTGTAATGGTTTTCAATATTGACTAGTCTTTTTTGAGCATTCTTCTCTGCCATGCCCCCTTCCCCATCTATCATGATGAGTAGGTTTTTTTGTTGGTGGTCTTCAGCGCGACGATTCATTTCTTTTAAATAAGGAAGATCTGTTGCCTTATCTTTAAAAAAAGCATTTACATATTCCAATCCAACACAACCAAAACTTTGCGACATTTTAGCAAAATCTAAATGGTCCATTGCTCCTGCAAAAAGTTTGCGGTGCAAAGACCACTGGGCTAAGGATATTTCTAAAGATGCGGTGGAGGATTGTGGGGTTACGATCGATCCGAAAACTGGGTTTACAAAAGCAAGGCCGGTACCAGCTACTAGTGATCTCGTTAAAAATTTCCTTCTATTCATGATTTTATTTATTGATTTTAAAAGATACTAATTTTTCATTATTCTGTGAAATTAATATCAAGTCTTCATTCGAAACTTTTACATTCAACATATGCTTTGCTGAATAAGGTACTTTAAACCCGGTACTCCTGCTGTCGTCGACAGTGGTTTTTAAAGAAGAATCGATTGACAACACAAGGCCTTCAAAACCGTTTTTAGGCCCTGTAAAGACTTCGTATGCGTTGTCGTTTCCAACCAATACTATCTTTTTAGTTTGAGGCTCTCCAACGTCAACCACCATGGCGTCGTATACAGGCGAAAACTGAGCTTCGACTGCCAATTCGTGTTGAATAAAAGAATTACCCTTATTTTCAAAAATGGAAGAACTGTAGGTGTGGATTTCTAATGTTTCTGCCTTTTGCTGCTCTTCTTCGGTTAATATGTCATCGAGAGTTGCATTGGCGTATAAAGAGTAGTTCTTGAATGCTTTCTTTTTATACTGCATCTGATTCAGAAAGTTATTGCGCAAATGAATCGGAGCATATACGTCATCTTTGGGAGCGAAAACAAGGGGTTCGTTTTTACCATTGCCCGTAAAATCTGCGTACTTCATAAGCAGTGGCTGCTCTTTAGTTACTTTATACGGGTTATTCCACCCTTGATTTCCTACAATCAAGTCTAGATCTCCATCGGCATCTATATCAGAAACGGTAATGGAATTCCAAGCTCCGTTTATTTTTTTAGGAAAATACGAGTCATCTTGAACAAAACGGTCACCCTGATGGAGCAATACTTCAATCCCCATCCATTCGCCCGTTAGGATTATATCCGACATTCCGTCTCCATTAACATCCATCAATTCAGCATCGGAAAGCATCCCTAAAAATCCATTTTCTGGCAAATATTCTTTTGTTTTATCTTGGTATACTCCAGCTTCGTTGATTAACATAACAGTTTGTGGGGATTCTGGGTAGTTAAAAGGACGTACACGCGCGGTCACTAAAAGATCTAAATCGCCATCTCCGTCCACGTCAAAAGGAATTACTCTAGAGGTAACCTCGTTATAGCTCGGCAAAATACCTTCTGCCGGTGTAAAGTTTCCTGCTCCATCATTCAAAGCAATTTCATCTTGAAGCAAGTCGGGATTATTAACCCCATTATGGCCATAACCAATATATAAATCAAGATCATCATCACGGTCAAAATCAAAAAGAGCCAAAGCAACAACTTCTTTTTTTGTATCGATGAAAGTAAGTTCGGTTTTTAAAAAACCAGTCGCTACTTGTGACATCAAAACAGTATGTTGATCTTTTGCTCCCCCAATGATGATATCTTCGTAGCCATTTCCTGTAATATCGCCTGCAACGAGAGCGGGACCTTCGTTACTGTATACTCGTTGTTGCAGTTCATCCGAAAAGAAATCATAACTCTTATTCTCTTGGTGTGTATAATCGAGACCCATTGCCTCGGAGACTTCCGAAAAGAGCTTTGGGTGTTCTTTAGCGGGCGACTGTTGTACTTTTAAGCTTTCATCATAAGCTAGGGTTAGTAGTTGATTGATGGAAGGATTTAAAATTGTACTGGATTCTTTGTTGTTCCAAAAAATTTGAAGGGAATCGATTGCTGTTCGTGTACCTAACCCAAAGTGAAGGGTTGTTCCTGTACTGGACAAATAGCCTCGGTAGGGGTTTACTTTGGCAGTCTGAAATTCAGAGCCATAAAAGATCTTAACGGTCGCATGTAATGCTTGTGTATTGACTTTGGAACCTTCTAGCTTTACATTTAAATAATTATTTTCAGAGAGTTTATTTTCAAAGATAAAAGCAGTGTCGTTCAGGTTATTCACAACAATGTCCAGATCTCCATCCTGATCCAAATCGGCTAAGGCTTGCCCATAAGAATAGGAATCGTAATTCATTTCCCAAGACTGTGTTTGGTCTATAAACTGGTTAGTCTGAGAATTTAAAAACATGACATTAGGAAGTTTTACTCGTGGAATCATATCCAAAAAATCCTGATTTGTTGCCAAAATACTCTCATAACTCCCTCGATAATTGATGAAATCAAGATCCGTTAAATCTCTTGGGAAACCATTGGTTATGTAAAGATCCTTATAACCGTCATCATCAAAATCCGCCAGTAAGGGCGACCAACTCCAATCGGTATTATACACATTCGCCAGTTGACTTATTTCATTAAAACTCCCGTCAGTATTTACATACAAGCAATTGCGCATATACTGTGGCTTTTCTTTGTACATATCCAACAAATCATAAAACTGAAAATTTGTTTTAGGAAACATTTGTTTGACACGACTTGCAGATTGGGGTAGCATATCCAAGGTAATGAGATCGTCTTGTCCATCGTTGTTGAAATCGGCTACATCAACCCCCATGGAGCTAAAACTCTGGTGTTTGAAATAGGCAGCGATATCGTCTTTAAAAGTTCCGTCTTTTTGATTGATGAACGCTGTACTACTCGTTACAAAATCATTGGAAACGAAAATATCGTCCCAACCATCTTGGTTGATGTCAAAAACATTGGCCGAAAGTGAAAAGGCATCATTCATCAGTCCACTTTCCTGGGTTACGTCCTTAAAGTGTTGGCCGTCAATATTCTTAAACAAACGATTAAGATTGGGTGCATTCTTGTCTTCTTGAAAACTCCTCTTAGTCAACGCATCACCACGATTTGTGAAATGATTGTTGATTAAAAACATATCCATTAGACCGTCTTTATCATAGTCAAAGAAGTAACTGTTGATGGAGAAACCGTCATATGCTAGGCCGTAAGACTCCGCCATATCGATAAACTCCGGAATACCCTCTGCGTTTAACCCTTGATTTACTAATACTATATTTTTACGCTTCTCTGGAACTCCTTTCCCAGAAACAGCAATGTGCATATCCAGCCATCCGTCGTTATTGATGTCGATTACCGAAACACCCATAGACCAAGAACCAGAACAAGAAGCATTTGCTTTTTGAGTAATATCTTCAAAAACTAGGTTTCCTTTATTCAGGTAAAGTGCATTATCAACTACATTTCCCGTAAAGTAAATATCTTCTAGACCATCCTTATTGAAATCTGCCAGAGCTACTCCACCACCGTTGTACATATACTCGTAAAGTAGGATGTTTAAAGAATCAGATTCAGTAACCACATTATTAAATTCTACTTTAGAATCGGAGGCAGCAACGAGTTGCATTTTTTGGCTCTTTCCGCAGCAAACACAAAGGATTAAGAGTACGAAGATGTAAAGATTTTTTTGCATAATCAAAGGTATAAAAAAAACCAAAGCCCTATTAAAATAATAGGGCTCTGGCTAATACTAAAAGTAAATAGTATGAATGGAATTCTATGATTAGAATCCTGGGTTCTGATTAATTACTCCTCCACTACCATCTATAGCACTCAATGGAATTGGAAATAAAATATGTTTAGATTGGAACGATTGTCCTTTAGCAAAAGGAGTGATCGTTTCACCTTCTTTAGCAATATATCTATTCATAACCGTCTCAGCTACATTCCATCTTCTTAAATCAAAAGAACGGTGACCTTCCATTGCTAACTCTAAACGTCGTTCAAAACGAACCGCTTTACGAGCATCAGTTTGAGAAGTCCAAGGAGCTGTATACTGAGCAATGTCATAATTAGCAGCATCAGCACCAGCGGCATTTTTAACTGTAGCCATACTCTGCGCTCGTGCACGAACTTGGTTTACAAGAGTTTGTGCAGCAGCAAGGTTGTTAAGTTCAACATTAGCTTCTGCAGCCATTAACAGTACATCTGCATAACGCATGATGTGGTAGTTAAGACCTGAAAGGTTTTGACCCCAACCTCCAACACCAATATTGGCGTCGTCACCCTTGGTGAAAACATTTTTCTTAGCTAAGTAAGGACCAGAAATATCATCGAATGAAGCACGTACCCAATCTTTTCCACCCATAGCACCATATCCGTTGTAATCAATTCCACGTCTTCCAACAGTGTAATCAAGACGAGGATCTAATGTTCCAGCATAAGGTGTGAAAGCTTCATCTGAAGCAATACCAAAATCACTATCAACGTGTGTATCTTGAAATGTATCCAATTGTGGTAATCCACCTTCGGTTTTGTAAGCATCAACTAAATCTTGTGTTGGTTGATAAAAACCACAACACCATCCACCAACTCCAATAGTATAATTTAGAGCTCCTGTAGCATTTCCTTGCTTAGACTGTGCATCATCTGCAGAGTACTGAATAGCAAAAATTGCCTCTACTCCATTTTCAGTAGCAGACTTAAAGTTATCTAATAAATTAGGGTGAAGAGCGTAAGGACCAGACATGGCAGCATTCAATTCAGTAAGTGCCTGAGCCCATTCACTTTGGTACAGGTGAGCTTTTCCTAAAAAGGCAGCAGCAGCAAAAGAAAGAGGACGTCCTCTTTGCGTATAATCTCCTGAGTAAGCTGCAGGTAGGTTGGCTTTAGCATAAGTAAAGTCAGCTTCAATTGCATCCCATAAGTCTGCTATAGGAGCATTTGGCTGGTTGAATTCTTGGTTGCTATAATTCTCTAAAGTAATTAATGGAACAGATCCGAAAATTTTAACTAACTCAAAGTTAAAGTGACCTCTTAAAAAACGAGCTTGCGCATGTTGCAGATCGAAAGCAGCAGGGTCGTCACTACTTGAAATCAAATTGATTACAGCATTTGCACGGTTAACACCTGCATACAAAACTGACCATCGGGCAAGGAAGTATCCATTACCAGTAGCCCAGTTGTACACTTCCAATTCATATAAATCGGCTTGATCAGAATCTGTACTTCCTTTGTGAGCATCATCAGATACTACATCCATTACCCAGTTATCGGCACTACGACCCCACTCATTTCCTTGAGAATTTTGTCTAATTCCATCAAGTACAGAATAAGCTCCTGTGAGGAGTAAATTTACTCCTTTTGGGTTAGCAAGTTGTGCATCACTGAGTGTACCAATTGAATCGATATCAGTAAAATCTTCTGAACATCCAATGGTCAGAAAAATTAAACTTAAAAAAGTTATTGTTATTTTTTTCATTGTATTAAAAGTTTATGTTAAGTCCTACAGTTGTAATTTGTGGTAAAGGGTAAGTTCCTTCATCCACACCAATCGTTAGTGCATTATTTGCAGCTACTTCAGGATCCAATCCATCATAATCAGTAAATGTTAATAAGTTTGCACCAGATAAGTAAAGACGAATACTGTCAACACCAGCATCTTTGATCTTTACATCGCTAAAGGTATAACCTATTTGAAGTGTTTTTAGGCGTAAGTATGAACCATCCTCTACAAAGAAAGAGTTTGGCTGAGTTTCACTGTTCGTAATAGATTCACTAAGCGCTGGTTGAGTATTGCTACCATTAGCAGGCGTCCATGCATCTAAAACACGAGTACTTCTATTTCCGTTAAAGAACGTAGGGAAGTCACTGTATATTTTAGAGTAGTTGTAAATATCGTTTCCTTGAGATCCGTTCCAGAACATCATTAAATCAAAGTTTTTGTACTCCATATTAATGTTGATACCGTAAGTAAAGTCAGGATGTGGAGATCCGATGACGGTTCTATCACCATCATTAATTCCAGCAACTCCATCAATCTCTTCATATTGAAGACGTCCAGCAAGAGCTCCAGTTTGGTGAATACCAGTAACTTGTCTTCCGTAATAAGTAGAAATAGGCTGACCAACTTCTGAACGTGTTACAGCTCCACCTCGGTAATAAGAATCTCCAGTAATCGGAGTATCACCAACTAAGCTTACAACGGTGTTTTTATAGCTTGATAAATTAAAAGCAACTTCATAATTGAAACCGCTATCCATTTCGTCTGCATAAACAATCTCAAAATCAACTCCTTTGTTGTTTACTTCTCCAAAGTTTACAAAAGGCGCACCAGCATCAATAGCAGTTGAACCAATCAAAGAATTATCTCGTACAATCAAATCTTTAGTAGAGATATCAAAATATTCTATTGACCCTCTAATTCTACCTGATAAAAGTCCAAAATCTAGACCGATGTTTGTACTTACACTAGTTTCCCACGTAAGGTTTCGATTACCAACACTAAGTAAGATTGCCCCTGGTGTAGCGCTACCTCTTGTTCCAGTAAAGGAATAAAAAGATTGGTCTTCGTTCAATCCAGAGATATTTACATCTGGATTAGATGCTGGTAACTCTTGATTTCCAAGTTCTCCGTAAGAAGCTCTTAGTTTTAAATTATCAATAACACTGCTATTAAAGAAACTTTCTTTATCAATTACCCACCCAATACTAGCCGAAGTAAATAATTTTCCTTGATTCTCTGGTGAGAAACGAGAAGTTTCATCTTTACGTACTGTAGCAGATAATAAGTATTTGTCTTTGAAGCTGTAATTTGCAGAGGCAAAAGCAGAAACTAAAGAGTTTGAACTAGAACCAGTTGCGCCAGGAACCACAATTGGAGTTCCAGTACCTGTTGCAAGTGTGTAATAAGATGGCGTTTCAAATAAGAAAGTTGCTCGATCGATATGATTTCCTTTATAAAACTGTTTGTTTGCTTCATACCCTACAAACGCATCCAAAGCATGGTCGCTACCAAAAGTTGTGTTGTAACTAAGTGTATTAGTCCATACCCATTCGTATTGATTGAAACCAATTTCAGTCAGGGTTTGAGAACCACCTGTTTCTGCTTCTGGTGTAGAAGGTGAGTAGGAACGTCTATTGAAGTAACGATTCTGACCTCCAAAAGAAGATTTAAAGCTTAAATCCTCTGTGATTTGTGCTTCTAAATAAATATCAGCAATCACTCGTAAAGATTTGTTATAATCATCCTTACCTCTGATTAAAGTAGCATAAGGTGTGTTTGCATTTCCTAAACCTAAGGAAGTAGAGTAAATTCCAGCGAAATCTCCGTTATTATCACGTAAAGGAATTAATGGAGAAGATCGTAAAGCTGTTTCAATTTGATTTCCACCACGCTCCTCATCTAAAGTGACATTGGCGTGTTGACCAACAGTCCATATGCTTCCAACTTTGTATTCGCTGTTTGCGCGAAGACCAACTCTTTCGTAGCCAGTTTCAATTTGTACTCCATCACGCTTTAAGTAACTTAAAGAAAATAAAGAACTTGAATCTTCTGTACCATTTGCAACAGATAAAGAAAGCTGTTGTGTTGGTGCAGTTTGAAAAATTGCTCCTAACCAGTCTGTTCCATTTGGATCAACTGTAGTTGCAACTGGTGCTCCAATCAATGATCCAGGAACTACTGCAGTAGATCCGCTACCGTATTGAGGGTGCGATGGAGATGCATTCCCATCGTTTCTCTTACTCTGAAATAAGACATCACCTAATTGTTGTGCATTTAATAAATCAGGTAAATTAGATGCAACAGACATACCCGTAGATATTTCTAGAGAAACTTTTGTTCCTTGAGAACCTTTTCCTGATTTGGTAGTAATAACGACTACACCGTTCGAAGCACGAGCTCCGTATACAGCAGCAGCACCATCCTTAAGTACGTTGATCTGGTCAATGTCAGAAGGGTTAATACTATTCAATACAAATGCATCGTTGGTTTGAACACCATCAATGATGTACAAAGGATCATTGTTGTTCGGAGTACCGTAACCACGAATTCGAACACTAGGAGCAGATCCAGGTTGACCATTACTAACAACAGTAACCCCAGAAACTCTACCCTGTAAAATTTCTGCTGCGTTGACAACAGGAACTTTTACAGCATCCTTAACGTTTACAGTAGCAACTGAACCCGTTAATTTACCACGAGCTTGTTTTCCGTAACCTGTAACAATAATTTCGTCTAATTGACTTACGGAATCTTGCAATGCAATAGTTAAATTGTTTTGACCAGACAAAGTCACCATTTGGGTTTCAAACCCAATACTTGAAAACTCCAATACAGCACCTGATTCGGCACTAATTGAAAAATTTCCATCAAAATCTGTTGTTGTACCTTCAGAAGTACCGGAAATAATTACTGTTGCACCTGGAATCGGAAGTCCGTCGGCATCAACAATAGTTCCAGTTGTTGCTTGTTGAGCATGCAACAACAACCCACAAAAAAGCAGCGCTGTTGTCACAAAAAATGAAATTTTTTTCATGAAATATAGTTTATTGATTAGTGTTTTGAGCATTGGCTTTAAAACAATGCACATTTAATTTTCAACAATAATATTACAATATTTTATGAAATACTAATATATATAGTGAATAAATAATTTTTATAACATTTTTTTTTTCCTCAAATGATTTTATAACAATTGGCAAAATTCAGTGTTATTAAATGTTTATTTGCAAAGTATTTGATTATCAATAATTTATAAATACACCCTGCAACCTCAGTAAAAAGTAGATCAAAAAAGCCAAAGCCCTACTAAAATAATAGGGCCTTGGCAGAAAACTAACAATCAATTAAGTTTTACTTTTTTTTTAGAAATCCGTGTTTTGTTGAATAACTCCCCCACTCCCATCAATCGCACTCAATGGAATGGGAAATAAGTTGTGCTTCGATTCATAAACTTGACCTTTAGCAAATGGCGTTATTACTTCTGCCTCCTTAGGGATGTATTGGTTAATAACTGTTTCTGCTACACCCCGTCTTCTTGAGTCAAAGATACGGTTCCCTTCCATTGCCAATTCTAAAGGTCGTTCAAAACGCACTGCCTTTCTAGCTGTATCTTGATCAGTCCAAGGAGAGTCATAGGTATTCATATCGTAATTTGCGGCGTCAGATCCGTCAGCAAAAGAAGCACAGATCTAATCTTTTAGTAATATGAGGAACGTATCCGTTATAATTTATTCCACGCCATCCAAACAAAACAACACGCCTCACTCCATCGGATTTCATTCATCAAAAATTAAATTGAGTCCGTTACACTTAATTTAACCTAATTAAAATGAGCCAATGGTAGGAAAAAAACCCTACTTTTAAAAAAGTTAATCAAATACTTCGCCCAAAGGCGATCACTTCTATTTTTAGTAGCAATGAAAAATCAATTAATATACACCCTACTCCTATCCATAAACCTCAGTTTATTTGCTCAAATTGACCCCAAAAAAATAAATATTGTTCGTGATGCCTATGGGGTACCCCATATTTTTGCAAAGACGGATGCGGAAGTTGCCTATGGACTTGCTTGGGCGCATGCAGAAGATGATTTTACAACCATACAGCAATCCTATTTAGCAGGAAATAACCTGCTCAGTAATCATTTAGGTAAAAAAGGAATTCCGGCTGATTTCCTCGCTCAATTCATCCGTTCAGAAGAATTGGTAGAACGAGATTATGAAATTAAAACCAGCCCTGAGTATAAGAGAATTTTAGAGGGATACGCTCAAGGATTAAATCGTTATGCCGCAACACACCCAGAAGAGGTATTATCACAACAATTATTTCCTGTTACACCCAAAAGAATGATGCGCTATGCTCAACTGCAATTGTTTATTTCCTCTAAAGGAGATTATTGGGTATCCAAGATCTTAGACGATGATTTAAACTACACCCCTTCAAAAGAAGATTTAAAAGGTTCCAATACCTTCGCCTTCAACAGTTCTAAAACTACAGACGGAGAAACCTATTTAGCCATCAACACACACCAGCCCTTAGACGGCCCCGTATCTTGGTATGAAGCGCATTTGTGTAGCGAAGAAGGAACCAACATCCTCGGTGCTCTATTTGCAGGAAGTCCCAATATTCTCATTGGTGCAAACGAACATTTAGCCTGGGCGCATACCGTAAATCAGCCCGACAAAATGGATGTATTCGCATTGGAAATGCACCCCAAAAAGAAAAATGTATATGTGGTCGATGGGGAAGAATATCCCTTAGAAACATTTAAAGCTAAATTGACTTTTAAAGTTTTAGGGATTCCTATTAAGGTTACAAAAAAATACTACCGCAGTATATTCGGACCTACCCTTAAAAATAAATCTGGATATTACGCAGTACGAACCCCAGCGCTGCAGGAGGTTCGAGGCCTTGAACAATGGTGGCGGATGAACAAAGCCACTTCGTTTAAAGAGTTTTATGATATTCTTAAAATGAAGGCATTACCGGGATACAATATTGGATACGCAGACAAAAATGACACCATCTTTTATATTTCAAATGGTCTTATTCCAAAAAGGGCTGAAGGTTACAACTGGAAAGAAGTGGTTCCGGGTAACACCAAAAAGACTTTGTGGACGGAAACCTATGCTATTGAAGACCTACCCCAAGTAATTCAACCTTCTTCGGGTTATTTTTACAACACCAACCACTCCCCTTTTAGATCAAGTGACGAAACAAATAATCCCGATGGCGATGCATTCTCTTTGGATATGGGTTTTGAACGCTATGAAAACAACCGTTCTATTCGGTTAAAGGAATTGATTGATGCAGAAGACAGGGTTTCTTATGAAGACTTTAAACGCATGAAATACGATCGTCAATATCCCGAAGAAATGACTTTTTCATGGATGAACATCAACGCCCTTTTTGATCTTGATTCGAAGCAATACCCGGATATTGCGCTGCTGATTGAACGAATACAAAACTGGGATCGCAAGGCAGATGCAACCTCAAAAGGAGCAGGATCTTTTGCGATTTTATACCATAGTTTATATCCATATTATTCAAAACTACCGGAACCAAAAATATTTCCAAAAACTTTTTTGATTGCAGCTTTACGTGAGTCAAAAGCCTATATGCTAAAACATTTTAAAACCACAGAAATTTCGCTTGGAGATTATCAAAAACTGGTGCGTGGAGATAAAGAATTACCCGTATTTGGCTTACCAGACGTACTGACATCAATGAGTTCGGTTCCATATCAGGATGGGAAAGTAAAGGTTGTTAGTGGAGAATCGTATATCGAATTGGTTCGCTTTACGCCAGAGGGGACTCAGATAGAATCTTCCATTTCCTATGGGAGTTCTGATCACCCAGACTCGCCTCATTATGGAGATCAGATGGAAATGTATACACAGTTTAAAACTAAGAAAATGTCACTCAGCAAGGAAGCAGCTTACACTGATGCCAAACGCATTTACAATCCAAAGTAAACCTTAATGACTTGCCAGGGCTTGTTGGTAAACCGCTACATAACGCCCAACAATCTGATTTAAATCAAATTTACGGGCTTCCTTTTGTGCGTTGTTTTTAAATTCTTCAAGAAGTACTTCGTCTTGTAAAAGGGCTATACTCTTTTCAGCCATAGCCTTCACATCGCCAACATCAAAAAGATAGCCTGTTTTTCCTTCGACATTAACCTCAGACAAACCGCCTGTATTCGTTGATATAACAGGAACTCGCATCATCATTGCCTCTAAAGCAGCTAAGCCAAAACTTTCCGTTTCTGAGGGGAGTATAAAGAGGTCTGAGTAGCAAAGTACTTCAAAAACTTGGTTGCTTTTTCCGATAAACTTTACAGAATCAGCAATTCCATGTTCTTGGCAATAGTCCATCGCAGCTTGTTTGTCGGGTCCTTCGCCTACCATAATAAGTTTTGCGGGAACTTCCTTAACTATTTTCTCAAATACACGAATGACATCAAGAATTCGTTTTACAGACCTGAAATTACTAACATGAGAGATGATTCGCTCATGAGCAGGAGCTATTACATGACGTTCACAATCTTCATTGTGGCTCGAGTGCTTCTCGAAATCTACAAAATTTGGAATTACCATAATATCCTTCCGTATATCGAACAAATCGAGGGTATCTTTTTTTAAACTCTCTGAAACAGAGGTCACACAATCCGAATGGTTGATGCTAAAGGCCACAGCGGACTTATAAAAGGGATGGCTTCCTACTAAAGTAATGTCAGTTCCGTGAAGGGTGGTCACAATAGGCAAATTGATTCCTTGGTCTTGTAACATCTTTTTAGCCATATAAGCGGCGTATGCGTGCGGAATAGCGTAATGAACATGCATTAGTTCAATTTGATGCAATTTCACCATATCGACCAGCTTACTGGACAAAGCAAGCTCGTAGGGTTGAAAATGAAAAAGGGGATAGTCTGGAACATTAACTTCGTGAAAATGTAGATTCTCACTCAAGGCTTCTAAACGAACCGGTTGCTTATAGGTTATGAAATGGATTTCGTGTCCTTGCAGAGCTAAGGCTAAACCTAACTCTGTAGCTACTACTCCACTCCCACCAAAGGTAGGGTAACATACGATTGCTATTTTCAAATTTTGAGTTTTTAATTTATTATTGCCTCGTAAATATACTGTTGTATTCGGGTACGAATGTCATGTTTTAACAACAAATTATTATCCATTGAGGGATAGGTTCGGTTGGATAAAAAGACATAAATCAATTCGTGCTCGGGATCGGCCCAAGCATAAGTCCCTGTAAAACCTGAATGACCAAAACTTGACTTGGGAACACAGCCGCAGGTTGACCCTCTCCCTTCTAATTGAGGCTTATCGAAACCCACACCACGTCTATTGCCTTGGTCGCAATACAAGCATTGGTTGAACTGATCAAATGTTGCTGAGGAAAAATACTGTTTATCAGCATAACGCCCTTTTTGTAAAAAAAGCTGCATGAGGATTGCTACCTCGCTTGCATTAGAAAAAAGCCCTGCATGACCACCGACTCCACCTAACATGGCTGCTGCCATATCATGAACTTCTCCTTTCAACTCTTGATTCCGATAATAGGTGTCAATTTCAGAAGGAATAACCGTTTGATTGGGGGTATTCTTATTTGGATTGAATCCTGTTCTAACCAAACCTAAAGGCTTATAAAAAGAATCTACAGCAAGCGTTTCAAGAGATTTTTGATAACGGTCTTCCAGCAGGTCTTTCATGAAAAAATACGGGATGTCAGAATACTTATACTCCAAAGTATCCCGCAATTCACTTGCTAATATTTGATCACTAATTAATTTCGAAAGATTGTTTTTACCATAAAAACGATCTGCTATGACTACTGGAAAACGCTTACTTTGCCTTTTTCTATAAAATTTCTTATTCAGTTTAAGCGGGTTCGCTTTGAGTGTTTCTTTATAAAAGGGAATCCATGGGGTCAAACGGGCATAATGCGAGAGCATTTCTTGGATGCTGATATCGGCCTTATTGGAGGTGTTCCATGCTTCGTTTAGAGTCCCTAATTGAGTGTCTAAAGTCAGTTTGCCAAGGTCTACCTCCTTCATTACCAAGGGTAGGGTCGCTAGAACCTTAGTCAGGGATGCCAAATCATAAATGTCTGTATTGGTAACTGCTCTTTTTTTTTCATAGGTATGATATCCGTAGCTTTTATTGAAAACCACTTTCCCATGACGTGCAACTAGAATCTGCATCCCAGGAGTCATTAGGGAGTCCATTGCAATTTGTGCTAGGGTGTCAATTCGACTCAAGCGCTGCGGCTTAAGTCCGACCTCCAAAGGAGTTCCTGTTCCTAATTCTGTTGGCCCTACAAGTGTAATTCCTGTTCCAACAGGATAAGGTGGAGCGATAGAAACGGGTAAACGACCCGATGCCTTACGTTCGCCTAAAAGAATTTCGGCGGATGCTTTTTGAGCTATTGAACTGTTTTGATAGCTGACCACCAATCCGTCGATGGCATCTAAATTTCCTAAACTGCTCAAGGCATAAGGTTTAACAAAAACATCTAGGATTATACTGTGATCTTTCGTTAAAGCAGTTAGAAGTTGACGTTCTTTTTTGGAAAAGCTAGAGGCTTTCCATGGGCTTGCATTAGATCGGTGGAATCCGATGATGACTTTTTTATATGAAGCCAGTGCTTGTATGATTTTATCGTTGGGCAAAGAAGCATCAACTGTATGAATTTTAAGCTTGTGCTTCAAGCTGCTCTTGAAGGTAGAACCGGTATCATCCCCAAGTTTAAGATATCCAAAGGTAGGTTCTTTGCTGAGCGGTAAAATATTATGCTTATTCTGCACAACAGTAACAGCAGCCTGCATGGCCTTTGCAATTAAATAATCATCTTCAATTGTATTTAAATCTGCACTTAGGTTTTCTTTTGAAACGGGCTTATACTTATTTAAACCCACTAAGTACTTGGCTTTTAAAATTTTCTTTACCGACACGGCCAAACGCTCTTCTGTGAACTTTTTAGCTTTAAAGGCACGTTTCATTTTCTTAATTGCGGTACTTACATTGTTTGGAATTAATAGAATGTCATTCCCTGCTAAAAAAGCGGCAACATCAATTCCATATTTTGGGCTAATCCCCGAAGCACCTTTCATGTTCAAGGCGTCCGTGATTACTAATCCTTTGAATTTAAGGGAATCTTGAAGTAAAACCTGTACTGTTTTTTGAGACAAGGAAGAAGGAATACCCGCATCGAGCGCAGGAATATCCAAATGGGCAACCATTACAGAGGAAACGCCTGCCTGGATTATTTTTTTAAAGGGATACAATTCTACTTCATCGATTCGCTCTGAAGAAAAATTAATCGAAGGCAAGCCTAAATGTGAATCGGTAGCGGTATCCCCATGTCCAGGGAAATGTTTTGCAGATGAAAGTACTCCAGCCTCATGCATTCCATTCATAAAGGCAATTCCTTTTTGGGCTACATTTACTTTATCTTCCCCAAAAGATCGGTTGCCAATAATTGGGTTTTTAGGATTGGTATTGATGTCTACTGAGGGTGCAAAATTAATGTGAATTCCCAAGCGTTTCGCTTGTTCTCCAATTCTATAACCAACAGCTTGAATGAGTTTGTCGTTTTGAATCGCTCCCAAGGTCATATTCCAAGGAAAAGCTTGAACAGAATCTAGGCGCATGGCGACACCCCATTCGGCATCCATTCCTATAAGCAATGGGATTTTGGATTTTTTCTGAAAGCGGTTCAGCCAATCCGTTTGACCCAGTGGACCACCTAATGAAAAGACAACACCTCCTATTTTATTCTCGTCTATGTTTTTGGAAATGGCATCAAAATGCTCTTTTCCTTGTTCAGAAAAAGCCATGACCATAAATAATTGCCCTATTTTTTCATCAAAGCTAAGTTGGGCATACGTACTATCCACCCATTGTTGTTGGGCTTCATAATCTACTGCAACTAAGGGGTCTGGTGTTTGTGCACTCAAGGTACAAATGCCAAAAAGTGATACTAGTAGGTTGCGCATGCGATATTGGTGTTATTTTATAAAACGAGAGTGCCAGCTTTGACCAGCAGGGACTTCCCAATGACTTATATACTCAACTTTATCAACCACCAAGTTATTAAAAACTATAGTACTTGAAGAAACTTTTCTTTTTTTAGCCAAGGATCGGAATTCCTTTAAGGGTGTGTAAAGGAGTTTGTCACCATCCTTGTGGGTCACATTCATTTTATCTAAAAGTTCAATTTGAAACTTCGCTTCTAGTGTTTGAATAAAACGAACCGATGAGTCGATAGAACAACCGGTAGCCCCTTGGACTTTTTCATTTAAACCAATAACAATAAAACGATCGTAAGGGATTTCGTAAGAAGTAACTAAGTCAGATCCGTGGGCTGTCCATTGTTTTAAAAAGGCTTCTAGTTCTTCAATAATATTTGTTTTTTCCTCTTTTGAAAAAGGTCGTGAGGCTTGATAGATCCATACTCGAGCTTGATCTGGTAAATCAGTAAAAGGAATCAACATATATTATAAATCTTTTGCGTTTGCGATGAGTTCTGCAATATCCAATACAGGTACTTCTCCTTCTTTCTCTTTATTTTTTATTCCATCGGTCATCATGGTATTACAAAAGGGACATGCAGCTGCAATGATATCGGGTTTTACCTCCAATGCTTGCTCCGTTCGCTCAATATTGATGTCTTTGGCGCCTTGCTCAGGTTCTTTAAACATTTGCGCACCTCCTGCACCACAACAAAGGCCTTTGGCTTTGCAGTTTTTCATTTCAACGAGCTCGGCATCTAACTTCTTAATCAGTTCTCGAGGAGCCTCGTAAACATTATTAGCGCGACCGAGGTAACACGGATCATGAAAGGTTATTTTCTTTCCTTTATAGGTTCCCGTTTCAATGGTTAATTTTCCATCGTCCAATAATTCTTTGAGCAATTGGGTATGGTGCACCACTTCATAGGTACCTCCAAGTTCAGGATATTCATTCTTTAGGGTATTGAAGCAATGCGGGCAGGCTGTTACAATTTTTTTGACCCCATAACCGTTGAGGACTTCAATATTGGTTACCGCTTGCATTTGAAAGAGAAATTCATTTCCTGAGCGTTTGGCTGGATCACCAGTACAACTTTCTTCAGCGCCTAAAACAGCATAGGATACACCCGTATTATGAAGTAATTTTACAAACGCTTTTGTAATTTTCTTTGCTCGTTCATCAAAACTCCCCGCACAACCAACCCAAAGTAAAATTTCAGGGGTTTTACCTTCTGCGGTGAGTTCTGCAAGTGTAGGAACCTTAATCATAAAAATCTAGTTGTCGTTAGCACCATCATCAAAAACCTGAATGGTAACTTCTTTGTTAACCAATTCTGTGAATTTACCTTTGTACTGTGTAGCTTTTACTAAATGGTTATCAATCCAGTGATAATTTCCTCCTCTTGGTTTCCCCATCAATAAACTGTGGTATTTAAACCCATTGCGTTTCAACCAACCTTCTGTAACTTCTCGGTTAGCTTCCACACGAGAGGTAAAGAAACAAATTAAGTGACCTTCAGCAAACCAGCGGTTACATGTTTCAAGAGCGTCTGGATACAATTCTGCTGTCTCCATACGTTCGGGTTCTTCATTTGGAATATCATCACAAATAGTGCCATCAATATCGATCAGGTAATTTTTGATACCTTCTGGTAAAACTGGACTGACATCCTCTCCGTTTTCAACTTTCTTGTGTAAATAATTTTCCGCTTCTTCTTTGTGCATTTTTCTTGATTTAAAAATTAAAGGTCTTGAACCCAATTGTTTCGGTCTTGTTGATTGAAAGGCCAAGGTGCCCCGTTATTTTCGATATTCCCCATCATATTGTTTAGGTCTGTTGGAGCTGCAGACTCTTCCATGACTAAATACTGACGCATGCTCATTATAATAGAAAGCGGATCAATGTCAATTGGACAGCTTTCAACGCAAGCATTACAAGAGGTACAAGCCCATAATTCTTCAGGGGAAATATAATCGTTGAGTAGTTCTTTCCCATCGGGAACAAAAACTCCTTTGTTTTTTTGAATGTTATCACCTACTTCGGTCAGACGATCTCGGGTATCCATCATTATCTTTCTTGGAGAGAGCATTTTTCCAGTCTGATTTGCCGGACACTCGCTCGTACATCGCCCACACTCGGTACAGGTGTATGCGTTCAATAATTGAACACGATTCAGATCCATTACGTCAGAAGCCCCAAATTTATCGGGTTCATCGGAAGATTCTTCTGGAACTGTATATGGGTCTGCATCCGGATCCAGCATCAATTTCACTTCAGCGGTTATCGAGGGATTGTTTGCAAAGCCCCCTTTAGCGTTTAAATTAGCAAAATAGGTGTTAGGGAAAGCCAGAAGTATATGTAAGTGCTTGGAATAGTATAAATAATTTAAAAAAATAAAAATTCCCACGATGTGCATCCACCAAGCCGTTCGTTCAACTAAGACGATCGAATCTAAAGACATCCCGCTAAAAAGGGATGATAGGTATTGACTTATGGGAAAAGAGCCAGCTTGTTGATAATGTATAGCCTCTGGAAAATTAGTTTGGATATAATAATCGGCTCCATTCATCATCAAAAACAAGGACATCAGCACAATCTCAAAATATAAAATCAAATCCGCATCTAATTTTGGCCATCCTTTCATCTCCTTTTTCCAGAATCGATTCAATCGAATCACATTCCGTCTCATCCAAAAAACAACAACAGCAATAAGGACTAAAAATGCAAAAACTTCGAAAGTGGCTATCAAGACATCATAAAAACCGCCCAAAAAGGGAGCAAAAATTCTATGGGTGCCAAAAATACCATCTACTATGATTTCAAGTAATTCAATGTTGATTACTAAAAACCCTACATAAACAACAACGTGCAATAGACCGGCAATTGGACGCTTGGCCATTTTGGATTGCCCAAGGGCAATTCGTGCCATATTCTTCCAGCGTTCAGCCTTCTTATTGTTACGATCTATGACTTTACCAAGCGTAATGTTGTTCTTAATTTTAAGAATGTTTTTTGTAAAAATAACAGCAGAAGTAAGCAAAAGAAGAACAAAAACAACATTCGGTAAAAACTCAAAAATCATAGTGGGTTAGTTTTTATCTTCGGATTCGTAAGGAGTGTCTTTTTTTCCAAAAAGAGAAAAATGAACATATCGTTTAGGGTGTTCTTTTAAATCCTTAATCAATAATTCGACTTCTTTGGTACTTGCTTCTAGATTATTGTACAGGGCATCGTCATGGATCAATTTTCCAATACTACCTTCACCCTGCTCCATTGATTTGAGAATTGAATTCAAACTGCTAGCAGCAGTTTCAAATTGAGTCACCATGCCTTTCAAGTTTGCTTGAGAAAGAGAGTCCGAAATTTGATTCAAATTAACGGAGGCTTGTGCCAAGTTATCAAAGGTTTGATTGATATTCGATTCTTGTTTGCTTAGAATTTTCGAAAGAGCTGCAGAGACCGTGTTTAAATTTGTTATGGTTGTAGAAACTTCGGTCATTGCCTTATTTAAACCCTGCTGTGCTTGATCATCTAAAACGGTGTTCAAAGACGAAATTAAAGTGTCAGCATTGATTAAAAGTTCGCCTATTTTTTTTTGCAGAGGAGATATTTCTGAACCTATAACATCCGTGAGACCGGGTTTAATTCTGCTTTGTAGGGTATCGCCAGAAGCTAAAATCCGATCAACGTCGTATACTGGTATAATGGCGATTGATTTCCCACCTATAAGGCCGGCTTCATACAATTCAGCAATAGAATTCTTAGAAAATTCAAGATCGTTTCGTACAGTAAACGAAACCAGAATCTTATTTGTAGAAGGGAGAAAATCAATTGAGCTTACCTTGCCTACTGTCAATCCGTTCACCGTAACTTTCGTCCCAGATTGAAGGCCTTCTACCTGATCATATACGGCATAAAGATTGTTTTCACTTTTAAACAATGAAGTACCGTTTAGAAAGTTGAAACCAATTAGGAACAAGAAAATTCCTATTAGAACAAATAGCGCAGCTTTGATTTCTTTAGATGGTCTCAAGTCGGGTATGTTTTATTCAAAAATAATAATTATTTCGGGTTTTAGGGTAATAATCAGTTGGGGATTACGGTAGATAGTTTAATTTTTTTATTTTCCTTAAAAGCAACGATAAAAGCATGCTTATATCCTTTCCTTTTTGCCTTCTTCTTTAATTTTTTTGCCCTTTCATAGGAGGTTGTCTCGCTGTAATAATAACGATATAACTCTTTTTCTTTTTCTCGAGAGATAGGAGACAGTCCTTTAAAATTATAGGCTTTTGATTCAAGCTTTTTAGAACTCGCAGCGATTTGAATTTTAAAAACAACTTCATTTGAGGTGGCAGCAGCTTCCTTTTTCTCTTCAACAACAGTTTCCCCAATCGAAGAGAGGGTATTGATTGAAGAACTTAAAGAGTTTTTGTAATTGATTATAGCTTTTGAAATGGCTTGAGCCATTTCAAGTTTCCCCTTTGATGAGTTCAAATATGCTCCTTCTTTTGCATTAGTCAAAAAACCTGTTTCAACAAGAACGCTGGGCATATAAGTGTATTTCAAAACAACAAATCCAGCTTGTTTTACGGTCCTATCCTTTCGATTTAGATTTGCAACAAAACTCTTTTGGACAGCATCGGCCGCTGTTATGCTTTGATTCAAATAAGTCTCTTGCATTAAGGTTAAGCTAATTACACTCTCTGGATTATTCGGATCAAAACCATCGTAGTTTTCCTCGTAATTTTCTTCATAAAAGATAACGGAATTCTCTTTTTTGGCAACTTCAAAATTTCTTTGATTGGCGTGAAGTCCCAAAACAAAAGTACCCGCACCATAAGCCTGAGAGGTATGTGCGTCGCAATGCACCGAAATAAAGAGATCCGCATCTGCACGATTGGCAATTCGAGCACGTTCAATTAAGTCTACAAAAACATCGGTTTTACGGGTGTAAATAACCTTTATATTCGGTTTCTTTTCTAGGATTTTACCTATTTGCAAAATGATATTGAGTGCAATTTTCTTTTCGTAATAACCATTCCCTCGATTTCCAGAATCTTTCCCACCATGACCGGCATCCAAAACAACTACAAAAGGCTTGTCTTGACTTGAATCGGTTTGAATACTTGCTGTCGCATGATTAGCCAATAGACAAAAGCCTGCCAGTAAAATGTTCAAGGTGTAATGTTGTACTGATTTCATTCCTAATAAATACTTAAAAACCCTAACAAGCATCAAAAATATATGTAATTTTGAAGCGTTATATTTTATACAAAAATAGCCTATATCGCCTTGCAAACAAAGTCTTTTTATTCAGTCATATTGTTAATACTTTTTTTGAAGGTGTCATTTATCTATGCCCAAAACGATCTTTTCCAAGAGAAAAAGGTGGTTCAAGACAGTTTAAGCCTTGAACAAATCAACGAAAACGAAGTTCTTGACATCATTCCAAAAAAGAAACCTCTTCTCCTAGACTTGATCAATTATAATGCCCAAGATTCTGTCAAAATCGATCAAAAGGAAAATAAAATCCGTTTGTACAACAAAGCAGTTTTGACCTATGAAGAAATGCGTCTGGAGGCAGGGATTATTGTTTTGGATTATACCACAAACGAAGTTTATGCTGGAAGAATTGCAGATTCCTTAGGTAACTTATCACAGAAGCCCAAATTTCTTCAAGCTGGCAACGAGGTAAACCCCGATTCTATTCGGTTTAACTTCGACACTAAGAAAGCCCTGATCTGGAATTCAAAAACAGAACAAGGCGGTATGAATGTCTTTTCTGATTTTACAAAAAAAGAAAATGATTCTGTTTACTACATAAAGGATGCAAAAGTCACAACCTCATCCAATCCGGATAACCCGGATTACTACATTCGAATTCGAAAAGGTAAGATGGTTCCCGGCGGTAAAATCGTTGCTGGGCTCAGCAACATCTATATTGCCAATGTCCCTACACCTATCGGACTTCCTTTTGCTTACTTTCCTACGACAAATGAAAAGGCGTCCGGCGTAGTTTTTCCAACCTATGGCGAAAGCGCACAGCGAGGGTATTATATTCAGAATGGTGGATACTATTTGAATGTGAACCAATATTTTGACCTCAACTTTACGGGAGATTACTACACCAACGGGAGTTATGGACTTCGCTTTGACACCCAGTACAAGGTCAATTACAAGTTTGGTGGAAACTTAAGTTTTCGATATGAAAAACTGGTTAACGGAGAACGTGGTTTTCCTGATTACAATAATGCAACGGTATATAACATACGATGGACACATCGAAGAGATTCTAAAGCAAGTCCTACTTCAAATTTCTCTGCCTCAGTAAACCTTGGGAGTAGTTCTTATTTTGCGCAATCCATTAACCAACTAAATGATGCGAATTTTCTAAATAACACCTTGAGTTCTTCGGTGTCTTATTCCAAAACATTTCCGAAATATCCCCGAGTAAATATTTCACTGACTACTGCTCTTTCACAAAATACACAGACACAAACCGTCAATTTGACCCTACCAACTTTTCAGGCAAACATGGAGCGTATTTTTCCATTTGCACCCAAAACAGGAACCAAGAAAGGTTTTATTCAAAACATTAACTTTCAATACTCAACCCGTGGTGAGAGCCGGATCATAACCACTGAAGAATTTCTGTTTAAGAAAGAAATGTTTGACGATGCGCGATCAGGCGTTACGCACAGTATTCCAATAAGTACCAATTTTAAAATATTCAAACATCTAAGTGTAAGTGCTTCGGCAAACTACAAGGAGGTTTGGGCTCCAGATACTGTACGATACAATGACTATACTGAAGAAGCTGGAGTGGTAAAAGATACCCTTAAAGGGTTTGCCGCTTTTAGAGAATATAACTATAATGCAAGTGTAGGTACTACGATCTACGGAACCTTTAATTTCAAGGAAGGAAAGAGACTTCAATCCATTCGCCATACCATGCGTCCCTCTATAAGTTATAGTGTTCAGCCAAGTTTCGAAAGATATTACGATGAATATATTATAGATGCAAATGGTACAAAAGCCCAGTATACTCGTTTTGAAAATGCTCTTTTCGGACAACCCTCACGCGGGATGTCAAAATCCATGGGTATCAGTTTGAGTAATAATTTCGAAGCCAAGGTTGCGAGTAGAGATACGCTGGATCCAGAACCAAAAAAGATTAAGCTTTTAAATAATTTAAACTTCAGTACAAGTTACAGCCTCACTGCTGAAGAATTTAAGCTTGCTCCAATTCGAGTTACCACTAGTGCCTCTTTGTTTAAAGACGAGGTAAGCATCAATTTAGCGGCAACTATGGATCCCTATGGGATTGATGAAAACAATACGAGAATAAATACTTTTCATGTAAAAAATGGGGGTGGTTTAGTTCGTTTTACTAGTGCCAACATGAATATTGGCTTCTCTTTATCTAATGAAGATTTCGAAAAGAAAGAAGGTGACGAAGAAGAGGAAGAGGAGGAAGATACTTTTACGGGAAGTGATTATGAACGACTTTCTGGTGGTGGGCGAGATGATGATTTATTTGGTGTAGCCAATAACTTTTCTGACGGACGCTTTCGGGAAAACAATAAAGAGAAAAAAGAGGATGATGAACCGGATGGACTCTATCGTACAAAATTGCCGTGGAACATCAAGTTTGCACATTCTATTACTTACAGTAACTCAAGAGGAGAAGACGATATTAGAAATAATTCCTTGATGGTGTCGGGTGACTTGGACCTTACACCAAAGTGGGCCGTTGGTTTTTCATCTGGATATGACTTTAAACAAAAAGGAGTGACCTATACTCAGTTTCGTTTCAATCGAGATTTAGAAAGCTGGAAGTTAAATTTCAGCTGGGTTCCTTTTGGCAACCGAAGTTCGTGGAGTTTCTTTATTGGAATAAAATCCGGTTTATTGAGTGATTTGAAGTACGACAAAAGAAATGAGCCAGATAAACGTTTATAATGTATAACATCGCCAACATGAAAAAAATAATCACAACAACAAACGCACCCGCACCAATTGGACCATACAATCAAGCTGTCCTATCAAATGGAGTTCTTTATATGTCAGGGCAAATCCCGCTTGACCCTGCAACTATGGAACTCATTGAAGGTGATTTAGAAAAAGAGACCATACAAGTAATGGAGAATTTAAAAGCAGTATTAGAGGCGGCTCAGATGACTTTTGAGCATGTAGTGAAAACCTCAATTTTCTTAAGTGATATGAATAATTTTGTAGAAGTAAATAAGGTTTATGCAAAATATTTCAACGAAGAAACAGCACCTGCAAGAGAAACTGTTGAGGTAGCAAACCTCCCGAAATTTGTTCGCGTTGAAATCTCTATGACTGCAGTAGCCTAGCGTATTTTATTGCATTTCTTTCTCCAATAAGTTTACATGATACTTGACTAATTGATCGATGGGTCGCTTTACAACAGTCCCAATGGTTAAATCAAATTCTTTCAATATCAATTCAACTTCATCTTTGAGGAAATAAGAAATAGATCCAACAAAATGAATCGGTACATCTTTTGCGTTGTTGAACTGAAACAACTGATGCCTAATGAAACGTCTTATTCCTTCATGTATCATGGTTTGCATATAAGGATCATCTTTGTGGACAATCATGAATTTTGCAAAACGTGCCAAGTAGGTATTTGGATTTTCTTTACGGTATAAGTTTTCTTTAACCGTATTAGCAGAAAGGTCGAATTCACGCTCAAATTTTTCAGCAAGATACTTTGGCATTTCATTGAAATAATAGCCTCTAATGAGCTGTTTTCCATAAAAATTACCACTAGCCTCATCCATAAGAATATAACCCAAAGAGGTGATGTATTGATGCACCTTATGGCCGTCAAAGTAACTGCAATTAGAACCTGTCCCTAAAATACAGACAATGGAAGGAACACCTATCGCTGCAGATGCGTATACTGCAGCGTAAGTGTCTTCTTTTATAGTAAAAGAGCATTTCGTGAAAATCTCTTCAAAGACTTTACTAATCCTCTTGGTTGTTGATTCAATTCCACATCCGGCACCATAGAAGAAAAGCTTGGTCACTTTATCTCTATTTTGGTACAAATCATAATTGTTTATGATTCGTTCCGTTAGTATCGCGGACGAAAGAACTTGGGGATTTAATCCTAAGGTTTGTGTAGAAAACAAAACAGTACCTCGTTCATCTATTGCAAACCAATCGGTCTTAGTCGACCCACTATCAACAATTAAATACATATTATAATCCGTTAACGTGTTTCGCTAAGTCAATTAATTTATTTGAGTATCCACATTCGTTGTCATACCAAGAAATGATTTTGAAAAAGTTTCCGTTCAATTCAATTCCAGCTTCAGCATCAAAAACAGAAGTTCGAGCATCACCTACAAAATCTTGAGAAACTACAGCTTCGTCTGTATAACCTAAAATTCCTTTTAGTTCATTTTCAGAGGCAGCTTTCATTACCTTTTTTATTTCATCATAAGAAGTCGTTTGTGCAACCTTAACGGTTAAATCAACAACAGAAACGTTGGCTGTTGGAACACGAAAAGCCATTCCTGTTAGTTTTCCTTCTAAAGAAGGAATTACTTTTGTTACTGCTTTAGCAGCACCCGTAGCAGCCGGCATGATATTCAACAACGCACTACGTCCACCTCTAAAGTCTTTTTTAGAAGGGCCATCTACCGTAAACTGAGTTGCAGTAGTTGCATGAACCGTTGTCATCAATGCCTCTTCAATCGTAAAATTATCGTGTAATACTTTTGCAACAGGCGCTAAACAGTTGGTTGTACATGAAGCATTTGAAACTATGTTTTGATCAGCTGTTGCATCTTTGTGGTTTACTCCCATTACAAACATTGGTGCGTCTGCAGATGGAGCAGAAATAACTACCTTTTTAGCTCCAGCAGTAATGTGTGTTTGTGCTTTTTCAAGTGTAGTAAAAATCCCAGTACATTCAGCTACAACATCTGTTCCTACTGCATCCCATGCAATATCTTCAGGATTGCGTTCAGCTGTAATACGTACACGGTGGCCATCAACTACTAAATCGTTATCAACAACTTCAATTGTCCCATCATATGTTCCATGAACTGAATCGTATTTTAAGAGATATGCGAGATGTTTAACTTCGAGGAGGTCATTGATTCCTACTACCGTTACATCTGCTTGTTTCATCGCTGAGCGAAATACTAATCGACCGATACGACCGAATCCGTTAATTCCAATTTTTAAGGACATAATTTAATTGTTTATTGTTTAAGTTAATATGAAAAGGTTACTAGATTATTATATTGAAAGTATATCCGAAACTTTGATTAAGTTTTCATTTATTTCAGATTTACCTTTTATTGCTTTTTCTAAGGGGGTCAGAATCATATTGTCATCGATCACACCCACCATTACATTTGATTTCCCTACCAATAGCGATTCCACTGCAAAAACACCCATACGAGAAGCTAAAACACGATCAAAACAACTTGGAGATCCTCCGCGTTGCATATGGCCGAGTACAGATACTCGAACCTCGTAATAAGGTAAGTTTTGTTCTACATAAGAAGCTATTTCAAATACATTTTTTCCTGTTTTATCGCCTTCTGCTACCACGACGATACTGGATGACTTTCCTGATTTCTCACTCTTTTTCAAAGACTCCAATAAACGAGGTAAACCGAGGTTTTCTTCAGGGATAAGGATTTCCTCTGCTCCAGCTCCAATACCTGAGTTAAGCGCAATATGACCGACATCACGCCCCATCACCTCAACAAAAAATAGGCGGTTGTGAGAACTAGCCGTATCTCTTATTTTATCAATGGCTTCGACAACTGTATTAATAGCGGTATCGTAACCTAGGGTATAGCGAGTTCCAAAAATATCATTGTCGATGGTTCCTGGAATACCGATAACGGGGAAATTGTGTTCTTCTTGAAAAATCATGGCTCCGGTAAACGACCCGTCACCACCAATCACAACCAAAGCATCAATTGCTGCTTTCTTGAGATTTTCATGGGCAAGTTTGCGCCCCTCTGGAGTTCTGAACTCCAAACAACGAGCAGAACGAATAATTGTTCCACCTTTATTGATGATGTTGTTTACACTTCGTGCATTCATCAATTCAAATTCATTGTCAATAAGCCCTTGATACCCCTGATGAATAGCATAACACTCAATACCATAATATACGCTGGCACGAACAACAGCACGGAGTGCAGCGTTCATTCCGGGTGCATCACCTCCTGAAGTTAAAACGGCTATTTTCTTGGGTTGATTTTTCATGTTTTTAATAAAGGTGTAAATTTAATGAAAACACAGCATATTTTAGTGTTTGAGTCGTGTACATTAGATTTTTGTAACAAAATCGATTTAGTTTTTTAAAATCACTCGTAATAATTGGGAGGAATTCAAAAGGTTATTCCGACTTCGTTTCTGTGGTTTTTTTGTTTTTTTTTGAAATAATTTTTTGAACAAGTCCTTCAAAGGTCTTGAAGTCAACTTGATACGAAAGCCCTACACCTTGAGTATAACCCAAGTCATCACTGATGTATCGGAATTCATTTTCTTTATTGAATACTTTTGCCTTCAGCGTGCCTTCCTCATTCAAAATAAAATCGATCTGCACATCACCAACAATAAGGGTTTCCTCTACCCCACCTACTGGAACACCAATTTTACCATTCAATAAAATCTTATCGCTAATCTGTGTTACAAAAGTTACACCAATCCGGTCTTGAGATCGAATGTCAAGGTCAGGTCGTTCATCTCCCTTAAGGTAGTTTAATCCAAAATTCAGCTTCCCATCTCCCTCCCCGATCAAAGAACTCAAAACATCGGAGGCCTTTTCATATAAATTATTTGCAATCCCTTGGGTGGAAAAAGAAACATCGCTCACAAAAAGACCCTGAGAAAGCAATGAAATCGCTTGAAGTTGCATTCGTTGTTGATCTGCAAGCCGGTAATTAATCTCTGAAGTAACAATACCACTGGTGTTGGGGAAATTAATTTCAAATCCAGGGTTATCAGGTTTTAATAAGCTTCCTTCTAATTTAATCAATACGTTGGTAGGTATTTTTTTATTGAAGTTTGGATTATCTACAAGTAAAGCTGGATTGGCTCCTCCTGGGACTTCGTATACAGCTTCAATGTTCATTTGAGCTTCTAGTGGGTCTCCTTCCCAGACAATAGTTCCTCCTGGATTTACATTAAATTTTTTGTCAATTAACCCAAAGTTTTTAAAATTATAAAACCCATCGTAGGCAACAAAATCTCCCCACATATTAAATTTTCCATCTGTGTTGGTTTCCATCAATAAATTCCCAGAACCTCTTCCCGTGAGTGTACTTCCAGAAACCTGATCGACAACAATCTCTATAGCTGCCTTATTGTTTACATCCAAGTCAAAAGTCATTTCCAACCCCCTAGAAATGGTAATCTCTTGAAATTCTTCTTCAACTTCAGTATTGGGTTTGTAGAGATCAGCCTTGGGTACAAAGTCGATGAATGAAACATCAGCAAGGCCTGTATTTTCTTCCCAAGGTATCAAAATAGAAGTACCTTCTGCAGTTGCACCATCAACATCGATCATTAGGTTTTTTGTAGGGCCATGAATATGAATATCGCCTTCAAGATATCCCGACCCATAAAACAACGATCCTTTTTCCTTCTTGCGATTCATCAACAACAAACGATCAGAATTGATATCCATATCCAAAGACCAATTTTTAAAATTGAGATGAGAAATGGTTCCTTTCAATTGCCCCTCTGTCTCTCGAGTTTGATCAAAAAAGGAAGTCGATACAAATTTTATTTTTTGCTCAGACAATATAAGTTTAGTTGATTCTTCAAGTCCATATGCTGCATTGGTGAAGGGGATCCTCAAATTAAAACCATCCAGCGTCAAGTTCCCAATATGGGTTAAATCATTTAATGGACCCCAAAGATTAAATTCTCCAGTTAAAAAGGACCTTATCTCTGTAATTTTCCCTTTTCCTAATCGAGAAAGAAAAGACATATCGAGGGAATTCATCTCGACATCTAAATCTAAAGAAGTTCGCTTGTTGTGTACAAGAATTCCACCAGTTACTGCAAGTTTCTTCGTGTTGTCCTTTACAAGTGTTAGCTCATTTTTGTAGGAATTCAAAACCGTGTTTCCTGAAGAATTCATCATCAAATCTCCCATTTCAACTTCATTGACAATCAGATCTGATAAGGTTATATCTAGGGAAGCGTCGTTACGAACTGGGGTTTTATAAAAACTGATGTTGGAATTTAAATCTGCTTGTATTTTATAATTATCTGATGGCGGTAGAAAAGGCTCTATGGCTAAATCCTTCAAATCCAATTGAATGTCGAATTCATTTTTTGAACGGTACTTTCCAGCTAATTGTATGCGCTGTTCGGAATTTGCAATCGCTATTGGGTTGACCTTGAAGGCTTGTGTTTTTGAATCGTAAACTATTTGATTTCCTTTTATACGTTCCAGTTCCCAGACGATAGAGTCGTTTTTAAGAGTGAATTCGTTGATGTCAATTGCGGTTGAAGTATTGTCTTGAGTGTAGCTTAAGTTTGCTTCAAATATATTCGATTCTATAGTCCCTAAAATGCCTTCTAATCGAATTTGATTTTTATTATTATTCGGAGATGAAATCAAAAAAAGATCGTTGATTTCTAATGCTCCAATACGAATTTGATCCGCTGACATGAAGCTAGTGTAGATTGGGTTATTAGAATCTGTCTCAAAGTGTAAGCCTTTGAATTTATACTTTTTAAACAACAGAATGGGAATGTCAAAGACTACCGAAGTTTCTTTAACATTAGAACTTATTGTACCCGAAAGGAAAAAATCATCTGGAGTTGATAAATTGGGGAATAATGCCTCAGTTAATTTTGATTTCATCTGGACATCAAAACCAAAAAACTGTTTTAGACTGATCAACTTTGTAGCCTTCACAAATAGAAAGTCAGCTATCATCCCGCTAATTAAGGATTCAAATTTATTGTACTTAAAGTCTCCCTCGATCAACAGATTAATTGCATCGGAATCTTGAATGGCAATTGATTTTTGGGTTCCGACCGATTGGGCGCTTAAGTTCAAGTCTTTGAATTGAATTTGTTTGCCATTACTCCTAATTATTGGTGCTCCTAATTGAACGTTAAATTGATTAGTAACAGCAGTATTTTTGTTTTTTTTCAAGCTGAGATTAGAAGATAATGTAATATTACTATTTACATCGGCAAGGGCAAAACTCGAAAGGTTAATGGACTTTAATTCTCCTTCAACTTCCAAAGACTCATCCGCATGATTGAACCTAATTTCCATATCAAAAAGATGACTCCTTTCGGCAGAGCTCAACGAAGCCGTAGTAAGGTTGTTCTTATGTTTTGCGAAGAAGCTTAGGTTATCGAAGGTGTTTTCTCCAATTTCAAGTTGATTGATTAAACCTTTAAAGTCAAGTAGCGTAGGCTTACTTTCATCTACAATTGCATTAATCGATACAGAAGCAGTTCCTTTAATCGGTTTCTTTTGGTTGAACAATGTTCCTAAATCGAAATTGTCTACATCCAAAGCAACTGAATACTCCCAGGGCTGAGTGATATCTGTACGCTTCAGCTCAAGGTTGGGACTCAAGGTTCCTAAACTGGTTTTAACATCAGTACTAATGCTCCAATTATTTTGACCACCAGAAAACTCAGAATCAATAATTAAATCTCCTGTTTTTGCTGTAAATGGTTTTAATTGATCGTAGGTTTCTTTTAACAGAAGATCATCCAGTGCCTTATTAGAGGTTTTAATTTTTAGCGCTTTAGAGCTGATCTTCATTTTATCTTTTTGGAAGCCATCAACAACTTGGATTGTTCCCTCAACTAGGGAGCGGAAGGCACCTTTTAGTTTAAAATTCAATTCAAACTCCTGCAAATTCCCCTCTACAACTGCATCGGCCTCAAGCACTGATTGCGCTTTTAGATAAGGCTTTAAAAAAGAGAAATCGTTTAGCTGTATGGTATTCTTATCCAATTGAATGGAAAATTCCGCAGGGCTAAGATTCGCTAAATTACCCCCAAGAAAAGTAATCAATCCCGATCCATTAATTTCATTTTTATTGAGTTTCAAAGCAAATGACTTTGAAATTAAGCTTTCGGGAGAATATTGAATATCTGCTTGAAAAGAATGGATTGAACCGTATAAATCCGAGCTACCACTTAAAGATTGTATGTCGACACTCAAAACATCTTTTTCGAAATTAAAAGCTTCCAAAGCCAGATCAATATCCCAAAAGGAGTTTTTAGAATTCAAAACATTCCTGTCTTCAATAACCACCTCAGCATTATTTAGATCTAAAATTTCTGATTTAAAAGAAAACGCTTTTGGTTTTGTACCGCTGCTGTCTTTTAATTTTTCAACAAAATACTGTAATGACGATTGTGTTTCATTGGGGTATTGTGTTAAAAAAAACTGTACTCCGTCCAAACCAATCGATTTAAAATCATAGTTTCGATTCAAAAAACGATCCAAGCCGTTGAGTGAGGTTTTCAATTCTCGAACAAACAACAGGCTGTCCTGGTGGTGATCTTGAATCAAAATATCGCGAATCAGAACTTCCCCCTTAAGGTTGATCGAAGCTCTCTGAATTGATATATCAGTATCGAAGCGGCTGTTTACGTTTTGAGTGATTTGTTGTGCAAATTGCGTTTGTACACTTTCCAACGACAATATGAAAAAGAATAGCCCTCCCAAAAGGATCAAAAGCGATACAGAAAGGATTGCAATTTTCTTAAACTTATTGATAGGAAACACTTATTTTTGAATTATTAATGAAAGTTAGCAATTAATGAAACAACAATCATGCTATATTTTAGCAATTGAATCTTCTTGTGACGATACCGCAGCTGCAATATTACGAAATGACGCGGTTTTATCAAACATCATTGCCACACAAGATGTACATAAACAATACGGAGGTGTCGTTCCTGAACTCGCATCACGAGCACACCAGCAAAACATCATTCCTGTAGTTGACCAAGCGCTCAAAAAAGCTGGGGTTTCTAAAAATGAATTGAGCGCTATTGCTTACACTCGAGGCCCCGGCCTCTTGGGCTCACTTTTAGTAGGAACTTCATTTGCCAAGTCTATGAGTATGGGGCTGGACATCCCGCTTATTGATGTCAATCATATGCAAGCGCATTTACTTACACATTTTATAAAAGACGAACACCCAACCCCTAGCTTTCCATTTCTGGGAGTAACTGTTTCGGGTGGGCATACACAATTGGTTTTAGTAAAAGATTATTTTGACTTTGAATTAATCGGGACCACCTTAGACGATGCCATAGGAGAAGCATTCGATAAATGTGGTAAAATTTTAGGTTTGGGATACCCTGCTGGACCGATAATAGATAAACTTGCAAAGACAGGAAACCCCAAAGCCTTTTCCTTTCCAATTCCAAAAGTCCCCGGATTGAATTTGAGTTATAGCGGCTTTAAAACCAATGTGATCAACTTCATTCACAAGAATATGCAAAAAGATGCAAATTTTATTGAATCCAATCGAAATGACTTATGTGCCTCCATTCAATACACCTTAATTGAAATTATTTTTCAAAAAATTGAAAAGGCGGTCGAACAACATCAAGTATCTAAAGTTGTTTTGGGAGGTGGGGTTTCAGCAAATTCCGGACTACGCTCCAAGCTCGAAGCTACAGCCGTTCAAAAAGGATGGGAAGTTTTTCTCCCGCCCTTTGGCTATACTACAGATAATGCTGCAATGATTGGAATTGTTGGTTATCTCAAATATCAGAAAGAACACTTTGGAAGTTTAAAGGAATCAGCATCCGCTCGACTAAAATTTTAATTATGGACTTGTTTTTTCACAATACAATTGATTTACAAAACCCAACCTTTGTCTTTAGTGATGAAGAAAGTCGACACCTATCGAAAGTCTTGCGGAAACAACCCGGAGATTTGGTTGCCGTGACCGACGGAAAAGGGCTTGAAGTTCATGTTCAAATACAGAACATCAGCACAAGAAAAACAAACGGCCATATCGTAGAAACTATAACCCACCCCGCCCCTAAACATCGAACCCATATTGCCATTGCACCTACCAAGAACATTGTTCGTTTGGAATGGTTTCTTGAAAAAGCAACAGAAATTGGAATCCACCGCATCAGCCCGATTTTATGTAAGCATTCAGAACGGAAAGTAATTAAAAGTGATCGACTTACTAAGATTTTACAAGCTGCGCTCAAACAATCACAACAATTTCTCCTTCCCCAATTGGATGAATTGATCTCGTTTGAAGCGTTCGTTGCACAGCAACAAAAGGGGTACATCGCACATTGCAATACAGAAGAAAAAATTGACCTGGCAGATATAGCACCAACCGAACAAAGCAATTGTATTCTCATTGGCCCTGAGGGGGATTTTAGTTTGGATGAAATTGTTTTTGCACAAAAAAATAATTTTCAACCCGTCAGTCTAGGCTCCCAACGTTTGCGTACTGAAACAGCTGCGTTGGTAGCCTGTCACACCCTCTCCCTGATCCATAGGAATATTTAATTGAATGTTTCAATTAATCCTTATCTTTAAAAAATGAATTCGAAAATCATATCCCAAGGCATTCTCAGAGCAATCCTAATCTTAGGCGCTCTTTGTTTATTAGCTTATGTTCTTTACCTCATTCAATCCCTTATTATCTATATGGTCATTGCTGCCATCATATCGCTTATGGGGCGTCCAGTACTCAATTTTTTTAAGACCTATCTGAAATTCAACAATACTATTGCCACCATTACAACCATGGTGATTTTTGGGTTTTCAATTTTTGGGCTCTTTGCCCTTTTCATTCCCATCATAAGTCAACAAGGTGCAAACCTGTCCCTACTAAACATTACCGAACTCGAAGAGAACACCATCCTATTGATCAATCAGGTTACCGAATATTTTTCTTTAGGAGATGAATATTGGAAAACCTGGCTCACCGAACACGATTGGAGTGGTAGCCTAAATTTAAGTGCCATCCCCGATTTTTTGAATGTTCTCATCGGATGGCTCAGTAGTTTTACTATTGGTTTATTTTCTGTCTTATTCATTAGTTTTTTCTTACTTAAAGACAGTCATCTACTAGAACAAATTACTTTTTCCTTTGTAAAAAAAGAACACAGCAGTAGAGTGAAAAAGTCATTCATAAAGATCAAAACCTTATTGTCTAGGTACTTTATTGGGCTTCTTATTCAAATCTCTATTCTTCTGATCATATACAGCACAGTGCTTCTTATTTTTGGAATAGAAAATGCATTCATCATTGCTTTTCTTTGTGCGCTATTGAATTTGATCCCCTATATAGGGCCGCTGATTGCCGCAATATTGATGATCATTCTTTCCATGACTTCAAACATTACTGCAGATTTCAGCACAGTCATTCTCCCCAAATCCATTTATGTTTTAATTGGGTTTGTAATCGGGCAACTGATTGATAATTTTTTAAGTCAACCCTTTATTTTTTCAAACAGTGTAAAATCGCACCCCCTTGAAATATTCATTGTCATTCTCCTTGCTGGATTGTTATTTGGAACTACTGGACTGATCTTTGCAATTCCAATGTACACAGCACTTAAAGTAATTTTTAAAGAATTTTTCGCACAATATGAAATTGTACAATCACTTACCAAAGACCTTTAAGGCATCGTTTTTTACATTCATCCTCTGTTTATTAGCAATTTCTTCAGTTGTAGGGCAACTTTCTCGAACTGAATCAAAAATCATCAAGAAGGCGCAAGCCTACAACGATGAGTCAATTGCATTCTTAGAACAAATTGTCAACATCAACAGCGGTACACTCAACCTAACAGGTGTAAAAGAAGTTGGAATGCTTTTGGCTAAAGAATTCAAGGCCATTGACTTCAATACCCAATGGATTGAAATGCCCGAAGAGATGAATCGCGCTGGTCATTTATTTGCCTCTACTGAGGGAACAAAAGGAAAGAAATTACTTTTGATAGGGCACTTAGACACCGTTTTTGAAGCCGATAGTCCGTTCCAAAAGTTTGAGATTCGAGAGGGTGTTGTTTACGGTCCTGGTGCCAATGATATGAAAGGTGGAAACGTTGTTATGCTCTATGCGCTTAAGGTATTGAACGATTTAAAGCTATTGCAAGATGCCTCCATTACGGTAGCCTATACAGGAGACGAAGAAAGCACTGGGAAACCCATAAGTATTTCTAGAAAGGACTTGATTGAAGCCGCTAAAAAAAGTGATGTTGCGCTTGGCTTTGAAAACTCTACAGGCTATAACTACGCTACTGTTGCCCGAAGAGGTTCTTCTGGATGGAGTGTTGAAGTAAAAGGGAAACGATCGCACTCTTCAAGTATTTTTAGTGAAAAAACAGGTGCGGGAGCGGTATTTGAAATGAGTAGAATATTACACGAATTTTATACGGATGTTCGTGGAGAAACCTATTTAACCTTTAATCCAGGTGTGCTTTTAGGGGGTACTTTTGTTGAATTTGATGCTGCGCAAAGCAAGGGAGACGCTTTCGGAAAATCGAATGTAGTTGCCCAAACTGCAGTTGTAAAGGGTGGGTTACGCTTTATCTCTGAAGATCAAAAAAGTAGGGCTCGAGAAAAAATGAAAGCCATTGTTCAAAACAACCTTCCACACACATCAGCGACAATTAAATTCACCGATAGCTACCCAGCGATGGGTCCTACGGAAGGGAATAGTAAACTGTTGAGCAAATTGAATCAAGTGAGTTTGGATATGGGGCAAGCCCCCGTATTGGCTTATGACCCCGGAAAGCGTGGAGCCGCAGACATTTCGTTTATTGCTGCCTATGCCGATTGTTTGGATGGGTTAGGAACTATGGGGTCTGGTGCACATACGCCAAACGAAACGGTAAACCTAGAGACCATGAATCTGTTGATTCAACGAACAGCACTCTTGATTTACCGTTTGATCAACGAATAATCCCTAAAGATATTTTTTCAATACTTCTTGTTGTCTTTGTAAGGCTTCGATAAACTGTGCTTTTAGACGGCCAATTAAGCTAGTAGTAGAAACCGTATCGTCAATTGACGTTACCCCTTGACCGGCAGACCAGATGGTCTTCCAGGCCTTGGCTTCAGCCTTGGCAGCATCCAATTCTTCTCCAAAATCAATTTTCTTAGACTGAGACCACATATCTTCTGTGATGCCCATAGACTCTAAGCTAGGACGCAAAAAGTTAGCATTTACTCCAGAAACAGCAGCTGTATATACAATGTCACTAGCTTTGCTGTCAATGATCATTTGTTTGTACTCCTCCTCTGCCATACTTTCCTCTACGTTAATAAAACGTGTACCCATATAGGCTAGATCAGCACCCATTTGAAGAGCACTAGCAATATCCGTTCCCGTACTGATACATCCTGAAAGTAAAATGGTTTTGTCGTAAAATGCTTTTATCTCGGTAATCAAAGACATAGGATTTGTAAGACCAGCATGCCCTCCGGCTCCTGCAGCAACTAAAATCAATCCATCTACTCCGGCTTCAGCTGCTTTTTCTGCATGGCGTTTTTTGATTACATCATGAAAAACAAGACCGCCATAGCTGTGTACTGCATCGACCAACTGGGGAACTGCACCCAAAGAAGTTATAATCAAAGGCACTTGGTGCTTAATGCATATTTCCAGATCTGCTTGCACTCTAGAATTGGTTCCGTGTACAATCAGATTTACGCCATAGGGAGCTGCTTTTTTCCCTGTTTCTGCTTCAAATTCAGCGAGGGCTTCTTTAATTTCTATTACCCAAGCTTCAAAGCCTGATGTATCGCGTTGGTTCAATGCTGGAAAGGTTCCAATAATTCCGTTTTTACAACATTCAATTACAAGCTTCGGTCCAGAGATTAAAAACATGGGAGCCGCAACAGCGGGTAAGGATAGGTCATCAATAAAAGATGCTTTCATAGTGTTTATTTTTTTACGATTAATGTCCATTCAAAGTTGAAGCGCGAGACAACGTCTCCAGCTTCGTCGGTTCCAACGGCTTCCATCCAGATGGTTTTAGGAGTCCCCGATTTAATTAATTCTTCCATCAACTGCGATATCTCCGCTCCTTGTGTACAGGTGAAGGTAATTCTACCCGTTGCCTTTTTCGAAAAATTTGCATTGTTATTCAGTACCAGCATCGAAACCTTGGCCTTCGATTCTTTTATGCCTTTCATTATTAAAAGTCCAGTCGTAAGCTCTGCCGCCATTCCTTGGACTGCCCAAAACATAGACTTGAACGGATTCTGGTTGATCCATCGGTGTTTTACGCTGACTTCACAAGTTGTATCCGTAACTTTTGTTGTGCGTATTCCAGTCCAAAAAACCGAGGGTAATTTATAGAAGGTAAATAAGGTGTATTTAAACAAAGTGAATTAATTAAATTAAAATTTAAATATACGAAATTTAATAGGCTTTCAAAATTGAAGTACTAAAACTACAATTGGGGAATAAAGGGTCTGGTTTTGTCTTTTTTAAGAGCTACTAATGCTCATACCTTCATTTGAAAAAGACTCACGGTAGCCTTGTGATAATGTGCTGGAAGACCCCCAGTATCCTCTAATTCAGCTAAGCCCAAAAAGTCAAATCCACATTTCTTGTAGTGTTTAATCAAGCCTAAATTCTCTCCAACGGTATCCATACGGATGTACTGAAGGTTTTTGGTTTTCGCATAACGCTTAGCCCATACTACAACATCAAGCACTAAATTTCTACCTCTAAAATTTGGGTTTGTAGCGATGCGATGGAGATAAAGCGCAGGTTCTGCATTGCGGTCACCCCAGATCTGTGGATCGCTATCCGTTATTGCCCATATACAGACAACTTCGTCACCAACCATCATTTTCCACTGGCGTTTTTCACGAATTTCGTTTTCGATCAGCTTCGGATCAAAAAGCGGCCAAGAAACTGTGGATTTACTTTTCTGGAAGTCAGAAGCTGCTGCACAAAATTCCCGTATGATATCCTTATCCTCAAGGACACTGTTTCGTATTTCCATAGATGTCTGAATTTTCCGCTGCAATGATCAAATTTAGAGAATAAAAATTAAGATGATCATTTGGCACAAAGTACTTCTTATAAAAACAAAAAACCCTTGCTTTTACAAGGGTTTAAAAATTTGAGTGAGCCAGAAGGGATTCGAACCCCTGACCGTCTCCTTAGAAGGGAGATGCTCTATCCAGCTGAGCTACTGGCCCGTTGTGTTGTTTTAGTCGGGGTGGCAGGATTCGAACCTGCGACCTCCTGCTCCCAAAGCAGGCGCGATGACCGGGCTACGCTACACCCCGAGTGGACAACATTTTGTTTTTGTAAAACAATGCGCAAATATATCTCAATTTTATTAACTCCGAAAGGGATTATAGGCTAATTATAAAAAAAAACGCTTTCTACTTGAAGTCCTGTAAATCTCCACATAAATTTTCTATTTTTACTAAGAATAGTATCTTTTAAAAAACAGTCGCAAAAGCCTCACTTGAAGAAAAAAATTCACCTCTTATTTACCTTCTTTATTCTGAATATTATAGCACTCAGTGCTCAAACCATGATCTCTGGGGTTGTTAGGGACGCTGAGGGAGTTCCGATACCTTATGTAAATGTTCTTTTTAGCGGAACTGTTATTGGAACGATTACTAACGATGCCGGAGAATTTGTTTTATCATCCGACGCCTCACACGAAGAACTTAGCGTTAGCCTTTTGGGCTACAGCAGTCAGAAATTAGATTTGACACGAAAAAGGAATCGCAACATTGTGATCACCTTAGAAGAAGGAGAACAACTGAACGAGGTCGTTGTGGTTCTGAAACCCAAAAAGCGCCTACGGAAAAAAGAAAACCCTGCCTACGCTATTCTCAAACAAATATGGGCCAAAAAACGAAAAAATGGGATCCATTCCTTTGCTGCCCTAGAATACCAAAAATTGACTTCATATGAGGTTGGGATTAAAAATTTAGACAGCTCATTCCTTAAAACAGTACTCCGAAAAGACTTTGATTCGGTTCGCAGCGCACTAAAGCAAAACAACAGCAGTAAAGCCTATATGCCTCTAAACCTAAAAGAACAAGTTGAAAATGTATACATCAACGATAGTCTGAATCTAGAAAAAACGGTAACCCTTGGAGAACGAACCAGCGGATTAGAGCCCAAAGGATTTTTCTTTGAGCAAATGCAGCGGGTGTTTCAAGATATCGATGTGTACAAAAACCGAATTCTATTTGCCGACAAGGTGTTCGAAAGTCCTTTATCCAGAAATGGTTTTGCAACCTATGACTATGTCTTATTGGATAGTATTGCCCTTGAAAAAGAAAAAATATACACCATTTACTTCTTCCCACGCAGATCCGAGGATCTGGCCTTTACGGGGAGTTTTACTGTCTCTGCTCCGAGCTACGCACTGACTAAGATCAATATGCGTATCGATCCAGCTATCAACTTGAATTTGGTAAGTGGCTTGAATCTAGAAAAAACTTTTACGATTGCAAACGACAGCGTATACCTTCCCAAGAGCAACCGCTATGCTGGGGAGTTTTCGGTAGTTAAAAAAACAGAAAACGCAAAAACACTCTCGGTTATAAAAAACGAATTCTTTGATCAGTACAGCTATAACAAACCCAAAGCGAAAGCCTTTTATAAGAAGCAGAAAATGCAAATAGCCCAGAAAGAATTTCAAGAAGAAAAGGCGTTCTGGGATGCGTTTGAAAACAATAAAAATTACTCGAAAGATACCCGGAGTATTTTAACCGAGATAAAGAATAACCGTAAGATGAAGCGGATTCTTCAATACACGGATTTCTTGACGGGGGGTTACGCCAATCTCGCTCCGGGAATTCAGTTCGGAAAATGGTGGAACTCTTTCAACAACAATGATGTTGAAGGAAACCGACTGCGCTTGGGCTTTAGAAGCTTCAAAACTATGGAAGATCGGTTTCGCTCCAATGCCTATATCGCCTATGGTTTTGGAGACTCAAAAATAAAATATGCGTTTGATGTAAAATACTTACTCAAGCAAGACCCACGGATTACAGCGGGAGCCGTGTACTCAAAAGACTTTGAACAACTCGGGAGCCGCTTGTTGAAAACCAAAAACTTAATTGACTTCAGTTCTGGAGGTACCAATTCCTACTTAGCTCGAGGTTCCAACTACTATTTATCCGATATCGAACGTTTTGGAATTAACTTGGATTTTGGGTTTTCCAATAATTTTCATGTAGGACTGAACTTGATTTCTGAACATATCGCTTCGGCAGCGCCAGACTTTTTCAGTATCGCCTCTACGCAAAACAATCGGGTGGTATCGAAGTACAAACATATACAGATAAACTCCTACATTCAATATACTCCCAGAAGGAATGTTTTTGGATACGGTGTAGAACAACGGTTTGGAGTAAATTTACATCCAAAATTCGTGCTGAAATATTCACAAGGTATCGAAGGCCTTTTGGGGGGAGTTTTAGATTACAACAAAGTGCAGTTTTCCTACAATCAAACTTTATTATTGAATTTTATGGGTAACCTAGACGCCAATTTTGAACTTGGCAAAACCTATGGAATTGTTCCCCTGCCCCTCCTCAGTGCTATCCCTTCAAATCAGGGGTACTCACTAAAACCCAGAACCTTTTCTCTTCTGAATTATTACGACATGGTAGCAGACAACTATCTGATGGGGCATTTTGAGCACCATTTCAATGGGTTTGTCTCCAACAAAATCCCTTTAATCAAGAAGTTTAAACTCCGAACCCTTGCCACATTTAGATTTGCATATGGAAGTACTTCGGATCAAAACAGGAATACCAACCAATCGAACATTCAATACAATAGCCCCGATTCTGGACTGTACTACGAATATGGCTTTGGTTTTGAAAACATTGGCTATGGCAATGTGCGGTTTTTTAGGGTCGATTTCATTTGGCGCAGTCCACTAGCCTCTTCTTTTAAATTAAATCCCTATTCCAGTCAGCTTCCAGATTTTGGAATACGAGTTGGCGCAAAACCTGGGCTCTAAAACCGCATGTATAAACTTTGTTCCAGGTATTTTAAACTGTATTTTTAAAAAAATCTATTATTAGTATGAAAAATTTACTTTACACTTTACTTTTATTTCCGCTGTTTGCTTTTTCTCAATTAAGCTTTGAGGGTGTTGTAAAAGATAAACTTACAGCTACTGAATTAGAAAAAGCGCTTGTTACTGTTAAACCCAGAAGACTAAGTGGTGCTGGATTTTATTCCGGTGTCTATACTAAAGCCGATGGAGCATTTGAAGTAACTACTTCTTTTGATTACCCTCTAGAAATTATTATTACTAAAAAAGGATGCACACGCAAAGTAATCAAGATTAAAAAAGGAAAAACCTATATTGATGTTGTTATGGAATGTGAAGCTGCAACCATAGAGCAAATCATAGTTGAAAAAACCCTAGATACTGATGGAGATGGGGTACTCGATGTAAACGATAAGTGTAAAGAGGTTGCCGGAGATAAAGAAAACGAAGGTTGTCCTTGGCCAGATGATGATAATGACGGTGTTGCAAACAAAGATGATGCCTGTCCAGATGAAGCGGGAACTGCAGCTGACAAAGGTTGTCCAAGTCTAGATGCCGATGGAGATGGTGTTGCCGATAAAGACGATGCTTGTCCAAATGAAGCAGGAACTGCAGCAACACAAGGTTGCCCTGCAAGTCCTAAAGCTATCGTTGATTTTCTTCAAAGCGCAGAAGGAACCTTTCTATTTACTGCAGACAATGATGTGCAAAAAAGCAGTTACGATGCTGTAATCAGTGGTATTTCAGAGTTACTAAAAAAATATCCAAACGTAAAGCTTCAGATTGAAGGTCATGCTTCTAGTGATGGCAGTAAAGCTTACAATCAAAAACTTTCCAATAGAAGAGCCGCTAATGTTAAAAAAGCGTTAGTTCAAATGGGAATCGAAGCATCTAGGTTAAGTGATGTTGGATTTGGAGAAGACAATCCCAAAGACAGCAATGCAACCGCTGCTGGTCGTGCGAACAACCGTAGGGTTAGTCTAAGCATGCAATAGAAAACACTATTCTTGTAATTTTAAAAGGCCTGCTGTATAAGCAGGCTTTTTTTGTGTGGTAAACACTCGGTAAGTAACGATTATTTGAAGGTTCAAAATAGGATGAATACATTTTGTGAAAGTATTTTCTGCATTTACTCCTCTATGATTGTACGCACAGCCCATCCAATTACCCAACCGTAAAAAGCTTACAGTAAGCTCGAAGATGAAAGTAACCAAAATCATAGGTGTCGTAATAAAATTTTTATGAAATTGGGTTTAATTAGAGTTTGTAAAACAAAAGGGTAGACCAAATATTTTTCTGTAAAAAAGACTCTCCTTTAGCAATAGTATTGCGTTCAAAACCCGTTAAAAGACGTGTTTTTTTTGATATTTTTTGTTGAAATCCAATGAAGGTCCAATTTTGATTGAACTCATAAGGAAAATTGTCTTTAATCAACAGAAAGACTTCGTTAAAGACCACCAATTTGGGTGAAAAAGCTTTTTTATTTTTACCTAAAGGGAATTGAAATCCGGCACGAAAACGGATTCTTGTACCATAACTACTTTCCTTATTTTTTGATTGCCAACGTTGTTCTAAACGGATCCATCCAAAATAATTAGTTCGATTAATCGGTAGCGAAAAACTAAACTGTTGCCAAAGGTTATTTTCTGTTGTGCGATATTTTGGGGTGTTGCTGGATATCAACGTATAACCAGTAGTAAAGGCGGTGTTATTTCCCAATTCAAAACGTATTGAAGGGCGAAATAAATACTGATCGTTTTCTCCAAAAAACTGACGTGTACGTAAATGGGTTTCTAGGCGTAAGGTCTTGCTGTTAGTAAGGCTGAAGTCTGTAAACAATGCCTTCCATGCATTGTTTTGTTGTTCTTGTGCATTACTTTGCCAAAAGGTAAAGATGATGAGAATAAAAGGAAAATAGCTGCGCATCTTTTTCATGAAAACAGTTAGTAAAGTGTTTAGAAATTAAACATTAATGGAATTGGATTTCTGCAATCATGTTTTGGGTCATTTAAAAATCGGGGTTGAAAAAGTATTAGGGATTAATAAAACTGTTTTTTTAAAATTAAAAAACACCTTTGATATGGAGTTTGGGTAAGAATATGCCATAAGATTTACATACATGTATTTACTTAAGTTCAAATATAAGCAATGCAGTGTCTTTTCTTTGTTATCACTGTCAATAAAGCCCCTATTGAAGTATATATGTAGTAGTAAAGAAAGCCTCAAAAGGAATTATTCCGAATGCTATAATAGTGTAAAATTATAAAAAATAAAAGGAGACATTTAAAAAAATTTAAAATTTATAGATAAGTGGCAAGGTATCTTTGACGTTTACTTTTAATTTTTCAAAAGAGTTGTTTTCTAAAAACTGGTGTGACTACAAAATTGGCCCCAAACAACATATGTTGTAAGGCTGCTGCATCAGTTACAGAACCAACACCCAAAATCATTCCTGAGAGTTGAGCAATAGAGAACTTGACTAGTCCTTGAAGGTTTCAATTGCAAAATCTCCTCGGCTGGTAAATTCCATCAAACGAGTTCCGCCCTCATTACTGGCTTTCCATATTACTTTTACAACATTTATGTCGTGTGGTAAGACAAGGGAACCATTCCCGGTTCTTGCAATTGTTGAACAAATTGAAGTCTTGTGTATTGTGCCATACTTTTTTAGCTAAATAACAAGTTTTCCCCCCTGACAACCCCCTTTAAAAACACAAAACCCGTAAAGTGTTATAAATTAACACTTTACGGGTTTAGGATGCGGAGAGACAGGGACTCGAACCCTGGCGACAGTTACCCGTCGACAGATTAGCAATCTGCTCCATTACCACTCTGGCACCTCTCCAAGTTTTCTGATAACAGAAGTGCAAATGTAATTTTTTAAATAGTATTATACAATGGTTTTCTTAAAAATTGTAGCATAATTTATTCGGGATATTCTATGCGTAAATGATAAATATTAATCAGTTTATCGATGAATACTTTTTTAACCGTTTCGATCTCGGCTAAGGTAATGTTTGAGTTCATGAATTGCTTTTCTTCCAACTGTTGGTTTACAATCTTGTTGACGAACTTTTTCACCAATTCAATAGTCGGCTCTTTCAAGCTTTTTGAAGCAGCCTCAACACTATCAGCCATCATTAAAATGGCAGTTTCTTTAGAAAATGGCTTGGGTCCTAAGTAGCTGAAATCTTCTGAATTTGCTTCTCCAAAAAGCTCTTCTTGCTTTTTATAGAAAAAATAAACTTTTGAAGTCCCATGGTGGGTCCTAATAAAGTCTACTACACGATCGGGAAGCTTGATCTTTTTTGCCGCTTCAACACCTTTAATGACATGATCAATGATGATTTGAGCACTTTCTTTCGGGCTAATATCATTGTGTGGAGAAATACTACCCCTTTGGTTTTCGCTAAAAAAAACAGGATTACTGATTTTCCCTATATCATGGTACAGAGCCCCTACTCGGGTCAGCAATGCATTTGCTCCAATTGCACTTGCAGCAGATTCCGCAAGGTTAGACACTTGCAAGGAATGATGAAAAGTTCCCGGTGCTTTGTCCGAAAATTCTTTAAAAAAATCAGAATTGGTATCGGACAATTCTAAAAGAGAAACATCAGACACTAAATTGAATAGTTTTTCAAACAAATAAATCAGCGGTTGTACAAATAAAGTAAACACACCGTTGAGCACAAACAGTCCAATGATTGGAAAAGAAATTCCCTCGATTCCCCCTTCGTGAATTACAAAAAATGCAAAATATCCGATTAGATAGATGCAAATAATTTGTCCTACAGAAATAAACAGATTGGCTCTTTTATACAGTTCGGATACCGACAAAACAGTTACGATACCGGCCATGATTTGAAGAAAAATATACTCAAAGCTATTGGGTACAATAAACCCTAATAATAAAACAGTTAACACATGAACGAAAAGGCCTACGCGTGCATCAAAAAAGGCTTTTAAGATCAAGGGCAAAATACAAATAGGAATGATATACAGAAAAGAACTATCAAAATTCAAAACGGTTATGGTAGAAGCTACAACCAACATAACATTAAAAAAGATGAAGGTCAGTTTGGTGTTGTTGTTGAAAATGATGGGACGGTACTTATAAATGAATAAAAACAACATCAAAAGCGTCAGTCCTACCAAAATGATATAGCCCACTAAAATCCAATAGATGTTAGCATCCGTGTAAAGACGTGTGTCGTATTGAAGCTTCAGGGACTTTAATTCTTGAAAATTAGTTTCATCTACCAGCTCTCCATTAGAAATCAGAATACTCCCCATGGTAATTAAATCACGAGAAATAGCGAGTTTCGAATAAGCGCTTTCTAGCAACTGCTCATTGAATCGTTCATCATAGATTAGATTGGGCTCTATGATTTCAAACAGGAGTTTATAGTATTCATTTTTAAAACGAATAAATGTAGTTGAGGATAATTTTTCATCTAAAAACCGAGAAAGCTCAGCAGGCTGAAGCAATTGATTAAAATCCAGTTCAGTTTCTGCGTGATCTTGAATCAACCCAACACGATCTCCCCCTTCATGCTTATAATTTAGAGGTAGAACACCCGTGCTGTATATTTCCTTAATGATATTTAAACCAAACTCGAAATGTCTTTTGTAGCGTGAAGAATTTACAGGATATGTAAAATAGGTTGAAAACTTTTGTGTATACATCGCCTCCACCTCTTCTATTACAGCAGTGTTCTGATTAAAATAGGTGGGGATTTCTTTTTTCAGTTGGTCGCGCTCCAACAAAAGTTCTTTTTCTGATTTTAAAATAGCAAAGTCAAAAGGAGCATATAAGTTTTCGTACTCCCAAGTCTGGCCTTTATTGAACTCATATTTAAATTGACCCTTTTTAGGAAAGAAATAAACAATAAACAAGCAGGTAAAGACGAATAAAATCGCCTTATAAATCATGGATTGGTAATTGAAAAACGATTGCAATATTTTTTTCATAAAATCGAAGCCTAACTTTTAAAATCAATTCAGCATACAATACAGTTCAACTGAACTTCAAAGGTAAGAAAATGATTCTTCACACTAATTTTAAATCATCAGCTCTCTGGATGGATTAAAATTGATTATTTTAGCTTCAGTTTTAAACGAGTTCTTATTAATTATACTTTTTGAATTGAAGTACGGTATTTGTCCTTTAGGGATTGTCCCTCTTAGAAATGATTATAATCACGCAAGTGAGCAGGTTTCTCAGCTCCTCTATGGAGATTGTTTTAAAATCATTGATCACAGAAAAGACTGGTTGAAAATAAGAAATCAATGGGATCGTTATGAAGGTTGGATTTGCTCGAACCAATGCATCAAAATTCCAGAAGAAATTTATAAAAGCAATTCCGAGCTTGAAGTAAAACATTCAGCCCATCTATTGGACTATGTGAATTTACCGAATTCAGAGTTATTCCCGATCCCACTGGGTAGCGACCTGAGACAGCTTGATGTTTTAAAACATCAATTTGAAGGAGAATTCACCAATTCGCGCGATAAAAGCCAATTGGTTAAAACTGCTTTTGCATACCTACATGCTCCTTATTTGTGGGGTGGAAAAACACCCATGGGTATCGATTGTTCTGGCTTTACTCAAATGGTGTATAAGCTTAATGGGATACAACTGAAAAGAGATGCCTCTCAACAAGCAAAACAAGGGGTAACCCTAAGCTTTATAGAAGAAAGCGAACCCGGAGATCTAGCGTTTTTTGACAATAAAGAAGGGGACATAACCCATGTAGGTATACTGCTACAAGACCACAGGATTATTCATGCCCATGGAAAAGTGCGAATTGATCCAATAGATCAAACCGGTATTTACAACAAAGAAATTCAGAATCATTCCCACAAACTTCGAATGATTAAGAAAATAATATAAGCCTACTGGAAAACAAAAAAACCTTCAGAAATGAAGGTTTTTTTGTTAGGGTAGGTGAACTAAAACTATTCTAGTAATTTTTTCATTTCCATAAAACCTTCGTTATTACCTAAAGTTGCATAGATATTCATAAGGGTACGAGCCGCTTCTTGATTAGAATCAGAAATAGAGATGAGCTTTTTGAGAATCGGTACACATTCCGAATAAACACTCTCACGCTTTTCTTTCAATATGTCATACTTTGCGTTATCTGCTCTGGAATTTCCTAAAGAATTCATTTCCTCAACAATTGAGGTTTCATCCTTTAAAATGAGTGCTACCAGATTCAAGTAACCGTCTTCCATTGAAGGATCAAGTTCGATTGCTTTTTCATAGTAAGTTCTTGCTTTTTCATTATCTCCTAAGTCTGCAGTTACTACTCCGAGGTTGTAGTATAAGTTTGCGTTTTCTGGATCCTGTGCAATAGCTTCTCCCATCAAAACTTTGAATTTTTCTTTCTCACCTAATTCAATGTAGATATTCGCTTCGGTTAGAATTAAACCTAAATCATTTGGACTTTCGGCACGAGCAGCTATAACCGCTTCAATTGCTTTCTCTTTTTCTCCTAATTGATTATAAATCAAGGCGATATTTTTAACAATCTCTGGAAATTTAGATTCTGTATCTTCTGTTCTAAAATTGGTGTAATCTTTAGATTTTTGATAAATAGAATACTCGGATTCTGTAACTTCTATTTCCGTATTGTTTGCCACCTCAGTCACATATCGTTTGGTCGTAATACCAGTGTACTTGATATCCTTTAATATTTGATAGTATTTGAGTGATAATTCATATTCAGATGCATTGACAGCATTTGAAGCTGCATAATAAAGGTAATCAACATTTGCTTCAGGATCAATCACATAAGATAAATATAAGTTTTTTGCAGAAGCAATAAATTCTTGTTTTTCAGATTGCTCAATTGCGGCGTTAATTATTGCAGCAATCAAAAGTCTTTTTTGTTCGCTCGTTTTAGAACTTAGTCCTGAATCTTTTTGAGCCAGCTGTAAATAATCATACGAAGCTTGATAGTCTTCTTCTGCTAAAGCAATTTGAGAGCGCAAAAGGTTATAAGGCGCAGCATATTTCATTTCGGCTGATTCCAGTACTGATTGGTTAGCGTCTAATGAAGCCTTGGCCTCCGATATTTTGGCGGACTTATATAGCTTTTGAGCCTGTTTAAGTTCTTTTTTTTGAGCCCACCCAAGGGTTACCACTAGAGTTAAAAGAAATGTAAAAAAATGTTTCATCGTAGAAATTTTATTATTGTTTGGTTTTATTCAAGATTCGTGCCATCAGTTTCTGAAGTCGGAAGGTCATCCTCAGAAACTTCTGAGATTTCTTCGTCATCTTTCATCACTTTAGCTACAGCAGCAATGGTATCACTTCCTTTAAGGTTAATCAATTTAACCCCTTGAGTAGCTCGTCCCATTACACGTAAATCGGCAACATCCATTCGGATGGCAATTCCCGATTTATTAATAATCATTAGATCATCCAGGTCGCTTACGTTTTTAATCGAAACCAACTCCCCTGTTTTGTCTGTAATTGATAAGGTCTTTACTCCCTTACCGCCTCTATTAGTAGTACGGTAGTCATCCAAGCTAGAACGTTTTCCATAACCGTTCTCAGAAACAACTAAGATTTCGGTTTCAGAGTCACTAACCGATACCATTCCAATAACTTCATCAGAAGGGCCATTCAAGGTTATTCCTCGAACTCCCGAAGCACTTCGACCCATGGGCCGCGTTTTGTCTTCTTCGAATCGAATGGCTTTCCCTGATTTAACCGCAAGTAAAATCTGACTGTTCCCTGTTGTTAATTTGGCTTCAAGCAATTCATCTTCGTCTTTAATCGTGATGGCATTGATCCCATTGGCTCGGGGTCGTGAATATTGCTCCAATAAGGTTTTTTTAACCTGTCCTTTCTTGGTGGCCATGATTACAAAATGACTGTTGATGTATTCTTCATCTTTAAGATCTTGCGTATTGATAAAAGCTTTTACCTTATCATCTTGCTCGATATTAATTAAATTCTGAATGGCTCTCCCTTTAGCGGTTTTAGATCCTTCTGGAATTTCATAAACCCGCATCCAGAAACACTTCCCTTTTTGTGTAAAGAACAACATGTATTGGTGGTTTGTTCCAACAAACAAATGCTCTAAGAAGTCTTCATTCCGTGTAGTAGATGCTTTCTGACCTACTCCACCTCTATGCTGTGTTTTATACTCTGAAAGTGGTGTTCGTTTGATATAGCCTGCATGAGAAATTGTAATTACAACTTTCTCATCTGGAATCATATCTTCAATACTGAAGTTACCTCCAGCAAATTCGATTACAGATCTGCGCTCGTCTCCGTATTTGTCTTTGATAACAAGAAGCTCATCGGTTATGATTTGCATTCTACGCTCTTTTTTATCTAAGATGTCTTTAAGGTCTTCAATGGTTTTCATTAAGTCGTTATACTCCGTACGCAATTTGTCTTGCTCAAGACCCGTAAGCTGACGTAAGCGCATCTCGACAATTGCCTTGGCTTGAATTTCAGACAACTTGAAATTCTCAATCAATTTGGCCCGTGCTTCGTCTGCATTAGAGGACGAACGAATCAAAGCGATAACCTTGTCTATATTGTCAGAGGCGATGATTAACCCTTCTAATATATGAGCGCGTTCTTCTGCTTTTTTCAATTCATACTTTGTTCTTCGAACAACCACTTCGTGGCGGTGTTCTACAAAATAGTGAATCATTTCTTTCAAATTCAACAACTGCGGTCTCCCATTTACGAGTGCAATATTATTTACGCTAAAAGAAGACTGAAGGGAAGTATACTTGTATAATTTATTGAGAACTATATTAGGAATAGCGTCGCGTTTTAGAATATAAACTACCCGCATTCCGTTTCTGTCAGACTCATCTCTAATGTTCGAGATGCCTTCAATTTTCTTATCGTTGATCAATTCGGCAGTCTTACGGATCATTTCCGCTTTGTTTACCTGAAAAGGAATTTCAGTTACAATAATACATTCGCGGCCTTTTACATCTTCGATATTGGCTTTGGCACGAAGGACTACTCTTCCTCTTCCCGTATGAAAAGCATCGCGAACGCCATCGTAACCATAAATGGTCCCTCCTGTTGGGAAATCCGGTGCTTTGATGGTTTGTATTAATTCGTCAATGGAAATATCATTGTCGTTTATGTACTGAATTGTACCATCGATTACTTCGGTAATATTGTGAGGCGGCATATTGGTTGCCATACCTACCGCAATACCCGAGGCGCCATTGATCAGCAAATTCGGAACACGGGTGGGAAGTACCTTGGGCTCTTTTAATGTATCATCAAAATTCAACTGATGATCTACGGTATCTTTATCGATATCCGCTAGAAGATCCTCTGACATTTTGCGCATACGTGCTTCTGTATAACGCATTGCAGCTGGACTATCACCATCAATGGATCCAAAGTTACCCTGACCATCGACGAGTAAATAGCGTAAACTCCATTCTTGAGCCATACGCACCATTGCATCATATACAGAGGTATCACCGTGGGGGTGATACTTACCAAGCACCTCACCTACGATTCTTGCAGATTTCTTAAAAGCAGTACTGGAACGAATACCCAGTTCGTGCATTCCAAATAAAACGCGTCGATGCACTGGTTTTAAACCATCCCGAACGTCGGGAAGTGCACGTGACACAATGACAGACATTGAATAGTCAATGTAAGCCGATTTCATTTCCTCTTCAATGTTGATGGGTATCAGTTTTTCACCTTCAGCCATAAAAATATTTTTTTTTAATCCTATCAGCTAAAATATGGATTTAAACAAGAAATACGAACCCTTATTAGACTTTTTGTGTTTGAATTTATCAACATTATTAAACTGTAAAAAATGTAAAATTTAACAGCCTGCCGTTTTGGTATTTCAAAAATATTTTGTCTATTAGCTAGTGTACAGAATCGATTGGAATAGTTTTTGACTATTTAATGAAAAAGAAACCGAATAAATATGGATGATAATTTTTCACCTAGAGTAAAAGATGTAATTTCTTTCAGTAAAGAAGAAGCATTACGCTTAGGACATGATCATATTGGAACGGAGCATCTAATGCTTGGTATTTTAAGAGACGGAGGAGGAAAAGCAATTTCAATTTTCAATGCTATTGATGTAGATCTTGAAAATTTGAGAAGAAAAGTTGAAATCCTGAACCCTGCCCTACTAGACAGCACCGGTCTGGGGAATTCTAAGAAAAATTTGCACTTGACACGTCAGGCTGAACGCGCACTCAAAACCACCTTCCTTGAAGCTAAGTTATTTCAAAGTGATTTGATCAACACAGCCCATCTGTTGCTTTGTATTTTGAGAAATGAAAATGACCCAACAACCAAGCTGCTCGAAAAACTAGATATCAATTACGACTTAGTTAAAGAACAATTCAAATTGTTGCTTACTTCCGATAATGAATATACAGACTTCAATCCTGCTGCCTCTTTTCCAGATGAAAAAGAAGATGAAGCTGGAGATGGTAAAGAAAATCCGTTTGTACCCACATCTGAATCTGCTAAAGGGAAAAAATCCAAAACACCAGTTTTAGATAATTTTGGAAAAGACATTACGGCGCTCGCTCGTCAAGATAAACTGGACCCTGTAGTTGGTCGTGAAAAAGAAATTGAACGTGTTTCTCAAATTTTGAGTAGACGTAAAAAGAATAACCCCTTACTCATTGGAGAACCCGGAGTTGGTAAATCTGCTATAGCAGAAGGATTAGCCCTTCGCATTATTGAGAAAAAAGTTTCTCGTGTTTTATACGGAAAACGTTTAGTCACTCTCGACTTAGCCAGCTTAGTTGCTGGTACTAAGTATAGAGGACAGTTTGAAGAACGCATGAAAGCAGTGATGAATGAATTGGAAAAGAATGATGACATCATTTTATTCATCGATGAAATTCACACCATTGTTGGTGCTGGAGGAGCAACAGGAAGCTTAGATGCCTCCAATATGTTTAAGCCTGCGCTTGCTAGAGGAGAAATCCAATGCATAGGAGCAACTACCCTCGATGAATACCGCGGAAGCATTGAAAAAGATGGGGCATTGGAACGACGTTTTCAAAAAGTAGTCGTAGAACAAACTACCGAGGAAGAAACCATTGAAATTCTTCAGAACATCAAAGACAAATACGAAAGTCATCACAACGTAACCTATACAGACGAAGCACTGGTTGCCTGTGTTGAACTGACAAGTCGTTATGTTTCCGATCGTTTTCTTCCAGACAAAGCAATTGATGCTTTAGACGAAGCCGGATCACGAGTTCATATCAACAACATGAACGTTCCTCAAGATGTTATTGATCTTGAAGAAGAGTTGGAGCGTGTAAAAGAACATAAGAACGACGTAGTTAAAAAACAAAAATACGAGGAAGCCGCTAAACTCAGAGATGATGAAAAAAGAGTAGAGCGTAACCTTTTAACAGCGCAAGAAAAATGGCATGAGGAATCTAAACTGAATCGTGTTGAAGTAACAGAAAAGCATATTTCAGACGTAGTCTCAATGATGACGGGTATTCCGGTCAACAAAATTGTGAAGTCTGAGAAAAATAAACTTTCAAAACTTACGGAAATTATAGGTGATAAGCTTATTGGTCAGCAAGTTGCCGTTGAAAAAGTGGTTAAAGCCATACAACGTAATCGTGCTGGGCTAAAAGCTGTGGACAAGCCAATTGGGTCCTTTATTTTCTTGGGGCAAACTGGGGTTGGTAAAACACAGTTAGCAAAAATTTTAGCCAGCGAAATGTTTGAATCTGAAGATAATCTGATTCGAATTGACATGAGTGAGTACATGGAAAAATTTGCGATTTCTCGACTCATTGGAGCACCTCCAGGTTATGTAGGTTATGAAGAAGGTGGACAGCTGAGCGAAAAAGTAAGACGTAAACCCTATTCGGTGATCTTATTGGATGAAGTAGAAAAAGCGCATCCCGATGTTTTCAATATGCTGCTGCAGGTTTTAGACGACGGTTTTTTAACCGATAGTTTAGGTCGAAAGATTAATTTCCAGAACACCATCATCATCATGACTTCTAATATCGGTGCACGACAATTAAAAGATTTTGGCACGGGAGTTGGCTTTTCAACGGCTGCACAAAAAGCACAAACCGATGATATCGAAAGAGGAGTTATCGAAAGCGCATTAAAGAAAACATTTGCACCGGAGTTCCTCAATCGTGTAGACGATATTGTCATCTTCAACGCTTTGGAAAAAGAAGACATCATGAAGATTGTTGATATCGAACTTGAAAAACTACAAATTCGTATGAACAAGCTGGGTTACAATATGAGTCTTACTAAAAAAGCTAAAGAATTTATAGGCGAAAAAGGCTTCGATAAAAAATATGGAGCAAGGCCTCTTTCACGCGCAATTCAAAAATATCTTGAAGATCTAATTGCTGAAGAAATTGTAAACAGTCGCACGAAAGACGGTGACAAATTTCAGCTCGATTGGGATGGAAAAGAAGAAAAGCTATCTCTTGAAATAAGCGCTTAAATCAAAATAACCGCCGTTTTTTACGAATATTCTGTAAAAACGGCGGTTTTTTTATGCAAAAAAAAGAGCTAATAAGTTTCAAATCAGAACGATTTGAATTATTTTTGCTTTATGAAGTTAATATCCAGCTTGATTTTTGGCTCTTACAAAAACAATACGACTGTATTGACAGGAACTTCTACCTTTATTTCAACTACAGTAATGACCCCGTAGGGGTATTCATTAACATATAATCTGTAGCTCTTGAATTCATTTCAAAAAAATAATAATTATCGTACAACTAAAAACAATAGGTTTTACTCTTGTGTAAAGCAGTTTTTTAGTATCGCACAAAATATTAGCATATGAAAATTCTTAAATTTGGCGGAACATCTGTAGCCAATTCTAAAAACATAGAACAAGTGTCCGACATTGTTGCCTCTCAGGATAAAGACAATGTTGTTGTTGTTTCTGCTCTTGGGGGTATTACCGACTTACTGATGTCGGCCATACAAACTGCTGAAAAAGGAGACTCTGGTTTTACCCAAACCTTAAAAGAAATTGAAGAACGACACTTGGAGCCTATCCGAGCAAGTATACCGCCAGAAAAACAAAGCGGAGTTATCAGCTTTGTAAAAGCAGAACTGAATCGTTTAGAAACCATCTTAGAAGGGGTGATGATGCTCAAGGAAGTTACCCCAAAAGCTACAGCTACAATCACTTCTTATGGAGAACGCTTATCCAGTACTATAATTTTTGAGATCTTCAAAAACAAAGCTTACGATGTGATCTTAAAAGACGGTCGGGATCTTATTGAAACTCAAATTCAAAACAACAGAACGGTTGTAAACTGGGAGGGAACAAGAAGTAAAACAGAAGCATTTTTCAGAAAAAATAAATCTAAAACCGTTTTAGTACCGGGCTTTGTAGCGCGAGATGCTCATGGAAATTCAACTACTCTAGGAAGAGGAGGTTCCGATTTTTCTGCTGCCATATTAGCGCATATACTGAATGCCGATGTATTAGAAATATGGACGGATGTAAGTGGCATGTATACCGCAAATCCTTCGTTAGTGAAACAAGCTACTCCAATTGAAAAACTTTCCTATCTCGAAGCCATGGAATTATCCCATTTTGGAGCGAAGGTTATCTTCCCTCCTACACTTCAACCATTGGTAGAAAAACAAATTCCTGTTCGTATTAAAAACACCTTTGCTCCGCAAGACAAGGGTACACTAATTGACCATAGTTCAGCAGAGCGTAACGCTGCAGTAGTAAAAGGGATCAGTCATATAGATCAAATTAGTTTGATTAGTTTAGAAGGAAGCGGTATGGTCGGAATTCCTGGATTCTCTAAGCGCTTATTCGAAGTATTGTCAATTGCACATATCAATGTGATTATGATTACCCAGGCATCTTCAGAACACTCCATCTGTATTGCGGTAAGGAATTATGACGACCAAGAAGCCAAGCTTGTTATCGATACAGAGTTTGCATTTGAAATCTCGCTGAACAAGGTTGCCCCGGCACAAATTGAAAATAATCTTGTCAACATTGCCATTGTTGGAGACAATATGAAGAATCATCAGGGTATTAGTGGTAAAATGTTCAGCTCTCTAGGAGCAAACAATGTCAATATTCGAGCGATTGCACAAGGAGCATCGGAACGGAATATCTCAATCATGATCAATAAAAAAGATACACAAAAGGCACTGAATACCTTACATGAAACTTTTTTTGAAAATGACATCAAAGAGCTTAACTTATTTATTGTTGGGGTTGGAAATGTAGGCAGCAAGCTTCTAGAGCAAATCCAAAAACAAGAACAATATCTAAAAGATAATCTTTTGCTTCGAATTCGAGTGATCGCAATCTCCAATTCGCGCTCCATGGTTCTAGGAGAAGATGCTCTGGACCTCAACCAATGGAGCAGTGCTCTTAAAAAAGGAAAACCGACGAATATTGATCAGTTTTTCGAGCATGCCAAAGGGTTGAATTTACGTAACAGCATCTTTGTAGACAATACCGCAAACGCAGGAATTGCATACGAATACGAACGTTATTTGAACAACAACATTGGAGTAGTTACTTGTAATAAAATTGCATGTGCAGACAGCTTGGAAAATTATATGAGCTTGAAACGATCGTCTCGCAAATACGGAAGTCCATTCCTTTTTGAAACCAATGTAGGTGCAGGCTTACCCATAATTGACACCCTCAATAACCTGATTGCTTCTGGGGATCAAGTAGTGAAAATTCAGGCCGTACTTTCTGGAAGTTTAAACTTTGTTTTCAACAACTTCAAAGCGGGTACCTTATTCAAAGATGTAGTGGTTCAAGCCCAGAAAGAGGGGTATACAGAACCCGATCCAAAAATTGACTTAAGTGGTATCGATGTGGCTCGTAAAATCCTAATCCTCGCCCGTGAGAGTGGTTTGAAAATTGAACTAGAAGACATTGAGAATGTTCCTTTTTTACCAAAGGCGTGCCTAGATACTCCAGACAATGAAAGCTTTTTTGAATCCCTTACGGCACATAAAGATCATTTCGACAAACTGCTCGATGATGCACATTCTAAAAATGCACGCCTGAAATACGTTGCTCAACTAGAAAATGGAAAGGCCAAAGTTGGCTTACAAGAAACTCCAGAAGGACACGATTTTTATAACCTTGAAGGAAGCGATAACATCATCTTATTTTACACCAACCGCTACACAGAACAACCTTTGATTGTCAAAGGGGCTGGTGCTGGTGCTGAAGTGACTGCTTCGGGTATCTTTGCAGACATCATTAGAATTGGAAAACGTTAAGCTATGAATGAAATTAAAATTTTCTGTCCAGCGAGTGTTGCCAATGTATCTTGTGGCTTCGATGTTCTTGGTTTCTGCCTAGATCCTATTGGAGACGAAATGATAATTCGCAAGACAGCTGAAAAGGGGATTCGAATCACAAAGATAGAAGGTCAAGACTTGCCTTTAGAGGCGCATAATAATGTAGCAGGAGTAGCAGGCTTGGCTTTATTAGAAGCACATCCAAGTGCTTTTGGATTTGAAATAGAGATCATAAAAGGCATTAAGGCAGGAAGCGGTATAGGAAGCAGTGCAGCCAGCTCTGCGGGGGCCGTATTCGGAATCAATGAACTTTTAGGAAGACCATTTACGAGGGGCGAATTAATTCAATTTGCAATGAAAGGAGAAGAGCTTGCGAGCGGTACTCCCCATGCAGATAATGTAGCTCCAGTTTTATTGGGTGGCTTCACCTTAGTACGGTGCTCTAAAGAACCCGATGTAATTGGCCTGCCCAGTCCTTCAGAATTATACGCAACTATTTTACACCCTAAGATTGAATTAAAAACTTCAGATGCTCGTGCCGTTCTCAAAAAGAATATCATGCTGGAAAAAGCCATTCAACAATGGGGGAATCTTGCCGCATTGGTTAGTGGTTTGTATACAAACGACTACGATTTGATCGGAAGATCGCTTGTTGATGTTGTTATTGAACCGCATCGATCCGCCTTAATTCCTGGCTTTCCAGGATTAAAAAAAGCGGCTACCGATTCGGGTGCGCTTGGAAGCGGGATTTCTGGGTCTGGACCCTCTATGTTTGCACTATCTAGAGGTGAAGCGGCCGCTATTCGTGTAGGCGAAAGCATGCGGCAGGCATTTTTAAAATACAATATTGAATTTGAACTTCATATTTCTAAAATTAATCCAAAAGGAATTCACATTATATCGTCTAAATGATCTACAACAGTTTAAATAAAAAATCCAACCCAGCAGCGTTCCCAGAAGCTGTTGTTCTCGGCATTGCTCCTGACAGAGGCTTATATTTCCCTGAAAAAATACATCGTTTGCCCGATGCTTTTTTCGACAATATAGAACAAGAATCTGTTTTTGAAATTGCATTTCAAGCGATTGCTCCTTTTGTTGAAGGAAGTATTCCAGAAAATGAGTTGAGAAAAATCATCGAAGAAACTTTAGATTTTGATTTTCCTATTGTACCCATTACCGATCAGATCGGAACCTTAGAATTATTTCAAGGTCCTACCCTAGCCTTTAAAGATGTTGGTGCACGCTTTATGGCACGTTGCTTAGGCTATTTTAATAAAGAGAACACTTCACAAAAAGTAACGGTCCTTGTTGCAACTTCTGGAGATACTGGTGGAGCGGTTGCCAATGGCTTCCTTGGTGTGCCTGGAATTGAAGTGGTTATTCTCTACCCAAAAGGAAAAGTGAGTGAAGTTCAAGAACAACAACTAACTACCTTGGGCCAAAACATTACTGCCTTAGAAGTCGATGGTGTATTTGACGACTGCCAATACATGGTCAAAACAGCATTTCTGGACCAAGACATCACCCAATACAAACAACTTACATCCGCCAATTCAATCAACATTGCCCGTTGGCTCCCCCAAATGTTCTATTATTTCATCGCCTATAGAACACTTAAGAAAAAGAATAAGCCACTTGTTGTTTCGGTTCCCAGTGGCAATTTCGGGAACATTTGTGCTGGACTTATGGCACGCGAAATTGGCTTGCCCATCGACCATTTCATTGCCAGCACCAACATAAACGATGTTGTTCCGGATTTTTTATCTACAGGCGTATATACCCCTAAAAAATCTTCTCCAACAATTTCAAATGCCATGGATGTTGGAGATCCCTCAAATTTTATACGCATTCTGAAAATTTTTGGAGATGACCTGGACAATTTAAAAGAAACACTTTCGGGCTACCGTTTTACAGACGACGAAACCCGTGAAGCCCTTAAAGAAATTCACACAACATCAGGCTATGTTGCCGATCCTCATGGTGCTGTTGGTTATTTAGGCCTAAAAGCGTATCTCAAAGACCATCCTGAAAAGTATGGGATTTTCCTTGAGACTGCGCATCCAGTTAAATTCTTAGATACGGTTGAAGACAGTCTGAATATTAAAGTTGACATCCCTGAGCGTCTTAAAGAAACCCTTTCTAAGACCAAAAAGAGTATCCCGATTCAAGATTACCAGGGGCTAAAGGATTTCTTATTGCGCTAAATTATTTTTCTAATTCTGGTAAAAGAAACTGATCCAAAGGACTGGACTCTTTCATCAATTCTTCAATCGCCTCCCAAGAACGTGGTGCATTTGCCGACAAGTTGATTGGTCCATTTTCCGTAATCAAAACATCATCTTCAATGCGGATACCAATTCCCCACCATTTAGGATCACAGGGGCTATTTTTTGGGATATAAATCCCAGGTTCCACTGTAATGATAGCATTTGCTTTAAAAGGGCCGTAGTTCGATAGGTCATGAACATCCAACCCAATGTGATGCGCAGCGCCGTGCGGATAATAGGTTCTAAATTCATCTTCTTGAGCGATGATCCCCAAACGAACCAAGCCTTTTGCAACAACTTCCTGTGTAATACGGGTGATTTGACCTGAAGTACTTCCAATTACTGCAACTTCTATACCGGCTTCTTGAGCGTCATAAACAATTTGATACAGTAGTTTCTGTTCTTCAGAAAAGGTTCCGTCTTTTGGAATTGTTCGGGTGATATCGGCAGTATACCCTTCGTATTCTGCGCCAAGATCCATCAGCATCAAATCAGTATCCATACCAACTTCATCGTTCTCAATATAATGCAATACACATGCGTTAGACCCTGCTCCGACTATGGAGGGGTAGCCTTCGTAAGCTGCCCCGTATTTTTTAAATACAAATTCGTGAATACCTTGAATTTCTCGTTCAGACATATCGGGTCGCATAGCCTTCATTACCTCGCGTTGTCCAACTACCGAAATACCGATTGCCTTTTTCAATAAAGCAATTTCTTCAACGGTTTTTACCTCCCGCTGATCTCCTAGAAGTTGTCCCAAGAGTTCGACATCAAAATATTGATCTTTTAAAAGAAAGGCTACTTGCATTTTTAAATCCTCAGGAACTTCTAAAGTAGATGTTTCTAAAAAGTTTTTAATGGCTGGATCCTCGGCAATAGATTCATTTCTCCCCGCATACCACTTAATTTCATTTTTAAGAGCTTCCACATCTTCTTGGCCAACCGTACGTATACTTTTTAGGAGTCGGTGACGTAAGCGATTAAAATCTTGTGGGTAATTTATGTTTTCCTTAAACGTTCGCTGCAAATCGTACAGGTCATAGGGATCGGTCTTATCGTCACGTACATCGTTTTTGAATTCAAAAATCAAAACCTCTTCAAAAGAGGTAAAGTTGGTTTGGTTTTTAATGAATTCCGATCGCAACAATACCCGATCGACACTCAAGACCTTCGCTCCTTCTACTCCCAAACGATAACCATTCCACTGTTCTTTAGTAGGGTTGCGTTCTTGCACAAAAAGTTGATCAACGTACTGCCCCTGCTCATCTTGTTGTGGGTTTTTATAAACAACCAAAACAGCTTGTGGCTCTTTAAAGCCCGTTAGATAATAAAAATTAGGATCGGGATGATATACATAATCTACATCATTTGCTCGATTCCGTACGGGATTGGAAAATAAAACAGCAACGCTATTTGCAGGCATTTTAGCCCGTAAAGCGTCTCGTTTCGATTTATGAAATTCCGGTGTTAATAAAGCCTCTTGTGCAACAAGTGGCGACCACAAAAAAGCAAGTAGGGAAGAAAATAAGATTAATTTACGCATATTCATTTTAATTTTGAGCATCTAAAATAAGTTAAAAACAACTTACCTTTACGCTCAAATATACCATTAAAATAAAATGTTAAAAACCACACTTTACGATACGCATGTTGCATTGGGAGCAAAAATGGTCTCTTTTGGAGGTTTTCTGATGCCCGTACAATATGAAGGCGTCACCAAAGAACACCTTTGCGTTCGAGATGGAGTCGGAGTTTTTGATGTTTCGCATATGGGAGAGTTTTTTGTGGAAGGCCCCCAAGCACTCCCCTTTTTACAATACCTGTGCAGTAACGACATCGAAAAGTTAGTGCCTGGAAAGGCTCAATACAACTACCTTCCAAATGCAACCGGCGGGGTAGTCGATGATCTGATCGTATATCAATTGGATGACGAGCGTTATTTATTAGTAGTCAACGCTTCGAATATTGAAAAAGATTGGAATTGGATAAGCAAGCAGAATGAAGCCTATGGTGCTACAATCCGCAATGCTTCTGAAGCATACGCTTTACTCGCTATTCAGGGGCCTAAAGCAATTGAAGCAATGCAAGCTTTAACCGATAGTATACTAGCCGAACTCCCCTACTACGCTCATCAAACGGCTACTTTCGCTGGAATAGCGGATGTCATAATCGCCACAACCGGATACACGGGTTCCGGTGGATTAGAATTATATATACCCACCACACAGGTTCAGAAGGTGTGGGAGGCTGTATTTAAAGCCGGAGAAGCCTTTGGAATTGCTCCTATTGGTTTAGCCGCTCGAGACACCCTCCGACTCGAAATGGGTTATTGCTTATACGGGAACGAAATAAACGAAGATCAATCGCCAATCGCAGCAGGATTGGGATGGGTCACACGACCACAAACAAATTTCATCAACTCCGAAGCACTTGGAAAAGAAAAAACAGAGGGGACATCAAACAAATTGGTTGGATTTGAACTTCAAGAACGAGGAATTCCAAGAAGGGGGCATCAACTTTTTGATTCAGCCGGAAACCAAATTGGTCACGTAACTTCAGGAACCCAAGCACCAAGCCTTGGAAAGGGTATTGGATTGGGCTACGTAACGAAGGAGTTTAGTGCTATTGGATCAAAAATTCAACTTCAAGTTCGCAACAAAATGCTTGCAGCTACCGTAGTCTCTTTACCTTTTTATAGGGCTTAATCGATTTACGTTTTGAAAAAAATACTAATTCTTGGTGGAAGTGGTTTTATAGGCAACTGTTTGTACAGAGAATTGTACCCTTACTTTAACCTTTTTGGAACCTATTGCAGTGCCAGTCGTTTTTCGAAACAAAAGAACTTTTTTTATTACAACCTAGAAGATGACAACGTTTTAACCGTTGTTAAAAAAGTAAAACCGCAACTAATAATTTCCTGTTTAAGAGGTCCCTTTGAAGCCCAAGTTGCTTGCCACAAAGACCTCGTCGAATACATCCAGAATTTCGATTGCCGCCTGATGTTTATTTCTTCAACCAATGTGTTTGATGCATTTGAGCATTATCCCTCTTATGAATTTGACAAAACCCTATCTGAAAGTCCCTATGGGCGCTTTAAAATAAAAATAGAAAACAGCTTATTGAGTTTAGTACCCAGTAAGTATGTCATTGCTCGCTTACCCATGGTATTTGGTACCAATGCACCACGAACAAGAGAAATAGAAGCACAAGTTGCCTCGGGTACGCCCATTGAAGTTTTTCCAAACACCATTGTCAATGTAACCAGTGACCGAAAGTTAAGTCAGCAAATACATTACATCATCAATCAAAAATTAACTGGCATTTTCCACCTCGGAAGTTCTGACTTGATTACCCATTTCGATTTCATCAAACGAATTGTTTCTAGAAGGAAATTGAAGGGAGCGGTTTTTAAACAAATTTTCACAACCAATCAAATGCGCTATTTGGTTGCCCTTCCAAAAGAAAATAAGCTCCCACCCCATTTACATGTTTCCTATGAATCCATCTTAGAAGATTTATATTTACCCTAAAGAGGTTTCTCAAAGCCCTATACTTTTTTATATTTGTAATCATACAAAAAACTACAATGGGAAGAGCCTTTGAATTTAGAAAAGCAAGAAAAATGAAGCGTTGGTCAGCAATGGCCAAAACCTTTACTCGTATAGGAAAGGATATCGTAATTGCTGTAAAAGATGGTGGTCCCGATCCTGATAATAACGCACGCCTTCGCGCTGTAATTCAAAATGCTAAAGCTGCCAACATGCCGAAAGACAATGTTGAACGTGCTATCAAAAAAGCATCGGATAAAAATACCGAAAACTATAAAGAAGTTTTATTTGAAGGATACGCTCCTTTTGGTATTGCCGTTTTGGTTGAAACTGCTACAGACAACAACAACAGAACGGTTGCCAACGTTAGAAGTTATTTCAACAAAGCCAACGGAAATATGGGAACATCGGGTTCTGTAGAATTCATGTTCGATCGTACCTGTAACTTTAGAATCAATCCTGAAAACATAGAGCCAGAAGAATTGGAATTAGAATTCATTGACTTTGGTGTTGAAGAGGTATTTGCTGACGAAGATGGTATTTTACTATACGGTCCTTTTGAACAATTTGGTGCCATTCAGAAAGAATTGGAACACCGCTCTTTCGAAATTTTATCTTCAGGCTTTGAACGTATTCCACAAACGCTGACAAAATTGAATCCAGAACAAGTGGAGGAGGTTGAAAAATTACTGGAAAAAATAGAGGAAGACGACGATGTGATGAATGTGTACCACAATTTAGATCTTACAGATTAAGAATTCCGTTTTCGGGATTTTTACCTTTTATCCCCACAAAATAACTTTTCATGGTTTTGTAATCTTTTTTGATATCGTCTGTTGGAGTAAATAAAGGATAAAAATATATGGTCCTTTTTGAATAATCGAACCCTACCAAAAGAATAGGAACTTGTGCGCCCTTTGCGATATAATAAAACCCCGTTTTCCATTCACTAACAGGCTTGCGTGTACCTTCCGGAGCAATGGCTAAACGGAACGTTTTTCTCTGGTTGTAAATTTTCACAATGCTTTCTACCACATTCTGATTTCCTTCTCTACTCAATGGAGCTCCACCCAAACCTTTAAAAAACCAAGAGGTTAACGGATTGAATAATTCTTTCTTTCCCACATAATTAATTTCTTCTCTCAATACGCTTCGTATGAAGATGCCGACAAAGAAGTCATAATTACTCGTATGTGGGAAAACGGCAATTACAAATTTTGGAATTTTAGGGAAAGACCCGACTACCTTCCATTTCAGGATCTTAATTAATATTAAGTTTGCAAAAAAGCGAAACATAGTTCAGTACTTAAGAAGGGTTATTTAAAAAATGCTCCGCTTTTTTCAAATCTTCAGGGGTATCAATTCCAATGGCCGATTGATGCGTAACAACCATTTTCATTTTTTTTCCCTGCTCCAAATAGCGGATACACTCTATTTTCTCTGCTTGCTCCAGAGGAGTCATTTCTGAGGCACTAAAATGAAGTAAAGCTTCCCTTCTAAAAGCGTAAACTCCTAGATGTTTGTAATAATTTTGAGGAAGGTCAGTTGAACGATAATACGGTATTGGGCTTCTAGAAAAATAAAGCGCACAATTCTGTTGATCAACAATCACTTTTACATTGTTGGGGTTTTCAATTTCTTCTTTTTCTCTCAGGGGAGTCATCAAAGAAGCCAGGTCAATCTGTTGATCAACATCCTCTCTAAAGACCTTCAGGAGTGCTTTGAGGCTCGGTTGATTCAAAAACGGCTCATCGCCTTGGATATTGACTACAACATCCGCATTGTGATTCAAAACTGCCTCCGCAATACGATCACTGCCACATTCGTGTTCTTTTAAACTTCTAAAAACTAACCCACCAAGTTTTTCGATTTCACTCTGAATTGCATCACTATCGGTCGCCACCAGGACTTCCGAAAACAAGCCGGTGGCAAGCACGTTTTTATAGGTATGTGCAATCAAAGTAGTATCCCCTAGTTTTTGCATCAGTTTTCCTGGAAAACGAGAAGCGTGGTAACGAGCTGGAATAACGGCAATTATTTTCATAGGGTGCTTGTGGATATCAAAAATACTAAGTGTTGACTTAATTACGGCTTCAGATCGTTATTATTTCTTGAAAAAGTCATCCTTAAACCCTACGAGATACAAATTAGTTTGAGCCCGAGTCAAAGCGGTATAGAGCCATCTAAAATAACTCAAATCGGGACTATCGGGTAAATAAGGTTGCTCGATAAAAACATTTTTCCATTGGCCTCCTTGCGACTTATGACAGGTGATGGCATAGGAGTATTTCACTTGTAAAGCATTAAAATAAGGATTGTTTTTTACTGCTAAAAAACGTTTGTACTTTGTACTGAGGTGTTGATAATCTTCTTGAACAGCTAAGTACAACTGATTTCCTTCTTCATAAGTCAGGGATGGACTTTCCGAACTTAGCGTATCCAATAAGAGGACTGTTTCAAAAGGTTTCTCGTCTGGATAATCAACCAACTGAACTTCAACCTTTGCGAATTTGAAGTCATACAGTTCGTGATGACTGAAAATACGAAGTACTTTCACCAAATCTCCATTGGCAATAAAACCAGGATCAGATTCTGGTTCCAACCAAAAATAATTATTTTTAACTACCATCAACTGATCACCAACAGACAAATCGGCTTCCAAGAATAAAATTCTCTCTCTTATCTGTTGGTTGTATAAATTGGCTCTTTTGTTTGAACGAACAATAAAAACAGTTTCTTCTAGACCTCCATTTCGAAGTGCATCATCGAGTAATTCCAAAATTTCATTTCCATCCTGCAGGCGTTGTACATCACGAGCAACAGTAAGGTCAAATGAAAATGAATCAAAATCTTCTTCATCCATCTGCCTTCTAAGTTGTGTTGCATTTCCTAAAATACCCGAATCTTTTTGCTGACGAACAACTTCTTTCAACTCCCATTCGGTGACCGTTTTGTTGAATTTATTTTCTAAGTATTCCCCGTCCAAAGCAGGGCTTATTGATAAGTGAACCGGAGGAAGCTGTGCCGGGTCTCCCACCAAAAGCAACTTACAGTTGGTTCCTGCATCAACATACTGCATCAAATCATCTAATAAAGATCCGTTCTCAAATAACTTGGCATTCTGGCGATCATCACCAATCATAGACGCTTCATCGACAATAAAGAGAGTGTTTCTGTATTTATTGGGTTTTAATACAAACTGCACACCTGAACCTTTTTCTGTCTTGGTGAAATAAATTTGCTTGTGAATCGTAAATGCTTTTTTACCCGAATAATTTGCGATTACTTTTGCTGCACGGCCTGTAGGAGCCATCAATACTGCTTTGTAATTGGCCTCATGAAGGAGTTTAACCAGGTGTCCTATAAGTGTAGACTTTCCTGTACCTGCATAACCTTTGAGTAAATACAAAACATTTTTATCGGCTGTATATAAAAAATCAACAATCGATTCCAACCAGAATTTTTGAGAATCAGTAGCATCAAAAGGGAATCTTTTACTTAGTAGTTTTTTAAATTCTGAAGAATCCATTTTTGATTATTAATTTTCGGGAAGATAATTCATTTCCTAAATACTTTCATGAATAAAAAAAAATTGTAGATTTGTTTTCAACAAAAATTAAAATAATGAAGATTGCACTACAAGCTGTACTTTGGATTCTAATTGTATTTTTTAGCTATAAAATATATGATTCGATTAATGGTCCTATAAATTTTAACGAAACTAAAAACGAGCGTTACGCAGATGTAATTTCTCGTCTTAAGGAAATTAGAAAAGCAGAGATTGCTCATAAAGATGTTAAAGGTTATTACGCTGACAATTTCGATAGCTTAGTTAGTTTTATTGATAATGGTATTTTCACCTTGATTCAAAAACGCGACTCTTCTTATCTTGAATACGACAAAATATATCGTATTGATATGTTGAAAGAAGTTATTGTTGTTGATACGCTAGGTTTCATACCAGTTAAAGATTCCTTATTCCGCAACTCAACAGATTATGCAGATTTAAGAAAAGTACCAGTAGAGGGTATCGATGCAGAATTTTCGATCAAAGCAGATATCATCGACAAAAATGGATATAGTGTTCCTGTATTTGAAGTTAAGGTTTCAAAAAGCGTGATTTTACACGATCAGAATAAAGACTTGTTAAAACAAGAGAACGAAACATTTTCTGTTGACGGTGTAAATGGTCCAGACATTGTATTGGGCTCATTGACAGACGTAAGCGAAAACGGTAACTGGCCTTCTTTATTTGATGGTCCTAAAAACTAACAAACATCAACCAAATGATTTATCCATCCTTGTACTCAGGGATGGATTTTCTTTTTGTAGCCAAAAGAAATCCTGTTTCTATGCAGCAGAGGATTCAAGCACTATTGACCCCAAGGCAATATCTGATTTTTTAGACCAAGAAGAATTGGTTTCTGAAACAGTGCATCTAATCCACTTAGAAGGACTTTCAAGTATTGTTCCTTTAGAATTGTTTGAAAAAGAAAATGCATCATTTTACCTGTCCAAAGGATTAACTATAGAATCAAATCAAAAGGTTGTATTTGATGTGTTGGAGCCCTACAATCAGGTTGTAGTATATTCAAGGGATGAACAAAAATGGGCAGTCTTAAAAGAACTATTCCCTACTCTTAAAGCAAAACATGCCACCACTACCTTGCTCGCTCCGTTGACAGATTTCTCGATGGGAACTCCCAAAAAGCAGCTCTTCGTTCATCTAAGAGAGGGTGCATTTGAGTTGTTTCTCTTTCAAGGGGCACAGCTTTTGTTCTTCAATTCTTTTGAGCAACAACAGCTGGATGAGTTTTTATACTATCTTTTTTATATTACCGAACAGTTTTACTTAAAGCCTGAGAGTTTTAAATTAGCTTTCCTAGGAGAATATGATCATTTTGCTGAATACTACCAGGGGGTTCAAGAGTATCACAACGACCTTATTTTTCTGGATGCTCCCTCAGAAAATCATCAGACGAAACATCCTGTTCCGTTTTTAGAAAACAAAATAGGCTGATGCGGATTATTTCTGGCTCCTTAAAAGGGAGGCGAATTACAGCTCCCAAAAAGCTCCCCGTTCGTCCCACCACCGACCGTTCCAAAGAAGCCTTATTCAACATACTAAACAATTGGGTTGAATTTAGTGAAATTCGAGTGTTGGATTTATTCTCGGGTACAGGTAACATCAGTTATGAATTTGGTTCTAGAGGTGTGAGCGATATTGTTGCGGTAGATCAAAACAAATACTGTACGCGTTTCATTGAAGAAACCAGCACTCATTTCAATTTGAATGTTGCCGTAGTATGTAAAAATGTTTTTGATTACCTCAAAAAACCGCACCAAAGTTTTGATGTTGTCTTCGCAGATCCTCCTTATGATCTTCCAGAAGAAGAGTTCTTAAAACTCGTTACTCTAGTTTTTGAGGGCAACTGGCTGAAGGAAGATGGACAACTAGTGGTAGAACATTCTAAACAATATAAATTAGATGAACATCCAAATTTTGAGTCTTCCCGAAATTATGGTAGCAATACGTTTAGTTTTTTTGAATAAAAAAAAGCAGGCCATAAGCCGGATTCTGTCGAGTCTTATCATTTATCTAGGCTTTTGATTACTCAAAAGCTCCAACCGCCTACCCTTTTACATCGAGCGAGCCGCTCTCAAGCGCAAATTTACTTGGCGTTGCACCGTATAGAGTTTACCTGGTTTCACTACAGCCTTACCTGTACATACTTTCTGCTGCACTTGTCCTATTCGCCGAGGCGAACGACGGGCGTTACCCGCTATACTGCTCTATGGTGTCCGGACTTTCCTCCCCTCATCTAGGATGAGCAGCGATAAGAGACCTGCTTGCGCAAAGGTACATATTATGTTAATAATTTAGATGTTATTTTGAAGCAGTATAGTCGAATATCCATTTAGATTTTTTTACTTTTATGGGATATGGAACCCTTTGTAGTATCTGCTCTAAAATATCGTCCACAACAATTCAAAGATGTTGTTGGCCAATCGGCTATTACCGAGACTTTACGCAATGCAATTCTTAAGAATCAACTGCCACAGGCCTTACTTTTTTGTGGACCGAGGGGTGTAGGGAAAACAACCTGTGCTCGTATTCTAGCTAAGCAAATCAACAGCAAAGATCACGAAAATATAGATCCTGATCAGGATTTCGCTTTCAATATTTTCGAACTCGATGCGGCTTCAAACAATTCCGTTGACGACATACGAAGCCTCAACGATCAAGTTCGGATTCCACCACAAACGGGAACGCACAAAGTGTATATCATTGATGAGGTGCACATGCTCTCTACTGCGGCCTTCAATGCGTTTTTAAAAACCCTAGAGGAACCTCCAAAACACGTAATCTTTATTTTAGCTACTACCGAAAAGCACAAAATAATACCCACCATACTCTCCCGTTGTCAAATCTTCGAATTCAAAAGGATTACGGCAAGCGACACACAAAACTACTTGGCAGATTTAGCCAAAGAGCAAGGAATTACCTACGAAGATGAAGCCCTGCATTTGATTGCCCAAAAAGCAGACGGCGCCATGCGTGATGCCTTGTCTATTTTCGATCGAATGAGTAGTTTTAGTAATCAGAATTTGACTGCAGAAGCTGTTGCAGAAAATCTAAATATTTTAGATAAGGGTGCCTATTTAGAATTTACGGATCACCTCATAGCAAACAACATCCCCGACAGTTTAATACAATTCGACACCATTCTCCAAAAGGGAATAGAAGGACATCAATTTGTATCAGGACTTGCTTCTCATTTTAGAGATTTACTGATAAGTAAAAACCCGAAAACAATTCCGCTACTCGAAATAAGTGAAAGCTTGCAACAAGCTTATGCAGATCAGGCAACAAAACTCAATTTGAGCCATCTGATGGATGCAATTGATTTGGCTCATAGCTGTGAACTGAATTTCAAAAACAGCAACAACAAACGCTTACACGTCGAGTTGTGCATCATGCAGCTAGCCTCACTCCACTTCGATGGAGAAAAAAAAAAGGGCAGCTAATCCCAACCCATAAACTCAATCCCTCCCAAACAAACCCAGTAACTTCAGCACCAAAAACTGAAGCCCCTAAAGCAAGCAGCGAACCACCAGCCGTAGTTGTTGCTGCTGAGCCAGTAAAAGAGGTTCTTCCCAAACCCCAAATAACAATAAGTTCGCTTCAATCCAATCAGGTTTCGAGCTTGTCTCTTTCTAGCATCAAAAAGAAAAAGGATTGGGAGCAACAACAAAAACCAACAGAAGTTGTAAAAGACCTACCCAAAGAAGTCTTTACAGAAGAGCAACTCTTGGACTTTTGGAATACGTATCAAGAAATGAAGTTTAAAAAGGGAGACCAAAACATAGCCTCCCTCCTTAAAATAAGTAAGCCAGTTCTCGTTGACAATACAACAGTTCATTTCAACGTTCCTTCAGATCTCAACAAGGTAGAACTCGAGCGAGAATTCACTGCCTTTGTTCCCTACCTCAGGTCGAGTTTAAAGAATTATGACATCTCCGTAAAGGTTATTGTTGACGAACTAACGGAAAAGAATTTCATCTATACTCCAGAAGAAAAATATGAACGGTTAAAGGAAATCAATCCTGTTCTTGATTTACTGAAAAAAGAATTCGATTTGGATCTGTAGATTTAAGCGTTATACTTCTTATACATCATCTTAATCATCCCGTCTGCCAAGCCAATTTTAGGGACGAATACTTTGGTTGCGCCGCTCCATTTTAGGGCTTTAAGGTATATTTCTAATGCTGGTAAAATAACATCGGCACGATCTAGGTTTAGATTGTATTTTAAAATCCGCTGATCATAGTTTAGTTTTTTCAAATCTTGGTAAAAGGTATTGATCTTGATATAAGTAAGCGGCTTCCCTTCTTTAGTATTGGAAAGTTTAAAAACTTTGTTGATGTTTCCTCCTGACCCTAAGAGAGCGATGTTTTCGATGCCTGCCGTATGGGTTCGTATCCATTTTTCTATTTCGAGCCAGACTTTTTCATTGACCATATTATTGAGCATACGCACGGTACCCGTTTTAAATGATTTAGAAACAATCCGTTTTCCGTTCTGAAGGACACTGAATTCTGAGCTTCCCCCACCAACATCAACATAAAGGAAATTTTGACTTTGACCGAAGTTGTTTAATATCGTAGTATTGGAAATGATTTCTGCCTCTTTACGTCCGTCAATAACTTCAATCTTAATTTTTGCTTTTTTCTTCACCCGAGCAACGAGTTCGTCCGCATTATTAGACTCGCGAAGAGCAGAAGTAGCGCAGGCCATATAATGTTTTACCCCATAGACTTTCATAATCAGTTTAAAAGACTTCATGGCTTTTACAACCCGCTTCATGTTTTTCTTTGATATCTCACCAACGGTAAATGAATCTTGCCCTAAGCGAATGGGCACTCGAATCAATTCACTTTTCATATAAACAGGGTGCTCTCCTACTTCTTGAACTACGTTTGTAATCAATATCCGAATTGCATTGGATCCAATATCAATTGCTGCTAACTTTTTTACTTTCATTACTTCAATAGGGCTTTAAAGTATTCGTGCATTTCCCACTGGGAGCGCAAAGGTTTTCCTGTTGTTTTTTTGAATTTATTTTGGATCGGCCCATTTAAAATTCGAGCCTTGACGTTGTCGTTCCAACTGATCATAAAGGTGTCTAATAATTGCTTTTGTAAATCTAAATCATAGATTGGACAAGCAACTTCAACCCTGTTTTCAATATTACGGGTCATCAGATCTGCTGAAGAAATGTACATCTTGGGTTCTCCTCCATTTTCAAAAATATAAACTCTGGGATGTTCCAAGTATTTATCGACTATACTGATGACTTCGATCTGTTCGCTCATCCCCTTAACTCCGGGAATTAAGCAACAAACTCCCCGAACGATCATGTGAATTTCAACTCCTGCATTACTGGCTTCATAGAGTTTTTCTATGATTTTATTGTTCGTAATGCTGTTGAGTTTTAGTTTTATTTTTGCTGGTTTCCCTTGGAGTGCATTTTCAATTTCATTTTCAATCAGTCGGTTCAGTACTACAGCAGTATAATGCGGAGAAACGATCAAGTGTTTGTAGGAATTAATCTTGTAGTTTACTTCAAAAAAACCAAACACCTTCCCAACATCTTTCAATACTTTTTGATGGGCGGTAAAGAGGGTATAATCCGTATAAATTTTAGCAGTACTTTCGTTGAAGTTTCCTGAACTAATGAAACCGTATCGCTTGAACTTTTTCCCTTCTTCTCGTTCTACCAAGCAGATCTTTGTATGTACTTTCAATCCGGGAACACCAAAAATAAGTTGTACACCTGCTGCTTCCAAACGTTCTGCAAATATGATGTTGTTCTTCTCGTCAAAACGAGCCTGCAATTCGATTTGCACGGTAACTTTCTTTCCGTTTTTAGCTGCATTGATTAGGGCACTCACAACCTGAGAGTTTTGAGACAAACGGTATAAGGTTATTTTGATGGTTCTCACCTTAGGATCCAAGGCTGCCTCCCGTAAAAATTTGATGACATACGCGAAGTTGTGATAAGGCGCATAAAGAAGAAAGTCCTTCTCGGCAATGGATTTAAAAATATTACCATCCAATCGCAAATCTTTAATCAACAAAGGAGGTACAGACGGATACATAAGATCACTTCTGTCTAAACTTGGGAAGTTCATATAATCTCTTCGGTGATGGTACCTCCCACCCGGAATTAGACTGTTGGTAGTTCCGATGCCAAGTTTTTTCATTATAAAATTCAGCGTATCCTCAGGAATGGTCTTATCATAGACCAGACGAACCGGATCTCCAATCATACGATCTTTCACACTATTCATGATCTTTTCTACATAGCTTTTACCTACATCTTCTTCTAAATCAAGTTCAGCGTCACGGGTGATTTTGACCATATGCGCTTCAATCGAAGAATAATTGAACATGTTGAAAATCAAATGAAAATTATAACGAATCAAATCATCCAATAACATTACATACTGCTTGTCTACATCTTTTGGGAGGACTACAAAACGATCCAATTGTTTTGGCAACTCGATTAAAGCGTATAAAGGGGAGGACTCTCCTTGCTCGTCGACTGTAAGGGTAACTACCAAAAAAGCTTTGTTGTCGCTTAAATCTTGTTCTTGATCGTGCAGAATTACGGTCACCAATGCTGGCCCAACCTTTTCAATGAAGAAGTTATTTAAAAATTGCTCTTGGTCTGGGCGGACTTCTTTTTCATTTAAAAAGATAATGTTCTCGTCTGCCATTTCATTTTCTATGTCCTGAAGAATATCCAAACTTTCCCGTTGTTGATAAATAACAATTTGTGTTATTTCCTCGAGCAACTCAGACGCTGCAATCCCCCCGAGGGCTTTTTTTCCAGTCAAAACAGATTGAGAAATACGTTTAACAGTAGCAAAACGGACTTGAAAAAACTCATCTAGGTTATTAGAAAAAATTCCTAAGAAACGAAGTCGTTCAATTAGAGGAACGGTCTTTTCTGATGCTTCTTGAAGTACCCGAGCGTTAAAATCCAACCAGCTTATTTCCCGGTTGACGTATCGTTTAGATTGTATTTCTTTCATAAATTGGATAGCGATTTTCGAGAACCATGTAGGGATGTTCCTTGTTTAATTTCTGACCAGCGGTTGGCTTCAAAGGTCAATTGTGCCCAGCAAGCAGTACTGAGTTCCGGAACGTTATTCTCTGATAATTCTTGGGTAACTACAGAAAAGGCAGGGTTATGACCCACAAGCAACAGGTGATCATAAACATCATCTAGCCTTTTAATGTATGTGAGTAAATCGCTGGAATTGAACGTATACAGCGCTTCATCAATTTTAATTTTATTCATATCGTAGTCTAGACTGTGGGCTAAGATGGTTGCTGTGTGTAGCGCCCGGTTTGCTGGACTGCACATGATACACTGGGCAGCACTAAAAACAGTGTTCCAATGCATTGCAACCTGCTGAATCGCTTGTATACCAGAATTTGAAAGCGGTCGGTTACGATCCGAAACCGGACGGTCCCAACTCGACTTAGCATGTCTTAAAAATATCAGGTTCTTCATTTTAGGGTGCTAGACGTGTTGTTGTCCAGATTTTTTTTTCATTTAAAGAAAATTCCATTCGATCGTGCAAACGGTTGGGTCTGCCTTGCCAAAATTCATAACTATGGGGTACCACTAAAAAACCACCCCAATAATCCGGGCGTTTTATTTCTTCTTGTTCGTATTGCACTTGAAATTTCTGGAGCCGAGTTTCTAAAAAAGTACGGTCCTCTATGGGCTGACTTTGAGGAGAAACAACAGCTCCTATTTGACTTCCTATAGGACGAGAATAAAAATAAGCATCCGAAGTTTCTTCTGAAACTTTTTGAGCTTCACCTTTAATTATAATTTGACGTTCCATTGCAGGCCAGAAAAAAGTCAATCCGACTTTGTTGTAAGCTTCAATTGCTTGCCCTTTTTGACTTTTATAATTGGTGTAAAAAACGAATCCCTCCGAGCTAAACTGTTTTAATAACACCACACGAGCCTTTGGAAAGCCGTCTGTGCCAAGGGTAGCAATACTCATTGCATTGGCTTCTTCTACTTCGGGATGAGCATCAGCAGCAGCAAACCAATCTTGAAACAACGCAGCTGGATGCATTGCTTTTTTATCATCGCCTAAGGCACCTTTTTCGTATGACTTCCGTAAGTGTCCGATGTCGTTCTCTTCCTTCATAACTGCAAGTTACAATAACCGAGAAAGAAATTTAAATTTTGAGCCTTGAAAGGAGGTAAAATTCGTTTTTCTTTAGATAAAAAGGCAGTACTATATTTCAAAAACCTTATTGTCTTCAGCTAAATATACGTTTTGAAAAGACGCCTGTGCTTCATCAACAAATGCGTTTAAATCACCATAGCGGGTAGAATAATGCCCAAGAATTAACCCACCAACCTGGGCTTTAGCTGCAATTTGTGCCGCTTGTCCTGCTGTACTGTGCTTGGTTTTTGCGGCTAAATCGAGATGATTTTTCAAAAAAGTAGATTCGTGATACAGCATCGTTGCATTGGCAATGATGGGAACGATGTCTTCTTTATAAGCCGTATCGCTACAAAATGCATAGGATTTTGGGGGTTCAGGGTCTAAGGTTAACTCTGCGTTTGAAATTAATTCACCCGCAGTATTCAAATAATCTTTTCCAGCTTTTAGGTTTTCCATATCACAAACCTCAACACCATGTACTTTTGCAGCTTCACTATTAATCTTGCGTGGACCGATTTTCTCTTCAAAAAAGTAACCGTTCGTATACACACGATGATCCAGAGGAACAGTAGAAACTTTGACTTTCTCGTCCTCAAAAACAATTACAGATTCTGTACCATCCAGTTCATGAAAGTAAAGCGCATAATCGGTCCAAGACTTAGCCAATTTAAGTTGTAGGCTAATGATTTCTTTGATTCCTTTTGGCCCATATATGTGCAGATCAGCGGCTCTTCCGAGTAAACGAAACGTACTGATCAGTCCAATCAAGCCATAAAAATGATCTCCGTGTAGGTGTGAAATAAAAATATGCTGAATACGAGCAAATTTAACCCCCAAGTTACGCAACTGCATCTGTGTACCCTCTCCACAGTCGATAAGCATCAAATGTCCTTTTATTTCAAGTAATTGAGCAGTTGTTTGAGCGTTTTTACGAGGAGTTGCTGCATGACAGCCGATGATGGTTAATTGCATAATTCTAAAATCCTAAGTCGCGTTGTATACGCTCCAATTCGATGAAATCGTTTGCCTCTTCTAGGGTTGGGACAACAACCCATGTTTCTGGAAGGTCCGTGTATTGTTTGGGTAAAGCAACGGTAACGCAGGAGTACTCATCATTTTGGAAGGCTGCTAGAACAAAGGTAAGTGCATCTTTGTGTGCATTCAGATTTGGAAGTTGCAAGGCGTCAAAAACGACATCAAGCTCTTGTGCTTCCTCGGTGTAATCGGAACAAAAAGCCTTAGGGTTTTTAATGTTTTCCTCATCTAGTAGCAATACAAGGGTGTTGTTTTCTTTACTTAAAATCATTGTGCAGGAATCATTATTTTTGAGGCTAAAAGGTAGATCACGGCCATGCGAATTGCAACTCCATTTTCTACTTGATCTAAAATGATGGCTTGGTCAGAATCAGCAACTTGAGAACTGATTTCGACACCTCGATTGATTGGACCAGGATGCAAAACCACAATTTCTTTATTTAAACTTTTTAGAAGGGGAAGACCCAAACCGTAGAGCTGGGTATACTCTCGGATGGAAGGGAAATAACTTTTATCCATACGCTCGTTTTGTACCCGAAGCATATTCGCCGCATCACACCATTGTAGGGCTTTCTTAAGATCCAATTCAACCGCAACACCTAAAGACTCATAATGCTTTGGCAAAAGACTTTTAGGTCCGCAGAGCTTCACTTCTGCACCTAGTTTTTTGAGAGCAAAAATATTGGAGAGTGCTACTCGTGAATGCAAGATGTCACCAACTATTACTATTTTCTTACCCGCTACCTCTCCGAATTTTTCTCGTATTGAAAAAGCATCGAGCAAGGCTTGGGTTGGATGTTCATGGGTTCCGTCTCCTGCGTTGATGATACAGGCATCGACATTCTTAGATAAAAAAGAGGCCGCACCGGGATTGGGGTGACGCATCACCATCATATCGACCTTCATCGCCAAGATGTTGTTTACCGTATCGATAAGGGTTTCTCCTTTTTTAACAGAAGATTGTGCTGCAGAAAAATTTATGACATCAGCACTTAAACGTTTTTCGGCTAATTCAAAAGAAAGCTTTGTTCGGGTACTGTTTTCAAAAAAAAGATTGGCGATTGTAATATCGCGCAGGGTGGGCACCTTTTTTATTTTTCTGTTGATTACTTCTTTGAAGTGATCCGCAGTTTCAAAGATGAGATGCAGATCATCTTCTTTTAAGTATTTTATTCCCAATAAATGGTCTACACTTAATTCACTCATAGGGTTTCTTTAATCAAATATACCGCATCTTCGTCGGTTACTTCTTTCCATTTCACTTCCACCTTATCGTTTTGTAAGGAATCTATTTGACGTCCAACATAGTCGGGTTGTATAGGAAGATGGCGGCTGAAGCGACGATCAATAAGGGTCAATAATTCTATTTCACTTGGTCGTCCATACGATTCAATTGCCGTTAGAGCAGCTCGAATACTTCGTCCGGTATATAAAACATCGTCTATAAAGACAATACACTTGTCTTCGACAGCAACGTTCATTTGGGTTGCATTGGCCGCATGCGGCTTATCCGTTCTTCTAAAATCGTCTCTAAAAAAGGTAGTGTCAAGTTTCCCGTGGGTTATATCAACGATACCGTAGTTTTTGGTAAGTAGCTCGATCAAGCGATCCAAAACAAAAGCGCCCCGAGGCTGTAAGCCAATAAGCACTGTTTTTGAAAAATCGAGGTGGCGTTCTATTAATTGACATGCAAGGCGATGCAGTAGAATGTCAATTTGGTGTGCATTAAGAAGTAACTTGGGTTGCATGCCTTTTGTTTTATACTACAAAAATATTATTTTTTATCCAGCCCACTTGATTTATGGCATAAAAAAACCCCCTTTAAATAAAGGAGGTTTTTATAGTTAAAGAAAAAAGGATTATTTCCCTTCCATCTTTTGTTTCAATTCAGCTAAAGCATCTAGATCTCCAAGAGTCGTCTTTTCAGCGTTACTTGCAGCGATTTTCTTAGTTGCCTTACGTATGTTATTACGCTCTTCTTCTTTGAAAAGTGCTGTATGAGATGCTACTACACGTTTGAATTCTTTGTTGAATTCAATGATTTTGAATTCAATTTCTTCACCCAATCCGAGTTTGCTTCCATCTTCTTTTTCAAGGTGACGAGAAGGAACAAAAGCAACAACGTGGTCGTTGAAGTTAATGGTCGCTCCTTTGTCAACGATTTCAGCTAATTCAGCTTTGTGCGTTGTATCAAGTGCAAATTCAGTTTCGTATTTATCCCATGGATTGTCCATTGTTTGTTTGTGACCTAAACTAAGTTTACGTCCTTCAACATCCAATTCCAATACTAGAACTTCGATTGTATCACCAACCGTCAGAATTTCTGATGGGTGCTTCACTTTCTTAGTCCAAGATAAATCAGAGATGTATACTAAACCGTCGATTCCTTCTTCTAATTCGATGAATACACCGAAGTTAGTAAAGTTTCTTACGATTCCAGAATGCTTCGATTGTACAGGATACTTAGCCGTAATATCGGTCCAAGGATCTTGAGTCAATTGCTTGATTCCAAGAGACATTTTACGTGTCTCACGATCTAAGGTCAAGATAACTGCTTCAACTTCGTCTCCAACTTTCACGAAATCTTGAGCCGAACGCAAGTGCGTAGACCAAGACATTTCAGAAACGTGGATAAGCCCTTCAACACCATCTTCGATTTCGATAAATGCACCGTAATCTGCGATTACAACAACTTTACCTTTTACTTTTTGACCTTCTTTGATTGTATCTCCCAATTGATCCCATGGATGAGCGCTCAATTGTTTTAATCCTAATTGGATTCTAGATTTGTTATCATCAAAGTCTAAGATTACCACATTGAGTTTTTGGTCTAATTCCAAAATCTCATTCGGGTGATTGATACGACTCCAAGAAAGGTCTGTAATGTGAATTAATCCATCTACACCTCCAAGGTCGATGAATACTCCGTATGAAGTAATGTTTTTAACAGTTCCTTCAAGAACTTGACCTTTTTCAAGTTGTCCAATGATTTCTTTTTTCTGTTCTTCGATATCTGCTTCGATCAAGGCTTTGTGCGATACAACAACGTTTTTGAATTCTTGGTTGATTTTAACCACTTTGAATTCCATTGTTTTATTTACATATTGATCGTAGTCACGGATTGGCTTAACGTCGATTTGAGATCCTGGTAAGAATGCTTCGATTCCGAAAACATCTACAATCATTCCTCCTTTGGTTCTACATTTAACAAAACCATTAACGATTTCACCTGTGTCATGTGCATTATTGACACGATCCCATGCCTTAATCACACGTGCTTTACGGTGAGAAAGAATCAATTGACCAGTTCTGTCTTCACGAGCATCAACGATAACCTCTACGGTATCTCCTACCTTAAGGTCGGGGTTGTAACGGAATTCGTTTAACGAGATAACTCCTTCAGACTTTGCATTGATATCAATGATCGCTTCACGTTCTGTCATAAAGACTACCGTTCCGTCAATCACATCCTCATCTGCTGTATCTACAAAATTTTCTTTTACTAGGGTTTCAAACTCCAATAATTGAGCATCTTCGATTACGTCGATACCTTCTTCGTAATTATGCCAGTTAAAGTTTGAAAGGAAATCCTCTGCATTATTTGCAGTAGGTTGTGCTTGGACTTCTTGTGGAGCTTCTTGCTCAGTAGCCTCTTGCGGTGTATTATTTTCTTCAGCCATTGCCGATAAATATTTGTATCCCGTTGTTTTATAGAACTTTAAATGAAAAACAACAGAAGTTGTTCTTAATTTTCTTTGTGTACTCTCGTTCTATTTAATCATAAGAGTGCGCAAATGTAAGGATAATCTGTTGACAGACAAAGAGCATGGTGTTCTTTTATAATTATTCTGTATTTTTGCGAAACCAAATTTCACCCTATGCAACTAACCCCAATACTCAAAAGAAATTCATCTGTAGGCTACGAAGCAAAAACAGGCCCTACATTTTACTGTAAATCCATAAAAAAACAAGGCTGTAATTCAAAATGGAATTCAGATGAATAGATTGCTTTACCTCCCCCTCTACCTTATCGCAATCCTTCCTTTTCCATTGGTGTATTTCCTTTCTAATTGCCTTTATTTTCTTTTCTATTATATACTTCATTATCGAAAAAAATTGTCCGAATAAACTTAAAGAATTCATTTCCGTCACTTTCTCCTTCGGAACTTAAAACAATTGAACAGGAATTCTATCACCATTTTTGTGATGTACTTTTTGAAGCGATCAAGGCACTTACAATTTCTAAAAAAACCATCCTCAAACGTTTTAAAATAACTAACCCCGAAATGTTGGAAGCCTTTTATCTCGAAAACAGGAGCATCGTGCTCTACACCGCACATATGGGCAATTGGGAATGGCTTTCTTTCACACCCCATTACACACGCTTTGCAACCTCAACCTTTTACCAGCCCTTATCGAATTCGTATATAGATAAATTGATGTATCAGATTCGAAGTCAATTTGATACCCAATGCATTCCATCACAACAGGGGTATAAAGAGTTATTGCGATTTAAAAATGAATGGGTGCTTTCACTCAATTGTATTATTGGTGATCAGAGTCCCAAGCACAATTCGCAACGATACACCGCTACTTTTATGAATCAAGAAACTGATTTTATGGTCGGAGGCGATCGCATTGCTGCTAAACTGAAACAGGCTGTACTCTATCCAGAAATCAGGAAACCCAAACGCGGACATTACGAATTGACGTTTAAAGTTATTGAACAAGGACCAGCACACAAAGAGAAAAACAAATGCATCAATGCATATATTGAATTATTAGAACAGAATATACGGAAGCAACCCGCACTGTGGCTATGGAGTCATCGACGCTGGAAAGACAAACACAGCTATAATTAATATTATATCTTTATGTTGTATCTTAGATCACGATTAAATTTTTACCATGCAGCCAGAAAAAAAAGAACATTGGGAACAGGTATATAAGACCAAAACACCGGACCAAGTAAGTTGGACCCAAGAGAACCCCAAAACATCACTGGATTACATCAAGGCATCGAAGCTGCCCAAGAATGCTGCACTTATTGACATAGGGGGAGGCGATAGTCTTTTGGTTGATTATTTGCTAGATGCAGGCTACAGTTTAATAACCGTATTGGACATCTCGGAACAAGCCATCAAAAGAGCCCAAAAACGCCTGGGAATTGCGGCAGATAAGGTAACATGGATCGTTTCGGATATCCTTGATTTTAAACCCAAAAGAACCTATGACCTTTGGCATGATCGAGCAACATTTCATTTTCTAACAACAGCAACTGAAATTGAAGCCTACAAAAATACCGTCACGCAGTGGGTAGACTCCTATATGGTATTGGGTGTTTTTTCAAAAGAAGGCCCATTAAAATGCAGTGGACTTCCCATTACACAATACAATCTTGCTGAACTTACGGCTTGTTTTGGTGCTGCATTTGAAGTGGTGCACGCTCAAACCGAAGACCACTCAACTCCGTTCAACACCCTTCAGAATTTTCAATTTGCACATTTAAAGAAAAAATAAACACATGGAAATTATTCTTCTCATCTGCATACTAAGCTTGGTTTTTATTGGGGTTGGTTATCTAATAACCGAACAAAATGCAGCTTACCTCCTCTCCGGATACAATACGATGAGTAAAGAAAAACAAGAGCAAGTAGACCTAAAAGGACTTTTGCGTTTTTCAAAGAAGTTTCAAATCAACTTAGGGGTTTCACAGGCTATTATTGGTTTTTCTCTTTACTATTTAGGATATGATGAAGGTTTAAATCTATTTCTATCAACCTATGCTATTGTTGCATACATCTATTTCATTTGGAAGAGTGCTCCCTTTCAGCCAGAGCAACAAATGCGCTATGTATATTTTGGAATTAGCGTATTGAGCATTTGTCTCTTGGGAATTCTTAGCTCATTTTTTTAAAAGACTGAACTGCTAGCTGATTTTAAACTTCTATTGCTGACATCATTTGCTCAAACACTTCGTCTACAGAAAAAGATGTTGTATCAATTTCGATCGCATCTTTTGCTTTTCGGAGTGGGGATATTGCTCGGGTACTGTCTTGATGATCTCGATTGACAACATTTTTTAGAATCTCTTCAAAAAGCACCTCTTCGCCTTTTGCTCGCAATTCTTCCAAACGACGCTGTGCACGAACCTTGGGGTCTGCAATTAAAAAAAATTTGTAGTCTGCATTTGGAAAAACTACCGTACCGATATCCCGACCGTCCATTACCACGCTTCCCAATTGGGATAAAAGACGTTGCTGATTGACCAAATGCTCTCGAACAAAGCCCAATTGCGCAATGCGACTGACCCAAGAAGAAACCTCTAGGGTTCTTAGTTCGTCTCCATAAGCCTTTCCGTTAAACAACATTTGCTTTGAACCAGCAGCGGTACTCCAACTAAAAGAGGTCTCGGAAAGAGCAGCCTCTATCGCTTGTTCCTGAATAATGTCATCTTGGATCAAATGGGTAGTCAAAGCAAAATAACTCACTGCACGATACATATATCCCGTATCCATATAAGTGAAATCAAGTGCCTTTGCTAAACGTTTCGATAAGGTACTTTTACCTGTAGAGGCGAAACCGTCAACTGCGATTACTGTCGTTTTCATACGTCAAAGATAAGAAAGAGATTGTTCTAGCACCTACTCGATTTGAACTGACTTTTCAAACACAACAGAAGCATCCTTTCGTTTGTATTGAAATTCAAAATTATTCTTGGTTCTTCCAATGGATGAAACACTTAAAGTTTCAACAGGAATATCATCTGGAACTCGATCTCCGTAGATGGCGACTAAAGCAGACCGCTCAAAGGGAAATTCAGAAAGCTGAAAATCCATAACCTCAGCTTGGGTGCGTTCTTTCGGCTGTGTCCAGTCTTCTAGCAACGTATAACGTTTCTTTTGCCAAGTAGTTGGATACAAGGTAGCCGATGACCAAAGGTGTAATGCGGAAGTAGAGCAGGTTTTTTCATGTACTGTATTTCCATCCCAACGAAGTTCAAGCAGCACCCCTTGATCAAAGATGATGAACGTAAAAGGTTCCATGCCTTCAAACGCAAATGTGTTGATGAAGTCACGATGACCAGCGTATTCAAAAAACTGAAGTGCCATTTTACCCCTGCTCAGTCGATAGGACCCTTGGGGTAAATGAGGCTCAAAAGCTCCATTGAGTACACATACAAATTGATTGCTGTTCGAAAACACAAACCAACTCCCTTTGGCTTGGGTGTCTTGCGGAAAAAAGAGGGTCTTCTCCCCGACCGCTATCGAATGTAATGCAGTAGCTGCTCGTTTGGGGCTCTCATCTCGATTCGAAGTGAAGATAAAGCGCTCATCAGCTAAAGGAATAAAACTAACTGTACACATACAAGTTTATAACTTTTTTGTGTTTTTTACCTTTTGATTGGTCAAGGCCAAAGCAAGTACTTCTCCCATCTCTTTTACAAAGTGAAAGGTGAGTCCTTTGAGGTAGGAATCCTTAATTTCCTCAATGTCTTTTCTATTACTTTCACACAAAATGATTTCTTTGATCTTAGAACGTTTTGCTGCTAAGATTTTTTCTTTAATTCCTCCAACGGGCAATACCTTCCCACGGAGTGTGATTTCTCCCGTCATCGAAAGATTCTTCTTGACTCGTTTCTGCGTTAAAAGAGATACCAAGGATGTAAGGATGGTTATTCCCGCACTGGGGCCGTCTTTGGGGGTAGCTCCTTCTGGAACATGAATGTGGATGTTGTATTTATCAAACTTAAAATCTGCTAAACCAAGCTGAAGTGCATTTGCCTTGATATACTCCATAGCGATGGTAAAAGATTCTTTCATTATTTTTCCGAGGTTTCCGGTAATGTTGAGCGAACCCTTTCCTGGAGATATAGCCGATTCGATGAAAAGGATATCGCCTCCAACTGAGGTCCAAGCCAAGCCGATGATCACTCCTGCAACTTCGTTTGTTTCGTATAAATCCCGTGAAACTTTTTCGGTGCCCAAAATTTCTGTCAAATCGGATAAGGCTGGTTTTACCGCATAGGTTTCTTCCATTGCAATGGATTTGGCGGCATAACGTGTAACCTTCGCAATTTGTTTATCCAAGCCTCGAACTCCCGATTCGCGGGTATAACCTTCAACGATGCGTTCCAATACAGGATTAGCCAGTCGAATTGCTTTCTTGTCGAGTCCGTGCTCTTTCAATTGTTTGGGTAACAAGTGCTGCTTCCCAATCACTACTTTTTCTTCGATGGTATACCCACTCACATTTATGATTTCCATACGATCGCGCAAAGCTGGATGAATGCCCCCCAAATTATTGGCGGTAGCAATAAACATCACCTTGGACAGATCATACCCTAATTCTAAAAAGTTATCATAAAAGGCATTGTTTTGTTCCGGATCCAATACCTCAAGTAAGGCAGAAGAAGGGTCACCTTGAGAACCACTACTCAGCTTATCAATCTCGTCGAGAACAAAGACAGGATTTGAAGTGCCAGCTTTTTTCAAGCTTTGGATGATGCGTCCCGGTAAGGCACCAATATAGGTTTTTCGATGTCCGCGGATCTCCGCTTCGTCTCGCATACCACCTAGTGAAATTCGAACATAAGAACGGCCCAATGCTTCGGCTATGGATTTCCCTAAAGAAGTTTTCCCCACCCCAGGAGGTCCGTATAGACAAAGAATAGGAGACTTCATGTCATTTCTCAACTTCAAAACAGCCAAGTACTCAATGATGCGTTTCTTTACTTCTTCAAGGCCAAAATGGTCACGGTTCAACACCTTTTCAGCTCTTTTCAGATCGAATTTATCTTTTGAAAAATGATCCCATGGCAGGTCCAAAAAAAGATCAAGGTAGTTTCGTTGTACAGAATATTCTGCAACCTGAGGATTCATACGCTGCATTTTCAGCAGTTCTTTTTCGAAATGGGCTTCTACTTCCTTGGTCCAAACTTTTGCCTTGGCTCGGGCTTTCATTTCATCTATCTCTTCCTCATACGAGATACCACCCAATTCTTCTTGAATGGTTTTCATTTGCTGTTGCAAAAAATACTCTTTTTGCTGTTGATCAAGATCGTGACGTACTCGGGATTGAATATCGTTTTTCAATTCCAATTTTTGATACTCCACATTCATACACTTCAAACACAATAAGGCGCGTTCTTTAATGTTTTTGAGAGAAAGAATATCTTGTTTCTCCTTTACCGAAAGGTTCATATTCGAAGAAACGAAATTGATTAAAAAGGAATAGCTGTGTATATTTTTAATCGCAAAAGATGCCTCGGTAGGCAGGTTTGGATTCTCTTGTATGATTTGTAGAGACATTTCTTTTATTGATTCTGCAACGGCCTTAAATTCTGAATCATCCTTAGCTGCCACTTCATCCACTACGGTTCTTGTAGTTGCCTTTAAATAGGGCTCTTCTGCAGTGATCTGATCGATCTCAAAACGTTTTTTACCCTGGATGATGATGGTTGTATTCCCATCGGGCATTTTTAGAACACGTAAAATCTGAGCTACAGTACCCAGGCTGTAAATATCATTTGCCCCTGGGTTCTCTATCGTTTGATCCTTTTGTGCTATCACACCGATGACCTTAGACCCCTTGTTGGCATCCTTGATTAGTTGAATGGATTTGTCTCTTCCAACGGTAATTGGAATAACAACCCCGGGAAACAATACGGTGTTGCGTAAGGGCAATAAAGAAACCTCAGCTGGAAGGTCTTCTTTTTCAAGAGCCTCTTCGTCTTCTGAGGTAAGCAGGGGAATTAATTCTGCCTCAGACTCTAGGTCTTGAAGTGACAGATTGTCTAAGTTTGAAAAGATTGGTTTGGCCATAATATGTTTTTACGTCATTGTGTCATTTGATCGGAAATTCAACCGCTGTAAAAGCAGGAATTGCGGGTACTCCTTTTTAACAACTCTACCAGTCCAAGAGTTGTGCCAACTCATTTAAAAAATAAATTTCGCACAAAAGTGTAACATTTTCAAAAAAACCTATCTTTTATACAGAAATGCTCCTCATTGAAATTGAACGATAAAACAGTTGACGAACTATTAGAATTGTGTAGGCACCAGCATGTGCAAGCACAAATGGAAGTGTATGAACGCTATCATCAGGCCATGTATGTAACCGCCTTGAAGATTGTTCACAATACAATGGATGCTGAGGACATTATGCAAGAGAGTTTTTTAATCGCTTTCAACCGGATTGATCAATACAAAGGGGAGAATAATTTCGGGGCTGGCTTAAACAAATAATCATAAGAAAAAGCATACAGCATCATCGGGATCAAAAAAAAGAATTAAAGCTGGTTGAGGAATTAAAAACAAAGACCCAGGATGAGCCCTATGGTGAAGTGAAGAATCCCATTCACCAAGAACTTCTTAATGCATTGGATGAATTGAATCCTAGGTACAAAAATGCACTCAGTCTGATGTATTTAGAAGGTTATGATTATGAAGAATTAACTGAAGTACTTCAGTTGAGCTATGGAAGTTGTAGAACTTTGATCTCGCGAGCAAAAGAACAATTGAAATTGAAAATGAAAGGCATTGCTTTTCAATAATTATGAACAGAAGAAACCCAACGGTCAAAACCGCAGTAATATGAAAAATTCGATCGAATATTTACTCAATTCGCTGGCGCGTTTTTTGGAAAAAGAGCAACCAAAAACCGGGCATGAGGAGCGTTTTCTAGCCAAATTGCAAGGGCAGAAAAAAGTAGTGAAACTAGGTCGTTTCAGAACCTATTACTGGAGTGCTGCCGCCTTGATAGCCTTTGTGTCGTTTGCTGCGGGTTCGCATTTTTTTGCCCCCAGCGCTACCCCGTCAAATGATTTTGATAAAGCTACCGTTTATTACACCCAGTACATCGATAAACAACTGGCTGCAATTGACCGGGAAGAGAATGCCGAATACACCGTCCTTATTGCCGATGGAAAAGAGCAACTAGCCCGATTAGAACTAGAATACCAAAAATTAATGGATGCGTTTAAAAACAATGCTGTACATCCCTTATTAATACAAGCCATGATCGAAAATTTACAGCATCGGTCCGTGGTTTTACATGAATTAGAAGAAAAAATAAATACCCTTAAAAACACCAATTATGAAAAAGAAGTCCTTTAAGGAATTTTCAAACAGCTTAGTTGCAAGTATCTTTTTGGTATCCGCTCTAAGCTGGTCAATGCCACAGAAAATAACAGAAACAAAAGAAATCAAAAAAGAGTTTACCGTCAATTTGGACGCAACCCTAACCCTAGACAATCAATACGGAAACATCAACGTACATTCTTGGGATCAAGATAAGGTCGAAATCATCGTTGACATACAAGTTGAAGGAAGGAAACGCGAACGGGTGTTGGAGCAACTGGACGACATCCACATTGACTTTTCAAACACTGCAGATGCTGTATCCGTTAAAACACATCTTCAAGATCCTAAAAACAATTCCTCTTGGTTTAATTTTAACTGGGGTTTCTTTGATAACGACAATCAAAATTTCCACATCAACTACACCGTGAAAATGCCCAAGACCAATCAGGCTGATTTCCACAACGAATATGGGAATATCTTTTTAGATGAATTGAACGCCAGCACAAAGATAGACTGTGAATACGGCAAATTAGATATCGGTCGTTTACTGCACCACGACAATAAGATTGAGCTGGCGTATAGCACCAACTCCAACATCGAATACATGAAGCAAGGAACCGTACAGGTTGATTATTCAAGTTTGGATATTGAAGAAAGCGAAGCAATAGACTTGAATGCCGACTACAGTCGTGTTCAGATTGATGTAGTAGACGAACTGGAATTCAACTGCGACTATGGGAAACTAGGCCTTGGTTCCGTTGGAAACGTAGAAGGCGACGGAGACTATGTTGGCATTACCATCGACGAAGTTCATTTTGATGCAACCATCAGTTTGGATTATGGAGCCCTAAAAATCAGATCAATTGGTCCTGATGCGCGTTCCATTACTATAAACTCCGACTATGCTGCTATAGCTCTTGGTATCGATCCCGATTGGAGCTTTGATTTTGAAGTTGAAACCGAGTATGCGGGCTTTAAGTCAGATTTCAGCTTGGATTATTTCAAGAAGATTAAAGAAAATGAAGACCAATATTTCCAAGGTTCTTATGGAACAGCAGTCAAAAAAGGCACGCTCAACATCACCTCTGACTATGGAGGAATTAAACTAACCCATAACTAAAACAACAACCCAACCCAATGAAAAATCTTATCCTTACCCTCGCCCTACTCGTATCCGTTTCTACAGTTTCTGCCCAAAACTGGAGCACAAAGAAAACAAAAGGAAATGGCAACATTGTTACCGAAGAACGTATCGTTGATGAATTCAACAAGTTAAAGGTAAGCGGAAGCTTCCGAGTTGTAATTACAGCAGAACGCTCCAAAGAACTATCCATCAAAACCGATGAAAACCTAATGGAGTCGATCATTACCGAAGTAAAAGAAGGTACGCTCGTCATTAAAATGAAGAAAAACTATTATCTGAAGCCTTCCAACCATAAAGCCATTGCTGTAGAAGTTCCTTTATACGCTCTAAAGGAAATAGCACTGAGTGGTTCGGGCAGTATCCGTTAAAAAGAACAAATAAAAACGGGTCAATTGGAAGTGAAAATGTCTGGCTCTGGAAAAATCATAGTCGGTGTAGCAGCTGAGGCTGTAGAAGCCGTATTATCGGGCTCAGGTCGTATTGAGTTAAACGGAAGCAGCGCTAAGCTCGAAGCGGATCTATCGGGTTCTGGTTCGATCAGAGCAAAAGAACTGAAGGCCGAAGATGGTGAATTTTCTGTCAGTGGATCCGGTCGCATAGAAGCGAATATCTCCGATGAATTAGAAGCTCGCATTTCTGGTTCTGGAAGCGTACGCTACCTCGGTACATCTTCTACACGGGTTTATTCAAAAGTAAACGGTTTGGGCTCTGTAAAAGAAATAAAAAGCTACTAAGCCTTATTTTCTCGCGGTACACGTAACAGCATCAGCGCACCGATAACAAAAAATACAAAGAAAAATAAAATTGAGGTGCGCATGCTTCCTGTTATCTGATCCAATACACCAAACAAAAGCATCCCGATAACAATAGCGATCTTCTCGGTTACACCGTAAAAGCTGAAATAGGAAGCGGTATCGTCGGTTTCAGGAAGGAATTTGGAATAGGTCGAACGGGATAGGGATTGTAAGCCCCCCATAACCAAGCCCACAAAGCCTGCGATAAGATAAAATTCTTCTGGCGTAGTGATGAGATAGGCATACACACAAATTAACCCCCAGATGATGTTGATTACAAATAAGGTTTTTAGATTTCCAAAACGCTCCGAACAGCGAGCTGTGAGTATTGCCCCCAGAATGGCTACAAGTTGAATGAGGAGGATGCTCGTGATGAGTCCTACTGTTTTATCAGAGTCGGAACCCCAGGCAATTTCTTCTTCTCCAAAATAAGCCGCAACCAGCATTACTGTTTGTAGGGAGGTACTGTAAATAAAAAAGGCCACTAAATAACGCTTCAGGCGGAGGTTTTCTCCTAGATCATTCCAAACCTTGCGAAGCTCTCTAAAGCCATTCCATATGATATCCTGGGTTACCTTTTGATCCGAAGTACCCACGGGTAAATAATAGAACGAATACATACTGAATAAAGCCCACCAAATACCGACAGAGACAAAGGAATACTTCATAGCGAGTAATGCGGCTTCTCTTTCGGAGCCTCCTATACCATACATATCAGGCATCATCACCATAGAAAGATTAAATAACAGCAGCAAAACACTGCCAATATAGCCCATAGAATAGCCTCGTGCTGAGGCTCGATCTTGTTGTTCTTCAAAAGCGATATCCGGTAAATAAGAATTGTAAAAAACCAAACTGGACCATAAACCAATCATGGCAAGGAAGTAAAAAAACAAGCCAAGATAAATTGTTTCCAGATCAAACCAATACAATCCCACACAAGAAAGGGAACCCATAAGAACGAAAAATTTCATGAATTTTTTCTTGTTCCCGATGTAATCAGCAATTCCAGAAAGTATGGGTGAAGTGATCGCAACAACGATAAAAGCCAAGGCCGTGACAAAACTAATCATGGCTGTATTTTTAACCGCAAAACCAAAAAAATCAATCTGGTTGTTCTCGGAAAAAATCATCCCGTAATAGATCGGGAAAACAGCAGAAGAAATGACTAGTGGATAGACCGAATTTGCCCAGTCGTAAAAAGCCCAAGCATTGATTAATTTTTTACTCCCTTTCGCTAATGCAACTTTTGGTTGGATCATAAAATAGTTTTGATGTTCAATATAAGGTATTCAGCGCAGTTGCGCTATGAATTGATTTTTTCTTTTGTTTTTAAAACTATTTTTTTGAGTTCGAAAAGGAGGAATCATGCAATTTTACCCAAAAATCGACTGCATAAGTAAAACTTATAGTAATAATTAAAACAATAAAGATCATTACTTATCAAGTATTAATTGAATTAATAGTTTTATTTTTTATAAGGCTTATTTGATTTATGGTTAAAGTTATACTTCAACTAATACTATGGCATTCTATTTGCATGCATTAGGGAGACTAACCAAAGAAGTATCGATCCAAAAACATAGCGTTTGAAAGATTTGTATCTTCGGTCAAAAATCATCTATCATGAAAAAGATAATGTTTACTCTCCTACTTCTCCCCTTCTTAGCGAGCTGTCAAACAGCAAAAAAAGAGGCTAAAAAGAAGCTTGTCTATGCCGTTCAAAAAACAGATGCTGAATGGAAAAATTCGCTTCCAGAAATGGCTTATTATGTATTGCGTCAAGCAGGAACAGAACGTCCTTTTACAGGTGAATACAATTCCTTTTACGAAGAAGGAACCTATGCATGTGCAGCGTGCAAAACAGAGCTTTATTATTCAAAAGATAAATTCGATTCCAAAAGTGGCTGGCCTTCCTTTGATCGGGGAGCAACAGAAAATTTAGAATTCGATGTGGACTATAAATTGGGTTATGCCCGAACCGAACTTAAGTGCAATACCTGTGGAGGGCATTTGGGGCATATGTTCAATGATGGACCTAGAGAAACGACAGGAAAGCGCCATTGCATCAATTCAGCTGCACTAACCTTTACACCCGTATCAACAGATGAATAAACCTTATCCATTCAATAAATCAGAAGATGCCTGGCGCAAGCTTCTCTCACAAGAAGAATACCGTGTTTTACGCGAACAAGGGACAGAATATCCCCACAGCGGAGCCTACAACAGTCATTACGAAAAAGGCACCTATAACTGTCGGGGTTGCAATCAGCCGCTCTATGCCAGTGATTCTAAATTTGATAGCGGCTGCGGCTGGCCCAGCTACGACCAAAGTATAGAAGGGGCTATTGAGTACCGCAAAGACAGTTCGCACGGAATGGTTCGGGTAGAGATTGTATGTTCTAATTGCGGGGGACACCAAGGACATGTATTCGACGATGGACCCACCGCTTCTGGAAAACGATATTGTGTTAATTCTGCGAGCATTAGCTTTGAAGCCAAAAAGGAAGACTAAGACGATTATTCATATCCCTCTTTTTTGTACTTTTGCGCCATCTAAAAAAATGAATTTATGACAACTTACGATGTACTTGTTTTAGGAAGTGGACCTGGGGGTTATGTAACCGCAATCCGTGCCTCTCAATTGGGATTGAAAACTGCTGTTATTGAAAAAGAAAGTTTAGGCGGTGTTTGCTTGAACTGGGGGTGTATTCCAACCAAGGCACTACTCAAATCTGCTCAAGTTTTTGATTACCTCAAACACGCATCAGACTACGGCCTTAAAGTAACCGACTACGATAAAGATTTTGACGCAGTAGTCAACCGAAGTCGTGATGTTGCTGCTGGAATGAGTAAAGGCGTTCAGTTTTTGATGAAAAAGAATAAAATCGACGTCATCAACGGGTTTGGAACCATCCTCCCCAACAAACAAGTGAGCGTAGCTTTTGAAGATACAACCACAGTTTATGCTGCAAAAAATATAATTATTGCCACTGGAGCGCGCTCCAGAGAGCTTCCTAGCCTTCCACAAGACGGGGTTAAGGTAATTGGATACCGAGAAGCCATGACGCTCCCTAAACAACCTAAAAAGCTTATCGTTGTTGGTTCAGGGGCTATTGGAATTGAGTTTGCTCATTTCTATAACGCCATGGGCACCGAAGTTACGGTTGTCGAATTCCAAGATCGAATTGTACCCGTCGAAGATGAAGAAGTTTCTAAGCAATTGGAACGTTCGTTTAAAAAAGCAGGAATCAACATCATGACCAACGCTGAAGTGACGCAGGTAGATACCAAAGGCAAAGGAGTAACTGCCACCATAAAAACAGCCAAAGGCGAGGAAACCCTGAAAGCAGATGTTGTCTTGTCTGCAGTTGGAATAAAAACCAATATCGAAAACATCGGCTTACAAGATGTCGGTATTGCCGTAGATCGTGATAAGATCCTAGTAAACGATTTTTATCAAACCAACCTCCCGGGCTACTACGCTATTGGCGATGTAACCTCAGGTCAAGCCCTTGCCCACGTTGCTTCTGCTGAAGGGATTTTATGTGTAGAAAAAATTGCAGGACATACGGTAGAGCCGTTAGATTACGGGAACATCCCCGGATGCACCTACAGTTACCCAGAAATAGCTTCAGTTGGAATGACCGAAGCCCAAGCCAAAGAAAAGGGCTATGAACTCAAGGTTGGGAAATTCCCATTTTCAGCCTCTGGAAAAGCGCAAGCCGGCGGTACTACTGATGGTTTTGTAAAAGTGATTTTCGACGCCAAATACGGCGAATGGCTCGGTTGCCACATGATCGGTGCCGGAGTTACTGACATGATCGCTGAGGCGGTACTCGGACGTAAGCTCGAAACCACAGGCCATGAAGTACTGAAAGCCGTTCACCCCCACCCGACCATGAGTGAGGCGATGATGGAGGCCGTAGCCGATGCCTACGACGAAGTGATTCACTTGTAGACAAACTCCTCTTATATTTTCTTAAAAGCCCTCCTGTTGAGGGCTTTACTTTTTTTATTACATTTGAAATGAAACAGCTCCCAAATCTGTTCTACAATCATGTCCTACTTAAGCGCTATTCACAGCAAGTGGCCGTATCATAAAATCTTCTTCTATAAGGAGTACAATCCCCTACCCTCTTTTTTGGGTTGGGCAAAAGCTTGTACCCACCGTTTAGCCAACCAACTTTTAGAGCAAGAAATTGGGGAAATAAAAAATCCTTTGGATGATTTTTACAAATCAAAAAGTTCAACAATATGCCGATTTGGGAAGTATTGTGGAACACAATAAAAATATAACGGAAATAAATACACCTAAAGGTGTACATATACAATAGTTTCCTACAATATGATAAAACTGCTTCAAATAATAATTCTAACTTTAATCACAGCTTGTGGTTCAACAAAAAATACGACTGACTTAATTGCGGGCGAAAAGTTTGAATTATGCTCTGAAATCAAATATAATCGACTCGTAACTGAATTTGGACCGATTGAGGGAAAACTGATTTACAAACAGAACATTCATAGTTTATTAGAAAATTCATTACTTCAAGAAAAATACCTGACTGAAATAAGCAAAAACGGATATTCGGAATTATTAAAAAAAGCTAATCGTAACGAAATTAAACCTGAATTTTTTGAGAAACTTAAATCGGAATTAGAGTTTGACCCTTATATGCTATTTCCTATTAATTCTCATTTATCTTGCTATGATTATTTATTTGAGCAATTAAAAATTCTAGATAAATCAAGTTGGCAATACCAATTTTGTTTGGCTTTTAATAAATTTGAGGCTTACGGAAATTTAGAAAGAGAAAGTGAATATTTGATTGAGGTACTGAATAAAGTTCCAGAAGATAAATTTCAATTAATAATGTATCGGAAATTATTCTTGGATTTAATATATACTACTCTGAATTAAAAATACTGTAGGTAACACCGTGTATAGCTCATTGCGGCTGAATTCCTAATCGGAATTCATTGCAATTTGTTATCTTTCGATTACGGTGGAAAATCATAGCTGATTTTCCGCAACGAGCCATACACAAAACCGTTAGCTGCAATTAACACATGTGAAAAAACTAATCATTTCAATTCTTTCAGTAATAACAATCCTCATTGCTATTGCATGGGGAGCTATCAAATTTTATCCTGAAAAATTGATGCCTATATTTATTCGCCCGCAGTTGGAAGCTAGTAGAAAAATTTCGAATTCTTTTCACGAAAAAGATGGCATAGTAGTCGTAACAGTTGGGACAGCTACCCCCTTGCCAGGAGAAAGAGCACAAACAGGTACTGCAGTATTCATAAATGGCCACTTTTTTATGTTCGATATAGGAGCTGGAGTCGTTCAAAAATCGGAAAATATAGGACTTCCATTAACCCAGTTAGATGGAATATTTTTTACACATTATCACTCAGACCATATGATGGACTTACCTAACATGATTAGCCGATCATGGGTATTGGGTAGAACGGGTGATTTACATATTTATGGGCCTGATAGTTTAACCACTATTGTAAATACTGCAAACTCTTTTTTGACTATTGAAAATGAGTATCGTCTAGATCATCATGGTCCGGAGGTTATTGATATCACTAAAGCAAAAGGCATTCCACATGAATATCATATTGAACAAAATTCATCAGTGGTAGTGTTTCAAAAAGATGGTATTACCATTACAGCATTTGATGTGAACCATGAACCTATAGAACCCGCAGTTGGCTATATGATTGAATACAATGGCAAAAAGGTTATTATAAGTGGGGATACCAAAAGGAATGAATTATTGGAAAAATGGCACAGGACTGTGACCTTTTGATTCATGAGGTTATGTTGATGTCTTTTCAAAAGATACTCGAGGAGAATTTGATCGAAGCTGGAATGGATAGAGAAGCTAAAATCATTTATGATATTCAAGATTATCATACAAGTACAGCGGAAGTTGCAGCGTTGGCTCAACGTGCTAATGTCAAAAAATTGGTTTTAAATCATTTGGCACCTTCACCAGATAACGTTTTTATTAAGAACATGTATCTGAATGAGTTAAAAGGATTTGATGGCTCTATTCATTTAGCAAATGATGGAGATAAATTTATTGTAAAATAAAAAGCAGCTAACAATGTATAAGCGGCATTAAAACGACCGCCTATACCAACCGTTGCCGGTAATTACGAATTGGACACTACAATTGGAGAATTAGATAAAAAACTGACTACTGACATTTTCACAGAAAGTGACCAGAAACAATATATTGAAAGAGAAAAAACTTTAAAAAAGTATCTCCCCCTCCTTTAAACCTACAAAACAGGATTGCTAATTAAACCTTTACAAGAAAATAAAGTTAAAACTAATTATTGAACACACAAAAATGCTCCTAGCTGGGCATTACCAATTTGAAACGGTTGCTATGGCCAAAAACATTCCTTTATCATCTCCCCTTAAACGAATAACAATATTGGATTCTCTTAGAGGATTTGCATTACTAGGAGTAATAATCATACACATCCTACAGCGTTTTGGAGTTGGTGTTGGAAGTTATGAAGAAGAACTGCTGCGTTTCCCTGCTCTGGATGAGGTCATGCAATGGATTGGTTATAACATTGTAATGGGTCGGTTCATTAATATTTTTGCTTTGCTTTTTGGTCTAAGTTTTTTTATTCAAATGGATCGGGCAGCAAAAAAAGGCATCGATTTTAGAGGACGTTTTGTTTGGCGGATGATCATTCTGATGGTTTTGGGTATCTTGTGTCATTCCTTTTACAATGTTGAAATTATTTCTGTCTATGCATTCTTTGGCCTGTTGATGATTCCACTATACAAGGTTAAAAAATGGGTTTTATTGGTTTTGGTTTCCTTCCTTATTTTAGGTGGACCTAGGCTAATCCAGTCTGTTAATCACAACCTCAAAACAGCTACAGAAAAATTAGATACTGAAGAGCCAACCAATTTCGAACGGCCAAGAGAAATACCGGAACACATCGCAAATCCGTCTTTTATAAACTCGGCTAAATACAATTATCAAGAGCGGTTTCTGGGTAAGTTACGATATCAATTCAGTTATTTTGGGCGTGGTTACATTACCTTTTCACTGTTTTTATTTGGCTTTTTTCTGGGTTGAATTCGTTTCTTTGAAAAGCTTGACCTCCAGAAAAAAAGAAATTTAAAGCTTTTTGGTGGACTCCTTTTGGCGACTATTCTTCTAATCGCTCTAAAGAACGCGCTTCCACCACAAAATTTCCGTGTCTTTTTCAGAGCAGACGGTGTAATCCTTTCTTCTGCCCTACTTTTTGCGAAAGCACTTGATGATGTCAGTCTTGTAATATCCTCAGGAGCATTAACCATGGGCTTCATATTACTTTATCAATCCAAGAGAATAGGACAATACCTCGAGGCTTTATCTCCCTTCGGGCGCACAGGATTATCAAATTACATCATCCAAGGAATGCTTGGTTGTTTACTCTTTTCTCCCTGGGCTTTGGGAGCAATTTTTAGTGTCTGGGGTGCAGCTTCATTGTTCTTTTTAGGAATAATAATTTATATAGTACAGGCCATTATGAGTAAATATTGGCTTAAATACTTTTTGTACGGACCGTTGGAATGGCTTTGGCGTTCATTAACCTATTTAGAAATTCAAAATTTCAGAAAAAAGTAAGGGAAGTCGAATGATTTATGGGCTTTAATAAACCCAGGCTGTAACACCCTATACCCAACTGGGTGATCTGATAATTTTAAGTTTTGTACATTTACTCCAGAATGTTGGGGTTGATGGATTGAAACTTTTTCCTATTTTTATTTCATAAAAATTCCAGTAGACACAAAAATAGAATACACTAACCCCCTAGTTCCAAATCAACCAAAAATGAACGTAACCCCCGAAAAAAACGAAAAGGTAGCCAATATGGTATTTGCCTCTATTTATCCGCTCTACTTGAATCGGTTGGAGAAAAATGGTAAAACAAAAGAAGAACTCAACCAAGTAATCGAATGGTTTACTGGCTTTGATCAAAAGGCCATTCAAACCCTTATTGATGAAAAAGTAACTTTTGGAACTTTTTTTAAAAAAGCAAAAATACATCCCAACGCCCACTTGATCAAAGGAGTCGTTTGTGGTTATCGCATTGAGGAAATTGCAGAAGAATTTGAATTGTACAAACAATGCAGGCAAATGGAAAAGCTGATTGATGAATTGGCCAGAGGTCGTAAAATGGAAAAAATATTGCGGGTAGAAAAGAAATAGAACCTCTTCAAAACAAGCAGAGGTGATGATTCTGAGAGTGAAACCAATGAACTTCTATTGGGAAAGAGCTTCTAAGCCTCGATTCAAAAGAGTTCAACCAGTTAAAAATTAGTCCAAAACCCCGTGCTTTTTCAAGACAGCATCGACACAGTTGATACCATCTATTGCAGCCGACATAATGCCGCCGGCATAGCCAGCGCCTTCTCCGCAGGGATATAAACCTGCAACATCTTCATGAGACAAGGTCGTATCGTTTCTGGGAATAAGAACAGGAGCAGACGTACGCGATTCGGGTGCATGAATCACCGCTTCATTGGTTGCATAGCCTTTCATCTTTTTACCAAAGGCTACAAAAGCTTTCTTGAGTCGCTTCGAAAGCATCAGGGGTAAAACTTCATTCAAATCGACACTTGCAATTCCGGGGTGGTAGGAGGTTTTAGGAAAGTCTTTGGACAGCTTTCCTTCAATAAAATCCAACAAACGTTGTGCTGGAACTCGTTGTGTTCTCCCCGCCGCTTCCCAACAGCTTTTTTCAACTGATTTTTGAAAATTCAGACTTACAAAAGGATCGTCTTCTTTATAATTTGGAAGGTCTTTGGGTGCTACACTAACCACAATTCCTGAATTGGAATAGGGATTGTTTCGTTTGCTTGGACTCCAACCATTCGTAACCACCTCACCAGGTTCTGTAGCGCAGGGGGCTATTATTCCACCCGGACACATACAAAATGAGTAGACACCCATGCCGTCTACCTGTTCCACCAAACTATAGGAAGCGGGCGGCAAATAGGGGTTGTGATCATCTCCATGGTACTGAATCTTATCGATGAGTTCTTGCTGATGCTCTACACGAACACCAATTGCGAAAGGCTTGGCCTCGATCTTTATGTTTTTTGCGTGAAGCAGATAGTATATATCCCGAGCTGAATGACCTGTTGCCAATACAACATCGTCAAACTCGTGCCACTGATCCTTATTTATTTGAAGGGAATGAACTTGTTTATCTTCAACCCAAATGTCGGTGAGTTTAGAATTGAAATGCACCTCTCCCCCAGCCTCAATAATGGCATCCCGCATGGTGCTGATGATCTTGGGAAGCTTGTTGGTTCCAATATGCGGATGGGCATCGACCAGAATATCAGCATCTGCACCAAAATAAACCAACCATTCCATTGCTTTGAGGACATTACCTCGCTTTTTTGATCGTGTGTATAGCTTTCCATCCGAAAAAGTTCCAGCACCCCCCTCACCATAACAGTAATTCGACTCTGGGTTTACATTTTGTTCCTTTGTTATTTTAGCAAGATCCCTTCTTCGTGCACGCACATCTTTTCCTCTTTCAAAAACAATGGGTTTAAATCCTCCTTCAATCGCCCGAAGGGCTGCGTACATTCCCGCTGGTCCCATACCAATAATGGCTATTCTTTTTGCATCCGAAACTTTTTGTGGAACAAAAGGATGAATCCCTTTTCTTTCGTCATTTGCTAACCAAATTTCAAGCTGAAGGTTCAGTTTGACAGGTGCTCTTCTAGCGTCAATTGAACGCTTTCGGATGCGCCAATCACGAACATCTTTTTTTAGAATCTTTGCTTTTTCTAATCCCAAATTGAGCAGCATCGCCTCGTCCTCTTGCTCATGGGGTAAAATAGAAATTTGTATCAGTGTACTCATCAGCGCAAATTTAACGAAGAACATCAAACGAGCCTCCTTATCATCGATTATTATCCAAAATAGTTGAAACCGCAGTTTGGATACAAACCCCCTTCCAGCGGCACAACCCACTCCCATGGTTTTAATATTAAGACCAAAAATTGTAACCAACAAAAGGCTAGCTTCCCCTTTAAAAAAAGATAATTGATGTATATTTCGGACTGAAATAAAGGGAACAATATGGGGGGCAATAAAATACTAGATTATATTAAAAACGTACTCGTTCATCTACCGACGGACTGGGTCAAACTTACAACGCACCGTCTTGATGTATACGACGAACAGTTGGCGAAAACACAGTTTTCAGAACAACTTGAAGTCTTATTCCATGCTAACAATTACAAAACTTCAGCGCTAAGCGAGCTTCCAACTGCCTACGACTATATTCGGTTGGGGCATCCCCTATCTTGTGTCTTGGAATGGACTATTGCAAAAATGTTAGAACTAAAAACAGAGCATGTCATTAGTTTTTCGTCTAGTACAGCTCCTATTCTTGCTGTTCTCAGAAAGAATTTATTGGAAAACAAAAACACCCGAATCTTATATACAGACCCGCTACCCGATTCTTTTGATCCAAAAATATTACAACGGATATACGGCTATCAATTTGAATTACAAAAGGTAGATACGGCAAATGCTGTTGCTGCATTTGATGGCAGTACACTTTTCATTACGCAACAAGCCGATCTCAATAGTTTGGAACTCAAGGCCAATATTGATTTTTTGATCAACCGGCATCCCCAACTTGGGAGTGTCGTATTGGTCAATGGGTCACAGCAGGCATCTTATATTTCAGAAATTCAACATGTACGCAGACGGGAGACCATTGCCATGACTCCTGCCAATTGCCTAACGATCCTCAGAAGCCTTATAAAGCAACCTTCTGCTGAAACCCATGACAATCTTGAAGCAAATAAAACAAAGGTTCTGGAGGCCATTGCAGGCATTACGGGTTCCATGACAAAAGCCGTTGTTGGTTCGAGTGGGCTATCCATCCAATATGCCATCATGATGGGACTTATTCACGATGCACAAGAAAACCATAAAGTAAAAGACATCAAATTCATTGTGCCACCCAACTGTTACGGCGGCACCAACGATCAAGCCCGGCGCGTTGCTGCCTGCATCGACAATGTGGCAGTAGTCGATTTGCCCGTAGACGGTGGTAACGATATGGTGCGGAGTATCGATACCATTCTAGAAGAACTTGCTGCCCAAGATGCAGTTCCCTATATCATCGCAGAAATCCCAACCAACCCCCGAGTTGAAGTTCCCGATTTGGATGAGCTAAAAGTGGTTTTGAGTAAGGTGCGCACCACCCCAACTGGCGCAACTGCAATTGATCCCGTATTTATTTTAGACCAGACCTTTTGTCCCAACCTTCACTTTTTAGGAACGGGTGCTGTACTGGCTTCCGTTCGAACCATTTCCTATGTGAGTGGTTCAAAATTTCCAAGTGGTGGACTCTGTACCGCAGGTTACTGCATTGGAAATACAACAACAGCAGCTTTGATGGAAAAAATAGAGCTACACCTCCAACTCTGCGATAACGAAGCAACCCCACTTCAGATGGAATTTTTGGCAGCACAAATGCCTTCGATGAAGCAACGAATTCTGGAGGCATATCGGAACACCCGTGCCTTTGTAAACCACATCCACAAAACACTACCCAGTGCAAAAATAAATTTTGTTTCAAAAGAGCTGGCCCACTTAGGCTTTACCCCTTCTGTGTTTTCCCTAGACCTACCCACCCAAGGCCATACAGCCGAAGAAAAAGAAGCACATAAGCGTGCGCTGAATCTCAAGTTGATCCATTTGATGATTACTGAAATCCCAAACGAAAGTAAGTTTTGTGTGAGTTATGGACAACTCAAGGGTTGTTATTGGACCGTTCCGGCTACTTCTACACAAGGCACCACCAAAGAAGGTGACAAGGATTATATCGTTCGTGTATCCATGTCGCCCAAGCTGAACCTTGAACTACACAAACAGGTATTCTCACAGTTTGCTGCAAGCCTTTGACCTTGTAAAAAGCACCTATCCCTTAAAAAAGTAGTGCTCGATTCAAATGCACAGAAGGTGGCTGTATCTCCTCTGTGGTAAAAACCATGTTCTATAAGATCAGAAGCTTAGTTTGAGAGTAAAGTGTAAAGGTGAAAAAAAGGAGTGCAATAGCAAATCGAATATTTTTTTTCATGACAAAAAAATTTAAAATTTATTATTAAACAGATACGATACAATACTATTGATGACGTTAAAGAATTTATAAACGTCATCAACAGACTATAATTACTGATGTGAAAATAGTATTTTCACCACTTTTATTCCATAAAAAAGTACAACAAATTTCTAAAAAAGATACGGATTTAGAAATTCACAAAGGTGATCAGGTTGAACTGATCCCTACTGCTGGCTTCAAAAATTTGATTCATATAACCCGCTTCGATGCGTACATTTTTATTCAGCTGGTAACCCAAACCACCATAAACTCGGTTGCGATCGAACACAGAAGATTGGGTATTTAGAAATACCTCGTTATAGGCAGATAGATAAAATTTAGAGGGCTGATGCTCTTCTCCCTCTTCCACTTTCTTTGCTTTGGCAAAAGGGATTTTAAGGGCTAAAAAGTAACGCAAACGCGCTTTGAAATCTGATTCAACAAAACGTTGTTCAAAACGATAGCGGTGGGTCAATCCTATTGCGCCTAGCTTTTGTTTGGCTGTAAACTGCTGAAAAATTCGATGTTCGTTTACCGTATTTTTTTCATCGCTGTCGCCCACATAATTCTCCGATGCAATAAAACCGTACCCCAAAAGTAAGTTGTTGTTGTTTTCGGTGAGGTTATAGCCTATTCCCGTTCGCAACAACAGTTGTTCTAGGTCGCCTATGGCGTTGTAGTTTCGGTATTGAATTTCATGGTGCAGGTTCCACTTGCTATTCAGTTTTTTACTTCCTATATAAATCAACCAATTCCCAAAATCACTGTCTTGAGCCTGGGTTAAAGTAGGCAGCATGAGCATAAACGCTAATGCTGCCATCAATACACTTAGTTTCTTATTCATAGAAATTGACATTTCCTGTTGCGATATTGTACATACCCCCAACGATTTGAATAGCACCATCTGCTTCCATTTCTTTTAGAATAGGGCTTTGGCTTCGGATATTATCGATGGTCATCAGCACATTCTTAGCAGCAACTGCATTGACAAAATCACTGTTCGATGAATTTCTTAAATCTGCTTCTGCAGGAGCATCAACCGCCTCTACTGCTGGCTCCAGTTTATTGATCAATGCAGTAAGGTTCCCCAAACGTGCATGATCACAAGCTCCTTTGATTGCGCCACAGGCCGTGTGCCCAAGTACCACAAGAACCTTGGTGCCCGCTAGTTTACAAGCAAATTCCATGCTCCCTAAAATATCTTCGTTTACAAAGTTTCCTGCAATTCGAATGCTGAATAAATCGCCAATCCCCTGATCGAATATATGCTCAGCCGATACACGGGAATCGATACAATGCAAAACGGTAGCAAAAGGAAATTGTCCTCCACTGGTTTCATCTACCTGTTGATTTAGGTTTCTAGCAACTTGATTCCCTTTTAAGAATCTATCATTCCCCGCCTTCAAAGCCGCTAAAGCTGAGCTAGGTGTCATTAAATCTTGTGTTTCTTTTGTATGTGCATTCATAATTTTTATTTTTAGTATTTAGTGTATTGGTTTGTTTTGGGTTTAATTGAACAATTGGATAAAACTATCTAAATTCTTTATAAACCCCTCTTTTCGGATATTAAATTAAAATTAATCATTCTATTTTTTATTTCTAACAACCGTATTATTATTTGAACATCAAATTCAAAAAAGTATTCGGTCACGTTTTTTTAAATCACGGCTCTTTTAAAAAAGACAACACCTCTGCTAGAGTCGTTTTTATTTCATGAAGTCTGCTACTTTAATCCTCGATCTTCAAGAAATGTACGTTATAAAAGCTCTTGTTCAAAATTAATATAATTCTTACCATTAAACCAAGTGCAATCCCAATTAAAAGAGAGTGAAATTATTCCTGTAAGAGAACCTTAAAAGGGAAGAAATTATTTTCAAACCAATTCATACACGGATACAAACAAGGAGGATTTAACTCGATATATCCAACAACCAAAGGGTAAAAATCATGGTTATAATCAAGAACCAATAAAACGCCCTTTTCTCTTCAATAATAAAAATTAAAAACTTCATTATAAGCGGTTTATTATTTTTATTATATTTGAAAAACAGAACCCAAATCTGTATCAATACCATGAAAAAGCTACACCTACTCCTATCCTATAGGATCTCACTTTTGTGGGATCTATCCAAGTTCTTTGGTGCTAATTTTTTAAAAAAGAAAAGAAATTTTTCGAGATTCGAAAAAAAACTAACCCCTACTTTAATTAAGCAAAACAACGAATTTCAAGTTGATAGAAATAGGATTGAATGAAAAAAGCTATTATTGCAGATATTCTGCCCGGATTTGTTGACACACCCATGGCAAAGGGAGATGGATTGTTTTGGGTTGCCTCTACAAGAAAAGCAATAAAAGATGGAGGTTTATTGCTTGGATAATGAAAATAGTACCAAGTTGGATATTAGAAAAAACATGAACAGTAAAACCGTTTATCGAATTGGTATATTGGGGGTAGTGCTTTTCGCAACCTCCAGTATTCTTGATGGGCTTCTGATTGAGGACTATGATCCGCTCCGTCAGCTCATCAGTGAAACCTATACCATTGACGTTACTTACGGTTTGTATTTAAGAATGTTTGGAGTCATTCCAAGTGGAATTTTATTTACCCTCTTTTTCTTTTACGCAAAAAAGCACTTTCCGCAGCATCAAATCATCCAAAATGGATTCAATGGACTTGTTCTTTTCTATGGACTATCTACCATAATCGTAGGGATTTTTCCATGTGATCACGGATGTAATCCAGAATTTACAAACCCAAGTACAGCTCAGATAATCCATAATCTATTCGGATTTTTAACCTACCTGACAGTACCTTGTTTTATACTCTTGTTGAGTGTTGGGCTTAGAAAAACAAATCATACAAATCTATCCTATCTCGGAATTATTTTAGGGCTGCTTAGTACCATATTGGTGCTGTTCATTTTTCTCAACCCCAAAACCTTCTACTTTGGAGTATATCAACGTATAATAGAAAGCTTATTTTTGCTATGGGTCATCAGTTGTGCCAATACTCTTAAGGGCGTGACACATGAAGATTAATCTCCTAACACTTTGGGGTGAAGATATCGAGAAAATGAAAACTTTTTAAACTTGAATTCTTTGAAATTGATATGAATGAAAAAACACTCCATATAAAAAAAAGAAACAAACTAAATATTCTTGCTTTTGCAAAGTTTCAAGCCATACTCTTCGGATTAATCGGTTTATTCTTAGGGATTCTGTATTCCTTTGGTGGACTTATACTTGATGTTTCAGTCAGTATGCATTGGCTCCAATCTGAAGAGACATCCGGCTTGAGTTACGGAACTTTTTTAGCCTTTGGAGCGTTGATCCTGATGCCGTTGATCGGAATTTTAATTGGATTTTTCACAGGAATAATTGAAGCATTACTATATACCATTTGGACTCAGTGGATGCCCTCAACACAAATAAACTTGAATTTTAAGAAGCAAACCTAACTGTTTATAAAAGGGCTTATTTTAGTATCTTTAACCGTATAATAGCCTACTGAAATTTCAAAATATTTAAGCTTTTTTATGCCACTCGCTAATTATACTATTCGAGAAGCCGTACAAGATGATCTCGAAATCTTACAAGAATTTGAACAAGGAGTCATTCAATACGAGCGCCCGTTTGCTCCAAACCTGAAAGAAGATCCGATTGTTTATTACGATATTCAAAATCTAATTGAACGAGATGATGCACAAGTATTAGTCGTTGTTGTAGACAATAAACTAGTAGGTTCTGGTTATGCTTTAATCAAGGAATCTGCTCCCTACAAAAACCCCAGTCATTTTGCTTATTTGGGCTTTATGTATGTAGTCCCAGAGCATCGGGGTAAAGGACTAAATGGAGGGCTAATAAAGGAATTAGTGCAGTGGGCAAAGGATCGTGATATACACGAAGTGCAGTTGGATGTTTATGCGGAAAACCAAAGCGCGATCAAAGCCTATACCAAATTAGGATTCAAGCCCGATTTATTAAAAATGAGACTTTAATAAGAAAAGTAATGTCCCAAATTAACCTCAACAACAAAACCTTTATCCTCCTTGAAAATTCTGAAAACGGAGAAGTGAACTCAGAAACATGTTTCCATTACAAACAACAGGGTACACATGTTACTGCAGACTATTCAGGCGGAACTGTCATTAAAGGGTCCCTTGTCGGGCAGCTTATAGCTTCCGAATTGCTCATGCTCTACCACTGCATTACCACTTCAAATGAGCTGAAGGCTGGCAAAGCCACTGCGCAGCTTACTACAAATTCTGACGGGAGAATTGAATTACACCTACAATGGGAATGGCTGACTTCTGAAGGAGCTGGGAAGTCGGTTTATGTGGAGCGTATTTTGGATTCCTAGAGATTAAAAAATATTCCCTAAATTGACCGCACAACAAAAACCCATTCTTATGAAAACAATGAGCTGTAAACAATTAGGCGGAGCCTGTGATCAAACCTTTAGTGCAAATACCTTTGAAGAAATGGCAAGCCTCAGCAAAGAGCACGGAAAAGAAATGTTTAAAAAAAATGATGCTGCACATTTAGAAGCTATGAGATCCATACAAAAACTGATGGAAACTCCTAATGCTATGCAAGATTGGTTTGAAGAAAAAAGAAAGGCATTTGATACACTTCCGGAAGATTAATAAGGCTTAGGCTATAAAAAACTTTGAACCGCGAGACGGTATGAATCCATTCCAAATCCAAGGATCAATCCTTTTGCATTGGGGGTGATATAAGACGTATGTCTAAAGTCTTCTCGGGCAAATGTGTTAGAGATATGAACTTCAATTACAGGCGCATCAATTGCTTTGATGGCATCTCCTATTCCTACTGAGGTATGGGTAAAAGCAGCAGCATTAAGAATAATCCCATCAGAAGTAAATCCAACCTCTTGTAATTGGTCAATCAACTCTCCTTCAATATTCGATTGAAAATAATCAAATGTGATTTGAGGAAATGTTTCTTGTAATTCAGCAAAAAAAGCATCGAAGGTTTGTTTCCCATAAATACCCGGCTCGCGTTGGCCGAGGAGATTTAAGTTTGGTCCGTTGATGATGCTGATTTTCATATGCCTAATTTTAAACAAAAGTAAGTAAAGTTTTTTTAGAATTATTTTCCCAGACATTGAACGCTTATAAAGAAGGCAAAAATGTTTAATTTTGATTCATGCAATGGAAACAAGCACTTGTACACTTTGAACAGTATCTTAAAATTGAACGTGGGCTGTCCATCAATTCGATCAACAGTTACTCGCTGGATGTATTGGCTTTGATGTCATTTCATGATGAAAACAGTTCATGCACCCCGCTGAACTGCTCTAAGGAAGACGTGCAGCGCTTTTTATACGAGGAAGCAAAAGAAGTGGAAGCGCGTTCACAAGCAAGGAGAATATCGGGCTTAAAGAGTTTTTTTAATTTTCTGATTTTTGAAGGCTATCGAGAAGACTCCCCCATTGACCTCATTGAAAGTCCAAAATTAGGACGAAAGCTTCCAACGGTATTATCCCTTTCCGAAATCGAGCAATTACTCCATTGCATTGACCTTAGTCATGCACAAGGGCATCGAAACAGAGCCATGCTTGAAACGCTATATGGAAGTGGCTTGCGCGTGAGCGAATTGGTAGACCTCAAGATTTCTGATTTGTACTTTGATGAAAATATGATGCTCATAAATGGAAAAGGAGATAAACAACGTTTAGTCCCCCTAGGTGCATTTTCCAAAAAGTTTATTCAACTTTATATCGATGATGTTCGGATACTAAACAAAATAAGCAAGGAAGATCGGGATACCCTCTTTTTAAATCGCAATGGAAAAAAACTAACCCGAGCAATGATTTTTACGATCGTACGTCAGTTGGGACAAGTGGTTGGTATTGAAAAGAAAATTAGCCCACACACCTTTCGCCATTCCTTCGCAACGCATCTTCTAGAAAATGGAGCAGATTTAAGAACCATTCAAACCCTAATGGGACACGAAAGCATTACAACTACAGAAGTGTATATGCACTTAGATACACAGCATTTGAGTCAGGTGTTAAAAGATTTTCACCCAAGAAACAACTAGCTATTCCGCCATAACATTGACAACCAATCGGAAACCTTCTCCGTGGATGTTCAATATTTCAACATTTGGATCTGCACGAAGGTACTTTCTCAATTTAGCAATATATACATCCATGCTACGTGAAGTGAAGTAATTATCGTCGTGCCAAATTTTATTCAATGCAGTTTCCCGAGAAAGTAAATCGTTGACATGCAAAGCAAGCATGCGCAACAATTGATTTTCTTTTGGAGATAATTTTATAGGATCTGCCTCTTTAAATGCAAGCATCCTAAGTTTTGAATTGAATTCAAAAGAACCGATTGTAAAATCAACCTCTTCAGATTCAATTGAAGGTTGCGTTACTCTACGGGATAGTATGGATTTAATTTTAGCCAATAAAACTTCCGAATCGAAAGGTTTAGAAATATAATCGTCTGCTCCTAGCTTAAACCCTTTCAAGACATCTTCTTTGAGGGTTTTGGCGGTTAAAAAAATCAAAGGAACTGCATCGTTTTTTTCGCGAATTTCTTTGGCCAAAGTAAAACCATCTTTATAAGGCATCATCACATCTAAAAGGCAGAGGTCATAAATATCTTTCTTGAATTTCTCAAAACCTTCAATTCCGTTTTTAGCAAGGGTTACATCATAACCGTTGATTGATAAGTATTCTCTAAGTATACTCCCAAAGTTTGGGTCATCTTCAACTAATAATATCTTTTTATTTTCTACTTTCATTTCTCTACTTTTTTTTCAAATTAAATATGGATTATGGGGTCGCAATTGGTAATCGAATTTGAAACGTTGTACCAACTCCTAATATACTACTTACATGAATCGTGCCGTTATGTAATTCGATGATTTTTTTGACATAAGAAAGACCGAGTCCATGCCCCTTAATGTTGTGTATATTGCCTCCTTGTTGACGGTAGAATTTTTTAAAAATTAACTTCAATGTATCCGAATCCATCCCAATACCATGATCTTGTATTTCAAAAACCCATACGTCATCTTCATTAAAAGTACGTACTTCTATGAGTGGTGCATTAAGGGAATACTTTATTGCATTGTCTAACAAATTGACAAAGACATTCATGAAATGGTTTTTATCAACAACAACACTTTGTTGGCTGGCCTTCAAGTCACTCGTAATGGTTCCATTTTCGCTTTGAACGATCAAGGCAACATGACTAATAGCTTCTTCAACCAATGGGTTCATTGCAGAGGATTGTAAATCCAAAGGGGTAGATCCTCGATCGAGTTGAGAGATCATAAGAACATTTTCAACTTGATCTTGCATCCGCTTATTCTCCTCTCGCAGCATGTTCAAATAACGATCTACCTTTTCTTCGTCTTTCTTTACATTCTTATTTTGCAGTGCGTCAATTGCAAGATTGATTGTTGCAATAGGAGTTTTAAATTCGTGCGACATATTGTTGATGAAGTCCGATTTGATTTCAGATATTTTTTTCTGCTGTACAATCTCATAAACAGAATACGAACAAACTATAATTATCAATAAAGTCAACACTAAAGACAACAGCGTTATCCCTACAATAGAGGAACGCAAATAGGTGTTTTTTTCTGGAAAAGACACTACAAGATCATAGGTGTTCACGCCTTCATTTTCTAAGAATAATGGAACCGAATACTGCGGTCCTTTCTGGTTTTCTGTATAATTATTTGAAGTTACCTTTGTTGCTAAACCATCACTAAATACGCCAAATTCAAAGGGAGTGATGATGTTTCTCTCGATGAGCGCATGTTTGAGAATCACATCGAGTTCATAGGAATTTAAACGTTTATGAATTGGAAATGTATTGGCAATGTTGGTGAAAAAGTTTTTGTACGTTGCTTGATCAAATGCATTGATTCGTTCAAAGTCTTTTAACTTTTCTATGGTTAAAGAAATCCGGTTTTCACGATTAAAGGTCTCCTTTAAAATTGCAGTTGTTCGTACGCCTTTAAAATTTTTGATTTTCGGAGCTGCAGCGTTTACATCGCCAAAATCTCCTGATGGAATATTGTAATCTTCTTCTAGGATACCAAAAGCGTGCAGTGCCGAAAGGTTTGAAGGCGCATCGTTGTCATAGAACAAAAACACATCACGGAATTCGGAAGTTTCGGGAGAACCTGCCGAATCGATAACGGTTTCAAAACGATCAAAATAATATCGCAACTCCCGCTCCTGGACTTCTTCCGCAACAGAACTCAAGGCCTGACGAATTGTAAGGGAAAATTCCTCTTCTATATTGCTCATCGAAGTATAAATCCAATACCCTTGAATAAAGATAATCCCAGAAAGGGATAAAAGCATGAATACAACAAATGATAAAAAGTAATTTTTTTTCATATAAAATAGCCTAGTTGCTGAATGCAAATTTCACTATAAATTAGCTAACAGTTTGCTAAAACAATGTTAATTCCCTTTAGCACGAGCATTTTGGATTAATTCTTGATGGATTGCGTCGATTTTCAATAGGGTGTCTTCCCACTCCAAATTCTCAATATGATAATCAGCCAGAGGAATTTTTCTTTCGTCACTCCATTGTTTCGACATGCGGTCCTGAATGGCTTCGACTGAACTTTTATCGCGTGCCAAAACACGATCCAATCGTACAGCTTCTGGTGCAGTTATTAATAGTACACTATCGCAGAGTTTCGACCCACCATTTTCAAATAAAATTGCAGCCTCCTTGATGACGTAAGGAGCATCTTGCTTTGCTACCCAATTTTGAAAGTCTTGAGCAACTACAGGATGAACCAATGCATTGAGCTGGGCTAAAGCAGTAGCATCTTTAAAAACAACACGCGCTATATAAGGGCGATTCAAGACATCCCCTGAATAACTTTCAGGTCCAAACAGCTTGCATATGGCTTCTTTCAAATCCGCAGAGGTGTTCATGAGATCCTTAGCACGGTCATCAGCGATATAATACGGAATACCCAAGGCTGAGAAACGAAGAGCAACCTTCGACTTCCCACTCCCTATCCCACCTGTAAGTCCAATAATCTTTGGCATGCTTATTTGCGGATTAAATATTCAACTTCTTTAGGGCTCCAACGCAAATTCTGTAATTGATTCGGAGCTTCAACTAATTTTAATTTCATTAATTCATCTCCAGTTTTTAATACGCTATAATCACAGGAGATTATAAAATCTGATTCCGTTATCGCTTTAATCTTTGCAAGACTAGCAGAAAAAGTTAGGTCTATACTGCTTGGAAATAATTTCAATGCAATGGAATCGGGAACGTTAAAAAGTTTGATGGGAACCTTAATTGTTTTTTCAGAGAATCGATCAATAACAACTTTAAGGCTTGTTTCAGAATCAGAAAACTCCAGTTGTTCCGGTGCTGGATTTAGTAAATTAAATTGATCAACAAAGGATTCTTTTATATCGGTCTTAACTAAAGTGTTTATAAAAACAGTTTGTAAAGTGTCGAGTATATTCGATGCTCCAATAACATTAATACTATCAGGAGAAAAAATCAAGGGTTCAGCAATCCCAAAACCAGCCGCAACATTCAGACTCTTTTCTAAAGCAATCGGAAGACGCTTATTGTCCAATTGCGAATAATTGAAATAGACCGTATTTGGGAAAATCGTTCGGATTTCGGTTGTACCTGAAAGTTGTTCTTGAATTTCAGGAATACTCAATTGCAGCGGAATCGAAGCGTTTCCATTTTCAAAAACACCTTTTCCAGAATCTAGGGTTATTGAGGTGTCAAAAAAATTATAGTACAACAATTGAAACCCTGAAGCTGTTAAAGTCAATTCAACTTCGGAGCTTGTATCGGATATAGGTACAATCCCCATAGGGAAGTTATCAAATCCTACATTGAAAGTGAGCACCTCAGTATATTCATTAGAAAATTTGGTGATCATCCAAAACAAAAAAGAAAGCGCTAAAAAAATCAAAAACGAACGTGACTTCCCTCTTTCCAATGAAAAATCTTGTAAAGAGTGGAGAAAAGGGAATCGTTGTTCCATAGACTTATACTATTCTTTTTGAAGCATGTCAATAACTTCTTGACTCACTCCTGTGTTAGAGAATCCTCCGTCATGAAATAAATTCTGAAGGGTGACCTTTTTTGTAAAATCAGAGAACATCATAACCGTGTAATCTGCGCATTCTTTAGCAGATGCATTCCCTAGGGGGGACATTTTTTCTGCATAATTCAAAAAGCCATCCAAGCCTTCAACACCTTGTCCAGCTGTGGTTAGCGTAGGAGACTGTGAGATGGTGTTTACACGAACTTGTTTGTCTTTGCCCATAAAGTATCCAAAGCTGCGTGCAATAGACTCTAAATAAGCCTTGTTGTCCGCCATATCATTATAATTTGGAAACACACGCTGGGCGGCAACGTAGGTCAATGCTACAATGCTCCCACCCGGTCTCATTGCGTCTTTCTTGTATAAAGTTTGCAGTAATTTATGAAATGATACCGCCGAAACGTCCCACCCTTTAGTCATCCAGTCATGGTTCAAGTCGGTGTAGTGTTTTCCTTTACGTACGTTTACAGACATTCCAATTGAATGTAAAACAAAATCCAATGGACCGCCAAGATGTTCAACTGCTTTATCAATTAATTTTTCTAAATCTTCGATTGAAGTCGCATCTGCTGGAATTACGGGGGCATTTACTTGTGTAGCAAGCTCATTGATTGTACCCATTCGAAGTGCTACTGGTGCATTGGTCAATACGATTTGACCGCCTTGTTCATGAACACTTTCTGCAGTTTTCCATGCGATGGATTGATTGTCGAGTGCTCCAAAAATGATTCCTCTTTTCCCAGCTAAAAGTTGATGAGACATATGTATATAATTTGGTTAATAATAAGCAAAGATACGTTAATTCAATAATTCTTTGGCGTGTAGAATCGCAGTTTCAGAAATTTCTTCTCCGCCCAACATTTGAGCAATTTCAAGAATACGATCATCCGGTTTTAGCTTTTTGAGTTGCGTATAGGTGCTCTGATTTATGGTTTCTTTATAAACTTTAAAATGGTGGGCTCCTTTAGCAGCTACTTGTGGTAAGTGTGAAATGGTGATTACTTGCATATACTGACTCATTTGATGCATTACATCTCCAATCTTATAGGATACTTCTCCCGAAACTCCCGTATCTATTTCATCAAAAATAATGGTAGGTAGCGTTTTGAAACGAGACAAAATCGCTTTGATTGACAACATAATACGAGACAATTCGCCCCCAGACGCTACTTTCTTTAAAGTTCCAAACTGAGACCCTTTATTCGCCGAGAACTCAAAAACCAGTTGATCCTTGCCATGCAACAAAAATCGGTCGCTTGGATGTAAATCTATATTGAATCGTGCATTGGGCATTCCTAAAATATCGAGTAGCGATTCGAGTTCTTTTTTTAGAGATGGAATGGTTTTTCTTCTCTTCTCCCTAAGAACTTCTGCTAGTTGCTGTACTTGGGTTTTTAGTTGATCGCGTTCCTCCTTCAGCCCAATCAAGTCCTCTCCAAGAGCAGCGGTCGATTGCACTTTCTGATCTAAACTTTCGCGAATTGCAATCAATTCTTCAATTCCCTGACAATGATGCTTTGCCTGCAAATCATAAATTTTCTGAAGTGCTTCTTTCACTGCGGCTAGTCGCTCGGGATTGGCTTCGATTTGTTCGGCTTGTAACTGGATTTCTTGATTTAAATCAAGCAACTCAATCTTCAGGCTTTCTAATCGATTGAATAAGGGAAGGTATTTTTCAGACAGCGTAGAAACTTTTAATAAAGCCGAACGAACTTCGTTCAGTTGTACTTCTACTCCCAACTGCTCTTCATTAATAATCTGAGACACTTTAAGTAAACTCAAGCCTATTTCTTCTGCGTGAATTAATTCTTGCTCCTCTTCTTCCAAAGGTGTCAGCATCCCGGGTACTAAGGAGGCTTCTAAAAGTTCATTTAAGAGAAAAGTGGAATAGTCTAAATCTTGTTTCTGTGAATCTTGCAATGCAGTCAAATCCGACAACCGTTCTTCTACTTTTTTATAGTGCTTAAGCTGCTGTTGATAGTGATCGAGGTTCGCTTTATTATTTGCTAAGGCATCCAATACCTCTAATTGGTAGTCGGATTGAGTGAGTGATAGTGTTTGATGCTGTGAATGAACATCAATTAAATCTTGCCCTAAGCGCTGGAGTATATTTAAATTTACAGGGCTATCATTTACAAAGGCACGAGACTTTCCAGAAGGCAAAATCTCCCTTCGAATTAATGTAATCGCATCATACTCTAGATCGAGTTCTTCGAAAAGGGTTTTAAGATTGTACTCTTGAATGGAGAAAGTAGCCTCAACAAAACATTTTTGATCTACGTTTTTGAGGGTAGTCAAATCTACTCTATTTCCTAATACCAAACCCAAACCACCGAGAAGAATGGATTTCCCAGCTCCTGTTTCCCCAGTAATACTTGTCATACCCTCAGAAAAGTTAACTTCTAAGTGATCGATTAATGCGAAATTTTTGATAACAAGTCCTGTAAGCACTGTAATTGAGGTTTATGAATCCCAAAGATAAATCACAAACGAGCTAATTTAAAGAAATTCGCTTAGTATTTAATGCGTTTCCATTGGGGACCAAAGAAGGGCGCTATTTTATTGAGTAAATCCAGTGTTCTTTGAAATTCTACTTTGGGTCCATCAGAGAATATATCGACAATTTCATCTGCCTTTGCATCAAAAAATATTTGGTTTAAAAAAGCATTTGGTCTTCGGGAATACAACCGATTCAGCCCTTGAATAGAATTCATTATGTTTTGCTTGGCTTGGGAAGGGTTTTCTGTCATAAGGTCAAGTCCCTTGCGGTGGTATTCATACATTGCCGTTCTATATTCTTTAAAGGTATTGGACTGCAAGGTTTCGATCAACCAATATCGATTCCGATTTCCATCAGCTTGATTCCATCCTTTTTTCTGATTCTGACCAGCTAAATTTGCTATTTGTTGCGCTACAGCATAAAATGGGCTACCTCCATTTTCTTGAAAGGTATCCGCTTCCATTCCTAAACTAATAAAAGCATAAAAACTCAGTAAGGAGACTAGATTAGACTCATAGGTAGATGTGTTATAAAAAAGAGGCTGAAATTCTTGATAACTAAAACTAATATCCTTGTCGAGGTGATTGAGAATGGGCGTTTTATAATTGGTGTTGAATACTGGGCGTTGAATTTGAACCTGAAGTGTTCCTTCAAATTGGCTCCCGCTATAGCCTGTGAGGTTGAGCACCATACTACAATCTAGTTTTTCCTCATTGGCTCGATCCTGATTGGTCCAGGCTTTATTGACCATAAATTCAGTAATACTCGTTTCTAGGGTTTTAAAAACCTGTTGATTGGTTTGATTAACCAAATCCGAATTAACAACAATTTCAAAATTAATTTCTTGGGCATTCCCAAGTACAACCAAAAAAAGGAGTGCGTAGAGGTTAAGAAGTCTTTTCATAAGCTAGCAAGATTTGATCAAAAACATCAACTGCAACTGCTGTCTTTGTTTTTAACTCGAATGCAATTGGTTCGGCATTCGGTTGAAGATAAGTGATTTTATTTTGATCTCCACCAAAACCAGCATTGAGATCATTCAATGAGTTCAAGACAATGGCATCTAAATTCTTTCGTTCTAGTTTAGCCTGAGCATTCTCAAGCTCATTTTCTGTTTCAAGAGCAAATCCGACTAAAAACTGCTTTCCTTTGGTAGCCCCTAAATGAGCTAAGATATCAGGAGTTGGGATTAGATTTATTTGATTGAAGTTGGTTTCTTTTTTTATTTTCTGAGTCGCATGGGTATCAGGCTTAAAATCGGCAACAGCTGCAGATGCAATAAAAATAGCAGCATCAGTATAATGTAGTTTGGACGCTTCGAACATTTGTTCAGCCGTAGTAACCTTAACGACCGTAATCTTAGCATGATCTACATCCAATGCAGATGGTCCACTGATCAAAACAACCACAGCTCCAAGAGCTGCGGCTTGCTTGGCCAATTCGAAACCCATTTTACCGGAGGAATTATTTCCAATAAAGCGAACAGGATCTATGGATTCGTAGGTAGGACCGGCTGTGATTACAACTTTCTTCCCAAACAAAGGGAGTTGTTTGGAAATATGATTTTCCATAAAGGATACCATATCTTCCGGCTCTTGCATACGCCCTTTTCCCTCTAGGCCGCTCGCCAAGAACCCCTCTTCGGTTGGGAGTACTACAACACCATTGGCAGATAGAGTCGCTAAGTTTTTTTGATTCGCAGGATGTGCATACATATCTAAATCCATCGCCGGAGCTACGAAAACTTCGCATTGTGAAGAAAGATAGGCCGCTAATAATAAGTTGGTACAACGGGCTTGCGCAATGGAAGCTATGGTGTTCGAAGTAGCTGGAGCAATGAGCATATAATCCGCCCAAAGTGCCATTTCAACATGGTTATTCCAGAGTGGGTTGTCTTGATCTTCCGCAATAAAGGAAGAATAGACTGGGTTTTGAGAAACCGTAGCAAGTGTTAATGGAGTAACAAAGTCTTTGGAGGAAGGGGTCATAATAACCCGAACCTCCGCACCTTGTTTGATAAAAGCTCGAACGAGCATAGGAGTTTTGTAAGCCGCTATTCCGCCTGAGATACCCAAGAGGATTTTTTTACCGCTGAACAAAGACATCTGCTGTTATTGTTCTGTTTTTCTGTGGTATACGCGGTTTTGCAGCCATTCTTCTACCGCCAATGCATGTGGCTTTGGAAGGCTTTCATAGAATTTAGAAACTTCAATTTGCTCTTTGTTTTCAAAAATCTCTTCTAAGCTATCGTTGTGGGTAGCAAATTCCTCAAGCTTTTCGTGCAATTCTTTTTTGATGTCTAAATTGATTTGCATCGCACGTTTAGAGATGATCGATAACGCTTCGTATATATTATCTGTTTCTCCTTCTACTAAATTTTTATCGTAGGTTGTTGTCGTAATGGGTGCTTTTGATTCTCTGTACTTTGTCATCCTAGCTATTTTGTGTTAGTTGTGAATTGATCTATAAGGGTAAGTTCCTTTTCTATATTTTCAAATTTTCGGTCAACGTCTTGAAGAAATATAGACTCTGGAAAGTATCGTAAAAGGGTATTTCCTATTTCTTTGGCTTCAGCCAAACGCTCTTTCTTTAGCGTAAAGATACTGTTTATTGCCAATTCGAAGTTAGAAAGGAATTTATAGTATAATGCTTCTTCCTTAAATTGTGTCCCGGGATAGTCGCTGATGAAGTTGTCAAAGGAATTCATTGCAGCTTTATAATCTCGTATGGTGTAATATTTTTTACTAATTTCAAAAGACTTTTTTTCTAGTTTAACCTGTAATTCAGCGATTAACGTATTGGCTTCATCACTAAATTCGCTCTCGGGATAGTTGTCTAAAAATATCTGCAACTTATCGATTGCCTTGTACGTATCTTGTTGATCCAAGCTAAAGCGTGGGGAAAGCATATAGTATGACTTGGCCGACATAAAGTTTGCTTCCTGTAGGCGATCACTTTTGGGATAAGACTTTGCAAAACTCTCAAATTGATAGGCTGCTAAATTGAAGTCTTTGACTTGAAAATAAGTATTGGCGTAAAAGTAGATGATTCTTTGCGCCTGAGGTTTTCCTCTATAGGAGGGAACGATTTGTTCAAAAAGACGATTGGCTTTTCTGTAGGATCCAGATTTATAATATTCTTCTGCAGCTTTATACTTCAGATTATTATCCGGGTTATTGAGTATTTTTTGGTAATCGCTACAGCTTAAGAATGAAAGAAATAACGCAAAAACTACGGTTGATTTGATGGTTTTTAAAAACATGATGCAAAACTACTAAAATATAATCAATGTGAGCTATTAAAATTCAAATGTAACCGCTAAAAAAAACTCCCGCTATTATTTGTCAAAATTTTAACTTCCTGACTTAAAGGAATACTTTGTTAGCTTCTGAAATTGCAACACTTAAAGGTTCCGATGCCGGCACCAACGGAAGGCGAACATTTCCTGTACAGAGGCCTAAATGCTTTGATAAATTTTTAACTCCGGCTGGGTTGCCTTCTCTAAAAATTAAATCAATCATTTCAAGCAATTGGTTGTGATATACCGTAGCTTCATCTATTCGATTTTCCAAAGCAAGGCGAATCATTTTTGAAACTTGATTTGGTAATGCACCGCCAATAACTGAAATTACTCCAGATCCACCAGATAAAACAACAGGGAGTGCTAATGCATCATCACCCGATATCACATGAAATCCATCCGGCACAAGATCCAAGAGCGCAATTACAGACTCTAAATCACCTGTAGCGTCTTTTATGGCTATAATGTTAGCACAGTCAGTCGCCAAACGAACTGTTGTTTCGTTCGATATGGAGACACCGGTTCGAGCCGGGACATTATACAAGATTACTGGAATAGGAGCAGCCGTGGCTATGTGCTTGAAGTGCTGGTAAATCCCTTCTTGACTTGGACGTGTATAATAAGGGCATACAGACATGAGGGCTTTGAAGGCTGTAAGGTCGGTTTGTTTGATCGTGTCTACAACTACTTGCGTGTTATTCCCTCCAATCCCTAAAATCAGGGGAACTCTATCAGCTACAACCTCAACAATCAAGGCAACAACTTTGGCACGTTCCTCTGAGGTTAATGTCGCTGTCTCAGCGGTAGTTCCCATGAGAACGATATAGTCAATACCGCCACTGATGATATGGTCAACAACACCTTTTACCGCAGGGTAATCTACTCGTCCTTCTTCATCAAAAGGAGTAATCATAGCAACTCCAGATCCTTTTAAAAATTCCACTTATATTTTATTTAAAATATTCATATACTTCAATAATTCCTTTTTAAAGGTTTCTTTATCCTTTGGATCAAAATCAAATACAACGTCATTGATTCGTTCATCTGCTCCCGAAAATCCAACACTTATTTTATGTTTAGTTCTAACACTTATGAGTGAGAAATCGTGATCAATCTTGTTGTAATAGTTAATCAATAAATCGTACTCTGACTCACAAAAGTTCAACAGCTCTCCTTTAAAACTCCCCCAGAAATTGACTTCTTGCGGGTTGAATATTTGTTGATATTGCTTTTCTAATTCAGCGTTTTTATTCAACAACAATAGACTAACTTGTAGCTCAGAAATCTTAAACATCTTGGCTAGGTTTAAAAGAAACTTACTGTCAACTGCTGTAATGGGGTCAACCAAAATAGCAATTTTATTGATTTTAAAAGACGCATCAAGTTGCTTGCTGGACATACTTTTGTCCAACTCTTTTTCAAAAACCCACTTGCGCAAAAGCTTACTCATCAAACTCGTCTAATTTTGAAATACAAAAATACCAAAACCCCAGTCCCGACATAATAAAATAGTGTTTTTGTTTAAAAAAGCTTTGAAGTGTTATGAATCTAACAAATCCAAGAATAAAGACTCCGTCATCAGGGGGATTGCTAACTTCTCAGCCTTAACCTTTTTGCTAGGCCCCATGCCCTCTCCTGCAACAATAAAAGAAGTTTTCGAAGAAATTGAACTTGAAACTTTCCCTCCGTGCTCTTCAATCATTGCCTTAAGTTCATTTCGAGACAGTGTTTCGAAAACACCGCTCACTACTATATTCTTTCCCTCCAATACATTTGAAGTTAATGCAAGCGTTTCATTTTCCATTTGAACACCAAACTGTGTTAATCGTTCCACTAATTCTCGATTAGTTGGAATTTGAAAATAGTGCACCAAACTTTGTGCAATTCGAACGCCTATATCATCAACAGCTATCAGCTCTTCTTCTGTCGCTTGCATCAGCTTGGACATGGAACCAAAATGTGATGCTAGTCGTTTGGCTACAGTAGCTCCGACAAAACGAATCCCCAGTCCAAATAACACTTTTGCAAAAGGCTGTTTTTTAGAAGCTTCTACCCCTAACAATAAATTGTCAACTGACTTTTGAGCCATACGTTCTAAGGGCAATAACGCTTCCTCTTTCAGCGCATATAAATCTGCTATATTGTTTACCAAACCTTCGTTAAACAACAAAGCGACTGTTTCGCCTCCCAAACCTTCAATATCCATTGCAGTTCGGCCGATATAGTGTTGCATTTTACCAATAATTTGAGTTGCACATCCAGTAGTATTCGGACAATAGTGCTGAGCTTCGCCAGCAATTCGAACCAAGGTAGCCTCACAATCTGGGCAATTCTCTATATAGGTAACTCGATGTTCTATTAATCCTCTCATCCTGTGGTCTACACCAACTATCTTAGGAATGATCTCCCCCCCTTTTTCTACATAAACTCGATCACCTAAGCGTAAATCTAGTTTCGCTATTTGATCTGCATTATGTAAGGAAGCCCGTTTGACAGTAGTACCGGAAAGTAATACAGGAGTTAAATTTGCAACTGGTGTAATGGCACCCGTTCTGCCCACTTGATAACTTACGGTCTCTAGAGTAGTAGTCGCCTGTTCGGCTTGATACTTATACGAAATAGCCCAACGGGGAGATTTTGAAGTAAAACCAAGGAGCTCTTGATGTTTTAAATCATTAACTTTTATTACAATTCCGTCGATCTCATACGGCAGTTGGTCTCTTTTATTTTCCCATTCATTTATATAATGTAAAATACCTTGTATAGAATCCGCTTGAACTAAGGTGTCAGGAACAGTAAAACCCCATGATCGCGCTTCAACTAGAGCATTGTAATGGCTCTTAAAGCCAAGATTTTTACCAACCAATGCATATAACAAACAGCTTAACGGGCGTTGAGCCGTTTCGCTACTGTCTTGAAGTTTCAATGAGCCAGAAGCGGTATTTCTGGGATTCATATACGGTTCTTCTCCAGCCTCAACTCGTTTTTTGTTAAGGGCTTCAAAACCTGCCAGGGGCATTACGATTTCTCCACGAATCTCAAATAAGTCAGGAAAATTCCCCTGTAACTTGAGGGGGACATTCGGAATGGTTTTGATGTTCATTGTCACATCATCACCCTGAGTTCCATCTCCGCGAGTTACAGCTCTAAGCAATACGCCCTTTTCGTAGGTAAGATTGATTGATGCGCCGTCATATTTCAATTCACAGGTAAATGTTGGTATTTCCCCATCAAGATTTTTAATAATGCGATCGACCCATTCTCGAATCTCTTCTTCAGAATAGGTATTCCCTAAAGAGTACATACGCTCTGCATGGGTTATTGTTTCAAAGTTTTTAGTAATTTGACCTCCAACGCGTTGAGAAGGTGAATTTGAATCATAAAATTCAGGGTGCAGCGCTTCTAAGTCTTGAAGCTCTTTCATCAATTGATCAAACTCAAAATCGCTTATCAAACTTGTATCATTGACATAATATTCAAAATTATACTGATGTAATTTTGAACGTAAACCTTCAATCTTTTCTTGGGCATTCGTCATACTATATACTGCTTTTAATGGCTTTAATCATCCTTGGACGATTCAAGTAATCGTTTCGAACCTCAACAGATTCAAAGGTAAACTTTTTAAAAAAAGTTACAAGTTCATCAACAAAAATAGGATTAATCTCAAAGTAAAGTGCTCCAGAAGGTTTTAGGTTTTGCTCTGCAAACTCGATGATTCTTTTATAAAAAAGTAACGGCTCTTCTTCTGGTACAAAAAGTGCCAAATCGGGTTCGTTTTCTAAAACATTAGCTAGCATCTGCGCTTTTTCTGAGGGTACTACATAGGGAGGGTTTGAAACAATAACATCTAAAGGAGTCAACCACTGTTTCTTAACTAAGATATCTTCAAGGTGAAATTGAATGGGAGTTTGATTTTTACTAGCATTTCTGCCCGCAACTTCGAGTGCTTGTTCTGAAACATCCAGCGCTGCAACATTCCATTGTTGAGCAGCTTTTTTTAATGAAATAGCAATACAACCACTCCCCGTGCCTATATCCAATATTGTTAAGGGGTTTTGTTTTTCTTCTCCTGATAAAATCCAATGAACCAATTCTTCAGTTTCGGGTCTGGGAATTAAAACAGCTGCATTTACTTCAAGTTCTAAATCTAGAAAATAAGCAGTTCCCAATATGTACTGTAAGGGTCTTTCTTTTTTCAATTCAATCAAAGCTAGCTTCAGCTTCTCTTCTTCTACTGAGGTGAGTTTATAATTTGGATCTAAACCAATTTTAATGGGTTCCCATTTAAAATAAGCCTGCATTAGACGTTTCAAAAAATCATCACATTCTTCAAGAACATAAACATCCTTTAATTGAGTCCTGAAATAGGATCTAAATTCAATTAATGTCATTTACAATTTTTTAGTAAGCCAAACATTACAAGAAGTATGACCTGTTGAACCCATCGGTCCATCGATGTATTCAAAACCTTTTTTGAGATAGAGTTTTTGAGCGGCTTTCATATAGGGCAAGGTCTCCAGATAACAAGTTTTGAAATGCTGCTCTTTTGCATAACTCAAACAGTGATCAATCATTTTTTCTCCTAGAGTCTTTCCTCTTGCTTCGGGTAGGAAGTACATTTTTTGTAATTCACAAACAGTAGGATCACCCCCCTGAAGGGGTGCAATCCCAGCACCTCCAAGGAGTGTTCCGTTTTCTTCTAAAACAAAATATGCAGCCCGATCTTTTAAATACGTTTTGTGCATATAATCCAATTCTGGATCGGCATAGGCGGTTCCCACTTTTGGGACTCCTATTTCGACAAGGACTTGTCGGATCACTGAAGCCAAATCAGCATTATCTTTTTCTAATACTTCTCTAATAATGATCATCTTCATTCAATTCTTTAGTATTTTTATACTTTCTAAAAATAATACTATTTCAATTCTTAGCATGAATAAAAAAGATCCTATTCACATAAAATTTATGCAACGCTGTCTGGATCTAGCAAAATTAGGTCTAGGACAAACCTACCCGAATCCTTTAGTTGGAAGCGTACTCGTTTTCAAAGGAGAAATAGTAAGCGAGGGATGGCATAGGAAAAAGGGGGAAGCACATGCAGAGGTTCATGCGATACAGAATCTAAAAGACAAAACACGTTTAAAAGAATGCACCTTATATGTGAACCTTGAACCTTGTAACCATCAGGGAGCAACTCCACCCTGCAGCGACCTTATTATTTCTTCAAAAATACCCCGTGTAGTTATTGGCTGTTTCGATCCCTTCAAATTGGTCAATGGTGCTGGGGTCGAAAAATTAAAAAATGCAGGCTGTGAAGTTCTTGTTGGAGTTTTAGAGCAAGAAGCACAAGAAATCAATAAACGCTTTTTTACTTTTCACCTAAAGAAAAGACCTTATATCCTATTGAAATGGGCACAAAGCACCGATGGCTTTATTGCCCCACTAAAACAAAACAGAACTCAAATCGAACCTGTTTGGCTTAGCAATGAGTCTTCCCAGAGGTACAGTCATCTTTGGAGATCACAGGAACAAAGTATTTTGGTTGGGGTACAAACTGTAATCGATGACAACCCCAGCCTTACAACTCGAAAGGTGCAAGGAAATTCTCCTTTAAGAATAGTTCTTGATCCTCAAGGCAGGATACCTGAAGATTCGCATGTTCTAAGGGATGAATTCGATACGTTGATTTTTTCTACTAAAAAAAGGACAACATCTAAAGAGCTTGTGTTATCAGACTTTAAAAAAATCCTTGATCAGCTTTGTGCTTTTTTACACCAAAGAAACATTCATTCCTTAATAGTCGAGGGAGGAAGCAAAACCCTTCAGGGGTTTATAGATGCTAATTTGTGGGATGAAGCGCGAATATTTACTTCGTCTAAGGTCTTAAAAGAGGGCATCAAAAAGCCTGTTATTAATGGGAAACAAAATAGAAACTACCTCATCGAAGGAGATCGGTTAGAAATAATACTTCCTAATCCTCAAAAAGAGCGCTAAAGTTTTCTGGACAACGCATAGGTTTTCTTGTTTCGGCATTCAAAAACGCCAAAGATGTATGCCCCAAACAAACAACTTGATCTTTTTGGTTTTTTATTTCATAAGAAAATTTAATTTTCACCCGAGGAATTTCTTCCAGTTGGATATGGACAATCAACGAATCTTCGAAAAATGCAGAGGTTTTATAAGATAGGTTTGCATCAATAACGGGCATGAGAATCCCATGTTGTTCCATTGAAGTATAAGATACGCCAAGAGCAGTAAGCCATTCAAGGCGAGCCACTTCAAAATAACGCAAATAGTTGCTGTGATGTACAATTCCCATTTGATCCGTTTCGCCGTAGCGAACGAGAATTGGCTTGGAGATAAATTGTTTTTTAAGCTGTGTCATCTTGTGCATTTATTCGAACCTATAATCTGCGAAAAAAAAACTTCATAATCAATAGCAAATGGACTTTTTTTTTAAAAAAAAAGTGTTAATATTTGTATTATAATTATCGAGAGATAATTTATCTATATAATTACTTCTTATTACTTAATGCAAAAGACTGCTCAATCTTCTTGGAACAACTGTTTGGCCTTCATAGAGGACAACATTCAACCACAAGCATATAAAACTTGGTTTGAGCCAATCACACCCATAAAATTAACTGACAAAGCCCTGAGTATCCAGGTACCGAGTAAGTTTTTTTACGAATGGCTAGAAGAGCACTACGTAAAACTACTTAAGATTGCGCTCACGCAAGAATTAGGTGAAGACGCACGATTGGTCTACGTAATTAAAATGGAGAATACTTTAGGTAGTAAGCAACCGTTCACTGAAAGCATTCCCAGTTCGCAACAATCACGAGTTTTAGCTCAAAATGTGGAAGCGCCTTTAAGCTCTCTAAACGCAGAACTGAAAAATCCTTTTGTGATTCCAGGAATTCGAAACCTGCAAATTGAATCTCAACTCAATCCAAATTATAATTTCCAAAACTTCTTAGAAGGTGATTCTAACCGATTGGCTCGTTCAGCAGGATTAGCTGTTGCAAACAAACCCGGTGGAACCTCGTTCAACCCCTTACTCATTTTTGGAAATGTTGGTTTAGGGAAAACACATCTTGCTCACGCTATTGGTGTTCAGATAAAAGAAAAATACACCGACAAGACCGTTCTCTATATTTCAGCTGAAAAATTCACACAACAGTATATCGAATCGGTTAAGAAAAACACGAGAAACGATTTTATACATTTCTATCAAATCATTGATGTTTTAATCATCGATGACGTACAATTCTTATCTGGTAAAACCGGGACACAAGATGTATTCTTCCACATATTCAATCACCTACATCAAAACGGAAAGCAAGTAATCCTAACTTCGGATAAAGCTCCTGTTGATATGCAAGACATTGAACAACGCTTACTCTCTCGTTTCAAATGGGGTCTTTCTGCTGAATTACAACAACCCGATTTTGAAACTCGTATTTCGATTCTAAAGAATAAACTCTACCGTGATGGTGTAATCATCGAAGAACCAATTATCGATTATGTTGCCAAAAACATCAAATCGAATATTCGAGAACTCGAAGGGGCTATCATCTCATTGATCGCGCAATCTTCTTTCAACAAAGTTGAAATCACACTTGAATTGGCCAAAGAGATTGTTGAGAAATTTGTTAAACATACCAAGCGTGAAGTTTCTATTGACTACATACAAAAAGTAGTTTCCGAATATTTCCAAATGGATGTAGAAACATTACAATCAAAAACCAGAAAGCGTCACATCGTTCAAGCGAGACAATTGGCCATGTATTTTGCTAAAAAATACACCAAGGCTTCTCTTGCAAGTATTGGTAGTCAAATTGGAAAACGTGATCATGCTACCGTTTTACATGCGTGTAAAACGGTCGATAACTTGACTTTCACCGACAAACAATTCCGAAAATACGTCGAAGACCTCAACCAAAAGTTAACGCTATAACTTTTCTTTCAGATGAAAAAAGGTAATGTACTTATGGTTTGCCTTGGAAACATCTGTAGATCTCCACTTGCACACGGAATTTTCGAACACCTCAGTAAAGACTTTTCAATAACAGTAGACTCAGCTGGAACAGCAAACTACCATGCAGGAAATGCTCCTGACCCAAGAAGTATTAAAACCGCTGCAGCAAAAGGAATCAATATTGCAAATCAAAAAGCACGACAATTCATTGCCGCAGACTTTGTTGCTTTTGATTATATTTTTGTCATGGATCAAGAGAACTTAAACAATGTTCTAAAACTGGCTGAGACAGAGTCGGATCGCAAGAAAGTTCGCCTTTTGTTAGGATCAGATGAAGTTGAAGATCCTTATTACGGAGGAGATCAAGGGTTTGAAATTGTCTTTGATAAAATTGAAAAAGCGTGTAAAAACATCATAGAATCATGGAATCAGTAGACCAAGCTGTAGAAAAGGGAATCTTATATTTAATCCCTTCCCCTTTGGGAGAAAATGCACCAATGGAGGTCTTACCGTTGACAGTTCGGAAAGTAATTGGAGAGGTTACACATTTTATCGTTGAAAATGAAAAAGATGCAAGACGATTCATCAAAAGAATCAGTCCAAAAAAGGATCAGAGTCTTTTACAGTTGTATCCCTTAAACAAGTTCACTTCACCAGAAGAAATCCTCACCTACCTTGATCCAATTCAAGAGGGCATTACTATGGGTGTTATTTCTGATGCGGGATGCCCGGGTGTTGCAGATCCTGGAGCTGAGATTGTAAAAATGGCGCATCGTAAGAATATAGTAGTTCGACCTTTGGTGGGGCCTTCATCAATCTTGCTTGCTTTGATGAGCTCTGGTTTGAATGGACAAAATTTTGCATTCAACGGCTATCTTCCCATCGATAAGTCAAAACGGCAAAAAGAAATAAAAAAATTAGAGAAAAAATCATTCGACTACAACCAGTCGCAACTCTTTATAGAAACTCCGTATCGAAACGATCAATTACTACAAGATTTACTCAAAACATTAGATCGTAACACAGAAGTCTGTGTCGCTTGTGATATTTCACTTCCGAGCGAATACATCAAGACATTTACTGTTAAGCAATGGGAAAAAATAAAGCTGGAACTCCATAAACGTCCTGCTATATTCGTCATTCACAAAGATCCGCTATCGGTATAACTTTTGACTGTTAATCCAACGATGATACGCTCTACTATTCCGAAGATGCTGTATGTAAGTTGTAGCAAACGTATGATATCCCTGTTGTTTTGGATTTGCAACAAAGTATAAGTAATTATGTGAATCTGCCTGTAATACTGCATCAATTGCATTGATGTCGGGCATTGTTATAGGGCCTGGAGGGACTCCTTTATTTTTATAGGTATTGTATGGGGATTTAATTTTCAGATCTTTTCTTAACACCCGACGGATAATCGTATCAAAATTTTGATGCTTCTCTTTTAGGGCGTAAATAACAGTAGGGTCGGCTTCCAGTCGCATACGCTTCCGCAAACGATTTAAATATACGCCAGCAATCTTCGTTCGTTCTTCAACCTGTACCGTTTCCTTTTGAACAATTGCTGCAAGCGTAATAACTTCTTCGGCTGTCAATCCGATGCGTTCTGCTTGCTCTAAACGCTGGGAATTCCAAAACCGTTTGTATTCCTTGAGCATGCGGTTTCTGAATTTTTTGGGCGTAGTATTCCAAAACACTTCATAGGAGTTTGGAAGGTACATAGCAAGCGCGGTTTTTGGAGTGAAACCATGGGTTTCTAAAAATACAGAATCTCGAAAGGTATTGAGTAAAGACAGGCTATCTGCCTCGAGTTGCTGAGCCAGTCGTCCGGCTAAATTCTCCAAACGCTCTTGGTTATTAAACACAACCTTTACGGCTGTGTTTTTTCCTCGAAGTACATTCACGATTTCATGATTATTCAGCCCTTTTTTCAGTATATACTTTCCTCCCTTAACACGCTCCGTATACCCTTTTTTTCGTGCTGCAAGCTGAAAATCATCCGTCGATATCAATAGGTTTTCCAGTTCTAAAACTACATCCTGAAAACTGAAATTGTTTCCGATAAACACATAGGATTCCGAATTTGTAAAGGCTGTATTGGGCTTAAAAAAAACACGATAGAAGGTGTAGGTAAAATAGCTCCCTACCACCATACCCAGAAGTAAAATAATACTGATGATTTTTTTTCTATACATCTAAAAGTTTTTGAACGATGATTTCATCGTGAAATTGATTCTCGTAATAACTCCAATCTTTTTTGACAGCAGTTTCTATATAGCCCGCAGCTTTAAACAAAGCGCGGCTTGGAGCATTCTCTATCGATACTCCTGCATAGAGTTGATGCAGGTTTAGTTTTTGTATTGCCTTTTCCTCTAACAACTCTAGCGCTTCTTTTGCATAGCCCCTACCTCTATATTCTTCTACAATCACAACCCCAACAGCCGCTCGTGCATGCTTTGGTTCATAATCAAATAAATCGATCAAGCCGAGTTTGTTGGAATCCGAATCTGCAATCACAAAACGCTGTTGACCAGCCTCGACAATATCTTGCTTTGCATTTTGAATATAGATTTTCAAAACTTCATGGGAATAGGGTTCAGTTGTATTCGAATATTTCCACAAGCAGCTGTCGTTTTCAATACGTTCTAAAAATTCAAGATCTGAAGACTCTAAAAGCCGTAAGCTGCAGGTTTTGTGCACAACTAAAATTTAAAGGTTCCACGATATACTTGTTCTGCTGGTCCGGAAAGAAAAATCTGAGAATAGCCCTTGTCGGTTAGCTCAAATTGAATCTCTAAAACACCACCTTCAACACTGATCTTAATCTTCGTTGCTGTTGTTTTTTTATTCTGATGCATTGCCAGAGCAACTGCAGTTGCTCCAGTTCCACAAGAAAGTGTTTCGTCCTCTACTCCCCTTTCGTAGGTTCTTATTGCAAATCGATCATCATCCAATTGTTCTACAAAATTCACATTTGTGCCAGTCGTATGATACGGGGACCCCAGGCGGATTCGTTTTCCATTTCCGTAGACGTCAAATGTTTTCAGCCCCTCTACCATTTCTACATGGTGGGGAGAGCCTGTATCTAAAAAACTATAGTTTTCAAACGTTTGAATTTCGTTTACATCATGCATTTGCAATGAAATGATATCTCCCTCGATATGTGCACTGTGCAAACCGTCGACAGCTTCAAAGGTTGTTTTATTCTTAATACAGTTTAAGAAATTTGCAAAGGCGATTGTACAGCGTGCACCGTTACCACACAGAGTGCTTTCATTCCCATCGGCATTAAAATAAACCATCTTGAAATCTGAAGTAGCTGCATTCTGAATTAAAATTAACCCATCAGCTCCAATCCCAAAACGACGATCGCAAAGACGAGCTACTAAAGAAACATCCTTTTCAGGAAAATTAAGCGACCGATCATCGATTAAAATGAAGTCGTTACCGGTTCCTTGATATTTGTAAAATTCTTGTTCCATATAAAGAGCAAATTTACACAATATTTTTTGTTCCTAAGAGGATGTTAAAAACACGTTAAACCGATAGAAAACCCCCAACGATTTTCTAATTTTGAATAAAAAATTTAGTCTTATGAAAGCAATCCTCAAAATTAGTTTAGTGTCCCTAATTAGTTCAGGGCTTACTTTTATGTTTTTTATTTCATTTTACAGCCCAGAAAAATTAGATCCCAAAGCAGAACCAGTTCCTGTTGTACCGATCAATTTTTCTTCTAGTTACAACGCAATTAATTCAGCACCAACAGACTTTGTCCTTGCCGCTAACAAAAGCATAGGAGCTGTGGTTCATATAAAAAATACAGCAAACGGTTCTTCCGACAATTACTTAGACTACTTTTTCGGAGAAGATAGAAGAGCACGTGTGGGGACTGGATCGGGCGTTATCGTTTCTCCTGATGGATATGTATTAACCAATAATCATGTTATTGAAAATGCAACCAAACTTGAAGTAACAACAAATGACAACAAACGATATCAGGCTACACTCATTGCAACAGACCCAACAACCGATATCGCAGTGTTGAAAATAGACACCGAAAAACCTTTGCCTTACTTGTACTTTGCAGATTCCAATCAGACAAAAATAGGCGAATGGGTCTTAGCAATAGGAAATCCGTTCAATCTCAATTCAACAGTAACGGCTGGGATTATCAGCGCAAAATCTAGAGATTTGAACGCTCGTGACAGTGAAAGCCAATCCTACATCCAAACCGATGCAGCAGTAAACATGGGGAATAGCGGTGGGGCACTGGTAAATACATCTGGGGAATTGATTGGAATCAATACCGCAATCTCCTCGATGAGTGGAGGTTTCGAAGGCTATTCGTTTGCGATTCCAAGTAATATAGCTCGTAAGGTATTTGAGGATCTCGTTGAATTTGGAAGTGTTAAAAAAGGATTGATCGGTATTTTTGGAACTCCAGTAACCCCAGATTTAGTTGAATCTGAAAATTTAAGCCTGCTGGAGGGTGTATACATTCGAGAGGTTCAAAAAGGAATGGGAGCTGAAAAAGCTGGGTTAAAAAAAGAAGATATCATCACCAAAATCGATGACATCCAAATAAAAACTTTTTCTGACCTAACCGGTTATATCGA